>OLVW01001286.1_pt1 | contig 22004 bp, 19 predicted proteins | sample 1673301 | NCBI WGS metagenome assembly OLVW01 (sample SAMEA3178941, study PRJEB25190) | human gut metagenome
CAGTTCCTATGTATCATTATCCCCTCGTAAGTGATCCTCGCAAAAGACCGCCACGATCCTGTTTCAGTTAAAGGTGATTCGCTCGAAACAAAAACACCAGCAAAGAATTTTTTATATTCTTTCCTGTCATTTTCATCTGTCCTCGCGCCTTCCTGACACGCTTCTACTTACGGGAACGTACCTGTAATGCTGGTATAGGATTGTCAAAGTACACTGGCAAAATTTACCTGCCTATTAAATAGCCGACGAAAAATGCTGTTATTATTCAATTTTCAACAAATTATTTAATTTTTTTCTTAAACGGTTTCTTTTGGTATAAACGGTCTGTTCTGCCATTCCCATAATTTGGGCAATCTCTCTTCCTGAATATCCCCATGTACTAAGCAAAAGTATCTCTAATATCTGATGTTCTGTGCCCTTTAATAATTCATAAATCCGTCGGTCTCCAATGTTGTCTAAAAGTTCTCGGATGTCCTGTGCAAACCGTCCTCTGTCCCTTTGTTTTATGGAATCCATATCCTGCATTATTTCATCCAGATGTTCCCGGTATCTGCGCTCTTCCAGAAAATCTTCCCTGTCCATCTGGCGCAGCTTTTGGATCTTCTCTTCTTCCATTCCCAGTTCACGCAATTTCTTTTCTTCCTGTTCTTTCCAATAATTCCACTTTCGTTCTTCACTTGTCTTGTTATAAGCCATTTATCTTTCCTCCGATCTGATTTTTGGTATAGAAATCAAATCGGAGCATGGCGGTGACCGGATATGTACGTTATAATGTTCGAAAAATATCAAAGAAAAAAATGCTGCAACCTCATCGATTACAGCACTTCTTTTCCTCTTACTCTTTTGTTTTTTTATGGACTTCCATTGATGCAAATATAACTCTTCTCCTTGTCATGCCTTACTAAAACACCACAAAAAGAAGTATATAGAAAAAGACTGTCAGAACTGTGTAATGTAACAGTCATCTGCCAGTCACTTTTCGCATAATTCGACATTTTTCTACATTTTGCTTAATGTATGCCTATATCTAAATAATATCCCACCTTTCGTATACTCTGAATAATCTTTGCAGCTTCCGGTTCTGTCTTTTCCAGTTTTTTGCGGAGTCTGCGTACAAAACACCAGATCATGTTGGTAGAGTCATCTCCATACGGTTCTTTCCATAACTTTTCAAAGATAATCTCATGGGTAACTACCTGTCTGGAGGAATCTGCCAGCAGATACAGGAATGCCTTTTCTCTTTCATTTAAGGTTGTAAGCTCACGCTCTCCCCAATAAACAGTATGATAACGCCAGTCGATCAGCAGTTTTCCCTTTTGTATCATCTCCTGCTTTTCTCTTTTTCTTCCGGTGTTCCATGCGATATCAGAACGCCTGAGTAATGCATACAGGTATGTGTTGATCAGGCTGACCGAAGGATGCGGAAATACCAGGTCTGCACCCCATTCGATATACTTTTTTACTGCATGAATCCCCGGTATCACGACAATGATCGGAGCCCTGCTGTACTGCCGGACTTCCCAGATCAGTCTGCCCAGTTTCCCGTTATCTGTTCTCACAAGCATCAATACTGCGTCATAGACCGCTATGGTATGGAATTTTTCAAATGTATCCAGATTAACGGTCGTACATTCCCACTCAGTTTGTACCCCTTCACAAAGTTGACTCCACTTATCTACCTCATCCGCAGCAATCAATACTTTTTTCATTTGTATCCCTTTTCTTATGTTACTTCATTTTTAAAGCAGAAAAGGCAGTGAAATCTCTCCACCGCCTTTCCTGTTTTTGATTTAATTCGTTAATTCCATTTCTTCGTTTAACGTATTCTCTTCCTTCATCTTCCGTACCAATTCTTGAATCTTTTTATAAGATTCTTCGCTGATTGTATGTTCCATCCGACACGCATCATGATTTGCAGTTTCCGAAGATACTCCTATTCGTCGTAAAAATTCTTCTAAAAGCACATGCCTTGCATAGATTTTTTTTGCAATCTTTCTTCCTTCTTCTGTCAGTTCAATGCTGCCATATCGGTCTTTTATTACATATCCATCTGCCAGCAGTCCACGTACTGCAACTGAAACACTCGCTTTGGAATAGTTCAGATAATCACTAAGCATAGAATTACGAACATATCCTTTCTGACGTTTCAATACATACGCCGCTTCCAGATAATCTTCTTTGGATTCTCCAAGTTTCATATACTACTTTATCCCCTTTTGGAAAGTATTTCTTCTGCATTCCTGCTGTTAAGAAATTCTGCCGTTTTCCATTTCATATACCACATCTGCCACGTTCATTGTGGATACTCTGTGGGATACCAGGACAACCGTTTTCTTCTTGGCCGATTCTTTCAATGATTTTAAAATGATTCCCTCGTTTAAAGAGTCGAGGTTCGATGTAGGCTCATCGAGCAGGATCAGAGGGCATTCATGGAGAAATGCTCTTGCAATTCCGATTCTCTGTTTTTCACCACCGGACAGCGTATCACCCAGTTCTCCGACTTCTGTATCATATCCTTTCGGAAGTGTCATTATGAAATCGTGGATAGACGCTTTCTTTGCAGCTTCCATAATCTCTTCTCTGGATGCTCCCGGCTTTGCGATTGCGATATTGTTTGCAATCGAATCATGGAACAGGTGCGTTTCCTGTGTGACATAACTTTCCATATCTCTCAAATGCTTGGTCGGAATCTTGCGGACATCTGTACCGTCTACCGATACACTTCCATCCTGCACATCCCAGAACCGCATCAGCAGTTTTAAGAGCGTAGATTTTCCGGAGCCGCTCGCACCATGAATCCCTGTGATTTTACCCGGCTGTAATTTCAGTGAATAGTTATCTAAAATAACCTCATTATCATAAGCAAATGTTACATGCTCTGCCTCTGCTCCTGTAAATTCATGTTCCATGCTCTCTGCACCGGAAGTTTCCACGTCACCCGGAATTTCTTCCACAAGCGGTGTCTCTTCCAGAAGAGAAAGAACACGCTCACCACTTGCCAGTGTCTGGTTCAGGTTATTGGAAAGGCTTGATAATGCTACTACCGGTCCGAAAGAACCCATCATTGCGATGGTGCAGGTTAAGATTCCCTCGAATCCCATCGCACCTTTGTCGTACAGCCAGATCGTCAGTGCAAGCATTCCAAAAGATGCAAGCAGGATAACCATGTTCGTAAATGAACGCTGTGAGCCTTCCATTTTGCTTAATGACTCCTGCATTCCTGCAAGATTTTTGGAATGCTCAGACATCTGCTCTTTTCTCTTTTCACCCTGTCCGTACTGGATGGTCTCGTCCAGTCCACGTAAAGAATCCAGAACAAAACTGTTCAGTTCTCCGAAGTTTGTCCGAAATTCCATTCCCTTCTGGCTGCCACGTTTTCCATTCCACATCGGGATGGCTACTCCGACAATCAGATAAGCTGCCAGTGCAAGCACGCCTGCTAACCAGTGATATCTTCCGATAAAAATCACCATAATAATTGAGGTCAGTGTTGCAATCGCAATCGGGGAAATGGTATGTGCATAGAATACTTCCAGTAATTCGATATCGGTTGTAATAATCGAAATCAGATTTCCCTTGTCCCGTCCTTCCAGTTTTGCCGGGCAGAGTTTTCTCAGTGCTGCAAACACTTTATGGCGGATGATTGCCAACAGCTTAAATGCGATAAAATGATTACAATACTGTTCCACATAATGCAGGATTCCACGAAGCACTGCCATGACGATCATGACTGTGATAATCGTTTTTACCGGAGTCAATACCAGCCACATATTGTCCACCGGAACGATCATTCCGGCTACTCCTGTCAGAAGTCCATGCACGATGACCTGTCCTGCCAATATCGTCAGGAAGATTGCACACAAGTAACCTAATGTTCCAAGGATGATTGCTGCCAGCATGATATGGAGCAGGGGTTTTACCAGACCAATCAGACTTCCCATGATCTGGATGGCACTTCTGCGTTTTGTTGTATTCGTATTTTCACTCATTATGCCATTCCTCCTTTTCCATAGTTTTCCAGTGCCATCTGGCTTTCATACAGATGTCTGTACGCACCATTCCGGCTCATCAGTTCGTCATGCTTTCCGCTTTCTTTGATTTCTCCGTCTTTTAAGAAATAAATCTTGTCAGACTTCACGACATTTGCCAGTCTGTGGGAAATCAGAAGCACCGTCTTTGTCTTTGCCAGTTCGTGAATCACATTCATGATCAGTTCTTCACTTTCCACATCGATATTGGATGCGGCTTCATCAAAAATATAAACCGCACTGTCTGTCCGAAGCAATGCTCTGGCAATCACCAGTCTCTGGCACTGACCGCCGGACAGGTTGCTTGCTTTTTCCAGCAACTGTGTCTGCAAGCCATCCTGTGTCTGTAAGAACCCTAAGAGATTCACTTTCTGAAGGACTGCTTCCATCTCTTCTTTCGTTGCGTCCGGTTTTGCCATCTTCAGATTTTCTTCTACTGTACCTTTGAACAGGTAGCTGTTATGGCGGACCAGAACAACTCTCTGCATCAGATTGGTTTCATTCACTTCATTAAGCGGTACGCCACCAATGGTGATTTCTCCGTTATATCCCCGGTTCTTTGCTGCAAGGATTCCGGCAATCGTACTCTTACCACATCCGGATTCACCAACCAGTGATACAAAACTTCCTGCCGGAAGATTCAGATTGATTCCTTTTAAAATCACTCTGTCCTCTTCATAAGAAAAATACACATCTTTTAATGTGACATCTAACGCGACCTCCGGCAGTGTTTTTTCTCCAGCCTGTGGTTCCGGTAAATCTAAAATCTTGAAAATCTTATCACTCGCTGCCATACCATTCATTGCGATATGGAAAAATGAACCAAGCAGTCTGAGCGGCAGGAAAAACTCGCTGGCAAGCAGAACGATACATAACGTTCCTGCCACGCTGATATTTCCTTTTAAGAATTCGGACACCGCGACTGCCATACCGATCGCTGCTCCACCATACGCCACAATATCCATCACACTGGTTGAATTGAGCTGCATGGTCAGCACCTTCATCGTGATTCTGCGGAAATTCTGGGATTCCACATCCATCTCATCTGCTTTCTGCTGGTCTGCCTGATAAATCTTCAGTGTGGTAAGTCCCTGTAAATTTTCAAGGAACGAATCTCCCAGTCCGGTATAGATACTCCAATACTTATTCAGTAATTTCTTAGCAATCTTCTGTACCACCACGATAGAAATCGGGATCAGCGGTACACAGATCAGCAGGATCACACTCGCTTTCAAGCTCACTCTGCAAAGAATGATAAATAATGTCAGTGGTGCGATCAGGCTGTAAAATAATTGTGGAAGATATTTTCCAAAGTATGTTTCCAACTGCTCCACACCCTCAGTTGACACCTGTACCACCTCCGAAGAGGATACCTGCTCACTGTAGGAAGCTCCCAGCTTTAACATTTTCTCATAAATCTTTTCACGCAGAATCCGCTTTACATCCACACACGCCAGATAGGAAGACCTTGCTCCCATCCGTTCACAGATAAATCGGATCACCACAACCAGAACTAAAATCAATATTGTCCGCTCAATGATCGGTACGGTTACTGCCCGGTATACTACCCGTTCCAATAAATCTGCGATAGAAAAGACTGCCAATACCTGCGACAGGAGGGCTGCCCACTGCCACAAAATCGTATACACGATATACTTTTTTGCGTGGGACAACAGCCCCACCAGTCTTGTTTTAATCATAAGTAACTCCTTACTTTTTCTTCTCTTTGTTGCTACACACCAGATGCCAGATAGCAAGCACCGGATGATACAACAGCATCCTTGGTCCTGAAAACCGCATAACCTGCCTGATCTGTTCTCTCATCTCCGGCTTATAACAATGTACCTTACAATTCGCACAAAACGTCTTTTCTTCCATAAATGGACACTTTTGACTTCTTTGTTTTGCATAATCCGAAAGTCTTTGACAGTCAGGACACATCTGCCCTTCCTGTCTTTTTTCTTTCGGATGGTTTTTCCGGCAGTACAGCCGGATCATTTCTTCTACGACATACTGTTCTTTTTGCCGTTTCTTTTCGGTTTTATTCATCTTACTATTCCGCTTCTGCACCATCCGGTAACTCTTCTCCCGGCTTTAATGTTTTCACTCTCAGGAAGAAGTATAACAGGTGACACACCCACACAACTGCGATACAGATTCTTCCGATTGGTACATTCTTCATGCAGATAAAGCCGATTGCCATGACTACCGTTACCATTCCGATAATCTTGCATTTTGTTCCTATTGTCATGGCTCTTTTCTGAACAAAACTGTCCAGATGTTTCTTATATAAATTTGTTCCTACGAACCAGTCGTGCAGTTTCTTAGAACTCTTTGCAAAGCAAAACAGTGTTGCCATATAAAACGGAACGGTTGGCAGGATAGGAAGTACAATTCCTATCGTACCAAGTCCCAGACAAAGAAATCCAAGCACGATCCATACTATTTTTAAAGGATTTTTCATCTTCTTACACCGCCAATACAAATTTTCTGCCATCAACCCTTGTCACACCAAGTTCAATGCCATACAGTTCCCGGATGCTCTCTTCCGTAATCACTTCTTCCGGATCACCTTCCACCAGCACTTTTCCATCCTTCATACCGATGACATTATCTGAATATGCGATTGCCTGATTGATGTCGTGCAGTACCATGATGATGGTTATTCCAAATTCCTGATTGAGTTTTTTCACCAGTTGCAAAATCTCAATCTGATACCGGATATCCAGATATGTGGTCGGCTCATCGAGGAACAGGGTCTTTGTTCCCTGACAAAGCGCCATTGCAATCCATACACGCTGACGCTGTCCGCCGGAAAGTCTTGACACTTCTCTGTCACGATATTCTGTCAGATTGGTTACTTCCAATGCCCACTGGATCATACGCTCATCTTCGGCACTGTCTCCCTGCATCATTTTCTTATGAGGGGTTCTTCCGAATGCCACCAGATTCTCAACGGTGATATCGTCCGATGCACTGTTATACTGCTGAACAATCGCAACCTTTCTGGCGAATTCTTTTAAGTTCAGGTTCTGGATGTTCTTACCCTTGAGGAAAATGTTTCCCTTTCTCGGATAGAGGTTCTTTGTCATCAGGGAAAACAGTGTGGATTTACCACATCCGTTCGCTCCCATAATCGTTGTAATTTTACCTTCTTCAATCTTCAGGGATACGCCCTTTAAGACTTTATTTTTCCCATAGGAAAAATGCAGGTCTCTGACTTCCATCGCAGGCTTGTCTGCCCACTTATCCGCTTTTTTCACTTTCTTTGCTGCTTCATTCTCTGTAGAAGTCAAATCCATATTCTTTTCTTTACTTCGCATACTTCTTAGACCTCCTTAACAGAATGATGAAGAATGGGCCTCCGACCACACTCATAATGATGGATGCGGATACCTCATACGGAGCAGCTATCGTTCTTCCGATGGTATCTGCCAGCAGGAATGTAAACGCTCCGAACAAAGCACTGAATGGCACTAATGCCTTATGGTCACTTCCTACCAGGATTCTTCCGATATGCGGAACAATCAGTCCTAAGAAACTGATTACTCCGGCTACTGCCGTTGAAATACTTGCAAGTAATACAGCAATCAGTGAAATCACGATACGCATTGCATTAACGTTGATTCCAAGGCTTCGTGCTGTCTTATCTTCCAGTGCTAACAGGTTGCACATCTTCGTCATGATCAGTGCCAGAACCAGTCCGATAATTACATACGGAACTAAGGTTTTCACATCATCCCATGTTTTCATTGTGATGTTACCATTTACGATTGCTGCCACGCCGGACATATTTCCGCCGTTCATAGAATTTAACGCACTGGATAATCCGGTAAACATTGCATCGACTGCCACACCGACAAGGATGATTCTCAGAGGACTTAATCCCCCTTTCCATGACAGGCTGTAAACTAAGACAAATGCAATCACACCGCCAAGAAATGCAAATAATGGGGTAAAGAAAAATAAAGTCGGTGCAAATGCGGTAATCAGTACCGCTGCAAAACTTGCTCCACTGGAAATACCAATGATTCCCGGATCAGCAAGTGGGTTCTTAAGTACCGCCTGAAATAACACACCCGATACCGCTATCGCAGCTCCGGCTAACATGGAGATTACAATTCGTGGGAATCGTAAGTCATAGATTGTTGCCACATCTTCATTGTACTCTACAAACAGTCCTTTTAACAGTTCCGGGAAGCTGACTTTCAGACTTCCGATATTCACTGCCGCAAAGAATAATGCAACCAGTAATACGATCATTACAATAAAGGAAATGGCTGCTTTTGCTGTTTTCCGATGTTTTCTTGCTTTATCCTGACCGGAGAGGTTCTGGACTTCCATTTCGGAAGTCTCAGAAGTATTTTTTAATTCTGTCTCTTTCATCTGTCCTCTCCTTTCTACTTGCTCTGCTGTTCGTTGTATTTCTCAGTTGCGTCAGAATCCTTTGCTTTCTTCTGTGCATTGTCACTGGCTTCTTTTGCTTTTTCTGTATCTTCATCACTTTCCGGATAAAGGATTGGCTGTAATTCTTCCAATGCCTCTGGATATTTGAATGTGGCACTCATGCCGAAATACTCATAAGTCAGATCATAAACTCTGCCGTTCTTCACCGCATCGAAATGCTGCCAGATGTCATTCTCCGCAAAATCTTTATTGAACATCTCTACCACCTGATCCGGCAGTGCATGTGCGGCACGTAAGATAATATCCGGCTCTTTGGTTTTCATGTCCTCAGTATTTACAGTCAAAAATTCCTGATCGGTGTCAGAGTATACATTCTCGCCACCTGCCAGTTCCACCAGACTTCCTACATAGGAATTCGGTGTTGCGATAATATAAGAGCCAGGAAGTCCCATCAAGATCATAACCTTCGGATGGTCTTTTCCTTCATTCTTTTTCTTATAGTCATCGTAAAATTCGGTAAATTCGTCCACCAGTTTCTGTGCCTGATCTTCTCTGTCGAAAATCTCACCCAGTTCCTGAATGGAGCGGTACATACCCGGCACACTTCTAAGATTCAAAAATGCCCAGTCTGTATCGATTGCCTCATATTTCGGCTGCAGATCACTCTGCAATGACACCGGACTTAAGATCCAGTCTGGACCTAGTGAAGAGACAATCTCCATATCCGGACTCATGGCTGTTCCGACTGTCTCTACATCTTTGTATCTGTCCGGAATTGTGGATACGGTACTACTGCAAACGCCTACCAGATCCAGTTCCAGCTTGTCACAGATATCTGCGGTTGCCGGAGAAGTCGCTATGATTCTTGGGCTTTCTTTCATTGCCTGTACTTTTTTCCTGGCTGCTTCTACGGCTGCCTTTTCTTCCGGATCGTCAATCTCTAAGAGAGACTTTGCATCTTCATCGGAAGAATCCTTGTCCGATTTGCTGTCAGAAGTCTTTTTATCTGCCGTCTTACTGCTGTCTGACTCATCTGTACTGCTCTCCGTCTGTGTAGTGGAATCACTGCTTTTCTTCCCCTGCCTTTGGTCTACACAACCTGCCAGAGAGAAAATCATAGTCATGGCAAGGAGGACAGCCGATGCTTTTTTCAAACGTCTATTCATCATCGTCCTCTGCACCTCCCCAACGTTTCCAGTTCTTACGGAAGAAATATATCACCCCGGATACTGCTCCAAGCAGAATCAAACCTGTTACTACAACTGCCAATGCAATCTGGAAAATCCGGTTGCCGGAAGAAGTATTTCCACTATCGAAATCGCTGTCACTTGTTCCATCTTTAGCAGTAGAAAGGCTTAAACCTTCTGAAGAATTTACTGGATTTTCTGTATCCAGAGAAGAAGAATCACTGCTCGGTTTTGCTGCTTCCTTAATACTGCTCTCCAGTTTCTTTGATGAGCTGGAAGAACTGCTTTTATCGGATGAGCCGGAACTCTGAAGGGAAGAATTACCAGAACCCAAACTACTGTTTCCACTTGAAGTAGAACCTGAATTATCTACCGAACCAGAATTATCACTGGATTCTACTGCTGTTCCATCAGAACTTTCTGTTACCATAGTTGCGTTCATGCCTGTATTGTTTCCTTCACTGTAGTTGCTCGGATACAGATAGAAAATAACATCTCTTCCCATCGGTTCTACATACATGGAACCTCTGACTACACAGTTTTCACTCGGCACACGCATACAAACATCGGCTGTTGTACCATTGCTGTCTGAACCATTTCCTGTAATACCGATTTCTGATGGTGTAGACCAGCCGGAATCTCCTACATTCTGTACCTGAAAACTATGTCCACTGGTGTAATCCATCAGACTCATACGGATAGTTAAATAATACGCTCCATCGTCTGTTACTTCTAAAATACCATTGCTGTATACACAGCCTTCCACCATGCCCTGCCCGGTTGCATAAGATGATTCTCCGCCGGAATCCTCGATCACGCCTGTGACCGGGTGTGCGTAACATCTGTTAATTGTACAGCTATACACTGTCCCGCTTGCGGCGTAAGCCTTAACAGCAGGAAAGCCTGCCATTAAAGTAATGGCAAGCACACAAGTCATAATGGCAGACAATATTTTGTTTTTCTTCGCTGCTAATTTCATTCCTTATCTCCTGTTAAATGAGTTTGGCAGACTCCCAGTCCCGAAGGAATGGGAGGGTCGTCTGCCAAATCTCTACTTAATTATTTTATGTTTGCTTTTTTCTTTCTGTTGTACTCCATGATTCCTGCCAGTAAAGCGACTCCTCCAAGAAGAAGGATAGCTGCCCACAGGGTATTGTTCTGTACAACATCACCCGTCTTAACGTTGGATGCTGATTTCAGGCTGGAACCTGATCCAAGGCTGGATGTTCCACTCTTTAATGATGAACCACTTCCAAGGCTTGATGTTCCACTCTTCAATGACGAACCACTTCCAAGTGAGGAAGAACCAAGTTTGCTGCTTCCGAGAGAACTGCTTCCAAGGGTATTATTTCCAAGTGAGCCGTTTCCAAGAGAAGAGCTGTTGTTGTTTCCGTTGGAATTATTATTGTTGTTATTGCCATTGTTGTCATTCTTATCAAAATCTGGATCATCAGCTGTTGTTGCTTTTAATGAGCTCCGATCCAATTTCAGGAATACTGGCTGTGTACCTGTACCAGAGCTGATAGCATCCATAATCGGAACGAATACCTGTAACGGAACATATCCATCATCCAGAGCTTCCGGAATAAGCTCGAATGTTACTTCATCTGGATAGTTTGTTCCGTACTGGTCAGAAACCAGTGAGCCATCGCTGTTCTTCTGATAGCTGTCAACTGTAACATCAGCAAGTGTTCCCTGCGGATTACCATACTTATCAAGTGTATAACCTGTTGTAAAGTATTTGAGCTTGCTTAAATATCCAAGTTTCTGTCCTACTGTCAATCCGTTGAAGTTCAGAGTAATGTAATATTTGCCATTCTTCACTGTCAGTTTAATTGTATGGTTGATTGCTTCATTTGACATAGAATAAGTATTCTTGTCTACTTTCACCATTGTTCCATAGATAGAGTAAACCCCATCAGCAAGGTTCTTGATATCCAGTTTTCCATCACTCTTCTTTGCTAACTGCTGGATTGCTTCTGTCAGTTTTGTCACCTGATCATCTACCAGTTTCTGTGATGCAGAATCATTATCCATTACATTCTGAGCACGACCTACTGCACTCTGTAATGTTGCAAGAGAACTTTCTGTATAAATGTCTGTCTGGCTTAAATATGTCTTTGCTTCTGCAATCTTGCTTTCCAGTTTGCTCTTATCTACAACTGCTTTTTCTACCAGTCCGTTTAATGCAGTTGTCAGAGATTTCTCTGCTGCTGCAACTTCTGACTCTGTTGCTTTTGGATTTGCTGCAACATTCTCAGCCAGTGTAATTGCTGTATTCAGGACCGTCAAACTGCTGCTTTCATAAACATCTGTTTTTGCTGCCTCAGCTTTTGCTTTTTCAATCAGGGCATTTAAGTTTGTCTTATCAACAACTCTTAAACTGTCAAGTGCTGTCTGAAGTGCTGTAACCTGTGCCTGAACTTCTGCCTTGGTAGCATCTTCTTTTGCTGCTACTGCCTGTGCATTTGTGATTGCTGTCTTTAATGCTTCTAATGTTGCAGAAGTATAAACAACATCGGTACGATTTGCTTCTGCTGTTGCTTTTTCAATCAAAGCATTCAGTTCTGTCTTGTCTACGATCTGAGTTTCTACTGCATCTACGGCTGCCTGTAAAGCTGTCACCTGAAGATCAATTTCTTTCTGTGTAGAATTCATATCATTGTAAACATCCTGAGCTGTCATGTAAGCCGCATTTAAAGCGTTCCAGTACTCGTCAGCAACATCCCCTTGCTGCATACCGGATACCTGATTCAGAAGTGCTTCGATTACGCTGTTGTCTCTCTCTACTCCTGTCTCCTGTTTGATGTTTGCCCAGTCGATAGAAACTCTGGCAACCTTTGTACCCTGTCCTTCACCGATGCTTTCCATAACCGGAACATAAACCTCTACATAGAACAGGTTATCGTTCAGTTCAATCGGGATTGATAATTTCTTCGGATACCAGTTTCCTTCTGTATTCTTGTCGTAATACTCAGAGTTCTTATTATTAAATGAATCGTAAACATCTGTGTACTCTTCTAATACTGTTGCATCGGAAGCTTCATATTTTACCGGATAATTATATTTGTTGTATTCAACCGTATCCATATCTACTTTTTTCAGTTTATACAGATATCCTGTCATTCCGGCAAACTGCATAGACTGGAAGTTCATCTCCAGTGTCACTTCGCCTTTACCCGTAACTCTTACAATTCCGGTCTGAACCATGGAAGCATTTCCCATAGAATCTTCATCGGATGTTGCATTGAGCATTTTGATCGGTACGGAATATGTACCTTCAAAAATCTGCGGATAATCTTTGAAAAGACCACTCTGTTTGTTCTTAACAACAAGTGCTTCATAAGAAGAGGTCAGCAGTTTTGTCTGCTTTTCTACTTCTGCTTTTGTTGCATTGACATCAGCGGATACTTTCTGAGCAGATTTGATTGCTGCCTGGAAACTATTCCAACTGTTGTCTGTATAAGTACCGTCATTTTTCTTGGTCAGTGCATTTTCGATATAGCCATTTAATTCTGACTTATCTACTGCATCATCCAGACGAACAAGTGCTTTTACTGCTTTATCCAGCTTGTCAACCTGTTCTTTCATTTCATCTGCTGTCGCATCAGATTTTGCCAATACTTCTTCAGCTTCCTTGATTGCAGACTTCAAATTCTCATAGCTGTCTTTTGTATAATTTGCTTCTGCATAATTATTTTTCGCATCGGAAACTGCCTGATCCAGTTCTGCTCTTGCTTTTACTTCTTCTTTCATTACAAGACCTGCTGTTGCTGTATCCAGAGCTGTCTCTGCTGCTGTGATTTCTGACTGGAATGCCACCTTATCTGCCTGAACGCTTTCTGCTGTAGCAATCGCATCTGTTAATGCTGCAAAAGAATCGCTTGTATAATTTTTCTCTTCTAATACTTTTGCATCATTCAGTTTTGATTCCAGATCGGATTTTTTAATTTCCTGTTTTACTGCAGATTTTAAATCAAGATTTAACAGGAGTTCTGCTTCTCCGCTTTCTGTTGTTACTTTTACTTTATGGTTTTCTACATTTGCAGGAAGTTTCACTACAAGTCTGCCTGCGTCTGTATCTGCATCCGCATATCCGGCACCCTTGCGATACTGCATACCGGTAATTCCGTCCACGTACAGATAAGCAGTTACATTGCCGTCTTTATCTGTATATAAACGAGCAGATTTTAATCCTGCATTCAAATCACTTGCTGTTCCATCCTGATTGGTAAGTGTTGCCTGTACTTCGTAAACACCTTTTTCCATGGAAACGGCTGTTGACATCGGTACAAGTGCATCTACTGCTGACTGAAGGTCTGCGGATGCCTGATCTGCATTTTCTTCTGTTACCTTTCCTTCCTGAGCAGTAATCACTGCCTGAAGGTCTGCCCAGCTTTCTGCTGTATAATCTGCTTCATTTAATGCTTTGGCATTTTTCAGGACTTTATTGTATTTGTCAAGTCCAGTTGCCTCTTTTAATCCGCTGATTGCATCAGAAATTTCTTTATCTAATGCTACGATTTCAGAATCGTTTGCAGAAGTTGTTCCGTCGATTACCTTCTGAGCTTTTGCTACTGCGTCAGATAATACTTTGTAAGATTCCTCTGTATAATTGTCGGCTGTATATTTAGATGCTTTATCAACTGCTACAACTAAAACAGATTTATCGTGGGTTGGCTCGTTAATTTCTGCCACAGGTGTTAAACCAGATAAAGTCATAAATGCAGTTCTGCATCCTTCACCAGATCCAGGAACTTTATGCTGAAGTTCATCCATGATAGGAACAAAGAAGTTCAAATATACCCCATCATCTCTGTCTGCTGATTCTGGAAATTCAAAACCTACTCTCTTCGGATAATATAAGTCATATTCTTCCGCATAGGAATCCATATCTGTGCTTCCCGAATCATTTAGGTAGTAACTATAATAATCAAGCGGTGTATATTCACTTAATATCGGAAGTCCGTTTTCTTCTGTCTGCTCATTATTTGCCCAGAATATTCCATTTGTATAACCATATCTGCCCGTAATCACAATTCCTTGTGTATCAAAATAGATATGTTTCTTTCCATTCTCTACTACCAAACGAGCTGAATCATTTACAACCGCAGAATTGCTCATAGACAATCTATCCGGCTGATCCTGCTGCCACATAGTAACATTAACATTATATGTTCCGTCCTGGATTTCTGAAATATCTACTTTATCCGCTTTTTGTGTAATGGCGATTGTATTATAAACACGAGTAGTGCCTGTTATAACCAGTTCATCGCCCTCCATGTGAATACTTCCATCATCATTTTTATAGGAAGATGAATCAAAATACTCTATCGGATTAAACATTTCATTTACTGGATAATACCATTGAACTTCTATTTTGCTCGTATCCCAGTCTTTCGGAATTTTTACTCTTAATTCTACTGCTCTCGATGGAATAACCTGCGAGTCATTCATTTTTAATGACAAATTATAGATCAATGCTTTTGAAGCGTTTCCTGCTAATAAAGAATAATATTTGTTATATTCACTATCTTCATCTGAGGTTTCCTGTAAAAGTTCTGCTCCAAATTTTGCTTTACTATTAACTGTATAGTTATCTGTTACAAGTGTAACATCACCATCTGTCAATTCGAGTTTTTCTTTCGGTGTTGTTCTTACTCGCAATTCTCCATAGTAGGTACCATCTTCTGTTTGTATCTCAACCTGTTTTCCAAAAATAGCTTCTTCTAAGTTTTCGTATTCAATGGAAAATTTTCCATCTTCCAAAATATTGTCTGAATAAACAGAAATATACTTATTCTTTTTTACTTCTCTCGAATACGCATACATATATTGGCGATATGAAGAAGTTGAAGGATAAGTACACTCGCCTAAATCCTTAATTTCTTCAAGTACTCTTATTGAATCAATGCTACTTGTCTCTGCTGTAACAGTAACTTTTCCATTCTCAATTTTTGCTTCACAAGTACCACTAAACAAATCATTTGCAGTTTTTTCTTCTGCTACAAATCCTGTGAAATCCGGTGAATCTCCAACACTGGTTACAACTTTAGAAAGCTCCAATCCAATATTTTTATAATTTTCTTCGTTAATCTCTTTAGCAACTACTGTATTATTTACATCAAATGTAAATTTTCCGTTTACAATTCCGTACATATAGCTTTCCAAGTCATCATCTGTTCTTCCATAACTATAGAAAGCTTTAGTATACATCGTCCCTTCCAGTGTATCCACATCAAAAGAATACCACGACACACCCGTTGTTGCTTTTTCAACAGAATAATTTTGAATGTATTTATCATTCCACTCTTCATTAATTTGTCCTTGTTCCTTCAAATATTCCGTTGCCTCTGATGGATTTTCCTCATTATTAGCAATATATTTTTCTGGAATATTAAAAGTTCCCATAGGTGCATTCGAAGGTGCTATATCATCTGAAATTACACCCGGTTTTGAGAACTGCAAAATATCAATTTTTTCATAATTTTCAATCTGTAAGGTTACATGATATGTTCCATTATCATTCTTTTTTACTAGTGCAACATTATCCATGTAATCCTGAACTGTACCCGAATAAGGCTCCTCCGTAAGCAGTTTTCCAGAAGGTCCATAAAAAGTCAGTGGAACAACATATTCATTTTGGTTATCTAACTCTGTATTTGCGGTATTTGTTTCTTTCTGTTCACCAGCAAACGCTTGTATATTCATACCGCCAAGTAACATACTTGTACTCAATACAAAGGCTAATATCTTTTTTATTTTTTTCATTTTTCCTCCGTATCAATTAAAACAAGCTGCTGCACTTTTGGGTACAGCGGCTTGCTTTACATACATATTTACTTATTTTATTTTGCTGTGATGTCTGTAAGTTTCAAATATCCTGTTGCGTTCATCGGCATACTTCCAACGTATGTTGTGAATTTACCAGTAATTACACAGCCTTCATAAATTGTAGATGCATCTAAACCTGTGAATGTGAAGTAGTAATCTGTTACGCCATTAGTTGTAGTCTGTTTCGGAGTAACTGTTTTTCCATTAACTACCATTTTTCCTAAATGTCCAGTCAGACCTAAATATGTAATCTCATGAGTATGAACAACAAGTGTTGCCTCATCATCTGCAATCGTAATTTCTGCACGCATATCATTGAGTGCAGCATCTCCCATAGATGTTGTTGTACAAGCTGAGTTCTTATAAAGATTCTGCTTTGCTGTGTACTTACCATCTGCTAATGAATCTGCAGCAAACGCTGTAACTCCCATTGCCATTACCATTGTTGCTGCTAACAGTGTAGCAACTAATTTCTTGATCTTTCTCATAACTGTAATCCTCCTTTTCTCATCTTGGTATTAGCTTTTTGCTAATAAATTTTTAGTTATGATGTTTAGAGTTCTACGAGAATATTTCCGGTTACCCGTATCTAACTCCTTGTCTGAAAGATACCATAATTTGCCATTCAATGTCAACACTATTTTTTACAAGTTTGTTGCCTGAATAGCAACAAATAAGCCGCTATTTCCTTTGATTTTGTTGCTATTCAGACAACAATAGGCATAAAAGTGCCGTTATTGATAGTGTTTTATCAACAACGGCACTTTATTGAATTTTTTTCTTATTTTGTTACATGATATGCGTAAATGAGAATTTTTCTCACTTCTTATTTATACCCAGAAATATAATAGTGCAGTGCTTTCCGGCATGTGCATTGGTCCTACGCTGCAGGTAACGGTAACTGGTACAATTCCCATCGTGCCAATCCCCGTCCATCGGTGGATTCTGCACGCTTCCATCGGGATTTTCACTATATTATTCTCTATTCTTGCTTCTTCCAAAACTTCATTATGCTCATACTTCAATGTTTTCAGTTTTCCAGCCATCATTTCACCACTCACTCTGGAGTGTGCTGCCATCTCTTTCAGCTTTAATTCCAGATAGCTTTCTCCATTCTCCTGAACGATTTCGGCTATTTCTTCAAATCCTCTCATCGCCATAGAGTCTCTTCCCTGCCCCTGCTTTTTATTCATCCGGTAAAGCCGGAACACTACCGGATGCCTTTCACATTTCTGCAGATTGTGCTGTATCTCCTGATCCAGTTCATTCTCTTTTTTCTTGTATACTGATTTTTTCTCTGTATAGGCGTTAATCATCAGTTCCAGCATGTGGATGTCGATATTCTCCACCATAACATCCAGTGATTCCTCGATTTCTTCCGGTTTTGCACCGATTTCTTCCAGATATTTTTCAAGATTCTCATACAGCTTGGTATATCTTTCCAGCCATTCTTCACCTGCTGCGGTAAATTCCAGTGATTCTGTCAGGATTCCTCTTTCTATGCAGTTCTTAAAATAACGGTTTACCGTTGATCGATTCACGCCATAAGATTCTGCGATACTTCCCTGAGCTCCACGTTTCTTTTCTACTCTTGACAGACCTTGTAAATATTGCAGTTGCAGCATCGTAGGTCTGTTCTGTCTCTTTAGATGTTCACCTTTTTCCATTTTCCTGTTCCTCTCTTCGTCACCATACATGAATATTCAATTCCCGATAATCGATTGGCAATGGCTTCTGTTCAAAGCGTGTAATCGCAATGATTGCCACTGCTTCTGTAATCGGGATTCCTGTATTCGCAGTATAAGTACAGATGTCTGTCGGTAACTGATAAACACCTTTTTCTTCTTTCGCCTGTATCCATTCATCATCTCTTCTGTACCATACATAGCCGATGGATTCGTCTTTTTTTGTCTTGAGCAGGAAGCAGTTCTGTGACTTTTTCACTCTTAATATGACAGAGTGTTCCAGTTTCCCGTACTCTGGTGCAAGGAACCTTGGATTGCGTCGTTCCGGTTCATACAGTCCGAATGCCATCGGGAACTCACCATCCTCATAAAAGGTATACAAGTCCATATCGTCATAAACTCTGTCGTATACGTCACCGTACTGCAGAAAGTTTTCAATTCCTTTTAACCCTTCCGGACTGATATAATGTTCCACTCTACAGGCATCTTCCTGCGCCCTCTGCTGATCCATTCCACTTACCATCTGAAAGAACTGTGTCAGTTTCTCATGGCGTGCAAGGCACTCCATACCTTCCAGTTTTCCCTTATCGGTGAGTTCAAGATGTCCGTTTTCTGGCTCACACAAAAATCCTTTTTTCACCAGACTTCGCACCAGGCCTGCTGCTTCATATCCGGTTATATTCACTTCTCTGGCATACTCTTTCGATGTGATCTGTCTGCCTTGCCTCCACGTCCGGTAGACATATTCCAGAAGATCTTCTTCTAATTCGCCTCTGGCTTTTGTCACATCAATATTTCTGTTTTCAATCTTTCTTCCCATGTTACCTTTCCTACCTGTCTTTTTTAATATTCATCCGCTACACGATATCCGGTATTTTCTGCAAAAGCCTTCCATCCAGTAAGTATATCGTTTTTTTCTTGGAACCTTTCTTTTTCTCTGCGACAAACCCCAGATTACAGGTGAAGTGTATTTCACCCAACCACTGCTGTTCGTACTCTATGTGAAATGCTGTGGCAGGAATTTTGATACTGTGATCATTTACTTCTGCCTTCTTCCAGATTCCATGCATGTTCTGATACCAGATTGTCCTGTCATCCTCGTTCTCTGGATGCTCTGTTAGTTCCAGCCATATCTCCCAAGGCTCTATGTGCAGCCAGCCATCCCGTTCAAACCGCATATCTTCGATAGCTGCTTTTCTCTCTTTTTCAATCTCTGTGGTGTAAAAGGAATACCACATCTGATACTTTCCCGGTTTCAACTTCTTCCAAAGCGTGTGGCAGTCTACACTTTTCGGTATGGAGCTTCTTCCGCCATCATTGATAAATTTCCATAAATTGTCGATTTTGTCCGGATCAGACACCTCACACGCCATGAGTCCGCCGTCCCTGTCTGCTGTCTTTTCATCGACTCCGCTCATTTGTAAGAACTGATTCCAGCCTTCGGCTGCCCGTTGCAGTTGTCTCGCATACTCCGTTCCGCTTTCTGTCAGTGCAGGAATCTTCGCATCACTGTCTGTTTCCAGAAAGCCTTCCTCTTGCAATTTCTTAATGTTCGATTTCCAGTAATACTCGGTCAGGTCATAGTCTAATACGAGGATTCTTTTGATCTGCTTATCATCCTCTTTCCATTTCCGCATCTGATAAATCGTTCTCAGAATATCTTTTTGCAGGTATTCTTTTGCCACTTTCTTTGTTTCCATTACTTTTTCCTCTGTTTTGTTTACCGATTACGCTTTAGTTAGTTGGTTCAAACCATGTATTTTTAATTATATTGTCCTTTTTTCAGGTTTGTCAATGCATTTTCCCGTACAACATTATAATTCCATATAAAAATATCCAAAAATATGTTTTTGTTTCTTTTTTCCCACATACTTTTGGATATTTTCATAGTTAATTTCCTTTTTCCTTTAATTTTGGTTCATCCGTAGTCTGAGCGTCAACGCAAACTGCATGGATGGCAAGCCGCTTGCTGTATCCGTTCCCCGTACAGGTAGAAAGTGTCAGTATCTTGTTACTGGTCTGCGGCTTTATTCCTGTATCAACATCGGAATTTTTTATCATCTGGTCGATAAATTTCTGGTATTCTTCGCCCGGCTGGTATCCTACTTTGTACACATCGCCGCCATTGACTGCATCTTCATAAGAGAAGATTCGATAACGGTAGGCGGTTGTCTCAGAATATACGGTGAAGTATTGATTTTCTTTCCAGAAACCGTCATCCTTATATTTTTTCAGGCTTCCGAACATACTTCCGTCTCTCATATTGTGACCGTAGATAATGTTGTAATAATCCGAAAAATCAGATTTGTTAAGACCTTCCAAAAAGATACACCCTGCGATGTGGCTGTTGCCATGCAGATCGGTTCTCAGATATTTTTCATTATCACCTGAATACAGAATTGGATAATTGATGCCAAGTTCGTCCTGATTATCAAACCGTATCCACCCGATAACATCTGGATTCTCGGCTTTCAGTTTGTCAAACTCTACTTTTACGTCTGTTGCCCACCAGTCTTTTTTCTTCTGCTTTCCATCATCTGGTTCGGACTCATCATTTACATACTCCTCGGCAAGTTTGTCATAATCTCTGGCGGATTTCCATCGGTCGATGTATGGGGGCAGGATATGCATAAGTGCTACCCCGATCAAAACCACTGCCAGAATAATCCATATCAGCCATCGGTATGAAGTTTTTTTCTTCATGTTGTCTCTCCCATTTTTCCTGTTAGTTCTCTCGAACCACTATCGTCATTATGGAATGTGTGGTTGGAATTGTCAATCTTTTTCTTCTTTCGTACTGTCTGTTGCCTGTCCGTCTGCTTCTGTCTCTCCATCTGCTTCTTCCTGTCCGTCTACGAGGTCGTAACTCATATCAAGCAGATCCAGGACTTTTGAATCACTGACAGAACCGTCCAGCGGAACTGCCAACCAGTGCTTCTGATCCATGTGCTTTGCCGGAGCAAGGTGATACATTTCGATGTAGTTGCCTATCATGTCCAGCTCTGCCTGAACTTCCATGAAAGTTGTTCTTTCGGCTGGTTGGTAAAAGACGGCATAAGGTGCGGCGGTTCTTGGGTTTTTGAAGATGGTGACGGGGTATCCGGATTTGTTGATGGTGTCTGGATGGGTGGGGTATTGCTTTTGGATGTATGTGAATATTTCTTGTTGGTTCATGTGGGATCCCTTCTTTTTCTCATAATGAATAAAAGACTCTTGTCATCCATTATTTATTATAATTTTTCTACTATTACAATAGCTTTTTTAACAAGTTTTCTTGTCTTGGAGTTTAAAAGAAAGCTACCAGTTTTTTTCCTCTGATAGCTTTCCATTCATTCTTATTCTGTTGGGAACATCGCTGCTTCCAACTTATTCATCTCTGTATCCGAAAGACCATACTTTCCTGAATTATCTTTTTCCACTGATACTTTTACAGTAACAGTTTTTCCATAACTGTTCTTTTCAAGACTCTTCTGGACACTTTCTGTTAATACAGCTGCAAAGACTTCCGGATCATTTCCATCCAATCCCTGCTTTATTTTTTCATTGCTTACCTCTGTAGAGCTTTGTTGCAATGTCTGAAATACATTGGATGGTTCAACTTGTACACTTACTGTATAGACTCCATCCTCTTCTTTCACATCCTGTACTTTGTATTTTGCCAGTTTCTTTACTTCTGCCAGTTTTTCCGCATAATCAGCAATTCCTTTGTCCGTAATGTTATCAGAATCATCAAATTGCTGTTGGATGCTCTCATTAAAATCCTCTTCGATTTCTTTCTTGGCATCTTTTTCCGAGATTTCTAACAGATTCGCATAGTCCTTATATTCTCCATGATAGTATGCATCAAGAGAACTTTGGACGTA
>OLVW01001306.1_pt1 | contig 21704 bp, 28 predicted proteins | sample 1673301 | NCBI WGS metagenome assembly OLVW01 (sample SAMEA3178941, study PRJEB25190) | human gut metagenome
AACCGAGCATGAGCGCCGCCGAACTTGAACAGATGGTTTATGCGACCTACCAAGAAAAGCTTGATCTTGCGAAGCAGCTTGACGGCGCGAAAGCCCGTATTGAATCGCTTGAAGAGACGTTGCAGGAAAAGACAACGAAGCTTCGGGCGGCGGAAGAGTTCGCGCGGCAAAGCGAATCAGAGCGGAAAAGCACCGCATCAAAGATCGAGCCTTTGGAGCAGAGCAAGAAGCAGCTTCAAACCAACCTAAAGCAGGAAAAGGCACGCGCCGCCACGCTTGAAGTGCGGATTGAGGAATTGGAGAACGCCAGCCGTGGCCGCATGGCGGCTTACCGGCGTGAACTGGTTGAGGAAATGCAGCGCCAAGCCGTCTGCGCAAGCGGTGGTTGGTCAAAAGCCCGCGTTCTTGGATTCCTTGGTGGTTTCCTGCCGGAAACGGAAGAGGTCACTTCATACGACGGCAGCTTTGTTGCGGAATGCGACAGCGAACCAGAGCCGCGCAGAAGCGCCAAAAAGGCGTAAAGGGCTACAGATACCCACAAAACACCAAAAGACGGCCACAGCGGCCACGAGAACCGCGAATGCGGCGAAATCTAGGAAGGTCAGAATATGGCAAAAGACACTTGGCCGGATTTAAGCACCCGGCAAGGCTTCATTGAAGCCATTGAGCAAGCGGGGGAATACATACGCGACCACGCAAGCAATCTGCTTGGAGAGTACCCAAGCTTGCTTTGCGAGTTCGACATAACCGCGCGTTTTCGCTTCGATGCCGTGCCCACCGTGGAGATCAGGCGCGAGCATATAGCGGCACCGCTGGACGAATACCAGCAACGCCGCGCGGACGTTGATAGCGTGGAAAAGGTTTGCCGCGATATGTACCGGGAAATCATCGACCACGACGCGAAGCACCCGGACGAAGTACCGCCAGCAGATGACACACGCGCCCTTTATGGCGACCGTCTGCGAGCGCTGGGGGTGGCGCTATGAGCGACGTTAGCTTGCAGCAGATCGAAGCCGCCAAAGACGCGGTTTCGCACCCTAGCCACTACACCAGCGGCGGCATTGAGTGCAAGGACGCTATGGCGGCGATGATGGGCACGGGCTATTGCTTGCAGCCATGCGCCAACGACGGCAAGGCCGTGAACCTTGCGCCCATCGCGCTTTACTGGTGGGGCTGCGCGTTCAAGTACCTATGGCGCTGGATTCGCAAGAACGGCGTTCAAGACCTGAAAAAGTGCAAGCAGTGCATTGATTTTCTGATTGAGGAAATCGAGCCGAAGACCACCACCGAAACCAAAGGTTTTGATACTGCTTGGTACGCCAAAGGCGGCGTGTTTGAGGATGGCGGCAATGAGTAACAGCAATCAACCTGAAAGCCAATGGCTCATTGCGTCCGTGTCGTGGGGCAAGGACAGCTTGGCGATGCTCCATTTGCTGCTGGACGAAAAGAACACGCCAGACCTTAACGAAGTTGTTTTCTTCGATACCGGCATGGAGTTTGAAGCGATCTACCGCGAACGTGACCGTATGTTGCCGGTGCTTGCTTCAATGGGCATTGAATACACGGAGTTGAAGCCAAAAGAACCCTTCTTGCACAAGATGTTCGTTCACCCGGTGAAATCGCGCGAGACGGGCGAAATACACAAGTACGGCTATGGATGGTGCGGCGGCGCGTGCCGCTGGGGCACTACCGAGAAGACCGCAGCCCTAGACCGCTACGCCGAGGGCAAAGGCGCAATCGTCTACGTTGGAATTGCGGCGGACGAAGAAAAGCGCCTTGCCAAGCAGCACAAGCCCTATAAGCGCTTCCCGCTTGCGGATTGGGGCTATACCGAAGCGGATTGCTTGGAATATTGCCGCGCCTACGGTGCCACGTGGGAGCAAGACGGCGTGTGCCTTTATGACGTGCTAGACCGCGTTTCGTGCTGGTGCTGCCGGAACAAGAACCAACGCGAGTTGAGGGCTATTCACGATCACTTGCCGCGCTACTGGCAACAGTTACTTGCGCTTGAAAGCCGCTTGGGCACCATGAAGAGCAAGCCGCTGCCTGAAATAGCGGGTGCGTAGCCATGAGCGCTTGCAAGGTCAAATGGAGCAAGGCGCGTGAAGTCTGGTACGCACGCCCCTACCTTGGGCAAACGCCAGAAGGTAAGAAGATACAGCCCTATAGAGAGTTCCCGGCGGCGCACGACGAAGCGGAAGCGCAGGAAATGGCTAACGCTTGGGCGGCTAACCTTACGGCTGACGGTCTAGTAGCAAGTGCGCTGATTGCCGACCTGCTGGACGATTACACGGCCATGAGGGAGCGCAACGGCGCAAGCCCTAACAGCGTGCGCAGCTATAGGCTATTTGCCAAGTATGCCCGGAAGTACCTTGCAACCTCAAACGCCCGTGATTTACGCGTCGCCGACTTCAACCGCTACGAACAACGCTTGATGGTGCCAAAGGAACTAGGCGGGCAAGGCTTGTCCCGCAATAGCGTTATCAATGTCCATAACTTCATGCGCGGCGCATATAAGTTCTTCGTGAAAGCGGGCATATGCGAAACAAACCCGATCATTGACGTTGAGAAGCCAAGCCCTGAACACCACGAAGCGCAAGCGCTCAACATCGGCGATTTCCGCAAGCTGGATGCGCAGTTAAAACCACTGCTGAAACCAGAGGTTTTGAACAAGCGGACGTGGCGCAAGGCGCTGAACGCCTTTGCCGCGTGGTTCTCGCTTAGAACCGGCATGAGGGTTGGCGAGGTGTGCGCGTTGCGTCCGGGCGAGATTTACCGGGCTGCAAAGTACGTCCACGTGGGCGGCACCGTCATTGAGAAGAAGGGCAAGAAGCCCTACAGGCGCGACGTTACCAAAGGCCGTAAGTGCCGCAACATCGGCATTACCACAAGCGACATTGAAACCATTGATGCGTTCATGGAACTTCGCCGGTTGTTCTGCGGCGATCTGCCGAGCAACGCGCCGTTGCTCACGGTTGATGGCGGCTATCTTCGCCCTAACAGCGTTTCACGCGCATTCACGACGTTTGCCGGAAAAATCGAAATGCCGCAAGGCTTCGTCTTCCACGACTTGCGGCACACGCACGCAACGTGGCTTCTGACCCACGGCGTAGACCTGAAAACCGTTTCGGAGCGATTGGGGCACGCAGACGAAGCAACCACGCTTCGCATCTACGCCCACGTCTTGCCGGGACGCGACGCATACGCCGCAAGCGTCTTCGAGCAAGCGGCCATGGAAGCCACGGCAGACCTTGAAGAGGTGTTGCAATGAAGTTGCAATGGCGCATTTTGAACGCGCACCGCGCACCACCGTAAACGCGCAGGTGCGACACCGAAAAGGCTTTCAAGACAAACAGCAAGTGACTGATAAGAAGTAATTATCTAGCACATCTAAGAAAGGGGCTGAAATGACAGCACCAGAACTGACTAAAGAGCAACGCCAAGCGAACCTTGAAAAGGCAATGGAAATGCGAAAGAAGCGTGCCGAAATCCGCGCCAAGTTGGCTAACGGTGTCTACACCGCCGCAATCGTTATTCGCCGTGGCTTGGAAGGTGAACAGGCTTACGCCGGTATGCGCGTGAAGCAGCTTATCAACGCAATGCCCGGTTACGGATTCAAGCGCACGCAAAAGATCATGGCGCAGATTGGCATTGCGGATAACAAGCGCGTTGGCGGTCTTGGGCAGAAGCAGGCCGCAAAGCTGATTATGAGATTGGACGGTATGGAGAAATGAGCCTGAACACCTGCACCATTTCCGGCAACCTTGGCAAGTCAGCCGAATTGCGCATGACAGCCAGCGGCCTTGCGGTGTGCAACTTCACCGTTGCGGTTAACGAGCGCAAGCGCCAGCAGGACGGCAGCTATCAAGACGAAACCAGTTGGCTTGATTGCGTGCTGTTCGGCAAGCGTGCCGAGGGCTTGCACCCGTACTTGACGAAGGGCACGAAGCTTAGTGTTGTCGGCCACCTGAAGCAATCGACCTACGAACACGACGGGCAGCGCAGAAGCCGTGTGCAAATCATCGTTGACGAAGTGGAACTTATGAGCGGGCGGCGCGAATCGCAGCAGCCAGAAGGGTCACCGCAGCCGCAGCCGGTGCAAGCCGCATCGGTCTATAACGATGACATACCGTTTTAAGGAGGGCGTGAAATGCAATGTTTTATTGGCGGTAGGCGAAGCGGAAAAACTAGCTACCTAATCAATCTTTCGCATGATACGGGCTACCCGATTGTGACGCGATCTAAAGCGATGGCGGATTACATCGAAAGCATGGCAATGAGGATGGGCAAGGTTATTCCGCAGCCGCTTACCTACGGAAGCCGAGAAATGTTGCTTGGCAGTCCGCTTAAACGAAGCGTCTTGGTTGACGAAGCAGACGGCGTTCTTTCGGACATGATGGGCGTTCAAATCGTGGCTTGCGCACTCAACGGCAACGCCGTTTGTTCGGCAGAAACGCACATTGCGTCAATGGGGCTGTTCGACCTTCTGAAGGTGTGGCGAAAAGCACGTAAGGCCAAGCACGATGATTGAGAGCTGCGAAAACCGGGGGCACGTTCTTGACGGCAAGAAATGCTACTGCATCCCGTGGGAAAGATGGACTAACTGCCTTGAAATGGGGCACTGCACCAAGGACGGCTTGGGCGGAAGCGATGACGAAGAAACCGACGCAGGAAGCGAGGACGAATAATGCAGGGACGAAAGCTAAATGTGCGCATATCCGACGGCGCGGAAGTACCGGCCTATGCGCATGAGGGCGACGCGGGGCTAGACCTTCGCATTAAGCACGATGTTACCTTGGAGCCTAACCAGCGTGCCAACGTAGGCACCGGCGTTGCGGTGGAGATTCCGCATGGTTGCGTTGGGCTGGTGTTCCCGCGCAGCGGTCTTGCAAGCAAGTTTGGCATTACGCTTTCAAACAGCGTCGGCGTTATTGATTCGGGGTATCGTGGCGAGATCGGCGCAAGCCTAATAAACGCTTCGGACGAAACCATAACGCTTAACGCTGGCACCCGCGTTTGCCAACTGGTGGTTATGCCTTACGTCCCATGCGAACTGGTGCCCGTGGATGAACTTAGCGAAACCGAGCGCGGCACCGCTGGTTTTGGAAGCACGGGAGTTAGGTAAGCATTATGCGGGCGCAAGAGTATTTCGAGCAGATACGCGACACCGTTAACGAGATTGAGCGCTCAAAGGAAATGTTGGAACGCCTGCTTGCAACCGAGGGCGCGAAGGTTCAGCGCTACGGCGAGCAGCAGGGCGCGGGCGGCAGCGATGCTATGGACAAGATCAACCGGCGCATTGAGTTTGAGCGGAGATTACAACGCAGGATTGATGAAGCGTCGGCCATGTTGGACGAAGCAACGGCGCTGCTGTACGGCGACGATGACCACGGCGGACTAGCTAAGCTGAAGGGCAACCGATACGCCGACGTGCTGTGCATGGCGTACCTGCAAGCGATGCCATGGCGCGAGGTTGCCGAGGTCATGCGGTGTTCTGATAAATGGTGCCGCGAGTTGTCGGCGGCGGCGTTCGCGTATATCGACGCGGCTGGCTTTGCAAAATTACGGCACGCATAGAAAAAAACTACTTCCGTTGACTTCCTCGCTTGTGGTAAAGTTTGCTACGGTGGCGAAACCTATATGAGCGTCCCGGAGAAATCCGGGGCGCTTTTTTGTTGGGCGGTGACAGATGGCTAAGGACTTCAGCGACGCTTTCTATCATTCCGCAGCTTGGGCACGCGCCAGAGAATCGGCGCTAGTCCGCGATAGCCACTTGTGCCAGCGCTGCTTGGCGGCTGGCGACATAACACCGGCAACCATGGTTCACCACAAAGAGGAGCTAACGCCGGAGAACATCAGCGACCCTAACGTTTCGTGCGGCCTTGATAATCTGGTCAGCCTATGCGACCGATGCCACAAGATCACGCACGGTTGGGCACGTGCCGGTGCGACACGTCAGGGCTTCGCCTTTGACAGCGACGGCAACTTGATTTGCTTGCAAGACTGATTGCAAGCGACGAGAACAAAAACCAGAACAGAAAATTGCAAAACAAAAACAGCAGGTCAGAGCGGCGGACAATCCCCCCGGTTCTGCATCTGCGCTGGCTTCCTTGGGCACCAACGCCGGGAGTCAATTTTATTCGTGCGCCGACTTTTCAAAGGGGGGTGGTCTTGTGAAGAAAGAAAAAGTATGCGATAGTTCGCAAGTTTCGGGCAAAGTTGCCGAGAGTAAGCCGAAGCGCAAGCCCGCCACCCCGCAAGCGAGGGTTGACAGCGAGTTGCGCAAGCTTCAACGCCTTACCAAAGACGCGATACCAGAGGACAAGCGCAACGTTGTGCTTGGGATGCTTCCCAACCTTGCGTTCATGAAGTACAAGTTGGACGAAGCCCGCAAAGATTTGCTTTATGAAAGCATCTACACCGAGTATGACAACGGCGGCGGGCAATCGGGCTTGCGCGAGCATCCCGGCTTTCAGGCATACAACAAACTTTTCACTACGTTTCAGCGCGGCATCAAGCAGCTTTGCGACATGATGCCGACCGGCGCGGCGGCTGCTGATGCGCTCACGGACTACCTAGCTGAAACGCGCTATGACTAAGGCCGCTAAGGCTGGGCGGTGCGAGAAAGCTATACGTGAATACTTCGGCGGCGTGCTGGACGGGTCTATAACGGCCTGTCGCAAGATCAAGCAGGTAGCTGCAAAGATTATGCGCGACATGGACAACAAAGACCCGCTTTATCCGTACCATTTCCGCGAAGAGTACGCACAGAAGCACGTTAACTTCATTGAACGCTTTTGCCGCCTACCATCCGGCAAGCTTGGGCACGCTTTCAAGCTGGAATTGTTTCAACTTGCCATTCTGTCCGTGATTTTCGGCTTCGTTGACGCAGAGGGCTTGCGGCAGTACCGCGAAGTGCTTTGGGTCATGGGCAGGAAGAACGGAAAGACCGCGCTTGCGTCCGCAATCGAAATTGACTTGCAGGTGAACGATGACGAGGGCGCACCAGAGGTCTACAACGTCGCAACCGCCCACGATCAGGCGGCTAAGGGCTTCAACAACGCTTGGCGCATGATTAAAACGTCACCGGCGCTGTCAAAGCACATTCGCAAGCGCGTGAGCGACCTATATTGCGATTTGAACATGGGCACCATCAAGGCGCTTAGCGCAAACACGAACCACCTTGACGGCTTGGACGTGTCGGGCGCGATCATCGACGAGTTGGCGGCCATGCGAAACCGCGACTTGTACGACCTGACCATACAAGGCACGTCGGCGCGTAGGCAACCGCTGGTTTTGGAGATCACAACCAACGGTTTTGTTCGCGCTGGCATCTTCGATGCTCAATACCAGTACGCCGCGAAGTGGCTTGACGGTCAGGCAACCGGCACGGACGCGGAACGCTTCATTGCGTTCATCTACGAATTGGACGAACGCGAGGAATGGGAGCATGAACCGGCTTGGGTCAAGGCGAATCCGGGCTTAGGCACTATCAAATCACTGCCAGCGCTTCGCAAGAACGTGAGCAAGGCCAAGAACGACCCTACGTTTCTGCCGACGCTGCTTGTTAAGGATTTCAACCTGATTGAGAACCAAAGCCAAGCTTGGCTTACATGGTCAGAGATTCACAACGACGCGACATTTGACCCGTCGGACGGCTTCACATATGCGATTCTGGGCGTTGACGCTTCGGACACTACCGACCTTACGGCGGCGTGTCTGCTCATGCAGCGCCCAAACGACCCGAACATATACGCGCTGCACATGGCGTGGATTCCGCAACGTGCGCTAGAGCAAGCGGAGCGCGAGGGACGGCGCGGCGGGCGCGACGGCGTGCCCTATGATGCGTGGATTGCCAACGGCTACTTGCGCACGTGCCCAACGCCGATTATCGACAAACGCACGGTGCTTGATTGGGTGGCCGAGATTCAGCAGAAATACGGCATCTATGCCGTTGCTTGCGGCTATGACCCGTGGCATATGCGCGACGTGCCGACCGTGGAAGCTTACGAAGGGTACTTTGGCGCTGACTACTTCCGGCGCGTCGTGCAGGGTGCGCAAACCCTGTCAATGCCCATGAAGGAACTGCGGGCGCTTTACCGGGAGAACCGAATAGTTGACAACGCCAACCCAATTGCGGAGTGGTGCCGCTCAAACGTGGCCGTCAGATCGGACGCGAACGGCAACATTGCGCCGGACAAGAAGAACCAAGACCCGCGCAACCGCATTGACGCATGGGCGGCGGAGTGTGACGCGTTCGTAGTCCTTAAAGACATGGCCGACGAATACCAATCAATGATAGGGGGCTGAAACCTTGGCAAGACTGAAACCGCGCTTGCGCTCAATGTTCGATTCCGTGTTTCACGGCAAGCAGATGCAAGCCGTAAACGGCTACTTCTCAACGTTCACGGCCTACCAACCAAGCTTCACCACTTGGACGGGCGGCATTTACGAAGCGGAGTTGACGCGCTCAATCATCGAGAGCGGCGCGAACCACGCAAGCAAGCTGAAACCAGAGGTGAGCGGCACCGCGCAGAGCCACGCCACGGCTTCGCTGGCCTACCAGCCCAACCCGTGGATGACAACGCCGCAGTTCATCAAGCGCATTTACACCATGTTGCAGGTGAACGACACGGCGTTGATTATTCCGCTGTTCGCCGATGACAACACAACGCACGTTGGCTATTACCCGGTGTTGCCGAGCAAATGCACGGCCTATGACGTGGGCGGCGAACTTTGGTTGAAGCTGGACTTTCCGACTTCTGAAAGCGTGTACGTGGAATGGTCACGCGTCGGCGTTATGACGCGCCACCAGTACCGAAGTGATCTTTTCGGCGACGGCACCAACGTGCTTAATCCAACGCTAGAACTGATGCACGCGCAGACCGAAGGGGAAATGAACGCCATTAAGCAAGGCGCTTTCATCCGCTTTATAGGCAAGTTGAGCCAGAACCGCAACGACAAGGACAGGGAACAGGCCGCAAAGGACTTCAACAAGCAGCTTGACCCGTCTAACGCGGGCGGCATCGCCGTGTATGACCGTATCTTTGACGATGTGAAGCAGATTACGCCGTCAAGCTACACGGTTGACGCGGCGCAGATGGAGCGCATCGAGAAGAGCGCCTATAGGTTCTTCGGTACCAACGAAGATGTGGTGCTGAACAAGGCGAACGAGGACACCTATAACGCGTTCTATGAAGGGAACATTGAGACGTTCGCCGTTCAGCTTGGCTACGTGCTAACCGCGATGACCTACAGCAGGAACGAGATTGCCCACGGAAACGAAATCATGTTTTCGGCAAACCGCTTGGAGTTCGCCAGCAACACCACGAAGCTTGCCGTTTCAACGGCGCTTTTCGACCGTGGAATCTGGAACGGCAACCAAGTTGCCGACGTGTTCCAATCGCCGCACTACGAGGGCGGCGAGCGCCACGTAATCCGTGGCGAGTATATCGACCTTGGGTTGATTAGCGAGCATACGGCAGAGCAAGCCGCGAGCGCCGCGCAGACCAACGCCAACATTGCGCTTTCAGAGCAGATAGGCGCACCAAAGGACAAGGGACAAGGGGGCAACGATGCCAAGCAAGCCGAATGAAAGACAGTACCGAACATTGACCGCCACGCTCGCGCCGCTCAAACGCGCAGACGAGGGCGGCGAAGAGCCGAAGAAGCGCTTTGACAGTGATTACTACGTCGAGGGCTACGCAAGCACGTTCAATGACCCCTACCACATCTATTGCGACTTCGCGGGCAACGAGTATTTGGAGATCATCAGCCCCGATGCTTTCCGCGAAGCCGATATGTCGGACGTGATTTTGCAGTACGACCACGAAGGGCGCGTGTACGCCCGCACGAGTAACGGCACGCTGCTTATCGAGCCGGACGAACACGGCTTGTTCATCGCCGCCGACCTGTCGCGCAGCCAAGCATCGCGCGAGCTTTACGAAGAGATAGCCGCCGGACTTATCACGCGTATGTCATGGGCGTTCACCGTGGCCGCTGACGAGTTCGACAGGGAAACCCGCACTACCACTATTACGCGGGTCAAAAAGGTTTTCGACGTGTCGGCGGTGAGCCTTCCGGCTGACCCCAACACCGAGATTAGCGCACGCAACTTGCTTAACGGAGAGATTGAGCAGACGCGCAAGGAGTTTGCGCGGCGGCGCATGACGCACGCGAGAGCGTGCGCCGTAATGGCAATTGCAAACGCAAGAAAGAAAGGCTAGAACCATGGATGAACTGTTGAAGGAACTGCAAGCGCTGATTGACAAGTACGCCGAGGGAACCCCCGAGGGAGTGACCGAGGAAGAGGCCAAGCAGGACGAAGAGCGCATGGCCGAACTTACGGCGGAGATCGAGCGCAAGACCACCGAGCAGGCCGAGCAGCGCAAGACCCGCGCCGCCGCTGTCGCCGCCGCCCGTTCCGCTATCGAGAGCGGAGCCGCGCCGAAGGTTTCCACCGTGCCGCTGGCACGCAGCGCGAGCGCTGCCGGTGCCGTCGTGCGCGACACTACCGACTACGAAGCCGCAGCGAAGCGCGGTTGGCTCAAAGACATTGCGACCCGCGCGGGCGTTCAGCTTGGCGGCGGCAACGAGATGACCACGCAGGAGCGTGCGGCGTTCACCGCGCTTACCACCAACACAGATGCCGTTATCCCGAAGGAGATTCAAGGCCAGATCATCAGCCTTGTTGACAATTCGGCGGTGCTGTTCGGCGATGTGAGCCGCTCAACCTTTAAGCACCAATTCGAGTTGGTGCGCCACACCGGCATTGCGCAGGGCGATGCCGAGCAGACCGACGAGGGCAAGGCACCCACCGACGAGAAGAACGAGTTTGACACCATCGGGCTTGTTGGCGTGGAGATCAAGAAGACCGTTAAGCTGTCCCGCAAGATGGCCGTTCAGTCCATTGACGGCTTCGAGAACTGGCTAATTTCCGAGGTTGCCGCCCGCATCGCCGTTGCGGCAAACGCTTTCGTCCATACGCGCCTTGACGATGCCAAGTTGGGCATGGCGGTTGATAACAAGCTGACCGTTGCAAAGGCCGGAACGCTCACCAAGGCCGACATTGTGAAGACCCTTGGGCTGTTGAAGACCTTTGCGAACCCCGCGCCGAAGGGCTGCATTATCTACGCGAACAACAACACCATTTGGAACTACATTGCCATGGTTGAGGACGCTAACAAGCGCAGCTACTTTGTGGACGAAAAGAGCGATGACCCCGCCGTGCAAGGCCGCATCTTCGGGCGCATCGTCAAGCAGGACGATGCTTGCGGCGATGGCATTATCAAGGTTGGCTATCCCGACCTTATCAAGGGCAACGCCTTTGACGGCGTGGACGTTACGGGCTACGTCGCAACCGACGGTTCGCAGAACCATTGCTTCGACGGCTACTTGCTCTATGATTGCGGCCTTGCCGTCCCGCAGTCTTTCGCGCAGCTTACCATCGGCGGCGCATCCGCCTAAGTGATCTAAGGGGGTGCCACCGATGGCAGACGAAAACAAAGCCGACCTTCTGGCGGCTTGCCGTAGCGCCCTGCGCATCCCTGCCGATTACACCGGCTATGACGAAGAGATAGCCGACCTTGTGAGCGCCGCCCGTTCCGCACTGGTTGCGGGCGGCGTTTCCGACGCTAAGGCCAACAGCGACGATGACGCAAGCGTGCGCGTCGCCGTGAAAACCTACGTCAAGGCTAACTTCGGCATGGACAACCCGGACGCTGACAGGCTCATGCGCTCATTCGGCGAAATGCTTTGCCGCATGGCCGGAAGCACCGAGCATGGCGGCAAGCCAGAAGCGGGCGCGCAATGAGTATGTGGGCTGGCACGTGCCAGCTTGCCACCGAGACGCAGACGCGCGACAAGCGCGGCGTTGTGTCCACTTCGCTTGCGTTCCGGGACGTTCCTTGCAACGTCTACAGCATCAGCGCGGCAGCTTACTACGCCGCCAGCGCGGCGGGCATCAAGCCGCAAGCGGTAATCGAGTTGAGGGCGTGCGCCTATCGCGGCGAAACGCTGGTGAAGTTCAACGGCGCGTTGCTTGCCGTTGAGCGTGCGGAGCGTTCGCCGGACAACGTGCGGCTAACGCTTGTTGAGAGGGTGGGCGACCGTGAGCAGGGTTAGCAACGACATTGAACGCGAGATTGCCGCCGCCATGCGCGACTGCATAGGCGAAAACGAAGCGGTGTTGGAGCAGAGAGCCGCCGCCGCTGGCAAAGAAGCAGTGAAGCGCCTGAAAGCCGAGAGCCGCAAGCGTTCCGGCAAGTACGCGAAGGGCTGGACTAGCACCGTAGACCACGCAAGCTTGGAACAGGGCGTTGAAGTGACGGTGCATAACAAACAATACCAGCTAACGCACCTGCTTGAAAAAGGCCACAAGGTCAAGAACCAGACCGGCAAGACCTACGGTGTTGCGCCGGGTGACGGCGTTATTGCAGCCGTGGCCGAAGAGGTGGGGCGCGAGTTCGCGGCGGGCGGTGATGCGACGTGATAACCAGCTTTGCGGCGTGCTTGACGGTCTGGGCATCCCTTGGGCTAACGAGGGCTTTTCAGACGATGACAAGCCCGCCCCGCCCTACATGAGCCTTGAAGCGGGCTTTGGCGAAACGGCCTATGCCGACAATGCCGCTTGGGCGCGTTGGATGCCCTACGAAATCTTGCTTTACACCGCGCAGCGCTCATATGACCTTGAAAGCAAGATTGCCGACGCGCTGGACGCGTCCGGCTGCGCATTCGAGAAAGCAATAACACACCTAGACGGCGAACGGCTCATTGAAGCGTCGTTCACCGTCAACGTAACCGAGTAGATAGGAGCCTTGAAAATGGCACGCAATGGTTTTTTCGGCGTTCGCAATTCTCATTTCGCGATCGTCCTTGACGAAGACAAGCTTACCTACGAAAAGCCGGTGCATGTTGCCGGTACCGTTGAAATCGGCATGGAGCCGAGCGTTGAGACGGGCACCAGCCACGCGGACAACGAAGTTTGGTTGGAAGAGCAGCAAGACAACGGCGGCAGCGGCACCATGAGTTTCTACGATACCGAGGGCACCCCGGAACTTCGGCAGCTTATCGCTGATCTGGTGGGCTACGAGATCACGGCAGACGGACGCACCAACCTGAAAGCCAACAAGAAGCCAAAGAAGTTCGCTTTCATGTGCGAGCAGCCCGGACACGTCACAGGCCGCCGCCGCTGTCTGCTGATGTGCCAGCTTGCCAAGCCGTCGCAGACCCTCACCACCAACAGCGACACGCCGGAGATCACGCAGCTTGACTATCCCTTTACGTGGAAGCCCGTTGTTCCCCCCGGCGGCACAGCCGATGACCGCACGAGCGGCTATGACAGCTTCACGGGTCTGCCTGACTATGAAACGTTCTTCGATGCCGTCAAAACTGACGGGCTGCTAGAGCGCAAGGCCGAAGCGGAAGACACCGGCACGCCCGCCGAGAACGGGGGCGAGTAATGGTTATCGACTTCGGCGACGGGATGGAGTTTGAAGCCACCTTCAATGGCTTCACGCCCATTGTGTTTTCGCGCACGTTCAGCGTTGAGAAGCCCAACGGCGCGACGCGCCCCAAGGACATTAACGAAGACGTGGGCATGATCGTTGAAACGATGAAGTCTTGCGGTATGCCGTCGATGACGGCGCTTCTTGAAATCGCCTATGCGTGCATCAAGACCGCGAAGCCGCGTTGGGGGCTTGGCTTTGACAAGTGGGTGAAATCGCTTCCGCCCGCCGCGTTCGACCTACAGAAGGGGGACGGTTGGGCGGCTGACGTGATGGGCATTGTCGAGGATAACTTTTTTCCTTCAACGCCCGATGGAGTGGAAGCCGCGCCCGCCGAAGCAGCCAGCGCCGCCACTGCCTAGCAACCTGTCAGACGCGTGCGACGCGCGTTATCTGTACAACTGCCAGCAATGCGGGCTTTCCATCACCGATTTGCAGCAACTTAGCTTCCGGCAGGTCAAAGACCTGTTGGAGATTCACGCGTTCTACGCCGATGCCGTCGCCAACTACGAAGACGACGAAAAGGCACGCAAGGCCGAAGCGGCATTTTGGGGCTAGTGAACGTTTCACGGCACCGCACCCGCGCGGGCGCGGTGTTTGAAGCGCTCATGCACTTTGAGAATTGAAAGAAGGTGAACCGGCATGGCGGTAAGCTACAAAGGGCTTGTTATCAAGTTCGGCGGCGACACTACCGAACTTCAAGGGGCTTTGAAGAAGGTTTCTAGCGAATCCAAGAAGACCCAAGCGGACTTGAAGGAAATTGACAAGTCTTTGAAGTTCAATCCGGGCAATACCGACTTGCTGCAACAGAAGGTCAAGGCGCTAAACAGCGCCTATGGCGAGACGCAACAGAAGTTGGACGCGTACAAACAGGCGCTTGCGCAGCTTGAAGCGAAACAGCAGAGCGGCGCTAGGCTGACCGCCGAAGAGGAACGGCAATACGACAGCCTTAAACGCGCTATCTTGCAATGCGAAAACCAGCTTGAATCGTACGGCAAGGAACTTGCCGAAACGTCGCGCGAAGCCGAAGCGTCGAAAACCAAGCTATACAAGTTCGGCCAGACCATCGAAGATAACGCCGACAAGCTGGAAAAGGCGGGCAAGGGCGTTGAGCGCGGCGGGCTTGCTATTTCCGGCGGCATCACGGCGGCGGCAACCGGCCTGACCGCCCTTGCGGAGAGCCAAGAAGAGGCCATAGCCAAGAACAACCAGCTTGAAACCGCTTTCACCAGCGCCGGAAGCACCGTTGAGCAAGCGCAGACCACCTATGCGAACTTCTACCGCATCTTGGGCGACGGCGACACCGCCACCGAAGCGAGCCAGAACCTAATCAGGCTCACGCAAGACGAAGAGGAATTGAAGAAGTGGACTGACATTGCAGCCGGTGCCTATGCCACATTCGGCGACGCGCTGCCGTTGGAGAACTTGGCAGAAACGGCGCAGGAAACCGCGCACACCGGCGCGGCAACCGGCAGTTTCGCCGACGCGCTCAACTGGTCAACGGCTAGCGCCGAGCAGTGGAGCAACGCCCTTTCCGGCAATTCTGCCGCACAAGCAGCTTTCAACAAGGCCATTGCAGAGGGTCAGACCAAGGAAGACGCTTTTAACGAAGCACTGGCGGCGTGCAAGACCGAGCAGGAACGCGCGACCCTTGTAACGGACGCGCTGGCGGGCGTTTACGGGGATGCTGGCAAGGCGTTTCAGGAAACCAACAAAGACTTGTTGGCAAGCCGCGACGCGCAAAACGAACTTGAAACATCCATGCGCGAAATGGGCGAAGCGGCCTTGCCGGTAAAGCAGATGGTAACCGAAATTGGCAGCGAGATTCTAGGCAAGCTGACACCGGCGCTTCAAGCCGCTTCGGATTGGTTCAAATCGCTGTCGCCGGAGCAGCAAGAACTAGTCAAGAACCTTGGGCTAGGCGTGCTGGCGTTCGGCGGGGTTACTACCGCCGTTGGCAAGTTCATGCAGAGCGCCGCGCCCATCGGCGGCGCGATCAAGAGCATTGCGGGCGGCTTCGTTGACCTTGGCGGAAAGGCCGACGGGCTGGGCGGGAAGTTCGGCGGTCTTGGCGGCGGATGGAAGAGCCTAACCGGCCTTATCACCGCTAACCCTATCGGCCTTGGCATCGCAGCGGTAAGCGCGGCGGTGGCCGGTCTTACGTGGTTCTTCACGCAGACCGAGACGGGCAAGCAGATGTGGGCTGACTTCACCGGCTGGATTTCGGAGAAGTGGCAGGGCGTTTGTGACTTCCTTAGCGGTGCCGGTGAGTTCTGGGGCGGCGTTTGGAACGACGTTACAAGCGGCGTTGAGCAGTTCAAAAGCGATGTTGCGAGCAAATGGGAAGGCTTCAAGCAGGACGCAAGCAACGCTTGGGAGAACATCAAAAGCACCGTTTCCGAAAAGGCACAGGGCGCGGCTGATTGGGTTTCCGACAAGTGGAACACCCTACAGACCGCCACGCAAACGTACTTCGGCGGAATTGCTTCCACCGTGCAAAACGACATGAACACGGCAAAGCAGGTGGGCAGCAGCGCGGGCAGCGCCCTGCAAGCCGCCCTTTCCGGCGACTGGTCAACCGCCAAGGCCGAAGCCGCCAACGCCTTTAACGCGATCAAGGACAACATCAGCCAGAAGATGGACAACGCGCAGCAAAACGCCGTGCGCGTCGCCGATGCCATAGGCAACAAGCTGGGCTTTCCGGGCTTGGGCGAGAAGGTAAACGGCGTGTTCAACAGCGTTCGAGACTTCATGAAGAACCCCATTGAAAACGCGTGGAACTTCATAAAGGACATACCGGGCAAGATCATGGGCATCTTCGGCGGCATCAAGATCGAGTTGCCGAAAATCAAGATGCCGCACTTCAACGTTTCTTGGAACGACGTTGGCCCAATCAAGCTGCCTAGCGTGTCCGTTGACTGGTACGCACGCGGCGGCTACTTCGACAAAGCTTCGATCATCGGCGTTGGCGAAGCGGGCGGCGAGTACGTGGCGCCTGAAAAGCAGCTATGGGACTTCATCGAACGCGCGGTTAACAACGCGTTCAACGGCGGACAGCCCGCGCAGCAAATCGCCGTCAGCGTCGAGGTCAACGCGACGGTTGCGGGCAACGCGGACGCGTACCAGACAGGCCAGCAAATCGGCCTTGGGATTGCAAGCAAGCTAAAGCAAAGGGGTGTGAGCGTTGCAACGTAAGATGAAGCGGGCGCAGACCGACCGCGTTATATTCAACGGGCACGACCTAAGCGCCCTTGTAAGCTGCAAGGTCAACCGTCCTATCATGCCGCCTGTAAACGCGAACTTCGAGAGCGTTTCAGGCCGCCACGGCGAGTTGTTCAAATCGGCCTACTTCGGGGGCTATGATCTGCCGGTTGACATTTGGCTAAGAAGCGATGACAGGCGGGACGCGGCGGCGGTTCGCCACGCACTGGCGGAACTGCTATGCACCGACGAACCCGCGCCGCTGGTGCTTCCCGATGACCCCACGCGCTACCTTCTGGCAATCGTGAGCGGGTCAACAGACCTTGGCGAGATCACGGACGCTTGCCCAAGCACAACGGTGACGTTCCATGTTGGCGATCCGTTCTATTACGGCAACAAGCGCCGCGTTGAAGTCAAGGCGGGAACGTTCACGGTGAACGCGGGCGGCAACCGCCCCGCGCATCTGGCAATCACCGCTAAGCCGTCTTCAAGCGCGGCTTGGTATATCAGGAACGTTGACACGGGCGAGCAAGTAAAGCTTGCGTCGAGCGTCACAAGCACAAGCACCGTGCGCGTTGACATGGCGCTAGAGCGGGCGACCGTCAACAGCCAAGCCGCCGCCGTCACGCTTGATTCGGATTTCTTCACGATCAATGGCCGCACGACCCTGCAACTAAGCGGCGGCAGCGCGGTGCTGGAATGGCGGGAAAGATGGCTTTAATCAGAAAAGTTGGCTTCACGCGCTTTTCGCGCTGGGGCGTAAACCTTGGGCGGCTGGACGTTACGGCGGCGACGCACACCGAAGCTGGACGGCACCGACGAAATCAAGGTGACGTGTTCCGATGACGTGAACAAGGGTGACTATATCGTTTGGGTTGACGCGCAGGGCAAGACCCATGAACACATTGTTGACGATGCGAGCCGAACCCACGGCGAAGACGGAACCTTGCAAACCGAGTTCACGGGCGTTAACTCAATCGCCGAACTTTGGGACGATTGGACGGACGATGTAAGGCCGTCGGGGCAGGTTGCAACGGCGCTTGCCCGCGTGCTTACCGGCACGCGCTGGGCGGTGGGCGCGTGCGACGTGACCGCAAGCGCAAGCGTCGTTCTCTACCACCAGAGCGCCCGCGAATCCATAGCCGAGATTTTGGAAGCGTGGGGCGGCGAGTTGGAAACCACCATTACAACCAATGGTTCTTCGGTGGTTTCGCGCCAAGTCGGCGTGCGCAAGCTGCGCGGCAACCAGTCAAGCCCTAAGCGCTTCACGTGGACGAAGGACATTAAGACCATCACGCGCACGGTGGCGGCTGACAACCCGAAAACGCGCGTCTACGGCTACGGCAAGGGCGTTGAGACGGATTCGGGGGCTTACGGCAGACGGCTGACCTTTGAATCAATCAACGGCGGCAAAGCCTACGTCGAGGATGCCGCCGCAACGAAGATTTGGGGGCATCCGAACGCCAGCGGCACCGCTCTGCCAGCTTGCACAAGCTACGTGAACGAGCAGTGCGAGGATGCCGCGCAGCTTCTAAAGGAAACGAAAGCGTACCTTGCAGAGGTCAGCGAACCGAAGGTTAGCTATGAAGCGAGCGTGCTTGACCTGTACGCGTTCGGGCGAAGCTGGGAAGGCGCGGCGGTTGGTGACCGCGTGGCGATAATCGACAAGGGCTTTACCGAAGAGGGCATAAGGCTTACCGGGCGCGTGTCGCAGATCGAACGCGACTTGCTGGGCGGCGACGCTACCGTTACTTTCGGCAACCTCATTAACAGCATGGCCGATATGTGGCAGAGCGTGAGCCAGACCCTAAAGAACAGCAGCCGCGCGGCGGCGACCTATGACGCGGTGGCGGGCACGTCGGTTAGCTGGCTGGTGCAGCTTCAAGACGCGCTTAACGATCAGTTCAATTCAGTTGGAACCTACAAGGTTGAAACCTTTGAACTTGGCAGCTTGTACAGCAACGTGCCCTTGAACCCCGAAACCGGCTTGCCGCTCAAAAGCGTGTCGGGTATGTGGTGCGTGAACATTTCCGGGCGCGGCATCCGCCTTGCTTCGAGCCTTACGAGCAGCGGGCAATGGAACTGGAAGACGTTCATAACGGGCGCGAGCGTGACCGCCGATTGCATCAACGCCGGAACGATGCGAGCCGACCGCATACGCGCGGGGCTGCTGACCGATGACAGGGGGCGCAACACGTGGGATTTGACCAACGGGACGTTGACCACAAATTACATGAAAGCAAACAACATCACCGCAAACGGCCAGTTCTCATGCGGCCTTGCGTCTAACCTGCTGCAACTGATTTCCGGGGAGATTCGGGGAAGCGAAAACGGCGTGCAGATCGGCGTTATTGACTTCTCGGCTCACTTCCGAAACGTGCAGACCGGCGAACTGTACCAAGGCTTGCAGCTTCAAGCACAGCACGGCACGAGGATTTCAAGCCCGCAAATATCGGTGGCGGCGAGCAGCGACATAAGCACGGTTGCGACTATATGCCAGACAGGCACCATTTCACAGCCCATCATTTCCGAACTGCACGACAACGGCAACGGTTGCGTTGGCTGGCATTACGGAACTTTCAAGATTTCGCATATTGACGGGCTATGCACCACATACGGCACGGTTGGAACAGGATAAGGGGGACGATATGGGCGAAACAGTTATCTACATGGCTCACGACCCGTTGAGCAACACCGAAGCGCAAGTGACAGAGTTTGACCCCGCATTGCTCAATGCGGCTGCATCGCAAGGCGTGGTGTTCGTGGCCGTCGATGCCCACGGCAACAGGCGCATTGCGGATGTTTCGGAAGTCAAGCCGCAAAAGGGCACCGAAGGTTCTTTGCAGCTTGTGCAGCCCGTCTATGTTGACGAGCGAATGCAAGCAGTGGTTGACGTGTTCGACGCGCTGCAAACGCTCATGCTTCCCGAAGCGGCGGCGCTCGCGGCGGCAGACGATGACCCACCGGCGCAGGTGCGCGACCCGGTAGAGACGTTCAGCGCGAAGCTTGCCGCCCTGCGCGAGATCACCAAGGCGGGTGAGAGCCGATGAACACGCACACGCTTGAACTAGACCTTAGCAAGGACGGCTTGGGCGCTGGCCTTGTCCGCGTCGGTCAGGGCGACAAGCACGGAACCACCATCAAGGCGCTTATCTACGACGGCGGCGCGGAAGCGGCGCTAACGGGATTCACGGCCTACCTTGAAGTGCTGTTGCCCGACAAGCGCCACTACTACCGCGCCGTTGCCGCCATTTCGGGCAACGCCGCAACGGTGACGGTTGACGAAAACAAGCTTTGCAGCGTGGCCGGTTACACCGACGAAGCCTATTTCGCGTTCGAGAAAGACGGCGTGCGCTACTCAACGGAGCGCTTCGCCGTCGAGATTCTGCGGTGCGTCACCGAGGGGCAGCAGCCCGCGCAGAACTGGGATGACGCTATAGACAACCTCATTTCGCGCGGAAACGCAGCAGTCAGCGCGGCCAACACGGCAGCGGGAGCCGCCAACACAGCGGCAGACGCGGCGAACAAAGCAGCCGCCCGCGTAGAAACGGCAGTGAGCAGCGCCAGCAGCGCGGCGACAGCGGCCAACAACGCCGCTGCGGCAGCGAACAGCGCGGCAAGCGCCGCACGCACGGCGACCACCAGCGCAAACAACGCGGCTAGCGCCGCCACGAGCGCGGCCAGCGCCGCTAACGACGCGGCGGGCGCAGCGAACACGGCAGCGCAACGCGCAAACAACGCAGCCGACCGCGTGGACAGCGCCATAGCCGACGCGGAAAAGGCGACGAAGAGCGCCAACGAAGCGGCATCAAAGGCCGATGCTTCGGCGAGCAAGGCGGACATTGCGGCAGCGGACGCGATTACAGCCGCCGAGGATGCCCGCGACGCGACCAAACGGGCGCTAAGCATAATCGGTTCGGGCGGCGGCGGAAGCGGCACGGGTTCGGGCGGCGGCGCGTCTAGCGAAGAGTTGGAGAAGGTCAAGGCGGACAACGCCGTGCTTGCGCGGGCGCTTGCGGAAGCAACGGACAGCTACATAATCATTGATGAAATCTGTTACGTGCCGAGCAGCCGCGCCGCCACGATCACCGAAGAACTGCTAAGCATCAACGGTGCGTCCTTTGACGGCGATATAGAGACAATCACCCTAGTTTAGGAGAGTGGAAACCATGCCGAATGTACGCGGTTTTGACGTTAACGGCCAAACGTGCCTTAACAAAGACGATTTCGCACGCGAGGTGGCGAGCAACGCCACCGTTCTTGAAGAGTTCGACCGGCAAAAGAGCATCGGGCAGTATCCGGGGCGCTCGCTTGCTGACACGTTCGCAACGGAGATTGCGGCGAAGGGCGATATTTACGCGTGGCTTCATTCGCGCGTGCAAGCTGCGGACTTTTCGGGCTTGCGCATCGGCGATTACATGGACGTGCCCGTAGCTGCTGGCTCAAACGTGCCAGCGCAGACGGTGCGTTACCTTCTTGCTGCGGTAGATCCGTATTACCAGTGTTCAGATGCGGCGATGCCGCACCACCTTGCTTTCGTGCCCGCCGCGCCGGTGCTGGTGAGCGGCAGCAAGGCCACCAACACTAGCTATATCATGTGGAACACCACGGCCACCAACAACGGAAACGCCACTGTCAAAGAACCCTATCTTGCCAGCCACCTTCACGGCTGGGAAATCAACGACTATTTGCCAGCCCTTCCGGCAGCGCTTCGCAATGTGCTAATCAACCACCGTTCATTGTGTGAACAGCGCTACGGCTCTTCCGCGCTGACCGAAGCGAGCGGCTGGGGCTGGGCTGACCTTGGTAAAGTGTGGTCATTGTCAGAAATGGAAGTTTACGGGTGCGCCGTGTGGGGTTCAAAGGGCTATTCGGTGGGCATGGACTGCCATTTTCCGCTGTTCGACAGCACGGCAAGCCGCATCATGGGCACGCGCGTTGCTTGGTGGCTGCGTTCCGTCATGGGCGGTTCGGCTTCCGGCGTGTGCAATGTCAGCA
>OLVW01001307.1_pt1 | contig 21684 bp, 23 predicted proteins | sample 1673301 | NCBI WGS metagenome assembly OLVW01 (sample SAMEA3178941, study PRJEB25190) | human gut metagenome
ATTCCATATTCCAGAGAAAAATGCACTTATTGCACCCCAAATTGCGTTCCAAAGTGCCTGCAAAGCACCTAATCCAATAGTCAGAACTGTTGATATTGTGTTCCATGCCTGCTGTAAGAAAGCTACAATCATATCCCATATTCCAGAGAATATCTGTTTGATAGCCTCCCATGCTCCAGACCAGTTTCCTGTGAATACAGAACTTATAAAATTCGCAAGTCCTTTTATTACTTCAAGGAATCCATTTATAAATTGTCCGCAGTTGTCCCACAGTCCTTTAAACCATGCAAGTATTGTAGAACCCCACGCATTCCAAAATGTCTGGATCCATCCAAATACAGTTTCTATTACAGTCGCAATAGCATTGAATACAGCACTTCCGGCTTCATATAAAGCATCCCAAACCGCTGACAAAGCATCGAGAATAGCTTGCCATACTGACAATAATTTAGCTTTAATCAGTATGTACATTCTTAACTCCAGCTCGGAAAATTGCGAGGTGTCAAGTTTTCCGTATTTTACAATATCTTCCTCATCTTCTTCGCTATAGACTCGCCTACTTTCCCAGATGGGCCGGCGAGTCTCTTGAAAAAACCATTGAAGTTCAAACGGATAACATAAAAAGCGAGAATGAACATGTCCTGTACATCCCCGCAAAAAATCTCATTTACGATATCCATATCAAGTATTTCCTGTGAATACTAAGCTGTCGCAAACTTTAGAAAATTAAAAGCAGAAGGAAAACTTTGTGAAGGTGCAAAAATCGGTATGATCAACTGTTTTGCGCCACCTTATACAAAAGAAAATCCATCTCCTGAAGATTTAGAAGCTGTACGTATGACAGATGGATTACACAATAGATGGTGGTTAGATGTTGTTGCTCATGGACACTTACCACAAGACGTTTTAGATACTGTAGAAAACGATTGGAAAGTAGAAATCAACCGTCGTCCAGGAGATGAAGCTATCTTAGCTCAAGGAAAAGTAGATTGGTTAGGATTTAACTATTATCAACCAACGCGCGTACAAGCACCGGATAGTAAATTTGATGAAAATGGTTTACCATGTATTTCTAAACCTTATATTTGGCCTGAAAGAAAAATGAATGTTTATCGTGGATGGGAAATTTATCCAAAGGGAATTTATGACTTTGGTATGAAAATTAAAAAAGAATGTCCAGATTTACCTTTCTTTATTTCTGAAAATGGAATGGGTGTAGAAGGTGAAGAAAAATATATGGATGAAAATGGAACAGTTCAAGATGATTATCGTATTGAATTTGTAAGAGATCACTTAGAATGGATTGCAAAAGCAATTGAAGATGGAGCAAACTGTTTAGGATATCATTATTGGGGTGTTATTGATAACTGGTCATGGTGTAATGCTTTTAAAAACAGATATGGATTTATTCGTGTATGCTTAGATGATGGTTATAAACGTAAAGAAAAGAAATCGGCTTCATGGATTAGAGAAGTTGCTAGAACAAACGAATTTGAATAGTCATAAGGTGTCTACCAAGTGTAGGCACTTTTATTTTTTTCTATAAGAAAAGCCCATTAAAATAATGGATTTTCTTTATAATCTTTTGAATAATCGTAAGCACTAAATAAAATAGTGTATTTGGCACTTACTTTTCAACTGTGATTTTTGGATCTGTACTAATTTATAAGAAAAATAAGAAGTTATTTAAAGAAAAAATATCAATCAAAGGAATAAGGGAAAGAAAATTAGAAAAGGTAATGAAGTATTAAGTAAATGATAATATAAAAACTTAAACAAAAGATATTTATTTTATAAAAAATGATAATTTATGAGTTAATTTTGTAAAAATATTAAATGAGAAAAGAATTCTAAATAATAAATAGAAAAAGAGAATTTTTGAGAAAAAATTTTTTTATCTCTAAATTGTTTTAAAAGATGAGTTTTTTATGATATTTGTAGGAGGTATTTTTATGAATGTAAAAGCAATTATGTGTGATATAGATGGAACTCTTCTTTCAAGTGAAGGAGTGGTTACGCCTAAAACTGTAGAAATGATAAAAAAGCAAGAGAAAAAGGAATATTATTTGGCTTATCTACAGGAAGAGATGTCAATAGTATTCAAACTTTGCTTAAAATATGGGGTATTGATGGTTTAGTTGATATGATTGTAGGTACAGGAGGTGCGGAAATCTACGACTATACGTTAGATCTTGCTAAAGCACAATATCCATTAGATGGAAGATTGATTAAAAGTATTATTAAACATTATGAAGATATGGATTGTAACTTTGCAATTCCTGAAGACGGAATTTTATTTGCGCCTAAAGATGATGAATATATTCAAATGCTCGCAAAAGCAGATAAAGTTCCTTATCAAGTTGTTGATTATAATGAATTCTTACAAAATCTAAAACCTAAACTAATTATTATTTGTAAACTAGAGGATATGGATAAAATCATTGAAAGATCAAAAACATTCCATAGTGATGAATTTAAATCATCATTCCTTAAAACTGCCATGAATATATGGATCCAAGAGTATCTAAAACGGCAGGATTGATTGAAATCTTAAAACTTCATCATATAGATCTAAAAGAAATTGTGACTTTTGGGGATGCTGATAATGACTATGATATGACCTTAAATGCTGGTATTGGTGTTGTTATGGTGAATGGTAGTGATAAAACAAAAAGTGTGGCGGATTATATTACCGATGATAATGATCATGATGATATTGGAAATTATATTGAAAAATTTATTTTAGGAAAACAATAATGGGTAAAATTATTTTTATTGATGTCGATGGAACATTATTAGATTATGAAAACAAATTACCTGCTTCAGCTGATATAGCAATCAAAGAAGCAAGAAAAAATGGACATCATGTATATATTTGGAATATTGGTTTAGATGGGATGATTGGTGGAAATGGTTCTTATGTTAAAGATAAAGATACTGTTGTCATGTATCAATTAATTACACTTGAACAATGTAAACATATTGTAGATTGGTGTCATTCGAGAAACTTAGAATTTTATTTAGAAAGTAATAATGGTTTATTTGCTTCTAAAAATTTTGAAGAAAAAGGAAATCCAGTGATTAAAGTTTATTGTCAAAGAAAAGGAAAAGAAAATGCCAGTGAACAAACAGTACGTACAGTTTTCCCTGAAATGATTTATGGAGGAGAATTATATTGTGATGATTGTAATAAAGTTAGCTTTATTTTAAATAGTTATCAAGACCATTTGGATTCAATTAAAGAATTTCCTGATTTAAAACCTGGTACTTGGGGTGGTGCTGATGAAATTGCTTTATTTGGTGATTTAGGTGTTAAAGGTATTGATGAATTATTAAAATATTTAGGAGCTTCATTAGAAGATACCTTTGCTTTTGGTGATGCTAAAGTAGATATTCCAATGCTTGAATATTGTAATGTTGGTGTTGCTGTTAATAGTGGTGGCGATGAAATCAAAGCAATGGCAGATTATGTGACAGATGATGTGGATAAAGATGGTATCTACAAAGCATTTGTTCACTTTGGTTTAATTGATGATGTTTTAAATCTTTGTTAAAAGTTTTTGCGCAAGCAAAAGCTTTTTTGTTTGACATCTTTTCTTTAATAGAGATATGCTTATGTTAAGTAGAGGGTAAAAAAATGGAAATAGAATTAATACAAGATGGTAAAGGCGTTAATTATAATAAGTATCGAGATGTAATAGAGAATGTGAAAGAATCTCTTTTTAGAAGAAATATGGGTAAAGAAACAAAGGAATGGATATATATAAGTAATTTTGTAGGTATTCTTTTTGATAAAAATCGTTTGATTTTATCTTTACCAAAATCAGTTATTATTAAAGAGGATGTTGATAAAGAAACGTTACTTTATAAATATGCAAGATTATTTGATTTATATTTTATGGCTAATGAAAAAAAATGTGATTTTATAGATAAGAATGGGTTTATTGAATATTGGTGTAATCAAGCAATCAAAGAAAATAAAACAACAACAATGACTCAAGAAATCATCACTTTTAAATTTGAAATGGTTTTTGAATGGATGATAGGAGAATTCTTTCATAATCAAATAAGTATTCAAAAAGGCGATGTTCTTTTTAATAGTCAATTATTAGATAAAGAAATAAATATTAATGATACAAAATATAATACATATTTATATAAAGGTCTTCCTGTAGGACCAATCAGTGCAGTTTCTACAGAAATGATTCAAAGTGTTTTAAATTATAAAGAAAGTGAGTATTACTATTTCTTTGCGACACAAGATGGAAAAGTTTTATTTGCGAAAACTTATGAAGAACATCAAGCAAATGTAAAGAGTAATAAATGGTATTAAAATGAAGTATTTTGATGAAATAGAAAAAAGTGCAAGAGAAAGAAATATTCCAGTTATGGAAAAAGAAGGACTTGAGTTTTTAATTCAAACTTTTGAGGAATACCAATGTCATCGCTGCCTTGAAATTGGTAGTGCCATTGGCTATTCAGCAATGATGATGGTTTCTAATATTAATGATTTTGTCGTTGAAACCATTGAATTAGATGAAAATCGCTATCAAGAAGCTCTAAAAAATATACATGAACAACAATTTGTGAGAGGAATATAGCGGAATGTCAAATAAGAAGAATCTCCTGATCTACGCTCATTACTATATTCCAGATACTGCGTCAACGGGGCAGATTCTCCGTGAGCTGGCGGAGGGTATGCTGGATAAGTTCAACATTACGGTCATCTGCGTGGTGCCTAGTTACTTAGGAACTATCGAAGAAAAATACAAGACGCAGAAGTACTACGAAGAAGAAATCAACGGCGTGAAGGTTCTGCGAATTCGTGTGCCGGAGTTTAGTAAAACCAATAAGAAGAGCCGTGTAAAAAACATTGTTTCCTATTTTTTTGGAGCAATGGGTGCGACCTTCAAGGTTGGAAAGATGGATTACGTGTTTTCCATTTCTCAGCCTCCGATCCTCGGCGGACTGCTGGGCGTTTGGGGCAAGTGGATGAAACATGCCAAGTACATCTATAACATTCAGGACTTCAACCCGGAGCAGGTGTTGGCAGTTGGTTATACCAAGAGCAAGCTTATCACTGACGCTATGATGTGGTTCGACAAGTTCAGCTGCAAGCGCAGCGACCTTGTAATCACAGTCGGTCGTGATCTGGTGGAAACGGTGGAGAACCGTTTCAGAGGAAAGAAAGTTCCCAAGACCGTTATGATCAACAACTGGATTGATGAGAACGAAATCTACCCGTTGGATGAGAACAACGAGAAGGTTCAGGCTTTCAAGAAGAAATACGGTCTCGATGGCAAATTTGTCATTATGTACTCCGGCAACATCGGTCTGTACTACGACCTTGAGAATCTGATTAAGGTTGTGGAGAAAATCAAGCCGGGCACCAAGACTGCCGATGGGCGAGAGGTTGTATTCGCTTTTGTTGGTGCCGGTTCCGTACTGGATAAGTTGGTGCTGTATGTAAAAGGGCATCACATGGATAATGTGGTTTTCATTCCGTATCAGGATAAGGCTGACCTGATTTATAGCCTAAATGCCGGGGATGTTCACTGGTGCGTGAACGCAAAAGGTATTAAGGGCGTGTCCTGCCCGTCGAAGGCATACGGAATAATGGCGGCAGCTAAGCCAATTTTAGGAGTGCTCGAATCTGGCTCCGAGGTTCGTTGCCTAATTGAGGATACAAACGGTGGTCTCTGCTGTGAGCCGGGCGAGTATGACAAGGTTGAGGAGAACATCCGTTGGTTCATTGATAATGCTGGTTCTGGAAAGGTTAAAGCGATGGGAGTCAGAGGCCGTGAGAATCTGGAGAAGAACCTGACTAGAAATGTGTCGGTGAGAAAGTATGAAGAAGAAATTCTGAAGTTGTAAAGGAGAGGAAAAAGGGTGAAGATTGTTCAGATTAATACTTTTCCATACAAGGCAACCGGAGCGATCATGCTGGGAATTCATCAATTGCTACTTCAAGATGGAAATGAATCATATGTTGTATGGGGACGTGGGCGTGATGCGGAAAACAGCAATGAAATTGTCATAAAGGATGAGCTTGGAGTAAAAATTCATGGCTTGTATACTCGTTTGACGGACAGAACTGGGTTTGCTTCGCAGCGTGCAACACGCAGACTAATATCACAACTTGAAATTATTAAGCCGGATATTATTCACCTGCATAATATTCATGGATACTATCTGAACATCGAAATGCTCTTCGGCTTCATTAAAACGCATGATATTAAAGTAGTTTGGACCTTACATGACTGCTGGCCAATGACAGGACATTGCGCTTATTTTGACATGACAGGATGTCAAAAATGGAAAACAGGATGTAACAACTGTGAGCAGAAAAATACATATCCAGCATCAAAACTCTTGGATTCCTCGAGGTGGAATTGGAAAAAAAAGAAAGAACTGTTCACAGGAATAAATGCAACCATTGTAACACCTAGTGAATGGCTTAAAAGTATTGTTAAGCAGTCGTATCTGAGTGATTACCCGGTTCAAGTAATCCACAATGGGATAGATACAGAAGTTTATAAACCAAGTAGCAATGAAAAATTGAAGAGTAAGTATGCACCATGTGGAGAACCCATTGTTCTTGGTGTTGCATCTGAATGGACAGAAAGAAAAGGTCTTAACGATTTTGTTATTTTGGCACAAGAAAATCCAGATATCAGGTTTATTGTTGTAGGCGTCACACCAGAGCAGCAGAAGAAACTCCCTACTGAGCTGGTTGGAATTTGTAGGACAAGTAATGTAAATGAACTTGTGGAACTATATTCTATTGCGGATGTTTTCTTTAATCCAACATATGAAGATAATTACCCAACTACAAATTTGGAGGCACTCGCGTGTGGTACACCCGTTGTTACATATGATACCGGTGGAAGTCCAGAAGTCATAGAGGATGCACTGGTGAATTATGGAACAATAGTCGGGGGGGTTGTAAAAAAAGAAACAACCCAACAAGTTAATCTGAATAAGGTCATAGATGAGATACGTAAAATAATCGGATTAGTTAATACTCCCATTGTTAATGTAGGGTACAGTACTAGGTCGGTTAATGTAAAAGAGAAGAGTCCGATTATGACACTTGGTAAAGAAGAGTATTCGTTGCGAGAAAGGTGCAGAAGCGTGGCGTTGAGATACAGAAAAGAGCAACGCTTTGCAGAGTACATAGAGTTATACAAAGAAGTGCTTTCCTAAACTGTGTGTTCCTAATCGGAGAACACCACATTGTTGGACGATTAGGAGAGAAAATGCCTATAGGAATGAAGATACTTTTTTCAGCACAGGGTATTGGGTATGGAAAAGAGTTAAAGACAAAAGGCTATTCGATTTGCTTTCAGAAAAGATTCTCACACATCACATTTGGAGAGAACGTCACAATCAAGAGCAACTTCCTCAGTAATTTGGTTGGTCTTTATAGCCGGGCGATTATTGCCACTCACGCTCCTGAAGCGGAGATTGAGATTGGCGATAACGTGGGAATAAGTGGAGCAACAATCTATGTCCGAAAGAATATCACGATTGGTGAGAGCACCTGCATTGGTGGCAGCTGTAAGATTCTGGACAATGACTTCCACCCCATCGAGGCAGAGGCTAGAAATAAACTCCTACGAGATGAAAATGGTGGCGACAGTGATTTGGTGTCGAGCCGAGGAATTAAAATCAGCAGGAACGGTTTCATTGGGCGCAATAGTATCATCCTAAAAGGTGCAGTGCTGGGTGATGGTTACATTGTCGGTGCTGGTGCGGTAAGTTTGAGGATGTTTATCATTACCACTGATCATGCTGGCATCCCGGATATTGTGGAAGATGGTGTGAATGGGATTGTGATGAGTAAAGCAGAGAATACTTATAAAAGGTTGCTTCAAATCGACAAAAAAGCAATATAGTGATGTGATAGAAAAAACGCATAAAATGTGTGACGTGCTTTTTGGAAAAGATGTACATAGACAAAATGAGAATGAACTTTGAAATAATTGTAGGAAAGTAGGAGAATACATAATGGCGGTCAATATATTATATGTTAATGGTGGCCCGATGAATCGTGGTGGAATTGAAACTTTTATGATGAATTATGTTCGCCATATGAATCATGATGCAGTTCATATTGATTTTGCGGTAACGGGACTTGAAAAAGGTGCCTATGACGATGAGCTCGAATCATTAGGTTGCAGGATATATAGATTGCCCCAAAAAAGTAAACACCCAATTGCATATCAGAAAAAATTAAAAAAAGTGTTCAGAGACAGTAAGTATGAGATTGTTCATTCTCATGCCGATGCAATGAGTTGTTGGGTATTAAAGGTTGCAAAAGAGTGTGGAGTTCCAGTTCGGATAGCGCACAGTCATAATACACAGCATTTAACAACAAATCCGATTAAGTTCCAAATCAATGAATTTGCAAGAAGAAACATCAATAAGTATGCTACGAACCGTTTCGCGTGTTCCAATGAGGCAGGAAAGTGGCTCTTTGGAGATGCTCCTTTTAAGGTGATTCACAATGCGATTGATACAAGTGAATTTGCATTTAATGATGATAAGAGAAAAATCCTTAGAGAAAAGTATGCTGTGAGTGAGGACACTATTTTACTGGGACATGTTGGAAGATTTGATACACAAAAAAATCATGCTTTTTTGATTGATATGTTTGCTGAACTTGCAAAGAAAAATGATAACTATAAGTTAATGTGTGTTGGCGATGGATGGCTTAGAGGTGACATTGAAAAGCAAATCAGAGAGAATAATTTGACCGATAAGGTTATTCTTGCAGGACAGCAGGAAAATGCACGCGACTATTACAATGCGTTCGATTTGTACGTATTCCCGTCACTCTTTGAAGGCCTCGGCTTTGTTCTAATTGAGGCGCAAGCAAATGGATTAACCTGCATAAGCTCTGAAGTTGTTCCACAGGAGACGAATCTGAGTGGGACAGATAAAATGCTATACCTTCCATTGGAAAAGCAGGCATGGGTGGATAAGGTAATCGAACTGGGAAAACCGACCAGATATGACGGTGGAAAATACGTAGTTGAGCATGGGTATGATATCACTCATGAAGCAAAGAAACTTGAGGATATGTATCTTAGCCTTGCGAAATGATAAGGAGGTATTAAATGCGTGTACTATACATTACAAATATTCCTGCACCTTATAAAATTGTTTTTTTTAATGAGCTAGGGAAAAAGCTGGATTTAACGGTTGTATTTGAAGCAAAAGGTGCAAGCAACCAAGGGATTAAATTTAATTATAATTTAGAAACGATTCAAACGTTTAAAGCGGTATTTCTTAGCGAAGGAGATATTAAAGAGAAAACTGTAAATTGGAAGATAACAAAATATTTGAAGGAACCCTATGACAAAATTGTTATTGGGGCGTATTCGTATTTCACTGAAATGTTTGCATTGCTGTGGCTCAAGACAAGAAAAAAGCCATACTATCTTTCAACAGATGGTGGAATGATAAAAGCAGATGAAAATCCAATAAAAAAATGGTATAAGACACTGCTGATTTCTGGAGCAAAAGGATATTTTAGTCCAAGTGATATGTCGGACAAGTATTTAGAGTATTATGGCGCAAAGAAAAATGCTATTTACAGATATCCGTTTACTTCATATAAAAAAAGCAATCAGATAGAAGAAATAATTACTGACATAGAAAAAGAAAAACTAAAGACAAGATTAAATATAAAAGAAAAATATCTGGTTTTAGGAGTTGGACAATTTATTTATCGAAAAGGTTGGGATTTACTTTTAAACGCAATGGAAGGTATATCGGATGATGTAGCATTGTGTTTGATCGGAGGAAAACCAACAGAGGAATATAAACGAATTGTAGAAGAAAAAAACTTGCGGCATGTATATTTCAAGGACTTTATGAAAAGTGAAGAACTGTCAGAGTATTATAAGGCAGCGGATCTTTTTGTATTACCTACGAGAGAAGACATTTGGGGTCTTGTGATAAATGAAGCTATGAATTATGGCTTGCCAGTTATTACGACTACTGCATGTGTTGCAGGACAAGAGTTAGTTGAAAATTACAAAAATGGATTTATTTTAAATATAAAGAATGAAAATGAAATGACCTACGAGTTGAATGAAAAAATATGCCTTATTTTTGAAACATCTGGAATGAAACAACGGATGGGAAAAGAATCGTTGAAAGTGATAGAGAAGTATTCGATAGAAAATATGGCGGTGGCCTATAGCAGGAGATTAATATAAGAGGAAGATATGTTAAATATAAAATCAAAATACAGACAGCAAAAAGTATTTTTTGGAATAGTTGTTGTGATTGCGCTGTTATCACAGTTTCCAGATGCCAATAAAAGTATTATGACACCAATTACTTATATTGTATGGGGATTAGCTGCTGTTTTTGTTATATATAGAGAAAAGAGCTTTGTCCTTACAAACTATATGAAACTTTTTGTAATTACATATAGTTGTTTTTTCATAATGCAAATGTTGGTTGTATTGAGTGGGAGAAACACAGCAATTTCCACATTTGTAAAATTAGTGCCAATGTCAGCAATGATATATTATATATTTTTTTATATAGGCTGTAAAGATGAAGAACTTATATGGTGTGTTTTACATGTATACAGAGTGATGATTTTCATATTAGCTATATACATTATTATTACACGGGTAAACGGAAATGTTACAACGTGGATGAATAGCGAAGTTTATTTGATGACAGGATCTTCGCACAAAAATACTTTAGGGCAATTACTGGGTTGTGGCTTTTTGGAATTTTGGATAAATTATAGGTGCGAAAACAGAAAAAAATTAATTATAAAATTAGCGGGAATGATATTGTTAATAGTTCCTTTGTTATATGTTCAATCCAGAAGTGCATTGATTGCCTTGGGAATCTGCTTGATTTATGCAATTTTAGTGGGTGATAAGTTGCAGAATAAAATTATAAAATTAGGTCTCATGGCTTTAATGGTTTGTGCGATATTAAATTTGGAATTTGTTTTGGATATTTTAAAACAAGCGTTTTTAATAAATAAATATTCAAACACTTCTGGAATAAACATAGCTACATTTTCTAGTGGACGTACTCAATATTGGAAAGATGCGTTTGATGTTTTTCAGAAATACTTTTGTTTTGGGCGGGGTGATTATTATGTGGATAATTTTTATTTAGCAGTTCTTGCCCAGTCGGGAATTTTTGGCGGTTTGTGTTTATTTGGATTGATAACTAATAGAATGTATCTTAATTTTAGAACCTTTTATGGAAAGCAGCAAAATAGAAAAAATGACTATATGTTAGAAAAGAATGTGGTTATTGTTTCTGTGTTTTATATTATAATGTCGATTTTTGAGTGTTTTCCTCCGTTTGGACCAGGTGTGGCCAGTATGTTGTTTTGGATGCTAAGTGGTGCTGTTGATGGGAAAAAATATAGAACGAGGAAGTTAAGAAATGTTTGATATAATAAAAACTGATTATGCAAGAAGCACAAAAAGAAAGTGGTCGATTGTAAACTACCTGTTACTTTGTTTTAGCTCAAAAGGAGTGGCAGCTGTAAAAGATTACAGGTTTTCTAATTGGTTATACAGAAAAAAACTTTTTGTTCCGGCAAAGATGGTTCAAAATAGAAATATTAAAAAGCATGGCTGTGATATTGGATGTAGTGCACAAATAGATGAAGGCTTTGCTATTGGACATCCAGTAGGAATTGTCATTACAGGCGAAGCGATAATAGGGAAAAATTGTACGATAATGTCAAATGTAACAATTGGAGCAAAAGAAGGACGAAATGAGGGAACGCCAATTATTAAAGATCAAGTCTATATAGGAACTGGAGCAAAAATATTAGGAAAATGTATCATAGAAGATAATGCTATTATTGGTGCAAATGCAGTTGTATTAAAAAATATTGTGGAAAATAAAAAAGCAGTTGGTGTACCTGCTCGTGAAATGTGAAAAAATGTGGAGAATACAAAAATGAAAATTGCTTTGGTAAAACAAGATGTATATCAGGATCTTTACGTTGGAAATAAAGAGATGTCACCGGTAGAATTATTGTATTCGTCGGCAGGTCGTGTTGGTCCGATTAGTTTATTTGATGAATATGATTGTGATTTTTATATTGTGGAAGAAGAAAATACTCCAGAATGCCATGTGTGGGAAAAGGTAATGCCCAAAATGGTTAAGGAATTTCGAAAATTAAAAACGCAGACAGTTAAGGCTGTCAAGGGAATGGATTTTCATGAGCCGGGTAGTGATAAACCAAATGGGTATTATGCTGTTAAATGTAGTGATATTGATTGGGGAAAATATGATGCAGTCATATCGATAAATGTTTCTGTACCAACACAAATTGTTCAAAAGTATCCTCAAGTGTTGTGGGCATATATGATTGGAGAGGCTAATTTCATGTTAGACAAAGTTTATTTTGGATATGATGTTTGCCTGAATCAGCTGATACGTGGGGAAAATGACCTGGTACATGGAGTAATCGATTTTCCATATACATTTGTTAATAAAGATCATTTGGAGAGAGTTTTACAGGACGAATTGGGTAAAGTGGAGAAATCTGGAATTTATGGAGAAATTAATACGACTACCGAAAGGCCAGTAAAAAATATTCCGCAATTTGAACCAATAAGCAAGGCTACAGGAGAACCAATTTTAGTTCATAAACAGAATATAAAAAATAATCTTGTTGAAATGTATAAAGCAAAGTATTACTTAAAGGTTGGTGGAAGACAGACAAGAGGAAATGGGGCTATCGAGGCAATTTCGTTGGGAACGGTTGTTTTGCTTTCTCCGAGTGATATTATTTGTGGACAGGTACTTCCGAAAGAAGCCTGGGTTTTTAATGCAGAAGACGCAATAGAAAAAATTAATTATTTGAATAGTAATCCGGAAGAATATAAGAAGCTGTTGGAGCTTGAAAGAAACTTGGTACAGCAGTTTGTAATTGATTATCCTAAATTTTGGTTAGAAAAGGCAGTAGAATTAAAAAAGAAAACGGGTGCAAATAAAGTATATAAATATTCTTATGTGAAATATTTTTCAGACATAGTGAAACGATATAAAAATAAGAAAAAAAGAATTCAAATAATAGGAAAATAAAGTGAGGGACAGATTGTGGCTAGTCTGAAGAAGAATTTTATCTACCAGACGGGATACCAGGTGTTAGCGACAGCATTACCTTTAATTACAACACCATACATTAATCGTGTTCTGGGGGCAGAACAATTGGGTATATATACATATGCTGCTAACATTGCAAATTATTTTACGATTTTTGCAATGCTTGGTTTCAATAGTTATGGCAGTAAAATGATCGCAGCCACAAAACATAATGAAAATGAGTTGGCACATACATTCTCTAGTATAAGAAAATTACAGTGCTTGATGGCAACGGTAGTGGTTGCCATCTATTTATTATTTGTAAGTCTGTGTGTGACGGATAATAAACCATTATATTTTATAGAATCCTTATGGATTATAAATTGTTTCATAGATATAAACTGGTTTTTCTGGGGGCTGGAAAAAGTTAAATTGACCGTTACCAGAAACCTGATTATAAAATTGATTACATTATTCGGTATATTTGTGTTTGTAAAAACACGAAAAGATATATTGATATATGCGTTTATTTTAGTGATAGGAACAATTTTAAGTGATGTATACCTTGTTTCACAAGTAAAAAAATATGTTAAGGGAACAAGAACTACTTTACATGAAATAATTATTCATATAGGACCATGTATAGCATTATTTGTTCCGGTTGTTGCTATGAGTATTTATCAGCAAATGGACAAAACAATGCTGGGCTTGTTGAGCACATATGAACAGGTGGGATATTATTCCAGTGCGGATAAAATAGTTAATATACCGTTAGGGATTATTACTGGATTGGGAACGGTATCATTGCCACGCATTGTATCATTGATTTCTGAGAACAAAATAACGGAATATAAGAAGGTGGTACAAAAATCGATTTCTTTAGTAATGTTTATGTGCTCAGCAATTGCTTTTGGAATTATGGCTGTGTCTCAAGAATTTGTTCCATTTTTCTTTGGAAGCGAGTTCTTACCATGTGTATCGCTTGTTTCTTTTTTGGCATTTGTGATTTTTTTCAAAGCTATTTCAACGGTTATTGTAAACCAGATTTTAATTCCAAACGACAATGAAAAATTTTATATTATATCGGTTTTTGTTGGGGCATTTATTAATTTTATTTTGAACTATTCATTGATAAGAAAATTTGATGCGGTAGGGGCTGTGTATGCAACTCTGATTTCAGAATTAATCGTATGCTTTGTTCAGATTTTTGTGTGCTTTAAGTATTTGAATGTATTAAAAATGCTGGGACAAAATTTTCAATATATTATTTTAGGCGTGCTAATGTATGCGTCGGTGCGAGGAGTAGCGGAGCATATTACAAATATTTCGTTACTCAAAAGAAATATTATTGAGATATTGGTTGGGGGAGCTTTTTTCGGCGGAGCATGTTTGGGTTATTGGATTGTAAAAAAGGATGATACTTTTTATCCGATAATTATAGCTGCACTGAATAAAATTAAACGGAAGGAATCGTGGAAAAATGGAGAGAAGGAATGAGTTTATCGATTTTTTGCGAGGGGGGGGCAATCCTGCTGGTTTTATGGGGACATTGTATTCAGGGATGTAATACAGATTCATTTGACGTATTTCAAAACTGGATGTTCAGGATAATATATTCTTTTCATATGCCCTTGTTTATGCTTATCAGCGGATATTTGTTCTGGAATTCACGAAACAAAACATTAAAAGATATTGTTATGCGGCGTATAGTTACTATAGGTGTTCCGTTTCTAGTATGGAATACTCTACTTTATTTTCGTAAAGTTGTTGTTTTGAGTGAAGAATTATCACTAATGAAATATTTACAAAGTGTTAGGTATGGAATTTGGTTTCTTCAGAGCATCTTTATTATAACGATTGAAGTTGCAATAATTATAAAAATCTCAAAAAGAATAAATGGAAAAGCACGGGTGGTCAGAAACGCCTTTTTGATTTGTGCTGCGGTTGGTAATTTGTTTATAGATGGAATAATCGGGGTGCATACAGCTAATTTGTTTGTTCCTTTTGTAGTGGGTTACCTATACAAAGAAAGAAAAATTGACGGTAAATGGAAAATTGGACTGAATAAATTGTTTCTGGTGTGTTCTGGTATCGTGTATGTGGTTTTGTTCCTTTTTTACAAAGAGTGGAGCTTTGATTATGTTAGCGGTGTAAATCCTATGACATCAGAGTACAAGCCATATATTCAAATGGGAATCAACTTTTATAGGTGGATAATTGGAATTGTGGGAAGTGTTGCTTTTACAGAAATAATGCAATTACTATATGCAAAATGCATGAATCTTAGGCTTGTAAAGTTTGTGAATCGGATTGGAAAAGAGACTTTGCAGATTTATGTCATGCAGTGCTTTTTTCTTGAGGGAGTAATAAGTACAATTGTAACAATAGTGGCAAGCAAATTGGGAACCAACATTTTAGTATACAATATGGTGTGTTATAATACGGTGATAACTTTAGGAGTAGCGGTGGTATACGCGTGGCTGTTTGATGCTTTTTTGCGGGTATTATCTAAGCATAAAAAAATGTATAAGGTACTTTTTGGATGCGTTTGAAGCACTTGTAGGATAAGAAAAATGAACCAAAAGAAAGGAGCAGCTTATGGATCAAGAACTATTCAACCCACAGTCTTCTTCCGTAAGCTCCTCCCGAATCATTTACACCCCATCAACCTTTGCCCGGACATCATTACTTCATCTGCAGGAGGTCGGCTCTTTACGTGCCGTTCGCCCACATACATCCCAGAGAGAGGATCTGGTGTCTTTCCTTTGCTTCATTGTTCTGTCTGGCAAGGGAGCACTTTCATATGAGGAGCAAACATATCAGCTGAGCAAGGGCGACTGCGTATTCATCGACTGCCGAAAGGCCTACAGCCATTCCACCTCGGTTGACCTTTGGGCTCTTCAATGGTGTCACTTCTATGCACCGTCTCTTCCAGCCGTATATGAAAAGTATAAAGAGCGCGGCGGTCACCCTGTATTCCACCCGGCGGATATAAAACCGTTCACTACACTTCTAACGGATATCTACGATTTGGCAGCATCTTCCGATTACATACGGGACATGCGGATCAATGAGAAGTTGGGTACTCTGTTGACTCTCCTGATGGAACAGTCATGGCATCCAGAGAGCATGACGGTGAGCCGAAAGCGGCTGGAATTAGCAGCCGTGAAGGAGTATCTGGACGAGCATTACACGGAAAAAATCGCACTGGATGATCTGTCTGAACACTTCTTTATCAATAAGTTCTACTTGTCCAAAATCTTTAGAGAAACATATGGAACGACGGTCAACAACTATCTGATCTCAAAGCGGATCACCAGAGCCAAGCAGCTGCTTCGCTTCACAGATATGACTGTGGATGAAGTTGGCGCTGCGGTCGGCATGGGAGATGCGAACTACTTCAGCCGGATGTTCCGAAAAGTAGAAGGAATCAGTCCAAGGGAGTACAGAAAGCAATGGTAAAGCCAGTAATAATTGAAACTCCTTGTTTTGAGGACTTCCGGGGCTGGCTTTCTGTGCCGGTGGACAAGTCAATCGACTTCCGTGTGGTTCAGATCAACCAAGGCTTCAGCAGGAAAGCCGGAACGCTGCGCGGACTACACTTCCAAGAGGGAGAGCACGCGCAGGCAAAGCTGGTATCCTGCCTGCATGGTTCGATCTTCAATGTGGCTGTTGATCTTCGACCGGGTGATACCTTTGGGTATGCTTATGGCGAGATCCTCTCCTTTGAAAATCAGAAGCAGATGCTGATTCCGCGTGGCTTTGCCCATGGCTACCTAACACTGGAAGATGACACTCTGATGCAGTGGTGTGTGGATAATGACTTCTGCGGTGAAGCGGCAAGAGCAGTGCGCTATGATTCTGATTTTATCTGGCAGACCGAGCCTTGGCCTATGCGGGAATATATCCTCTCTGAAAAAGACATAAATGCAATAAAACTTTCCGAGCTGCGCAAGTTTTGAGCCTGCGCGGCTCTTTTTATTTCATCCCAAACCGAAGAAACCAAGATAGTGCTAATATCGGACTGTATATGCACTTCTGAAAGGACAAATATCCTTTTAAAATATGAATGTACGACAAAATCAACCAACATAAATTTTAAACTTCACGTTTTAAATGAGGATCGAAATTATGAAAAAAGCACTGATTACCGGCATCACTGGTCAGGATGGCTCCTATCTGGCAGAGTTCCTTCTGGAGAAGGGCTACGAGGTCCACGGCATCGTCCGCCGCGCTTCCATCTCCAACACCGCCCGTATCGACCACCTGATCGAGAAGAACGCTATCACCTTGCACGACGGCGACCTGTCCGATTCCTCCGGCCTGATCCGTCTGGTGGGCGAGATCAAGCCCGATGAGATCTACAATCTGGCTGCACAGAGCCATGTTCAGGTCTCCTTCGATGCTCCCGAGTACTCCGGCGATGTGGACGCTCTGGGTGTTCTGCGTGTGCTGGAGGCTGTCCGGGTCTGCGGCCTGACCAAGACCTGCAAGGTGTATCAGGCTTCCACCTCTGAGCTGTACGGCAAGGTCGAGGAGGTTCCCCAGCGCGAGACTACCCCGTTCCATCCCTATTCTCCGTATGCTGTGGCCAAGCAGTACGGCTTCTGGATGGTCAAGGAGTACCGCGATGCTTACGGCATGTTCGCTGTCAACGGCATCCTGTTCAACCATGAGTCCGAGCGCCGTGGCGAGAACTTTGTCACCCGTAAGATCACGCTGGCTGCCGGTCGTATCGCCGAGGGTCTGCAGGATCATCTGGAGCTGGGCAACATGGACTCCCTGCGCGACTGGGGCTATGCCAAGGATTACGTTGAGTGCATGTGGCTGATCATGCAGCAGGATAAGCCGGAAGACTTCGTCATTGCTACCGGCGTGCAGCACACTGTCCGCGACTTCACCGAGAAGGCTTTCGCAGCCAACGGCATCACCATCCGCTGGGAGGGCACCGGCATCGATGAGAAGGGCTATGATGCAGCTACCGGCAAGATGTTGGTCTGCGTGAATCCTCAGTGGTTCCGTCCCACCGATGTGGACAACCTGTGGGGCGACCCCACCAAGGCAAAGACCGTTCTGGGCTGGAATCCGCAGTCCACTACTTATGAGCAGCTGGTGGAGATCATGGCAAAGCACGATCGTGAGCGTGCAAAGCGCGAAAAGGCACTCAAGGCAGTTTTGTAATTTGGAAAGAAGGCAATTCTATTATGATGGAAAAGAATGCTAAGATTTATGTCGCAGGTCATCGCGGAATGGTGGGCTCTGCAATCGTTCGTGAATTGCAGCGTCAGGGTTACACCAATATCATCACTCGCACCCACAAGGAACTGGATCTGACCCGTCAGGATGCTGTGGAAGAGTTCTTCGCACAGGAGAAGCCGGAGTATGTGTTCCTTGCTGCTGCCAAGGTCGGCGGCATTGTGGCCAATCAGGAAGCACTGGCTGATTTCATGTATGACAACATGACGCTGGAGATGAATGCCATCCACTCTGCATGGAAGAACGGCTGCAAGAAGCTGGAATTCCTCGGCTCCTCCTGCATCTACCCCCGCATGGCTCCTCAGCCCATGAAGGAAAACTGCCTGTTGACCAGTGAGCTGGAAAAGACCAACGAGGCCTATGCACTGGCTAAGATCTCCGGTCTGAAGTACTGCGAGTTCCTGAACCGTCAGTACGGCACTGACTACATCAGCGTCATGCCCACTAACCTCTATGGCCCCAACGACAACTATCACCCCACTCACAGCCATGTGGTTCCGGCGCTGATCCGTCGTTTCCATGAGGCCAAGGAGCAGAACCTGCCCAGCGTTACCTGCTGGGGCGATGGCTCTCCGCTGCGTGAGTTCCTGTATGTGGACGATTTGGCAAACCTGTGCGTCTTCCTGATGAACAACTACTCCGGCAATGAGACCGTCAACGCTGGTACCGGCAAGGAACTGACCATCAAGGAGCTGACCGAGCTGGTTGCCAAGGTCGTGGGCTACACCGGCGAGATCAAGTGGGATACCACCAAGCCCAACGGCACTCCCCGCAAGCTGCTGGACGTGTCTAAGGCTACCAATCTGGGCTGGACCTACAAGACCGAGCTGGAAGACGGCCTGCGCCTGTCCTACGAGGACTTCCTGAACAACCCGATGCGTGCAGAGCGCTAAAATAAACGATTTGAAAAGGTCGTGTGTCCGTGCAGGACCACGGCCTTTTTTGTTAAATGATAGGAGAAGTATTATGAATCTGGTGTTATTGTCCGGCGGTTCCGGCCAGCGTCTGTGGCCGCTTTCCAATGATATCCGTTCCAAGCAGTTCATCAAGATCTTCCATCGGGAAGACGGCGAACTGGAATCCATGGTGCAGCGTGTTTACCGTCAGATCAAGGCGGTCGATACGGATGCAACCGTCACCATTGCTACTTCCAAATCTCAGGTCTCGGCCATCCACAATCAGCTGGGCGAGGAAGTGGGCATCAGCGTGGAGCCTTGCCGCCGGGATACTTTTCCGGCTATCGCTCTGGCAGCGGCCTACCTGAAGGACGTGCAGGGCGTCGGTGAGGAAGAATCCGTTGTCGTCTGCCCGGTAGACCCCTATGTGGAAAACGACTACTTTGAGGCGCTGAAAGCGCTGGGCGACCGTGCCGCCGTCAGCAGCGCCAATCTGGTCCTGATGGGCATTGAGCCGACCTACCCCAGCGAGAAATACGGTTATATCATCCCCATTGGCAAAGAGCAGGTCAGCAAGGTGTCCATGTTCAAGGAAAAGCCCACGCAGGAAGTGGCAAAGGACTACATTGCAAAGGGCGCTCTCTGGAACGGCGGCGTGTTCGCCTTCAAGCTGGGCTATGTGCTGAACCGCGCCCATGAGTTGATCGATTTTGTTGACTACGATGATCTGTTCAATAAATATGATACCCTGAACAAGATCAGCTTTGACTATGCCGTGGTGGAGCATGAGTCGGAAATTGAGGTCATGCGTTTCGCAGGCACTTGGAAAGACCTTGGCACATGGAACACCTTGACCGAGGCGATGGACAGCCACGCGGTGGGCGAGGCACTGTTTAACGAGAAGTGCGAGAACGTCCATGTGGTCAACGAACTGGATGTGCCGATCCTCTGTATGGGTCTGAAGGATGTGGTGGTCTCCGCCAGCCCGGAGGGCATTCTGGTTTCGGATAAGGAGCAGTCCAGTTACATCAAGCCCTATGTCAACACGCTCGACCATCGGGTCATGTTCGCCGAAAAATCGTGGGGCAGCTTTAAGGTCATCGATATCGACAAAGCGTCCATGGCTATCAAGGTGACCCTGAATGCAGGCCATCAGATGAACTACCACAGCCATCAGCACCGCGATGAGGTCTGGACGGTCATTGCAGGCAAGGGAAAGACCATTGTGGACGGTATGGAGCAGAACGTGAAGGCAGGCGATGTCATCACCATGTCCGCAGGCTGCCGCCATACTGTGATTGCCGAGACCGAGCTGAAACTGATCGAAGTGCAGCTGGGTGAAGCCATCGACGTCCACGACAAGCAGAAATTTGATCTGGAATATTGAGCCACCGCAGGAGGCAGCTATGCAAAACAAGAATAAGCCTCTTTTGCTCCGACCGTCCGGCAAGGATTATCTTTGGGGCGGCAGTCGTTTAAAGGAGACTGCATCTTTGTCCCGGCGGATTCCGAGGTGCTGACCATCCACGGGCAGGCACAATTTCTGGATGTAAGAGGGTAAACAATATGGATATCAAAAAAGAATATGAGCGTTGGCTGGCAAACGCCACGACAGATGCTGACGTTGCCGCTGAGCTGAAAACGCTGGATGATACAAAAATTGAAGATGCTTTTTACCGTGACCTTGCTTTTGGCACCGGTGGTCTGCGCGGCGTCATCGGCGCTGGAACCAACCGCATGAACGTTTACACGGTGGCAAAGGTTTCTCAGGGGCTGGCCGATTATCTGAAAAAGAACTTTGCAGAGCCGTCTGTAGCCATTGGTTACGACAGCCGTATCAAGAGCGATGTGTTTGCAAAAGTCGCCGCCGGTGTGTTTGCCGCCAATGGCGTCAAGGTCAACATCTAGCCCATTTTGATGCCGGTTCCTACCGTGTCCTTTGCGACCCGCTATCTGCACACCTCTGCCGGCGTCATGGTGACCGCTTCTCACAATCCCAGCAAGTACAACGGCTATAAGGTCTACGGTGCAGACGGCTGCCAGATTACCACTGAGGCCGCTGCGGAAATCCTTGCCGAGATCGAGAAACTGGATATCTTTGCAGACGTCAAGACCAGCGATTTTGAAGCAGGTGTGGCAAACGGCAGTATCCAGTACATCCCGGACGAGGTCTACACCGCCTTTGTGGAACAGGTCAAGGCTCAGTCTGTCCTGTTTGGCGAGAAGGTCAACAAGAACGCAGCCATCGTGTACAGTCCGCTGAACGGCACCGGCCTGAAGCCTGTGACCCGCACCCTGAAAGAGATGGGCTATACCAACATCACCGTGGTCAAGGAGCAGGAGCTGCCGGACGGAAACTTCCCGACCTGCCCGTATCCCAACCCGGAAATCAAAGAGGCTATGGCACTGGGTATGGAGTATGCCAAGAAGTGCAACG
>OLVW01001320.1_pt1 | contig 21562 bp, 20 predicted proteins | sample 1673301 | NCBI WGS metagenome assembly OLVW01 (sample SAMEA3178941, study PRJEB25190) | human gut metagenome
GCTGAAATCACCATTTACGCCTGTTCAGGCAACGCAGGATATAGGGTGATTTTTATAAACCATTTGTTGCCTGAAAGGCTATGGTGATTTAAATGAGCGAATGTACTCACGATTGTTCCTCTTGCGGTGAAAGCTGCGCATCAAGGAAGCAGGATAAAAAAGATTTTTTAAAGCCTATGAACAAATACTCCGATATTAAAAAGGTAATCGGTGTTGTCAGCGGTAAGGGCGGAGTAGGCAAGAGCCTCGTAAGCTGTTTGCTTGCATCCAAGTGTGCAAAAGCAGGGCTTAAGGTCGGTATTCTTGACGCTGATATTACAGGTCCGTCGGTGCCTAAATCCTTTGGCATTAACGAGCGTGCAATGCAGGATGAAGAATGTTTGCTCCCTGCCGTAACGAATGAGGGAATTAAGCTTATGAGCATTAATTTGCTTTTGGAGGATGTTAATTCTCCCGTTGTTTGGAGAGGGCCTGTTATAAGCGGTGTTGTTGAACAGTTTTGGAGCGATGTGCGTTGGGGCGAGCTTGATTATTTATTTGTTGATATGCCTCCGGGAACGGGTGACGTGGCATTGACTGTTTTTCAAAGCTTGCCTATTGACGGAATTGTTATTGTTTCAACTCCGCAGGATTTGGTTAAAATGATTGTAAACAAGGCTTATAATATGGCAAATATGATGAATATTCCTGTTTTGGGACTTATTGAAAATATGAGCTATTATGTTTGCCCTAATTGCAATGAAAAAATCAATATTTTCGGCAAATCAAAGATTGACGAAACGGCTGCCGAACTCGGCGTTCCCGTTCTTGCAAAGCTTCCGATTAATCCGGAAATTAATGTTCTGGTTGACGAAGGCAGAATAAGCGAAATTGAGGCAAATGAGCTTGACGATTTTGTCGAACTTTTAAAATAGTATTTTTAAACGGAGATAATTATGTCTAAAAGAAACGATTATATAAGTTGGGACGAATACTTTATGGGTGTTGCGCTTCTTGCTTCTCAAAGAAGTAAGGACCCAAGCACTCAAGTGGGCGCCTGTATTGTAAATGATGATAACAGAATTATGAGTGTAGGCTACAACGGATTTCCCAGGGGCTGCAGCGATGACGAATTTCCTTGGGAGCGTGAGGGCGATAAATCTACCCTTACAAAATATCCTTATGTTTGCCACGCCGAGCTTAATGCAATATTAAATGCAGGCGGCAACAGTCTTAAGGGATGTAGGATTTATGTCGCTCTTTTTCCTTGCAATGAATGTGCAAAGGCAATTATTCAGTGCGGAATAAAAGAAGTTGTTTACATTAGCGATAAATATAAGGATACCGATAATGTTAAGGCAAGCAAAAAAATGTTTGAGTATGCCGGGGTTAAGCTTACCCATTTCAGTTCAAATAAAAAGCTCACTATTGATTTTGATGTTGATACTATTTAGTTTGTTTTTGGAGGCATGATGAAAGAAATAGATATTTACGATTTTGACAAAACCATAGTTCCGTTTGACAGCGGCTCGCTTTTTTGGGGATATTCGATTCTTCATTATCCTTGGATAATTCTTTTTATTCCCTTTCAGGCGCTTCTTGCAATACTTATGGTATTAAAGGTGATTGATTTTACAAAATTTAAAAAGTATTTTTTCTGCTTTGTTATGTTTATTCCGCTTGATAATGCAGTTAAGGGATTTTGGGATAGGCACGAACATCAGGTACATAAATGGTTTTTAAATCGCAAAAGACACGCTGTTGTTATAAGCGCTTCTCCTGATTTTCTTCTTAATGAAATTCAAAAAAGGCTTGGATTTGAGGATTTGCTTTGCACAAGGCATAATAAAAAAACAGGAGCAATTATAGGCAAAAATTGCCGTGATGAAGAAAAGGTTAAAAGGCTTTTTGAACTTTATAATAACGAAGATATAAAAATTATTGATGTATATTCAGATTCATTGAAGCACGATAAACCTATTTTTTCTCTCGGTGAAAATTGCTATCATATTGTTAAAGGAAATAAAATCCCTTTTAAATTTAAAGATATTTACGGATGATAAATTATGAAATATTTTGTTAGAGTTAGCATTGTATTGCTTATCGCAGTAGGAATAGTTTTCGGCTTTTCATACTATTACAGGGAAAAGAAAAACAACGAAAATATTGTTCTTACCACTCAGGTTATCACAACTACAAAGCCTAATCAAACAACGACTGCTGCGCCTGATACCGTTTATTATGACGACAACGGGTATAAGCTCTTTATTGACAATAAAAATAAAGCATATATCGAATATAATTCGGTAAGAAAGGAGCTTGGCGGCTTTGATTGGGTGTTAACGCAAAAACCTGTGGATTTTTATTATGGTGATTATGACGGCGATAATGAAAAAGAACTTCTTGTTTTATATTGTTCTCCCGCAAGCGATTTAAACAATTCACTTATCACTGCCGATAAATCTGATTTTGAAAATTATCACAAATATGCCGTTTTGATTAAGCCTATTACAAACAGCAGCGGCAAGCAGGATTTTAAGATAATTTATGCCGACCAAAATACTTGGAAAAAACCGTTTGAGATGGCAATTAACTCTAAAATGAATCAGGTGAAAAGCTGCAGTAAATATTTGCAATTTGTTATGGATGATAATGACGTTGAATTGAAATATGACAAGGCAACGGGCATTTCATCAAATAAATATGTTTATTATGCCAAGGCGCTTCATAACGATAACAAAGACGGGTACAAAAAATTTACTAAATGGGGCAAGGGCGAAGGCAATTATTATGTTGCAAAAGACGGTTCTCTCCAACTCAATATTATGGTGCTTGCATATTATGACGATTCAAGCAAGGCGCAGTATGTAGGCGATATTCATACGGGTGTGAGTGTTAATAAAAAAGGCAGATTTACAATTACTCCGAAAACTATTGAATTTATACCAAAGGATAGCTATGCAATGCCCGATTTAAGGGATAATAATCCTAAAAAATTTACATATACTTTAAATAACACTTCGTCAAATACTATTACTACAAATGATAATCTTATTGATTGGATTGACGCAAGCTTTGAAATTGCTGATAATGTTAATGAACAAAGCGTTTCATTTGGAGAACTTGAATCTCAAATTAAATGTGTTGATAAGGTTAAAATTACGCAAACAAGTATAGTTTTGACCGCTAAAGAGGGCTTCGTATTTTCCGACAGAGTGACAAACAGCGGTGATTACAGCGTAGTCATAGGTGATAATAAAGATATTACTTATAAGGCGGAAATTTTGGAAAGAGAGTCAAGAAGTGTATTGAAAATCACTTATGACAAAAAATACAGCCGTGATATGCTTAAAAATGTTAAACTTAAATACGGTGCATAATTCAGATTATTAAATAAGACTAAACTAATTTATAATATTATTGAACGTCAATCTGATTTGTGATATACTTTTTTGACAGTAAATATGAAAGTGTTAATTATATTAAGGTGTATTTATGAAAGAAGTAGTTATTACAGCGGATTCCACCTGTGATTTACCAAAAAGTATAATTGAAAAAAATAATATAGTAATAACTCCTTTGTCGATTTTATTGGGCGAGGATACATTTTTGGACGGCGTAGATGTCTTTCCGGCAAATGTGTATGAATTTGTTGCAAGAACAGGTACTCTTCCGAAGACTGCGGCGGTTGCTCCGAGTGCTTATTTTGATTTATTTGATAAGCTGACAAAGCAGGGCAAGGCTGTTGTTCATATCAGCCTTTCGTCTGCCATTTCCTCAAGCTATCAAAATGCGTGTATTGCTGCTTCTGATTTTGACGATGTTTATGTTGTTGATTCAAAAAGTCTTTGTGCCGCAATGGGGCTTATTGTGCTTAAGGCTTGCGATTTTAAGGCAAAGGGCTTCGATGCAAGGAAGATTGCGAGCAGAGTTAATTCAATAGTACCGAAGGTAAGCACGACCTTTGTGCTTGATACACTTGAATATCTCCACAAGGGCGGCAGATGTTCCGGTGTCGCAAAGTTCAGCGCCAATGTTTTGGGAATAAGGCCGAGCATTGCGGTTGACCCAAAAACAGGAACTCTTGATGTTGTTAAAAAATATCGTGGCAAGATGGAAAACGTATATAAGCAATATGCAGATGATTGCCTAAAAAATGTCAGCAAGATTGATACCTCTCGTATCGTTGTTGCAGACAGCGGCGGAATATCCGGTGATGTACTGAGCTATATCTTAGGCCTTATCGAAGGGAAGGCAAGGTTTGATGAAATAATAAGGGCAGATGCCGGTTGTACCATTTCATCTCATTGCGGCCCTAAAACTTTGGCGATATTCTATATAAAGAAATAGGATTTTAATAATTTAAGAGACTTCGAGAAAGTGAGATAAATTTCGTTTTTTGCGAGTGGGAGCTGTACGTGGGTACTGCCCCCGAGCAAAAGACGGAAAGCGCCAAAAATGGCAAGGACTCGACGTCCTTGCCATTTTTCCAATCCCTCTGAGTGCAACAAGTTGCACCCACCTCCCTTTGCAAGGGAGGCAAAAAGGTTTATTTATTATATTCGGCGCGATTTAGCCACTTTATCAAAGTCTGTTAAACTTTTCTGACTGTTATTTCACCGGAGCGCAAAACCGTTTTTTCGCCGTTTTCAAGTTCTACTTCAAGACCGCCTTTCTCATCTATGGCTGTTGCTGTTGCAAGATTTGCTTCTCCGTTTTGGATAAATTTAATCTTTTCGCCGATAACCATTGAATGACTGCGATAATAATCAATAAAACTTGCATAATCCCCGCCGGCAATTTTCATAAGTTCATTAACTGTTTGAGCAATCAGCGCACTGCGGTTTACATCAACATCAAGGCAACCTGCACCCTGAACATCACTTGGGAACTTTGTGGTGCTGATATTAATTCCTATTCCGATTATCACGCTGTCGACCGTGCCGGATTCAAAATCAGTCGTAGCTTCAGTTAAAATTCCGCAAACCTTTTTGCCGTTTAAATAAACATCATTAACCCATTTGATTTTCGGCTTTAAATCGGTAGTTTTTTCAATTGCCTTGCACACTGCAACCGCAGCGGCGGTAGTGGCTGTGACAGCATTTTGAAGAGAAGTATCGGGGCGGATAACAAGAGAAAAATATATCCCCGTTTCACTTGGGGAATAAAAACTTTTCCCCTGCCTTCCTCTGCCTGCCGTCTGTTTAGCGGCGGTAACAAGAAATTCACCCTGCTTGCCGTCTGCCAAAAGCCTTTTGCAGTATGTATTTGTTGAATCAACAGTATCAAAATGAGTTACTTCAATATCTTTTTCAAGAAGTGCCTTGACACCTTCGGCAGTCACAAGGCTGTTATTTTGTTTGAGTTTATAGCCGCATTTGGTAACACCCTCGATATCATATCCGCTTTTTTTAAGCGATTTGATTGCTTTCCAAACCGCCGCACGGCTTACACCGGTTTGCCTTGCAAGCTCCTCACCGCTGACATAATTTTCCTCTTTTAAAAGTCTTGTTAATATCTCATCCTTAGTAGCCATTGTAAACACCCCTTTACATTTAAGTTTACATATATTTCAAAATAACAGGCAGGAATTTTTCCTGCCTTAGACTGCCGATAAAGTGGCTAAACCACGCCGTGAAATAAAACGAAATTCCATTCGTGGCCCCCCGACAAATTAAAAATTTGGTGGGGAAAAGGATAAAGGAACGAAGTGTTTATTATGAATTTCAAAGAAATTCATTCGAACACGGAATTTCTTTTGACGTATCGTAGGGCAAGGGCTTGCTCTTGCCGAAATAAAATAAAAAATACATTTATAGAAAAGTGGCTTGAACGTAGTTTTCAAGCCACTTTTGGCGCTTTTCGTCTTTTGCTCGGGGGCAGTACCCACGTACAGCTCCCACTCGCAAGAAAACGAAATTTATCTCACTTTCTCGAACTTTGACAGCGTGTAGAAATTTATAATTGAGCTTTTTCTTGACAAATCAATAACGTTGTGCTAAACTCAAGATAGTTAGTTATGTCTAACCAATAATCGGTACAAAGGTGATATTATGATTAAAACTACGGTTGGAATTGATGGAATGATGTGTGGAATGTGCGAATCCCATATCAACGATGTTGTCAGAAAAAATTTCAAGGTCAAAAAAGTCACTTCCTCTCACGTAAAAGCGCTTTGTGAAATAATAAGCGAAAATGAAATTGACGAGTCAAAGCTTAAAAAAGCAATTTCCGATACAGGATATAGCGTAACAAGTTTTAAAGCAGAGCCGTATGAAAAGAAAAAAGGATTATTTTCATTCCTTTCAAAATAAAATCGATGAAAAAAGCAGTTCAATCAAATTCAGATTGAACTGCTTTTTTTGTAGTTTCATTTGATGTTCTGCTTTCGCCTCATATCAAAGTTTTATTCGCACCAAGCTTTAACTTGTTTTCTGAGCCAATCGCACCAAGCGTCTACACCCTCACCCGTTTTAGCACTGATAAAGAATATTTCAGCCTTTGGGTTAAGCTTCTTAATTCTTTCAACAACAGCGTCATCATCAAAATCGAACACGCTTTTTGCATCGATTTTATTAATAAGAACAACATCGCAAATTGAAAACATAAGAGGATATTTGAGCGGCTTGTCATCACCCTCGGGAACGGACAAAATCATTGCATTTTTTACTGCACCCGTGTCAAATTCGGCAGGGCAAACAAGATTGCCGACATTTTCAAGCACAACAAGGTCAAGCTCATCTGTTCCAAATTCATCTATACCCTGCTCCGTCATTCCTGCGTCGAGATGGCACATTCCGAGCGTATGAAGCTGAATTGATTTAACGCCCGTTTCGGCAATGGCTTTAGCGTCAACCGAAGAGTCAATATCAGCCTCCATAACGCCTATTTTCATTTCTTCTTTAAGACGGGAAATTGTAGCCTTAAGCGTAGTTGTTTTGCCGGAACCGGGAGAAGACATAAGATTTAAAAGAAAGGTGTGCTCTTTTTTGAGCCTTTCTCTTATCCTGTCCGCCTCACGGTCGTTATTTTCAAAAACACTCTTTTTAATTTCTATTACTTTAAATTCGTCCATAATCATAAGCTCCTTATGAAAGCTTTGAAATTACATCTTCACGTTCAAGCGCACATTTTCTTGCATTTTCATTATGAGGAACGGCACGAAGAATTTTGCCGTCATAACGGGACACAAGATAATCACACTTTTTACCGTCGATTTCAAGAGTTTCAAGCGAATACTTTTCCGCAAGCGGCACTTGCTTTTTAAGATTTGACTTTTCAGTAAGCGCACCCGTAGGGCAAAGACTTACGCAAAGACCGCAGTTGGTACACTTTGTTTGGTCAAGAGGAAGCGCAAAAGCAGGTGCAACGCTCGTCTTAAATCCACGGCCTAAAAGACCGAGAACGCTTAACTGCTCAACTTCACGGCAAGAGCGAACGCAAAGGCCGCAAAGAATACATTTAGCAGTATTTCTTTCAATAAACGAATTGGAATCCTTTGTATATTTCTGCGGCATTTCGCCTGCAAAACGCTCAGGATGAATTTCATATCTCTGTGCAACATTCAAAAGCTTACACTTGAAATACTCACGGCAACCGCATTCAAGGCATCTTTCAGCCTCTTTTTGCGCTTGTTCAACAGTCAAGCCGAGTGAAACCTCATCAAAACAAGCTTTTCTCTTTTCGGCAGGTAGAACCTCGGCAACAATCTGTGCTTTTTTATCATTTCCCGAAAAGTCAATTTTATCCTCGTCACGCTTGCTTATATAAGGCTCATTAAAATCAAGCTTTTCACCCTTTAAGTAAGCGTCGACAACCTTAACGCACCTGTCTGCCTCACCGATAGCGGCAATAGCAATTGAAGCGCCCTTATTTGTAGCATCGCCAATTGCAAATACACCGTCAAGATTTGTAAGGAATGTGTCCTCATCTGCAGCAATAGTACCTCTTTGGGTAAGCTCAACCGTATTTTCAAAATCCTTGCCGTCAAGCTTTTGACCGATAGCCATAATTACGCTGTCAAGCTCAAGATATTCCGTCTTGCCGTCAATTGCAACAGGACGTCTTCTGCCTGAAGCGTCAGGCTCGCCAAGCTCCATAAGCTGAAGCGTCATACCCGAAACCTTGCCGTTTTGAGAATGAATTTCAAGAGGATTTGTAAGGAATTTATAAGTAACTCCCTCCTCCTTTGATTCTTTAATCTCAATCTCCTCGGCAGGCATTTCCTTCTCTGTTCTTCTGTAAATTACATAAACTTCTTTAGCGCCGAGCCTTACAGCAGTTCTGCAAGCATCCATAGCAGTATTACCGCCGCCGCAAACAGCAACTTTTTCGCCGATATCAACAGGATTGCCCTGAATTACACTTCTGAGAAAATCAATACCGCCGTAAACACCCTGTGCATCCTCACCTTTAACCCTCATAGGAGTTGATTTCCATGCACCCGGTGCAAGAATAACGGCATCATTTACGCTTTTAAGATTTTCAATAGTGATATCCTTACCGAGTTTAACATTATTGCAAAGGCGAACTCCTGTTTTTTCAATAATTTTAATTTCGCTGTCGAGTACCTCTTTAGGCAAACGATACTGAGGAATACCGTATCTGAGCATACCGCCCATTTTTTCCATCATATCGAAAACAGTTACCTCGTGGCCAAGCTGAGCAAGATAGTAAGCCGCAGTAAGACCGGCAGGACCGCCGCCTACAATTGCAACCTTTTTGCCTGTACTTGGCGCACACTCCGGCACAAAGCTGTCGCCCTTAAGGTCAAGGTCAGCCGCAAAGCTCTTGAGCTGAACAATATTAATCGGCTCGTCAACCTTTCCTCTTCTGCAGGCCTTTTCGCAAGGGTGCGGACACACTCTGCCGATAGATGCAGGAAGCGGAATTTCTTTTTTTATAAGCTTCAATGCAGAATCAAACTCACCGTTGGCAATAAGACCGACATAACCCTGACAGTCAGTGTTTGCAGGGCAGGCAAGCTGACACGGAGCAATGCAATCACCGTCATGTGCCGACATCAAAAGCTCCATTGCAATTTTTCTTGATTTAACTACTCTTTCGCTCTCGGTATTAATCACCATACCATCGCTGACCTTAGCCGAGCAGGAGCGAAGAAGCTTTGGTATACCCTGCGCCTCAACAACGCAAAGACCGCAAGCGCCGTAAACCTCAACAGCCTCATCATAGCAGAGAGTCGGAATATAAATTCCGTTTCGCCTTGCCGCTTCAAGAATTGTACTGCCTACGGGAGCAGTAATTTCTTTACCGTTAATAGTTAATTTTACATTTTCCATTTTATCTGCTCCCTCCTTACTTTCTTACTACCGCACCGAAACGGCAGGTAGCAATACATTTTCCGCATTTAATACATTTGTTTATATCAATTGTATGAGCTGACTTAACCTCACCTGAAATAGCGCCGACAGGGCAATTCCTTGCACAAAGAGTACAGCCCTTGCACTTATCCTTATCAATTGAATATTCAATAAGAGACGAACATTCGCCGGCAGGGCACTTTTTATCATTGATATGAGCGTCATACTCGTTTCTGAAATATTTAATAGTTGTCAATACAGGATTGGGTGCAGTTTGACCTAAGCCGCAAAGAGCGCCGTCCTTAATACCGTAGCAAAGCTCCTCAAGAAGCTCTACATCGCCCGGCTGACCGTTACCCTCGGTAATTCTTGTAAGAATTTCAAGCATTCTCTTAGTACCGATACGGCAGTGAATACATTTGCCGCAGCTTTCCTTAGCGGTAAAATCAAGGAAAAACTTAGCCATTCCCACCATACAGGTGCCCTCGTCCATAACAACCATTCCGCCTGAACCCATAATAGCGCCCGTTGCGCCGAGAGCCTTATAGTCAATTACGGTATCAATAAGGTCAGCAGGAATACAGCCGCCTGACGGTCCGCCCATCTGAACAGCCTTAAATGCCTTGTCGCCTTTCATTCCGCCGCCGATATCAAAGATAACATCACGAAGAGTTTTACCCATAGGTATTTCAACAAGACCGCTTCTTTTAACCTTACCTGTTACGGCAAATACCTTAGTACCCTTTGAGCCTTCTGTACCCATAGCGGCAAAAGCTTCGCCGCCGTTATTGATAATCCAGCTTACGTTAGCAAAGGTTTCAACATTATTAATATTAGACGGCTTTTTCCAATAACCGCTTTGCGCCGGGAAAGGAGGCTTAAGCCTCGGCATACCTCTATGGCCCTCAAGTGACTCAATAAGCGCAGTTTCCTCACCGCAAACAAACGCTCCTGCGCCTGCCTTAATCGTCATTTTGCAACTGAAATCGGTACCGAGAATATTATCACCCAAATAACCTGCTGCCGTTGCCTGCTCAATAGCTCTTTCAAGCCTTTTGATAGCAAGAGGATATTCCGCTCTTACATAAACAACAGCATTTTTTGCACCGATAGCATAAGCGCCAATAAGCATACCTTCAATAAGAGTATGCGGGTCGGATTCAATAACGGCTCTGTCCATAAATGCACCCGGATCACCCTCGTCCGCATTGCAGATAAGATACTTTTCTTCTCCCTCACTCTGCCTTGCGGCGTTCCATTTAAACCAAGTCGGGAAGCCGGCACCGCCACGACCTGCAAGACCCGATGTTTTAATCACTTCAATAACATCCTCCGGCGTCATTGAGGTGAGTACCTTTTTAATCGCAGTATAACCGTCAGCATTAACGAAATCGTCAATTTCATCGGGATTGATAATTCCGCAACGACGAAGTGCAATACGTGTCTGCTTATTTAAAAATTCCTTATCCTCATCTGAAACAAGAAGAGAAGATATAAAGCTTTCGTCACCCGTTTTAGCGTATTCGCTGATTTTTTCAGCGTCATTTTCAGTTACACGAACAAGGCGCTTAACCTCTTGATTGTCCTCATAAATATCAACAATAGGCTCAAGATAACACATACCTATACAGCCTGCAATAGTAAGCTTTGCGCCGTTTAAATCCTGCTTTAAAAGCGCCTGCCTAACCTTTTCTGCTCCTGCAGCAATACCGCAAGAACCTTCACCTACAACAATTTTCATCATTCTGCCTCCCTCAATTCCTTAAGTATTTTCTTAGTCTTTTCAGGAGTGAGTGAGCCGTATGTACTCTCATTAATCATCATAACCGGTGAAAGAGAGCAACAGCCGAGGCAGGCAACGCACTTAAGCGAGAACAGACCGTCATCAGTAGTTTCGCCGTCCTCAATTCCAAGTTCATCCTTAATTGTCTGCAAAATAAGTTCACTTGAATTAACATGGCAGGCAGTACCCTGGCAAAGCATAATAAGATACTTTCCTACAGGAGCAAGACGAAATTGGGTATAAAATGTTGCAACACCCATAATCTCACTCTCGGCAATGCCTGTCCTTTCGCTTATGTAAATAATAGCATCCTTTGGTAAATAACCGTAGATGTCCTGAGTTTTTTGTAATATGGTAATCAGAGAACCTTTAACCTTAGCAAGTTCATCAAGAACTCTCTCTATTTGCTTGAGGTCAATCTTCTGCTCCACAAAAACACCTCCATAAGTTAATATACGCCGGCAAATACCGACAAATTCCTCAGTTTAATAATTAAACAATATTATAATACAGTATAAAAGCGCTTGTTTCAAGCCATACAGTTAAAATTAAACATTTATTTAATATATTGTAAGATAATTCTAACTTTACAAAGCATATTTTTCCACTGCAACGGCAACCCCGTCTTCAGCGTTTGATTTTGTCACAAACTTAGCGTGTGATTTACATTCATCACTCCCGTTTTCCATAGCAAACGAATATTTTGCAAAATCAAGCATAGGGCAATCGTTTTCCGCATCGCCAAAGCTCATAACCTCGTCTGCGCCGATACCTATATTTTCGCATATTCCGAGAAGTGCGCTTCCTTTATTTGCAGTCTTAGACGTTGCCTCAGCAGTACCCGGAAGGCTTGAGCAAGCGTCAAGCCCATATTCCTCAAGCTTTTTCTTTACATTCTCGTACTTTTCATCATAAATGCCGTAAAAGGTGATTTTTTCCATTCCCTTGCCGTCATTTTTCATAAAATCAATAAGCGAGTCGTAGCCGTCCATAGTTTGAGCCACCTCGTCAAGAAATTTTTGCGGCAAGCCCATATTTTGAAACAGCTTCTCTGTTCCGAGTTGGTAACAGCTTTTGCCGTTTATATAAATTTCAAAAAATACATTTTGAGTCAAAAAATATTCAACAATCTCTCTTGCAAGCTTGTCCTCAATAAGGTCTGCATGAATTATTTTCTTAACATTTCTGTCAAATACGCAAGAGCCGTTTGAATAAATAATATAATCAACGAACGGCACTTGACTGATAACATTGTCGATAAGTGTCATAGGTCTGCCTGTAGCAACGGCAATTTTTATTCCTTTATCGTGTGCCGTTTTGAGCGCATTATATGTTCTGTCAGTCACCGTCAAATGGTCCGGCGCCATAAGAGTTCCGTCAAGGTCGGTCGCAATAAGCTTAATCATTCAGCCTGTCCTCCAAAATAATATAATATATAAGTTATATTCTGAATTATAACACGTAGTTCAAATTTTTTCTATACTGTATTTTACACAAAGAGAATAAACAATTGAGCAAAAAAATTGTGTGCCAAGCATCAAAAGTACATGGGTATCCTCAAATGTTAAAAATGCAATCCTGTCATTATTGTTATAAATTTCAAAGCCTTTGAAAAACTTCACTTTAATAGTTAAATTAACAAAATCAACTCTCTTTGTTATAATTTCAAAAAGCTTATCTATTTTCTTTTTCATTTTGAAAATTCTTATAATTTTTTTTATAAATTTCATCATCATATATTTTTATGCTTAAAAAATACAAAAAATGTGTTATACTAAAGTCAAATATAAATTCGGTGAAAATTATGAGAAAAAATATTAAAAGCTTTTTATTGTTTTTGTTTGTGGTAATGCTCGGCTTTGTGGCAAGCAGTTATTATTTCGGCTCAGACGTTTTCAATGTTGAAAGCATTATTAATCTTATTGAAAATAAGCAAAGCACTTCGGTATTGAAAATAGACGACAGCAAATACACTGCTGACGGCGGATTTTATTATTCGAGCTTAAACGATGAAGAAAAACGAATATACGACAAAATCTATGCACGTGCAAAAAATCAGAAAACGCAAATTAAAATTCGTTCAAATATCGACGAAGAGAGAATACTTGAAATAGCTATGTTTGTTTATAACGAGCATCCTGAGCTTTTTTGGCTCAACGGCGCATTCTCAATTGACAACTCGGGAATTGTAACGCTTAAAAGCAGTTATAATTCAAACGAAATTGCGAAGCTGAGCGAGCAAATCAAAAGCAAAACCGACTCGATTGTTCAAAATTTGAACAGCAATATGAGCGACTATGAAAAATCTCTTTATTTATATGAATATTTAATAACGAACACGTCTTATGCCAATGAGGCGATAGACAATTTGGATAATATGCCTTGGGCTTCCTCTCTTGTCGGCGTGTTCACTATGGGCAAATGCACCTGCACCGGATATGCAAAAGCATATCAATATCTTCTTCAGCTTTCCGGAATAAACTGTGCCGTTGTCAGCGGAAAAGCAACAACGCCGCAGGGTAGAAGGTCTCATGCTTGGGTAATTCAGGAATGTGACGGCAGTTATTACTATACCGACCCTACGTGGGGCGACTGTTTTGATGAAAGCAACAAAGAATATATAAGCCATTCTTATTTTTGTTTGAGCGAAAGTGAAATTGAAAAAACGCATACTATTGATCACAAAGACATTTTGCCGAAATGTACGGCAAACAAGGACAATTATTTTGTAAAAAATAATCTCCTTTTCTCCTCTTACAGCAGAGCAGACATAAAAAAAGCCTTGAAATCCTGCGTTGAAAACGGAAAATACTATGTAGAACTTAAATTTACAAACAAGAGTGCATATATCGATGCAAACAACGAGCTTTTCAAACAAGGACAAATATACTATATTTTAAGCGTAATGAGTTTAAAAAATAAGAATATTGGTGTTAAAAACATAAAATATTCAAACAACGACAATCTCTGTATAATCACAATATTTTTTGATAAAACAAATAATTGACAAATGTATATTTTGCATAATTATAACGTGATATAAGCGTACGGAGCATTATTATGCTAAATAATTAGAATAATTTGTTAATTTTATGTATATCCATTCATTGATAATTGACAATGTGTCACGTAACTGCTATAATAGCTTCAGCGTCAAAGGCGGCGCTGTTGCGCAGAGTTTAATACAGATTACTGATATTACGCTCTGTTTTTTTCATAAAAAATATTAAAACTATGGAGGTTTTAGTAATGAAGTATTCAGAGAGGGTACTCGAAGAGTTAAAGAAAAACAATCCTTATCAACCTGAGTTTATTCAGGCTGCTACAGAAGTGCTTGAGTCACTTTCACCTGTAGTTGACACAGACCCGAGATATGAAAAGGCAGGACTTTTGGAAAGACTTGTTGAGCCTGAAAGAACAATTATGTTCCGTATTCCTTGGGTTGACGACAACGGCGAGGTTCATGTTAACCGTGGATATCGTGTTCAGTTTAATTCAGCTATCGGTCCTTACAAGGGCGGCTTAAGACTTCATCCAAGCGTAAACCTTTCAATCATTAAGTTCTTAGGCTTCGAGCAGATTTTCAAAAACAGCCTTACAGGTCTTCCTATCGGCGGCGCTAAGGGCGGTTCAGACTTTGACCCTAAGGGCAAGAGCGATATGGAAATTATGCGTTTCTGCCAAGCTTTTATGAATGAGCTTTATAAGTATGTTGGCGCTGACGAGGACGTTCCTGCCGGCGACATCGGTACAGGTGCACGTGAGGTTGGATATCTCTACGGTCAATATAAGAAACTTACAAACAGAAGTGAAGGCGTACTTACAGGTAAAGGTTTAAGCTTTGGCGGCTCTCTTGCAAGAACAGAGGCTACAGGCTACGGTCTTGTTTATATCACCGAGGAACTTCTTAAAGACCACGGCAAGAATATTCAGGACGCAAGAATCGCAGTTTCAGGCTCAGGTAACGTTGCTATTTATGCAATCGAAAAAGCTGAACAGCTTGGCGCTAAGGTTATTTCCTGCTCCGATTCATCAGGCTATATCATTGATGAAAACGGCATTGATGTTGATGCAGTTAAACAGATTAAGGAAGTTGAAAGAAAGAGAATTAAGGAATATCTCAACTACCATCCTGACGCAACATACGGTGAGGGTTCAGTTTGGGATAACGTTATTTGTGACGTTGCACTTCCTTGCGCTACTCAAAACGAAATCAACAAGGTTGAAGCTCAAAGACTTGCAGATTCAGGCTGTTATGCAGTATGCGAAGGCGCTAATATGCCTACTAATGCTGAAGCTACAGAAGTATTCCTTGACAGGGATATTCTTTTCCTTCCGGGCAAGGCTTCAAATGCAGGCGGTGTTGCTACATCTGCACTTGAAATGGGTCAAAACTCAATTCGTTCAAGCTGGACATTTGACGAAGTTGACGCTAAGCTTAAGGGAATTATGATTAACATTTATTATCATATGAAAGAAGCTTGCGACCAGTTTGACGCTAAGGATAATTTCGTTGCAGGCGCTAACATTGCAGGCTTTATGAAGGTTGCAGATGCAATGATGGCACAGGGTATTGTTTAATGCTCCGTTTCATTCTCCTCTCCCCAAAAAGCTGACGCTTTTCGGGGAAGACGACGGATTATATCAACATTTAAGCACGGGCAGAAATGCTCGTGCTTATTTTTTTGATTTAACGGTTGACAAAACGAATTAATTATGATAAACTGACAATAGTTAGTTTATGCTAACTAACACATAAATATAAAACGGCGACTTTAAGTCGTCTTTATTTTAAATGCTAAGTTAGTCAGTTCTAACTGCCTGCTTATAACTGTTAATTTGAATATCGGGAGGATAAAGGATATGGTAGTAAGCGAATCTGTTGAGGATTATTTGGAAGCAATCCTCGTTTTGCAGGAAAAAAACGGTTACGTCAGAAGTGTTGATATTGCAAATCACCTTGAACTTTCAAAGGCAAGCGTATCAATCGCAATGAAAAACTTAAAAGAAAACAAGTTTATAAAAATCACCGACAATCACGAAATCAGGCTCAGCGAAACAGGGCTTGAACTTGCAAAAAGCGTATATGAAAAGCACTTAATGTTCAGCGAATTTTTCATTGAACTCGGTGTGCCAAAAGAAATAGCGGCAAGAGATGCATGCAAAATAGAGCATGTTGTGTCAAAAACAACATTTGATGCAATAAAATCATTTGTTGCAAAACACAGCGAAGAATTAAAAAGCAAAAACGTATAATTCAGAAAGCAGTTCAAATAATGATAGAAAAATACTTAATCGGTCATTGCTCTCCGACGCTTGCAAGCCTTAAAACGGCAAATTTAATGAACATTCCGTTTGAAAGTATGGCACAGCTTGAAAGTTCAATAAATAAAACAAACGACGAATTAAATAACAAAGGCGTTGAGCTGATAATTTTAAAAAAGAGTGACAAAAGCGCTCTTGTTTACGCATTCAGAAAAAGCAGGCTACAAAACGATTTAAACCAAAGCGGAGTAAAAGATTTTTTGGCTGATTACGGCTACAAAAGCATCGACGTTGATTGTTGCATAAAAAGACTTAAATCAAGGCTCAAAAATAGCGACTCATTTCCTCACGAAATCGGAATTTTTCTCGGCTACCCACTCGCCGATGTTAAAGGATTTATTGAAAATGCAGGCAAAAACAGCAAATGCTCAGGTTGTTGGAAAGTATATTGCAATGAATGTGAAGCAATAAAAACATTTAAAAAATTTGAAAAATGCAAGAAAGTCTATCAAAAATTATGGCTACAAGGTCGCAGCATAGCTAAGCTTACGGTTGCGGCATAATAATACAGCAAGAAAGGAAAATATATGAATAAATCAGCAATTGTTTATTGGAGCGGCACAGGTAATACCGAAGCGCTTGCAGATAAAATTTTTGAAAGTGCAAAGGCAAACGGAAAGGACGTTCTGCTTTTTACGGCAAGTAAGTTTTCAGCCGACAAGGTTGATGAATTTGACACTATCGCCTTTGGCTGCCCGTCAATGGGATGTGAACAGCTTGAAGATATGGAATTCGAGCCTATGTTTGAAAACTGCAAACCAAAGCTCAAAGGCAAAAATATCGCTCTTTTCGGCTCTTACGGCTGGGGCGGCGGAGAATGGATGAACACTTGGGAGGATGATTGCAAATCCTTAGGTGCAAATCTTATTTTTGACAGCATAATATGCAATGACGCACCTGATGATGAAGCGCTTTCAAAGTGCGAAAAATTGGGCAAAGCATTATAAAATTAAAATAACGAACATAAAAAAGGCACGAAACAGATTTAACTGTTTCGTGCCTTTTCTTTTTTGCACAAATATATTCCTAAAAATAACAAAATCGGGAAAATTGTACCAACTAAAATTCCCATTCGCATATTATCATTAAGCCTTCCTGAAACGAAACCTACAAGAGTTGGCCCTGCCGTGCAACCGAGGTCGCCGCCAAGGGCAAGAAGCGCAAAAAGTGCCGTGCCTCCCCTTTTAATGGAAGCCGAAGCCTTACTGAAGCTGCCGGGCCACATTATTCCGACCGAAAGACCGCAAAGCGCACATCCGATAAGACCTACAACGCTGTTTGGCACAAGGCTTATTGTAAGATATGAAACAATACACAAAATACAACTTAAATTCATAAACTTATCAAGCTCAATTTTATGACCAAATTTGCCGTAAAATGCTCTTGAAATACCCATAAGGCACGCAAAAGCCATAGGTCCTGCAAGGTCACCGACTGTTTTGGTAACACCCAATCCCTTTTCTGCAAAAGCGGAAGCCCACTGACTGACTCCCTGCTCGCTTGCGCCTGCACAAATCATCATCAAAAAAAGTATCCAAAACAGCTTATTTTTTGCAAGTTCATGAATTGCCATTCCACGTTCACCGTTTTCGTTAAGAGAAGCAATTGGAGCTTTAATAAAAACGAACGCATTAACGATAGGTAAAATTGCCCAAACAACTGCAAGCGCCCTCCAATTTTTAATAGAAAAAACAGTGAAAAACAAGGTCGAAATAAGAACTACGCCCATTTGGCCCCAGCAGTAAAAGGAATGGAGCAAGCTCATTGCCTTTTCCTTATTATCTGTCGGGCAAGCCTCAACAACAGGGCTTACAATCACCTCTAAAAGACCGCCGCCGACAGCGTAAATCATAACTGCTATTAAAATTCCGACAAATGAATTATTAAACAAATCAGGCAAAAAGGTTAGAGCCACAAGACCTGATGCACACAAAAAATGGGCAATAACCATTGACACCTTATACCCTATTTTATCAACAAATTTAGCCGAAACCAAATCCACAAAAAGCTGAATTAAAAAATTAAAAGTTATTAAAAGCGTTATTTTTGAAAGAGGAATATCAAACTCTCTTTGAAATGTTATAAACAACAGCGGAACAAAATTATTGACTATCGCCTGAACAATATATGCCAAAAAGCAGGCATTGATTGTAATTTTATATTTATTTTCCGTCATCTAAATAAAGCTCCACCTGTTTATTTTCAAATGTTTTTTTAATATCGATAATCCGCTGATTGCTTGAACCTCTGAAAATGAGGCTAATATCCTTTTTTGCCTCTACAAAAGGTCCGTCAACAAGCACATCTATAAGTGACAGCATTTCCGAGCTAATCTCCGTAAACGCTCTTGAATTAGCACGCTTACCCATAATTTCCTCAAGCGTAAATCCTGTGTAGCACCATATCGTTTTATCGGGAAAGCGCTCCCTAAACATAACAAGAAACGGCAAAAGCACTTTTTGATTTTCAGGCTCAAACGGCTCACCGCCCAAGAGTGACAAGCCGTTTATCCAATCGTGATTGCAGGAGTCCAAAATTTCCTCCATCGTTTCCTCTGTAAACGGTTGACCGAAGGCAAAATCCCATGTTTGCTCATTAAAACAATTTTTGCAATGATGCCTGCAACCCGATACAAAAAGAGATGTGCGCACACCCTCTCCGTTTGCAATATCGTTAAATTTAATTTCTCCGTAATTCATAGTAAACCTCTATATACCAAAAAAGACCGATTAGATTATCCAATCGGTCAATTTTAAATTATAAGTGCAATACTCTTTCCTTAATTTCCTGAGTTCTGCCCTGATTCCAGAATTGAGTGCCGATATAACCGCAAGTACGTCTTGCAACGTTCATCTTATCCTGGTCCTCATTTCCGCACTTAGGACAACGCCAAATAAGCTTGCCGTCCTCATTTTCAACTATTTGAATTTCGCCGTCATAGCCGCAGCACTGACAGTAGTCACTCTTAGTATTGAGTTCGGCATACATAATATTCTCATAAATATATTTCATAACCTGCAAAACTGCCGGAATATTATTTTGCATATTAGGAACTTCAACATAGCTGATTGCACCGCCCGGTGAAAGACGCTGAAATTCAGATTCGAACTTAAGCTTTGTGAATGCGTCAATCTTCTCCGCAACGTGAACGTGATAGGAATTAGTGATATAATTTCTATCCGTTACACCCGGAATCTTGCCAAATCTCTTTTGAAGGCATTTAGCAAACTTATATGTTGTGGATTCAAGCGGAGTGCCGTAAATGCTGAAATCAATATTTGTTTCTTGCTTCCACTTGTCGCAAGCCTCGTTCATATGCTCCATAACGTGAAGTGCAAAAGGCTTGCCCTCAGGGTCGGTATGCGACTTGCCTGTCATATATTTAGTACATTCATAAAGACCTGCATAACCGAGAGAAATTGTAGAATATCCGTCATAAAGAAGCTTATCAATCTTCTCTCCCTTTTTAAGCCTTGCAAGAGCACCGTGCTGCCAAAGAATAGGAGCAGCGTCGCTCAAAGTGCCCTTAAGCCTATTGTGGCGGCACATAAGCGCACGATAGCAAAGGTCAAGTCTTTCATCAAAGATTTTCCAAAACTTTGTCATATCTCCGCCTGAAGAGCAAGCGACATCAACAAGGTTAATTGTAACTACACCTTGATTAAATCTGCCGTAATATTTATGCTTTGACGGATCATAATTCTTTGCATTTGCAATATTGCCGATACCTTTATCCGTAAATCTGTCAGGAGTTAAGAATGAACGGCAACCCATACAGGTATATACGTCACCCTTAAGCTGTTTCATTACCTTTTCGCTGATATAATCGGGTACCATTCTCTTAGCCGTACATTTAGCGGCAAGCTCTGTAAGGTAGAAATAAGAAGAACCTTCCTTAATATTATCCTCCTCAAGAACATAAATAAGCTTTGGAAAAGCCGGAGTAATCCAAACACCGTCCTCGTTTTTAACACCCTGAATTCTCTGCTTAAGCGTTTCCTCAATAATAAGAGCAAGGTCCTTCTTTTCCTGCTCGTTTTTTGCCTCGTTAAGATACATAAATACAGTAACAAAAGGTGCTTGTCCGTTAGTTGTGAGAAGAGTAACAACCTGATACTGAATAGTTTGCACACCTCTTGAAACCTCGTCACGAAGCCTTTTTTCGGTAAGCTTAACAATCTGCTCTTCAGTCATTGAAATGCCAAGTTCGTCAATTTCGGATTCAACTTGTTTTTTAATTTTCTTACGGCTTACATCAACAAAAGGCGCAAGATGAGAAAGAGAAATAGACTGACCGCCATATTGGCTTGAAGCAACCTGAGCAATGATTTGTGTTGCAATGTTGCACGCTGTTGAAAAGCTGTGCGGCTTTTCAATCATGGTTTCACTGATTACAGTTCCGTTTTGAAGCATATCTGCAAGATTAATTAATGAGCAATTTGTCATTGCATTCATACCAAAATAATCAATGTCGTGAAAATGAATTATCCCTTCGTCATGAGCTTGTACTATTTCTGGCGGAAGTAAAAACCTACGAGAAATATCCTTGCTGACTATACCCGCCATATAATCACGTTGTGTGTTTAAAACTTTTGAATTTTTGTTTGAATTTTCTGTATTCCAATATTCACTTTTCCCGTTTAATAGTTCCGTAATTTCTTCATCTGTTGTATTTTCATTTTCTCTTTGAAATTCTCGAATACTTCTATAACCTTCATATGCCTTTGCTGTGAGTCTTTGCTTTTTGGTGATTAGCTTATCATATACCATTGATTCTATATCAGATATACTTACTTCTTGTTTGTTTCTACATTCATCTTCAATTTCTGATGCTATGCTTTCGGCAATTTTAGGTTTAACAATACCTGAACCATTTTTCATTGCCTTTAATATCGCATCTGAAATTTTTGATTTATCAAAATTGACCTGTTCGCAATTACGTTTAATAACTTGCAACATCATTCCTCCTTTGACTCAAAGCTTTTAATCATATCATTTAACTTCATTGCAATCACACTCAAATCAGAATGTCTTGAATTCCTTATGATACAATCCCAATGTTGGGAATCAACATCAGCAAAAGCTTCTCTATCGTTTTTAATTCTTTCTTCAATCTTTTCTTCGCTATCCCCACGTTCTTCCATGCGAAGTTTAC
>OLVW01001327.1_pt1 | contig 21474 bp, 17 predicted proteins | sample 1673301 | NCBI WGS metagenome assembly OLVW01 (sample SAMEA3178941, study PRJEB25190) | human gut metagenome
CCAAAACAGGATGTACCTTTAATTTTGTCTGTAAAAATCCTGTTATTACTCCTGCAAAACCTCCCGCTATCATTCCTGCAAAAAGTGCAAGAATAGGATGACCTGCAAGTGCCACCAAAACTGATATAACAGCTCCGAAACCGAAGCTTCCTTCTGTAGTTAAATCCGGTATATCCAATATTCTAAGTGATATATAAATTCCCATTGCCAATAATCCGTAAATTAAGCAATCCGGAACATTGGATAAATAATATTGTAATTCTATCATTTCTCTTCCTCTTAGTTTTCAATAACGTTAAGTTTGTAATCTGTTTTAATATTGTCTTGGCTAATTCCTAATGTCTTCATTGCTGACTTGTTTACTGAGCAATAATCAATGCCAACTACCTGTGCAGGAATATCTGCAACTTCTTTTCCGTTTACATAGTCCATTGCGATATCAACTGTTTTCTTTCCAATACCCTTATCATCAATGGCAAGTGTTGCAAAACATCCTGAAGCTACTGTTGTTGCTGATGAACAATATGTTGGGATTTTCTTTTCATTACAAATCTCTGTTAACTTGCTTACTCCATCCTGAATAATTGAATCATTTGGTACGAAAATTGCTTCTGCCCCTTCAGCGATTAAAGCATTGGTTGCTGTTTCAACATCGTTTGATGAAGCTGCTGTTTTTTCTACATATTCAACATTAATTGATTTTAAATATTCTTCGCACTGCTTAACTGTGTTTGTTGCGTTATCTTCATTACCGCTGTAAATAAGACCGATTTTCTTAACAGGTGTTGTAGCCTGTGCCAAATCAATAATTTTTGAAACCGGAATTGCATTAGATGTTCCTGTTGCATTCTTGTCCGGCTTATCCATATCTGTAAGTATACCTGCTGCTGTTGGCGCTGATACTGCACAGAAGAAAACAGGTGTATCTGTTTCTGAGTTAACTAATGCCTGTGTAGGTGGTGTTGCAATTGAAAAAATCATCTCGTATGCCGTCTTCATCTGTCATATTAGTTACGATTGTTGAAAGTGCTGATGCATCACCTGCTGCACATTTGTAATCAATCTGTGAATCTTCGTAACCCTGTGCCTTTAATTCTGCGACAATTCCTTCTTTCATGTCCATAAAAGCTCCATTTTCAATCATTGAAACAATACCAACTTTTACTTTTCCGTCGCCGTTAGTATCTTTCTTGTCTGTTGCAGAGCCTGACTTTCCATTTCCTCCGCATGCTGTTAATGCTGCTGCTACCATAACTACTGTTGCTAAAACACTTAAAACTTTTTTCATCTTTCTCATATTCTTTCTCCTTTTTCTTGTAGCTTTATGCTAGTTATTTTAAGTTTTGAGCAATTCTGATAACCCATAGAGTAAAGTACTTTTTATGTAACACGAATTCCAAAGGAATTTCTTATTGCATAAAAAAATCCTCAACAATAGCATAATCTTCTATGCTATCATCAAGGACGAAAATACTAAAATATATTCCGCGGTGCCACCTTGATTTGTGAAATTAAAATCTCACACTCTCAACGAGTACTATCATACTCTGTGCAACTAACGTATGCCTTCACGTCATAAAATACTAACGAATTCTGAAATAATTATTAAAGTTATTAACAAACTTTCCTGAACTATCATCCGTTGATTAATTATCTCTCGCTTTGTTCTATGCCCTCTGCGGTCCATTTATGTGAGCTGCGTTCTGTGGGTTCTCAGCATCCCCTACTCTCTGTAAGTGCACGATTCACTTTTACCTCCGCATCATCGGTTTCTAATGGTCATCTTTAATTGTTTCTGTAAACTATGGGAAGATTATAACTCTGTATTTTTTATACGTCAACCCACAATTTTAATATATATTTTGATTATTTTTAACACAAAACTAAGTAAACTATTATATTACAGTTTTTTATATTCTTACATGGCTTCCAGTTTTCTAATAGACTCTTCCACCATTTCTTTTGTTATCTTGTATGGATTGTGGTCTATATCTTTCATTTCAACGGCAATTTTTGCTATTTCTTCAAGCTGTGAGCTGTCAAACTCTAAGTCTTTTAATTTAGTTGGAAGTCCTACACTCTTACTAAACTCATATACTTTTTTGAAGTCTTCTTCATTACCATCCACAAGTAAAAGATTAAGCACACCATAACTTACCACTTCCCCATGAAGATGATTCTTCTCAATATGTGGATATGAAGTAAGTGAATAAAAAATAGCATGCGCAAGCCCTGTATTATAATCAATTATATGTTCTGCAGTGAGGAAAATAGAAGCAATTCCTGTTGAAACAATAATTGCAAGAACAACCTGCTCGTAAGCATATGAAATCTTTCCTTCATTATTTGACTCCATAGCTTCTTTTCCATATTTCATAATAGGCTCGTAGCACATCTTGCTTGCCGTAACGCCCATCTGTGTATAATGATTTAACGCTTCACCTCTTGAAGACACAGTGCTTTCAAAATATTTTGCATAAGTATCACCCATTCCTGCCCACATATAACGTGATGGTGAGTGAACCAAAATCTCTGTATCAATAAATGCATGTACCGGTGGCGCTGCAAAGAAGAATGGTTCCTTAAATCTTCCGTCAGGATAGTACATAATTGAAACACTTGTACACGCTGAACAGTTAGATGCAATAGTCGGGAAAGAAAAAACCGGTTTGTTCGCTTTAATTCCAAGGGACTTTCCTGTATCAGTAGATTTTCCTCCACCAATTGTAAAAATCATATCTGCCTGCTGTACTAAAGGATTCTTCATTAACTCTTCCACATTTTCGTATGTAGCCTCTCCTCCATACCAAATAAAATCCAAAATCTCCAGATTAGATTTTTCACAAGCCTTAACTATCTTGTCTTTTGCTGCATTAATAGCTTTGTGACCGCCAATGGCTATAACTTTAGTTCCGTATGGTTCACAAATTTCCGGTATTTTATCATAAACTTTGCTTCCAATTGAATAACTTGGAAGGTGCATACTGTAATTTTCCATATCTTATTTTTAGTTTCCTTTCTTATATTTACAATACTTCATTCTATCGCAAAATATTTTGTTTTGTTATTCCGTTCATCAGGAAAACTCTAGAAGCAAACAATAGGCAGATTTTTGAAATTTTGCGAGCATAGCGTAAAGCAAAAATCAACTGTCTGAGCGTCAGCGAGTTTTAATTTTTGTTTTACAATAGGCGGCGGAGCAAAATGATAAAATCAACGTGTTTGCGATAGAATTTTCCTGATGAGCGGAGAAAACAAAAATTTTGCGATTATTCAACCATATGTTGTTTTATTACATTGCATGAATTTTCGAATTGTTTTAATTCTTCATCTGTCAGCTTCAATTCTACCACTTGCTCTATTCCGTTTCTGCCTATTATACATGGCACTCCTGCGTGGACATTTGTTTGTCCGTATTCCCCTTCTAATAGGGTTGATGCCGGAAGAATTCTGTGTTCATCCATTAGAACAGCTTTTGCCATATCAGCTAATGCTGTGCCTATACCAAATTCTGTTGAACCTTTTCCTTCTATAATATCCATACCTCTCATGTGAGTTTGGTCTGTTATAACTTTTTCGCTTAGCTTTCCAAATCTTTCGGGATTTTCTTCTTTTAGATGTTTATAGTTTTTTCCAAATATTGTTAAGTTTGAAAATGGCACCATTGATGAATCACCATGTTCGCCCATTGCAAATCCGATTACGCTTTGTGGTGCAATATTGCAAAGGTCTGCTACTGTTCTTCTCATTCTTGCCGTGTCAAGAGATGTTCCTGTGCTAAACACACGGTTTTTAGGCAATCCTGTTGCTTTTCTAACAAAGTCTGCAATTATGTCCGCAGGATTTGTAATTGTTATAATTATTCCTTTTATTTCTATTTTATTTAAGTTGCTTACAATGTCCCTTACACATTCCACTGAACCATCTAACACATCAAGTCGTGTCTGTCCCGGAAGTCTTGGAACCCCTGCACTTATTACTATAATATCTGCATCCTTGCAATCGCTATAATCTCCGCATCTGACAATTACTGAACTATTAAAAAAACTTACACTGTCAGCTATATCCATACTATGACTTTTAGCTTTTGTCCGGTCTTTATCAACCAAAACAATTTCATCACATATTCCCTGTATTGCCAAAGCATATGCACAATGTGAGCCTACGTGCCCTGCTCCTATTATTACTATTTTTCTGTTTGCCAACATATTAATGTCCTCTTTTCCAAGATTTATCCCTATTAATGTCTTTTTTTATAGACAACTGTTTTTAATCCCTTATGATATTTATCCACTTTAAAACAAAAATCTTAATCCATTCATCGCCCAACCAAACCACGCTTTAATGTTTTTCTTTTTGTCTGACAATTCTTTCATCTTCATTCCCTCAGGAATATGGCTATACTCTGTTTCATTTTTTACAGTGGCTGCTTTCTTCTCATACTCTTCCATACTTGCTTTAAGTTGTTTATTAATATCCTTACTGTTAATAACAAGCATAAGCTCTGTATCAATATATGCACTTCTCATATCCATATTAAAAGATCCTACAATGGCAATATCATCATCTATGGTCATACTTTTCCCATGATAAGAAATTCCACCCTCATATTCTTTAATTGTAACTCCGGTGTTTATAATGTCTTTCTTATGATTAAGATAATCCACTGCACCAAATATATTTCCATTATTCTCTGCAGAATTAGTCATAATGGTTGTTGGAACTTTTATATTTTTAAGTTCATTATACATATAGTCATTACAAATTATATAAGGAGTATGAATCTTTACTTCCTTCTTTGCATTTTTTGCCAAATACATTAAACCATAATAAACCGTAGGCTGCTTTGCATACAAAGATGTGGGATTACTTAAAAGATTTATTTTGTTAGTCTCATAAGTATTAGCCTTATAATCATAATTTTCTGCTAAAAACTTATCATATTTGTTTTCAAGACTTTCATATCTATTTTTAAGCTCCTGTTCAGCCTTTTTTACACTATTCTTTTCACCAAGACTTTCATTATAGTGAAATACCGAACAACACTTCTGAGACGTTATTTTCTTATAATAATCTTTAATCTGATAAATTGAACTGTCCTTTGAGCCTGTATTGTAAACAAGTACATCTCTGTCATAATTCTTGTGGCCTGCATAATCACCAAGAAAATAACCAAATGTATTTCGTCCGCCAAGAATATACAAACTGTCATCTGCAATTACATATTTGTCATGCATTCGTCCTAAACCATTCCACGGAATAAGGATATTAACCTGATTATAAATTATAATTTTTATATTTTTGTTGGACGACAAAGCATAAAAATAGTCGTTATTCTCCATTTGAATAATCGAATTAAATCCATCGGCAAAAATTTCTACCTTTACACCTCTGTCCGCCGCATTTAATAAAGCTGCCAAAATATCCTTTCCAGCATCATCACTTCTAAAATCAAAAGTTGACAATATAAGGGTCTTTTTGGCATCCTTTATTACTCTAAGCCGCATTTTTAACGCTTCCTCGTTATCTTCAATAATAGTTGCCCTATCCGGTCCTGCACTATCACTATAAAACTGTGTGCTTTCAACTGCCTCCTTTTTCGTCTGCGACACATCAGGATGGTGTAAAAATGGCACAACGCCACCAATTACCACATACATTAAAAACGCCAATAATAAAGTCAATACAATTTTAAATAATTTCCAAATAAGTTTTGTCATACCTATAATCTTAAACATTTATAGAACAAAATCAAGTTTTTAATTTTGTTTTAACAAAATTACTTAAAAAGAGCCACCCGAAGGTAAGCTCTTTAAGAAAAAAGATATTTATTTGACAGCTTTAAAAGCTTCATCTAAATCTTCAATAATGTCATCAACATTTTCTGTACCGATTGAAAGACGAATTGTGTTAGGCTTAATTCCTGAACCTAAAAGTTCTTCTTCTGTCATCTGTGAATGTGTTGTTGATGCCGGGTGAATAACTAATGATTTAACATCAGCCACATTTGCTAATAATGAGAATAACTGAAGGTTATCGATAAAGTCTTTAGCCTTTCTGTCATCTCCCTTTATTTCAAATGTAAAGATTGATCCACCACCGTTAGGGAAGTATTTCTTGTATAATTCCTGCTGTACAGGATCATCAGATACTGATGGATGATGTACTGCTTCTACCTGTGGATGATTCTTTAAGTACTGAACAACTTTTAAAGCATTTTCAACATGTCTTTCAACTCTAAGTGAAAGTGTTTCTAATCCCTGAAGGAAAATAAATGCATGAAATGGTGAAATTGTAGCACCTGTATCACGAAGAAGGATTGCTCTAATCTTTGTAACAAAAGCTGCAGGTCCTACTGCTTTAGTAAAGCTTACACCATGGTAACTTGGGTTTGGAGCTGTAAGTGATTCAAACTTTCCGCTTGCTTCCCAGTCAAATTTTCCACCGTCAACGATTACACCACCGATTGTTGTACCATGACCACCGATGAATTTTGTTGCTGAATGAACAACAATGTCAGCACCGTGTTCAATAGGTCTTACAAGATATGGTGTTGCAAATGTATTGTCAATTACAAGTGGAATCTTGTGTGCATGTGCGATTTCTGCAATTTTTTCAATATCTACTACGTCTGAATTAGGATTTCCTAATGTTTCAATAAATACAGCCTTAGTATTGTCCTGAATTGCATTTTCAATTTCATCAAAGTTAAATGGATCTACAAATGTTGTTGAAATTCCATAAGCTGGAAGCGTATGTTCTAAAAGGTTATATGTTCCACCATAAATGTTCTTTGCTGCAACAATGTGGTCACCATTCTGTGCTAAATTTTCAATTGTGTAAGCGATAGCTGCTGCTCCTGATGCTACTGCTAATGCTGCAACACCACCTTCAAGTGCTGCAATTCTCTTTTCAAATACGTCTTCTGTTGGGTTTGTAAGACGTCCATAAATATTTCCTGCATCTGCTAAGCCAAATCTTGCTTCTGCATGATCGCAATTTCTAAATACATAAGATGAAGTCTGATAAATTGGTACTGCTCTTGCATCTGTAACAGGATCTGGATTTTCCTGTCCTACGTGCAACTGTAATGTTTCAAATTTGTAATTTCTTTCTGCCATAATTATCTCCTTTGTAAATATCTTTTTTCTTAATCTTATTAACTTAATCCTGGAATAAAGGTGTTGAATAATATCTGTCACCTGAATCAGGTAATAATGCTACAATATTTTTGCCTTTGTTTTCAGGTCTCTTAGCCAACTGAACTGCTGCGTATAATGCTGCACCTGATGAAATACCTGTAAGAACACCTTCTGTCTTTGCAAGTTCCTTAGCTGTTGCAAAAGCGTCTTCGTTTTCCACTGCAATAACTTCATCATAAATCTTTGTGTTAAGAATGTCAGGTACAAATCCTGCACCGATACCCTGAATCTTATGTGCTCCGGCTTTTCCTTCTGAAAGAACAGGGCTTGTTTTTGGTTCTACGGCTACAACCTTTACATCAGGGTTCTTTGATTTCAAATATTCGCCTACGCCTGTAACTGTTCCACCTGTACCAACACCTGCTACAAAAATATCAACCTGTCCATCTGTATCTTCCCAAATTTCCGGTCCTGTTGTTTCTCTGTGTGCCTTAGGATTAGCTTCATTAACAAACTGTCCTAATATAATTGAACCAGGTGTTGCTTCCTTAATTTCATCAGCCTTATCAATAGCACCCTTCATACCTTTAGCTCCTTCTGTAAGAACTAATTCAGCACCATATGCTTTCATAATGTTTCTTCTTTCAACACTCATTGTTTCAGGAATTGTAATAATTACTTTGTACCCCTTTGCTGCTGCAACTGCTGCAATACCGATACCTGTGTTACCTGATGTTGGTTCAATAATTGTTGCTCCCGGTTTAAGCTTTCCACTTTCTTCTGCATCTTCAATCATCTTTAATGCAACTCTGTCTTTAACGCTTCCTGCCGGATTAAAATATTCTAATTTAGCTAAAATCTTAGCATCTGTAATGTTTTCTTTTGCTTCAAATTTCTTAACCTCTAATAAAGGTGTCTTTCCAATAAGTTCTGCTGCGCTTGTTTTAATATTTGCCATTTTTATATCCTCCAAATTTAACTGATTTTCTAATTTTTTATTGTCCCTACTAATTAGTTGTTTTTCACTTTTAATATTTTTCCCTACTGATTAGTCGTTTTTCACTTTTTATCGTTCTAGAGTTCATTGGAACTCTCTTATCATCATTTTAATCTTGAATCTGTAGTTTATAATCATTTGTAAAAAACTATCTGCTACACATTCGCTCCGTCTCTCCTACACTTATGTTGCAACAGTAAGTCTTTCTCATTTTGTAATTATAAGCTGTCTTTGTTCTGCTCATAACACCGCTTCCTTTCCTATTCATTCAATTCCTATAAGTTAAGTAGGTTTTGTTTATATTGGCATATTACTATCTTTTTCCTACAATGTCAATAGGATAATCGAAATTTTTAATATTTTTTATTCAAAACATATATGTTTAGTATGTTTTAGTTTAATATACTACAAATAAAGTAGCCGGTCTAGGAATAATTCCATAGAATAAAAAAGAGCCAGAACACATCTCGCATTCTAACTCTTTTCAATGCCAGCCTACCAATCCTTATGGTATTCTAGCTCTTTATTCTCCACCTGTTCCACAGGCTTTCTAACATTCTTTTATTGTTCCGCCACCAAGAACAACGTCTCCATCATATAATACAACTGACTGTCCTTTTGTAATGGCTCTTATTGGTTCGTCAAAAGATACCTTAACATCACCGTTTTCAAGTACTTTTGCCACACCTTCTGTTAATGGCTGGTGATATCTTGTTCTTCCACTTACCTTTATTTCTCCTGTTGGGGCTTCACCTGATATCCAGTTAAAGTCTGTTGCAACAAGTTCTTCTGTGAAAAGATCTTTGTTTCGTCCAACTACAACTTCATTTGTTTCCGGTCTGATTTCAAGAACATAATGCTTGCCATCACGGTTAACATTAATCCCTTTTCGCTGACCTACTGTATATCTGTAATACCCGTTGTGCTGACCTATAACCTTGCCATTAATATCAAGGAAATTACCTTTACCAACTTTCTTGTGAGTATACTCCTCAATGAACTTCATATGATTTCCATCAGGTATGAAACAAATATCCTGACTATCATGTTTGTCTGCATTAATAAGTCCTGTCTCAGCTGCTTTCTTTCTTATTTCATCTTTAGTATATTCTCCTAAAGGAAACATTGTGTGAGCAAGCTGATCCTGAGTCATATGATAAAGAACATAACTTTGATCCTTTGAATCATCTATTCCCTTCATAAGCTGGTACTTGGCTGTAGCTTCATCAAATCTGATTCTAGCATAATGACCTGTTACTATCACATCACAGCCCAAAGCTTTTGCTCTTCTATATAACTCTTCAAACTTTAAATATCTGTTACAGTCAATGCATGGATTAGGAGTCATGCCACACATATAGCAACCTACAAACTTGTCTATAACCTTCTCCTTAAATTCTGCCTTAAAATTAAAAACATAATAAGGAAAACCAACTTTGTAAGCTACACTTTTGGCATCTTCCACATCACTTAGAGAACAACATGTCTTCTCCTTTGACATGTTAATATCCTCATTGTCATATAACTTCATTGTTACCCCAATAGGGTCGTATCCTTTTTCTTTCATAAATACGGCAGCCACACTACTGTCTACGCCACCGCTCATTGCTATTAATGCCTTTTTCATTTATCCTAACCTAATCATTTCATCAATACAGTGTTTTGCCTTAGTTCTTGTATCTTCGTCAAGATTAATTTCTAAGCCACCAATACCCTTACAACAATTTAATACATCAGTTAAAGTTGTTGCTTTCATATTGTGACAAACGCAGTCCTTTGATAATGGATAAAACATCTTATCCGGACATTCCATCTGAAGATGAGTTACAATACTATTCTCTGTTCCAATAATAAACTCTTTAGCATCGCTTTCCTTGGCATAGTTCATAATTCCTGTTGTTGAACCAACATAATCTGCTAATTCCACAACTTCAGGCTTACATTCAGGATGTACAAGGAACAATGCATTAGGGTGTGCAGCCTTAGCCTTCTTAACATCCTCTGCACTCATTCTTGCATGAGTTGGACATCCGCCTGATAACAACTTAAATGTCTTGTCAGGAATCTGTTTAGAAACCCAGTCACCTAAGTTACAGTCAGGAATAAATAAAATCTTGTCATTTTCAATTTTGTTACAAATAGTAACTGCTGATGATGAAGTAACACAAATATCACAAATAGTCTTTAATTCACTTGTTGTATTAATGTAAGCAACAACTGTATAATCACTGTAAGACTTCTTAACCTGTTCAATTAAATCCTTGTCCATCATTTCTGCCATTGGACAGCCTGCGTCACCATTTGCAAGCAAAACTGTCTTATCAGGGGATAAAATCTTAACTGTTTCAGCCATAAATTTTACACCACACATAATAACAGTCTTGTTTTTTGTTTCTGCTGCTTTAACAGACAATGCAAAACTGTCACCTGTAAAGTCAGCTACTTCAAGGATTTCCGGATTCTGGTAGCAATGTGCCAAAATACAGATATCCTTTTCTTTCTTTAATTTAAGAATCTCTTCCTGAATATCTCTAATCATTTCTCACCTTTTAATCTCGCTTACGCTTTTATAATTTCAGGTGATTCCTCTTTATAAAGAAAAAATATTTCAGTAATTAATTATCTTTATGTTTTTCTTTATAATCGTCTATAGCAGCCTTAATAGCTTCCTCTGCAAGTACTGAACAATGCATCTTATGTGCAGGAAGTCCGTCTAAAGCTTCAGCTACTGCCTTGTTTGTAAGTTCCAATGCATCATCTAATGACTTTCCTTTAATCATTTCTGTTGCCATTGAACTACTTGCTATAGCAGAACCACATCCGAATGTATTAAATTTTACGTCAGTTATGATGTTATTGTCAACCTTTATATATATTTTCATAATGTCGCCACATTTAGCATTACCAACTTCGCCTACTCCGTCTGCGTCATCAATCTTTCCTACGTTTCTAGGATTCATAAAATGATCCATTACTTTTTCACTATATAACATGCTTTTGCTCTCCTCTCTGTAATTCATCCCAAACCGGTGAAATGCTTCTAAGATAATCAACTACATTTTTAATTTCCTTAACCATATAGTCAATCTGTTCTTCTGTAATGTCTTCTGCTATTGTAAGTCTTAATGATCCATGAGCTACTTCATGAGGTCTGCCAATTGCAAGTAAAACATGACTTGGATCAAGTGATCCTGATGTACATGCTGAACCTGAAGATGCTGCAATACCTTTAGCATCTAATAATAAAAGTAATGATTCTCCTTCGATTCCTTCAAAACAGAAGTTTACATTACCCGGTAATCTGTTTTCGCTTGCTCCGTTTAAAACTGAGTGTTCAATCTTTGAAAGTCCTTCAATAAGTCTGTCTCTTAAAGTTGTAACTTTTGCACTTGATTTTTCTATATTAGATACAGCATCCTTTAAAGCTACAGCCATACCAACTATTCCGGGAAGGTTCTCTGTACCCGCTCTCTTACCTCTTTCCTGTGCACCACCTTCTATAATATTAGTAAGTGGAACCTTCTTATTAGCATAAAGAACACCTACGCCCTTTGGTCCGTGGAACTTATGTCCGGATAAAGATAACATATCAATGTTCTGTGCGTGTACGTTCACTGGAACATGTCCAACTGCCTGTACTGCATCTGTGTGGAATGTTACTTTCTTTTCTTTACAAATCTTTGCAATCTCATCTATTGGCTGTAATGTACCAATCTCATTGTTCGCATACATAATAGTAACTAATGCTGTATCTTCACGAATTGCCTTCTCTACGTCAGCAGGATCAACAATTCCGTCTGCTCCAACATCAAGTAATGTTACTTCAAAGCCTTCTCGCTCTAACTTCTTAAGAGTATGGAGAACGGCATGATGTTCAATCTTTGTGGAAATGAGGTGTTTCTTACCCTTCTTTGCTCCAAAAAGAGCAGCAGAACGAATAGCCTGGTTGTCTGCTTCGCTTCCGCCGGAAGTAAAGTAAATCTCATTAAAATCTGCACCTAATGCTTCTGCAACATCTTCTCTTGCTTTCTGAAGCACTTCTGCAGCACGCTGTCCGGTAGAATGCAGGCTGGATGGGTTTCCAAATACCTCATTCATGCACTTTGTCATCGCATCTATCGCAACAGGACTCATCTTTGTAGTTCCCGCATTATCTGCATAAATATACATAAATTCACCCTCTTCTTTCTAAATCCTATCTAGTGTATAGGAATTATATCTTGAAAATCCTATCTTGTCAATAGGATTTTATTAAAAAGATACCGCTATTCTTGTTTTTTATCATGTACATAATTTCCGAAAAAATACTTCTTAAAATACTTTCTGTCTCTCTTATATTACTTTTATATCCATACGCCATCATAATTTTTACATAAAAAACAACCTCATAAAAATACTGGAGAACCAGGTTAAACCCGACCCTCCAGCAAATCCTCAAGCGTCACTGTCTCTAAATAATCATCAATAATCCCATCCAGTTTCTGCCACATCGGAAGAGTAATACAATATCCTGCCTTTTCGCAGGTTACTTTCCCACCCTCTAAGCAATTGACAGGAGCCAATGTTTTTTCTGTCAGCTTTAAAATAGAACCGATTGTGTACTCAGACGGCTTTCGCGCCAGACGATATCCTCCTTTTTTCCCGCGTCCACTTATAAGCATATTGCCTTTGTGAAGCAGGCTCACGATCATCTCTAAATACTTCATGGATATATTTTGATTCTCCGCAATTTCTTTTAACGGAATTAATTCTTCTCTGTCATTCTGTGCTAAATAGATCATTACACGAAGTGCGTAACGGCCTTTGGACGAAACCATCATAATTCGCCACCTCCTAATTCCTAATAATATACTAGGAATTAAGAAATAGCAAGCACTATTTTTAATGCAATAAACTTCATAAAGATTTTCAGCAAATGTATAAATGAGCTTTATGCAGACAACTCTGGCTTTCTTCCATAAATATTTTTCAATACTTTAACCAGTACTTTTTTCTGTACTGTCCCATACTCTGACGTCTCAGGTATAACATATGCGCTCTTTTCTCCACAAGCTGACGAAATAGAAAATGTTGCCAAATTCTGAAGATTTGATGCAAAGTTCGCCATCATAACATCAGCTAACTTATCAGAAACTTTCTGAACCTTCCAGCAATTCTTTGCTTTCACAAAACGAATTGTAACTGTTTTTGTCTTAAAACGATTAAACTTTGTATCTTTCTGCGATTTGTCAATAATTCCATTTACCAGCTTTATAACCTGCTTTTCTGACATGGAAGATAAATTATCAAGCTTTCCATCTGCCATATAATAAAATGCATTCATACAGAAATTAAATGTAAAATCCTCGCAATTCACATAGCGGAACTTCACTTTCACATCTGCCTTATTGCCTTTTTTCTTTGTGGAAATGATACGATAACTCATCTTACTGGCACATTTAGCAAAATACTTTTTACCACTCGGAACCATGTAAAATGCCGACACAAGCTGTCCACCTTCTCCCCAGTCCTTCACATAGCGGTTCATTCCTTTGTAGTCAAATTCTTTCATCTCTTTGAAAAATGCTTTTTCAGAAACTTTCAGGCTTTTGCCTGCTGCTTCCACATTCTGTGCTGGTGCCAGCACAATAAAAAGCATGATAAGAGACATAACTAATGCATGAATTTTTTTCATAAACTTCTCCTTTTTCTCTCTTTGGGCTGTAAAAACCAGCCTTTATTCAATGCAAGATTGTGACAGAAGTCCTCACAGCAAATAAAACAGGTGTAGGTCAGCCTTTATTCAATGTACGAGGCTTCTCCATATCAAACATTGTCTTTGTTATTTATTATAACATAGGCCTTTCTTCCTGTTAATTACAATACATCATTTGTAATATAAATTTAATCTTTTTTATATTTATGTAATTATTTATCTATCCGGAACCACACTTTTTACCTTCCTGTGAGTTCAATGCACTCTCGGAGTCTTTCTTGCATTTAATTTTCTAAAAAAGAGTGCTTGACATTTCCTTTTCAAATCCTTTATAATAACGTGACCAAAATAATATATCGTCTAAACGAGGCTATAGGTTTTTCTGTTTCTGATTTAAACAGTGCAGAATCCTGTAGCCTTTTTTATCGCGATAAACTACTCCTTTTTACAGAATATACAGGCTCAGTTTTTGTCATAAAAAATATTTACCAGCATTTGTACAAAAAATCTATATAGCAAACTATAAATGAGTAAATTTAAAATATTGCACAACTATGTCCGCATTATAAAAACATACTTTACTTGCTTGGTCTGAATGTGTTTAGACTACAAACAAGAAGCACCTATTTTTGTGCATTTTTCTGTATTTGCTCACTTATAGTAGCAAAATCAACCTGGTAAATAAAATTCACAAATCTAACAGCATCAATGTGTACCCTGTAAAACATTAATAATAAATAATACAGAAGGGAAAAGATATTTTATGGAACAGACTTATATGAAAGAAAAACCAATTCTGCCACTTCTGCTTTCTATGGCGGCACCAATGATTTTATCCATGCTGGTAAATTCACTTTACAACATTATTGACAGTATTTTCGTTGCCAAGATCAGCGAAGATGCCATGACTGCACTTTCTCTTGTATTTCCAATTCAGAATGTTGTTAACTCCGTTGCCGTAGGTTTCGGTATCGGCATCAATGTTATGATTGCTTTCTGTCTCGGAGCAGATCAGCGAGAACAGGCAGATAAAGCTGCCTCACAGGGAATGTTTCTCTCTATTGTACATGGAATTATTTTAAGTATAACCGGCATCCTCATTATGCCTTCATTCTTAAAACTGTTTACGAACAATCAGGACACCCTCTCTTTAGGATTACGTTATTCAAATATCGTTCTTCTTTTCTCAATTATTATCCATGTGGAAATCACTTTTGAAAAATACTTTCAGGCGATGGGGATGATGGTTGTCAGCATGCTCAGTATGCTGTGTGGTTGCATCCTGAATATTATCCTTGACCCAGTTCTCATTTTTGGAATTGGACCGTTTCCACGACTTGGAATCGAAGGAGCCGCTATCGCAACCGGCATCGGCCAGTGTTCTACCTTACTTATTTACATTTTGTTTTATATATTTAAAAAGCCACCCGTAACAATACGTAAACACCTGCTTCGCCCTGAAAAAAATGTCTGCATACGCCTTTACGGTGTTGGAATTCCCGGTGCATTAAATATGGCGCTTCCTTCTCTGCTTATTTCCGCATTAAATGGAATCCTTGCATCAATTTCCGAATCTGGTGTTATCATTCTTGGAATCTATTATAAATTGCAGACTTTCTTATATTTATCCGTCAACGGAATGATTCAGGGAATGCGTCCGCTCATGGGTTACAATTACGGTGCAAAAGAATACAGACGAGTAAACAAAATCTACCGGCTTGCCCTCACAATTGCTATCGGCATCATGACAGCCGGCACCTTACTTTTTATGTTTACGCCAGAAACTTTTATGAAAATGTTTACCACTCAGGAAACAACTATCGCCGCCGGTGCATCCGCACTCCGCATTATTTCCTGCGGCTTCATCGTTTCTTCTGTCTCCGTCGTATCAAGTGGAGCTTTAGAAGCACTCGGAAAGGGAAATGAATCACTTGTTGTCTCCCTGCTTCGTTACCTCGTAATCATCGTACCATTAGCGTTCGTACTCAGCCGATTTATCGGCGCAAATGGAGTATGGCACTCTTTCTGGATAACAGAAACAGTTACGGCATTTGTGGCTTATGGCATTTATCGAAAAGCCTTGCGTAATAAGTAGAAACAGACGAACTCAGCATGAGTGATCGGCACATAATCCGACACACGCCTATAGACAGACAAACTATAAACAGAGAAACCCGAAGAGAAAAACAAGCCCACTTCTCATCTATTAGCTGGTTTCATCTGTTTTGTCCCACACAAAAAAAGAAGAAATCACTTCCCTTGCTTTCCGCTGCGATTTACGGAAAGGAATGAAAGGATTTCTTCTTTCTTGTCTTTTCGACTAAAAATAAATTTTAGAAAGGGTATTTCATTAAATTAGAGGTATTTTTTAAATGTGTAATTACTTATTGATATACGTTACTTTTTAATATAAATTACTTTACTGCGTTATTATGAGTTTTTTATATGCGTTACTATGCGATTACTATAATTGCTTGTTACTATTTTTTACTATGAGTTACTACGAGTTTTTCTTTGAATGATTCTACGCTCTTATGCGTTCTGAGCCAGCTGTTCGCCCAGTTCTTCGCACTGTTTGATTGCATCATCATCTGGAGTTTCCTGGCAGATGAGGCCTTCACCGTTTAATACCGTTGCGCCTGCTGCTGTCATTCTTTCTTCCCAGTCTCTCATCCACTGGCCATCTCCCCAGCCATAGGAACCGAAAAGTGCGATGGTTTTTCCCTGTGCGAAGCCTTCTACTTCTTCCACAAATGGTTCCATCTCCATCTCTTCAAGTACTTCTGCGCCCATCGCAGGACATCCAAGTGCAAATACTTTTGCTGCTTTTAAGTCTTCCATAGATGCGCTTGAGACTTCTACTACGTCTGCTTCTTTACCGGCTTTTGCGATTCCGGCTCCGACAGCTTCCGCCATAGCTTCTGTGTTTCCTGTCTGAGACCAGTACACTACGCTAATTTTGCTCATTGCTGCTTCCTCCTGAAAAAAATTATTAGTTTGATTTACCATGATGTTTCCATCTTTGAAAAGGTCTTACAAGGAACTTTAAGCCGCGCCATCCAGCAGTAAATTACTACTGCAGCTTTCGATAACATTTCTTATTCCGATACCTTGCGATACCAGTTCAATCAACGCTTCCTTCGCCCGGTCAAATTTGTAAAACAGTTGCTTTGCTTCCGACAGGTCTCCATAAACCTTCCAGTAACCAGAATAGAGATAATTTTTCCCCTCATTCACCACAAATCCTTTGACATCTTCTGCAGGATAACCTAACAGTACACCAATTTCATGGGGAAAATCTTTCCCTTTCTGCACATAAGCTTCATATCGTATCTGAACTGCTCTGAGGATATCAGATAATACTTTACCGTTGTATCCTGTCTCCCTGAGAAGTACTCTATTCTCAGCTTTCGTAAGCCAGACAGTTAAGCTTGCTTCCCGATACAGGAAAAATGTTGTCTTGCATTCTGACTTCGCTAATCTCATATAAGAAATATCCGTTCCATCAAGAATCGCTCCAACAAACTCTTCGTTCTTAGATGGAATAATCAAAAGATTCGCCACCTTAAGTCCGGTAATCAACGGCGCACACTGCAGGGCCATCTGTGTTCTGATATTATCTTTGTCCATCTTCTGTACAATCTCAAATACTTCCTGTCTCATGGTGCCTCCTTGTTTTAATGTTTGTTAGTTATTACTAACTTGCATTTATAATAACTAACTTTCGTCATAAAGTCAATACCCTTATTGATACACTTTTCTCTATAAGAGGATATTTTGCATCTTTTTTTGAAAAATATTCAAAACAGACGCCCAGGAAGAGGTCACAAATATAGGTCCTGCGCTCTCTTCCTGGGCTGTTTTTTGGCTGGATTTTGTTAAAATTAAGATGCAGTGGGTGATTTGAGGAATCGAACTGAGGTCTTATACTTGCCCTGAAGTTATCAAAATGTTATTGGAATTGCAAAAAACAACTAACTGATTTAATTCATCCTCCTGTTCATAACACAGAAGGCAGCGAAACCAATAAGCCATATTTGTGGTCTCGGAGCGGCGATAGTATAATAAAGCGTTAAAAAAGCCCGGTATGAAAATAATTGATTTTGACACCTTTGTGTTTTGTACAACTGGGTCAAAATCAATTATTTTCATACCGGGCTTTTCATAGAAGACTATTTCTCGCCGCGACTAAAATCACAAATATGGCTTATTGGTTTCGCTGTCTTCGTCTGTTATCTGTCTAATGAATGAAATCAGAAACTATTCTTCTGGGAGTAGGTTTTTCATACTGTTTAAACTAATAAGCAGTGTTGAAACATTATGACATAATGCTGATGTTGCCGGAGCTAATACTCCTGCAACTCCAAGTACAATCAACCCAGAGTTAATTCCCACGATGGAGCGATAATTTTTATGAATTCGTTTTAATAATGCATTACTAATCTTTTTCAATGCTACGACTTCATATAAACTTTCTGCGCTGATCGTAATGTCTGCGATTTCTTTTGCGATTTCTGCGCCATCGCTTACAGCGATTCCAACGCTTGCGGCAGAAAGGGCTGGTGAATCATTGATGCCATCACCAATCATCATGACCTTTCTTCCTTTTTCTGTTTCCTTTGTGATAAAGTTTGCTTTATCTTCCGGAAGTACTTCAGAATAATATTCATCAACGCCTACACGTTTTGCGATGGCTGCGGCAGTTCTCTCACTGTCACCAGTCATCATAACAACTTTTGAAATACCTGCCTTTTTCAGAGCTTTGATTACATCGGCTGCTTCCTCACGAAGAGGGTCTTCGATACAGATTACAGCAGCAAGTGTTCCTTCTAATGCAAGATAAAGGTGGGAATACTCTTCTGGAAGAGCTTCAAATTTCGCTTCTTCTCCTGCTGGAATCTTACAATTTTCATCTTCAAATACGAAATGATAACTTCCGATTACAGCTGTTTTCCCTTCAATCGTAGTAGAAATACCGTGTGCTACAATATACTGTACTTTGGAATGCATTTCCTCATGGTCAAGTTCTTTCTTTAATGCAGCATCTACGACTGCTTTTGCCATAGAATGTGGAAAATGTTCTTCCATACAGGCTGCCATACGAAGCATTTCATCTGCATCATTGCCTCCAAATGGAACAACTTCCGCAACAGTAGGCTCTGCCTTTGTCAGTGTTCCTGTCTTGTCAAATACAATAGTATCTGCTTCTGCGACAGCTTCCATGTACTTGCCGCCTTTGACAGTAACATTATGCTGGCTTGCTTCACGAATTGCAGATAATACAGAAATTGGCATAGCAAGTTTTAATGCACAGGAGAAATCAACCATAAGAACAGCAATTGCCTTTGTGGCATTTCTTGTCGCTAAGTAAACAAGTCCTGTTCCTGCAAGTGTGTATGGCACAAGCTTATCAGCTAAATGTTCTGCCTTACCTTCAAGACCTGACTTTAACTTCTGGGAATCTTCAATCATTGTAACAATCTTGTCATAACGTCCACTTCCGCCAACCGCTTTTACCTTAACAGTGATTTCACCTTCTTCTACAACAGTTCCTGCATAAACAGAAGTCTCCTCTGACTTTCTAACCGGCATAGACTCTCCAGTAAGGGATGCCTGGTTCACCATGGCCTCTCCGGCTGTCATTTTGCCATCAAACGGGATTACATTGCCCATATGGACAACCACTTTATCCCCTTGTTTAATCTGGGAATATGGAACAAGAACTTCTCCGTCCTCGGTCTTAAGCCATACCTTTTCTACATTAAGTGACATGATTCTTGCAAGATCACCCACAGACTTCTTATGCGTCCAATCCTCTAACAGTTCGCCAATTCCAAGAAGAAACATTACGGAACCGGCAGTATCGTAATTACCACGAAGAATAGAAACACCGATTGCAGTTGCATCAAGAACGGGTACCTCTAACTTACGCTGTGCAAGTGTCTGGAGTCCCTTCCAAATATAACCTAATGATTTTATTCCTGTATACACCGCACGAAATGGGGCTGGTAATAAAAACTTTCTTGCATAGTGTGCAGTAATCTGTCCAATCAGCTTCTCCTGAAATTCACGATTCAGCTCTCTTCCAGAATTCTCAATAAGACCATCCGGAACTTCTACCTTATCGTAAACGAACTTCTGCACTTCTTTAATAATATTCTGTCGTACGAAACCATCTTTATCTGCAGCATAACGGACAACTGCATCTGCTGTTCTCTCGTAAATCTTTGCAGATTCTACGCCTTCGATATTCTCCAGATAATATAATAAAATGTCTGCCTGTTCGCAGGACATCTGTTTCTTCTGTAATATATGGAGACGCATTCTTCCTTTTATCTCGTGTTTTATCTGAAACTTCAAAATATACACCTCTTTATTTATCTGTTAAAAAAAGAGACCGCCTCTGTCCTGCAGTCTCTTCTTTACTTTTAAAGCTACATCCATTTTAAATCAAATTCAAATTTTTGAATCTAACTTAATATCGACTTTAAATCAACATCGACAGTCAGCCTTATCACAATATGTTTTAATATAAATCAAATTATCAAAACTATTCTGCTGCTTCTGCCTCAGCTTCAACTTCTTCTGTTGTCTCTTCTTCTGCTGCTTCAGCTTCTTCTGCAAACTCCGCTGCCACTTTTGCTTCTGCACGTTCTTCATTAATCTGTTTTGCGCCTTCATAAATATCTTCAGCGTTCTCCTGAACAGTTGTAACTGTATTCATAACAGTCTCTTTTGCTCTTAAAACGGCTGCTGTACAGTTTGTATAAACTTTTTTAGCATCATCACTTGCTAAAACCTTGATACCTGCTGTTCCAAATAAAGTACCTGATGCAAATAAACCTACTTTTTTCCAGTTAATTTTAGTTAAACATTCTAACATGTCCATGACCTCCTGATAATATTGATATTCTTATGTAAAAGTACAATCACTTTTCTTTTCACACAATAATAAGCCAACCGAGGGGGAATTACAAGCAAAAAATCTACTAATGATATTTTTTCTCAATTATCCTCGCTTAGCGTTATGTATTCTCAGTAATTATTCAATTGTTGTCATATTTTTGCTTTAGAGCGTGTCTGAAACACGCTCTAGATTAACTAAAACTTCATTATCTAGCTATCCAAAATATATGATATAAAAATGTACGCTACAATCAATAATCTCTATAACTTAATACTCAGGCTAATACCTATTCAAACTTTCTATCTCTTTCTTTACCTTTCAATTATCAATGTTGAAACATAGCTTTAAACCATAATCTTATTTGCCATATCTTTTCCAATGGCAACTCTGGAATCTTTTACATTCACAATCATATTGCCATTAATCTCAGAAACAACTGTAACGGTTCCGCCAACAACAAATCCTAATGTCTCTAAGAACTTCTTCGTCTCCTGCTTCCCGCCAATCTTTTTAATTATCACCGGTTCTCCCTGACTTGCCATCGATAATGGTAACATAATAACCTCTTTCCTTTGTATGTTTGCTAAAACTTACTTTTATTTTACGTATTCTTATTTAGTTAGCATACCCTAATATCTATTAGAAGTCAATAATTTATTTGAGAATTTTTCTCAACAATTAGCAGTTTGGGTAAACAGACGAAAAGCGAAGGTCCCTATAGCTCTATCTGTGG
>OLVW01001331.1_pt1 | contig 21399 bp, 15 predicted proteins | sample 1673301 | NCBI WGS metagenome assembly OLVW01 (sample SAMEA3178941, study PRJEB25190) | human gut metagenome
AAGTGGTAAGGCGTGGGACTGCAACTCCCTGATCGTCGGTTCAAATCCGTCAGTCACCTTTTATAAACACGATGAGACTTCTCATCGTGTTTTTTTAATAAAATTATGTCTAATATAAAGACATTTTGGCTTATCTGGTAAATTAAGATAGAGAACAATATTTCTAACATTCACAGCAAGAAATCCATAGACATTTGCTTCCAAACTCCGTATGCTGAAAGTAGAATACAGGAATTACGGAGGAGGAAGCAATATGCAGCAAAGAGGAAGAGTCACTATTCCGACTGATGTAGATGTCGTGCCGGAGACACTTACACTGATGGAGCGCTGGGGGGCCGATGCCATCCGCGACTGCGATGGTACGGATTACCCAGAGGAACTGCGCGCTGTGGATGCCAAGGTCTATTCGACCTATTACACCACAAGAAAAGACAATACATGGGCAAAGGCACATCCGGAGGAGATACAGCAGATGTATATTATGACGCCGTTTTATACGGCGGTCGACGGAGATTTACAGATCCATCTCATGACGCATCTGTACCCGGATATGTTAAAAGTCAACAACCGTGATGACATTACGCGTTGGTGGGAAGTTATCGACCGCACGACGGGGGCGGTTGTTTCAACCAGCCAGTGGTCGTATGATGAGACAACTGGCGACGTGACGATCCACAAGCCGGAGGCGTTCCACAGTTACACGGTCAGTTTTCTGGCATACATTATGTGGGACCCGGTGCATATGTATAATGCCGTGACCAACGGCTGGAAAGATGTGGAAAAGCAGATTACGTTTGATGTGCGCCAGCCAAAGACCCACACCTACTCCATGGAGCGGCTGCGCAGATTTATCGCGGAGCATCCGTATGTGGATGTCATCCGCTACACGACCTTTTTTCACCAATTTACGCTCATCTTTGACGAGTTGGCGCGGGAAAAATATGTGGATTGGTATGGCTATTCCGCATCGGTCAGCCCGTATATCTTAGAGCAGTTTGAAAAGGAAGTGGGCTATCGGTTCCGCCCGGAGTTTATTATCGACCAGGGCTATATGAACAATACTTACCGCGTGCCGTCCAAAGAATTTCAGGATTTTCAGGCATTTCAGCGCAGGGAAGTGGCAAAGCTTGCAAAGGAGATGGTGGATATCACACATGCGTGCGGAAAAGAGGCGATGATGTTCCTCGGTGACCACTGGATCGGTATGGAGCCGTTTATGGAGGAGTTCCAGACGATCGGGCTGGATGCTGTGGTCGGAAGCGTCGGAAACGGTGCAACGCTGCGTCTCATTAGTGACATTGAGGGGGTCAGATACACTGAGGGGCGGTTCCTGCCGTACTTTTTCCCGGATACCTTCCACGAGGGAGGCGATCCGACACGCGAGGCGAAAGTCAACTGGGTGACGGCGCGCCGGGCGATTCTGCGCAAACCGATCGATCGGATCGGCTATGGTGGGTACTTAAAACTTGCCACACAGTTTCCGGATTTTATCGACTATGTGGAGAGCGTGTGCAAAGAGTTCCGCGAACTGTACGAAAATATTAAGGGAACGACCCCGTACTGCGTCAAGCGCGTGGCAATATTAAACTGCTGGGGAAAAATGCGCGCGTGGGGCAACCATATGGTCCACCATGCCATTTACTACAAGCAGAATTATTCTTATGCGGGCATCATCGAGGCACTCAGCGGTGCTCCGTTTGACGTGAAATTTATCAGCTTTGATGATATAAGGAATCATCCGGATCTGCTCGATTCCTTTGATGTTGTCTTAAATGTGGGCGATGCCTACACCGCTTATACCGGCGGGGACAATTGGAAGGATGAGGCGATTCTGACCGCAGTCCGCCGGTTTGTCTACCGGGGTGGCGGTTTCATCGGCGTGGGCGAACCGGCATCCTGCCAATGGCAGGGGCACTTCTTCCAGCTTGCGGACATCCTTGGCGTGGAAGAAGAAACCGGCTACACGTTGAATGTGGACAAGTATAACTGGCAAGATCATGCGCATTTTATCACGGAGGACAGCGGCGATGCGATTGATTTTGGCGAGGGCAAGAAAAACATATTCGCGCTCGAATCCGCGACCGTGCTACGCCAGATCGACAAAGGTGTACAGCTTGCCGTGAATACGTTCGGGCAGGGCAGGGGTGTGTATATCAGTGGCCTGCCGTACAGCTTTGCAAACAGCCGCCTGCTGTACCGGGCGATTCTGTGGGCGGCTTCGGCGGAGGGGAAAATTCACCGCTGGTTTTCCACAAATTACAATGTCGAAGTGCATGCTTATGTAAAAAACGGCAAATACTGTGTCGTCAACAACACGTATGAACCGCAGCAGACGACCGTTTACCGGGGGGACGGCAGCAGTTTTGCGGTCGACCTTGCGGCCAATGCGATCCTCTGGTACGAGATCTAGGAAAGAAACTGTCTGCGGTAGGCATCGGGGGAGAGCGTGGTTTCCCGACGGAATGCCTGCGAAAAATACGACTGGGAAGAAAAGCCGACCGCCTGGGCAATTTTTGCGACCGGAAAGTCGGTGTGTTCTAACAGGGATTTCGCCTCTTCAATGCGTCTGGTAATCAGATAATTGATGGGCGAGATTCCTTTGTATTTGGTGAAGGCGTGGGCAATGTAATATTTGCTGTGGAATGTTAAGGCACTTAGTGTATCTAACGTGATTGTTTCCGCGTAGTGCGCATTGATGTACTGCTCGATCATGCGGCATTCCTGTGAGGTTTTGCCGACGGAGACGGCCTCCGGCGTGACGCGGATCTCCCGCCGGATCAGATAGAGCAGATTTTCGAGCAGATTCTGTGACATTTCTACATAATTTTCTTTGCGGTCATGCAGTTCCTGTATGAGCGATCTGGTATAAAACAGACAGGCAGGGCGGATTGTCTTTACATTTTCGCAGAGGCAGGTTATGGGCGCGTGTCCGTCGGTTTCAAACGCTATGCCCTCAAATCCGAGAACAACATATTCCAAAGCCGCATCGCCGTTGCTGAATTCTGTGTGCATGACATGGGGATTGATGAGGATCAGGTCATCTGCCGCAATGCAGAAGGTTTGTGTCTCGGTCTGGAATGTGCCGGTTCCGTTTAAGACATAAAACAGCTCGGTAAACGGGTGGGAGTGCAGCACGCTCGGCCAGGTCTTGTCGTAGCTGGAATGGCTGATATAAAGCAGGCGCAGATCCGGCCGTTTCTTTTGCGCGTCAAAGGTTTGTGGTTTGAAGTTGTACTGCTGGTATGGCATAGGCATCCCCTCCTGAAAATAGCATGTGCATTTGCACCTGAAATCTGTTATAGTAATTATAGCGCAAGATTTATAACAATGTAAACAAGATCCCGATAGCGGAGCGGCAGCACGCGCCTTATCATGAAGTGGTAACAGACACAACACATAAGGGGGAAAACAATATGAGAGCGATTACAGAACAGCAGAAACAGGAAGCCATTGCAGCATTTGCATACGAGGGAACACTGATTGCAGATACGGTGTACGGGAGCGGACATATCAACGACACGTTCCGCCTGACGTTTGCAGTCGGCAATATGGGGGATCTGGATGTGATCTTACAGCGGATGAATGCCGATGCCTTTCCACATCCGGAACAACTCATGGAAAACATTGCGGGTGTGACGGGGTTCTTAAAAAAGAAGATTATTGCGCGGGGCGGCGACCCGGAGAGGGAGACGTTAAATATCATCCCGACCGTGGACAACAAACCGTACTACCGTGACACAAACGGGGACTACTGGCGGTCGTACCGGTTTATCACCGGGGCGAGCAGCTTTGATCAGGTGGAAACGCCGCAGCAGTTTTATGAGAGCGCGGTCGCATTCGGCAGCTTCCAGCGGCTTTTGGCGGATTATCCGGCAGAGACACTCCATGAGACAATTCCGGGGTTCCACGACACGCGGGCGCGGTTTGCGGCATTTGAAAAAGCCGTCCGGGAGGATGTTGTGGGGCGGGCCGCGGAGGTTCAAAAGGAGATCGCTTTTTTCTTAGAGCGGAAGGAGACGGCCTGCTATTTTGCCGGGCGGCTTGACCGCGGGGAGCTTCCGATCCGCGTGACGCACAACGACACGAAATTAAACAATGTCATGCTCGACGATAAGACCGGAAAGGGGGTCTGTGTCATTGATCTTGATACGGTCATGCCGGGGCTTGCCATGAATGATTTTGGCGATGCGATCCGCTACGGGGCGAGCACTGCGGCGGAGGATGAGCGGGATCTCTCCGAAGTCTCGTGCAGCATGGAGCTGTTTTCCCTCTTTACCAAAGGATTTCTGGAGGGCTGCGGCGGCAGCCTGACTCCGGAGGAGACCGCGCTGCTTCCGATGGGGGCAAAGGTCATGACGTATGAGTGCGGCATGCGGTTTCTTATGGATTATTTACAGGGCGATCGTTATTTCAAGATCCACCGGGACGGACAGAATCTCGACCGTGCCCGCACGCAGCTTACGCTTGTGGCAGACATGGAGCGCAAGATGCAGCAGATGCAGGACATTGTAAGAAAGGCAGCAGGGTAATGGCAGAAAAGAAAAAGAAGAAGATGGAGTTTAGGTACTACCAGTTACCGCCCGGAAGTCCGATTCTTGCACTTCTGGGAGAAAAGTGGGTGCAGAATTATGGTGACCGCACGGCAGACAGGCTTCATTTCCACAATTACATGGAACTTGGCTATTGTTATTACGGGGCAGGCGACGTGGTACTGGGGGATGACACCTACCGTTTTTCGGGGCAGCAGTTTACCGTCATCCCGTCGAATTTTCCGCACACGACAAACAGCGATCCGGGCAACATCAGTCGCTGGGAATATCTGTTTGTCGATGTGGAGGTGGTACTTGACGGTATTTTCCCGGACAATGCACTCCGCAAAGAGCGCGCACTGCAGCGGCTCTATGAAAAGCCGTGGTTTTTGGAGGAAGCAGAGTATCCGAAGGAAGCGGCAAAAATTAAAGAAATCTTAAACATCATGCGAAAAGGCGATGAATTTTATCTTGAGGAGGCAAAGGCACTGCTGGGCTGTCTTCTTTTGGAGATCACACGGTTAAACTACACGAACAAAGAGACGCGCGCGGATGCCGAGCAGGGCAGGATCACCTGCATCGTCTCCCGCGCCATGGACTATATCTCCGATCACTACATGGAACCAATAAGGGTAGAACAACTGGCGAAGTACAGCCATCTGAGCGAGACACATTTCCGGCGTGTGTTTACCGAATATATGCATATGGGGCCGCTTGAATATATCAACACGGTGCGCATCCGCACGGCGTGCGAGCACTTAAAAAAGACCGAGGAACCGGTGGCGGACATCGCCCACAAATGCGGATTTACGACCAACTCCACGTTCAACCGCAATTTCAAGCAGATGATGGGGGTCACACCCGTGGAGTGGAGGAAGCGTCCGGAAAATTACGAACAGCGGCTGCTCAATTATGAGATCCACACAGAGAAAGGATGGTAACAACCGATGCAGGGGGCAAAACTGATACAACAGGTAAAGAGGAAACAAAAGAAGATGACGGGGGTTCTGCGGAAGCTCATGGTCGTATTCGGGGTATTTTTTGTGCTGCTTGGGATCATGATCTCACAGGCATTTATGTTAGCGGGCTTTCTTCTGGTGGCACTGTATTTTGTATTTGATGTGTTAAGCCGGAAAGAGTACGAGTACATCCTCGACGGGAAAACACTCACAATTGATGTGATCTATGGGAAGCGGTACCGTAAAACGGCACACATCATTGACATGACCGAGATGGAAGTGACCGCGCCAAACCGCCACGAGGCTGTGGCAAAGTACCGCAAAGACGGGGGCGGGGTCCGACTGCCGAAGTTTGATTATACCTCCTATGAGGATGACATTCCATACTACACGATGATCGTCATTGAGGACCGGGAAAAGAAAAAATTGTTGCTTGATCTCAATCAGGAACTGCTGTTTGCACTCAAAAAACAGTATCCTTCTAAGGTTTTTGCATAAAGTGGTGAATAAAATATGAACAGTTGCAAACAAATCATGAACAACAAATGTGCGCAAAATCAGAGAATCCATCATTTCAACGAAAAATTGCAGGAATGCAAGCGGTTGTAATGGTGGATTTGTTGCATCACATGGCACGCATAATGGCAATATGAATGGAAATAACCGAAAATATGCGAAAAAATAGTGCAAAGCACACAAAATGATTGAAATTGCACATTATACGGACAATTATGCAAACTAGATATATTCAAGCAATGCTATAATACGTTCATCAGCAAAAGTAACAAATACTCTTAGGGAGAAGGAGGAAATTTATATGAAAAAGAAAATGATTACAGCATTACTTGCAAGTGCAATGGTATTGTCACTGGTTGCTTGCGGTGGAGGCGGAACAGACAGCAACGGTGGCGGGGATACATCCTCCAGCGGAAGCGGTACTTCTTCCTCATCCGACAGTAATAAGCTGACCGTATGGGCATGGGACCAGAACTTTAACATCAAGGCAATAGAGACCGCAGCCGAGCAGTACAAGAAAGACCATCCGGATTTTGAACTCGAAGTGGTTGAGACCTCTTCTGATGACTGCCAGACCAAGCTGACAACCGCAGCAAATGCCGGTGATTACAGCACACTGCCGGATATCGTACTCATGCAGGACAACAGCTACCAGAAATTCTTAAAAAGTTATCCGGATGCCTTTACCGACCTGACGGATATGGGAATCAACTGGGATGATTTCGGAAAATTAAAACAGTCTTACTCTATGGTAGACGACAAGCACTACGGTGTTCCGTTTGATAACGGTGCTGTTATCGCATGTTACCGTACCGACATCTTAAAAGAAGCCGGATACACCATCGACGACCTGACCGATATTACCTGGAGCGAATTTGCAAAGATCGGAAAAGATGTTCATGATAAGACCGGCAAATACTTACTGACCAGTGAGGGAACTGGCGGAGACACTATGATGATGATGATCCAGTCCTGCGGTGCAAACTTTGTCAATGAAAAAGGAGATGCTTACATTGTAGGAAATGACATCGCTGAGAAGTGTGTCGACATCTACACCGAACTCGTACAGAATGATGTTGTAAAATTAGTAAACAACTGGGATGAGTATGTATCCACCATCACAAATGGTGAGGCAGCAGGCGTTGTCAATGGTAACTGGATCACTGCAACGATCGCTTCTACCGAAGACCAGAAAGGCCAGTGGGCAATCACCACAATGCCAAGTGTAGATGGTGTGGATTCCGCTACTCATTATGCAAACAACGGTGGATCTTCCTGGTATGTTACCGCAAACTGCCAGAACAAAGATCTTGCAGAAGATTTCTTAAAGAGCACTTTTGGTTCCAGTACAGATTTCTATGATGCAATCCTTCCACAGACCGGTGCGATTGCCTGCTACTTACCAGCCGGAGAATCGGATGTATACAACGAGCCAAACGAGTTCTTCAACGATCAGCCGATTTACTCCACGATCGTAGAATACTCTTCCCATATTCCGGAGTTTACAAAGACTCCGTATCACTATGAGGCAAGAGAGTGCATCAACACAGCAGTTGTCAATATCGTAAATGGAACAGCTAAGGCTGATGCATTACAGGAAGCACAAGATACCTTACAGTTTAAGATGACGGAGTAATCCGGTACATAAAAAAGAATGACAAGTTTGTATAGCGGGGGGCGACCTCCGCTATATGTGAAAATGACCAGAAATGCGAAAGGGGGAATTTGTTGTGAATTCCAAGAAAAAAGGGATGTCACTTATTGCAAAACAAAGAGCGGCAGGATGGACATTTCTAGCACCGGCATCGATTCTGATTGCGATCATGAGTTTTTATCCGATGGTGCGGGCATTTATCATTTCCCTGCAAAAGGGAACGGGTGCCAATATGCGCTTTACTGGATTTTCCAATTATCAGAGAATCCTTGTTGATAAGGTGTTCCAGCAGTCCATCGGCAACACATTTTTCTACCTGATTATCCAGGTGCCAATCATGCTTATACTTGCAATTCTGCTGGCACAGTTATTAAACAACAAACATTTAAAATTGCGGGGATTGTTCCGAACCTGTGTCTTCCTCCCATGTGCGACTTCACTGGTTTCCTATTCGTTGATCTTCCGTTCGATGTTTGCAACAGACGGACTGATTAACAGTATCCTCATGAAACTTGGTATCTTACATTCCGGCTATAATTTCCTGGGTCATTCCGGAAGTGCCAAAGCGGTCATTATCCTTGCTTTGATTTGGAGATGGACTGGTTATAACATGGTTTTTTATCTGGCTGGTTTACAGAATATCGAGTATTCCGTATACGAAGCCGCCAAGATCGACGGTGCAAACGGCTGGAAAACATTCTGGAGGATCACCGTACCGCTGTTAAAACCGACGATCATCATGACCTTTATCATGTCAATCAATGGTACGTTGCAGTTGTTCGATGAGTCCGTCAACCTGACAAAGGGTGGACCTGCCAATACGACTATTACCATGTCACACTATGTATACAACACATGTTTTATCAATGTGCCAAACTTTGGATATGCGGCAGCCATGTCATTTTTGATCTTTATCATGGTAGCGATCCTTGCATTTATCAACTTGAAAGTAGGTGATACGCGTGACTAAGCAGAAAAGCAAATCAATGATCCAGAGAAGATTGATCCCGACGTATATCTTTCTGGGGATCGTGTCCTTTATTTCCGTATTCCCGCTGTATTGGATGATTTCCGCAGCCACGAATACATCCACGGACGTATCCCGTGGTCGCCTGCTTCCGGGTACGCACTTTATGGAGAACTTTAAGAACTTAATGTCCCAGCAGCCACTGTGGAGAGCCCTCGGGAATTCGTTCCTGTATGCGATCCTTACGACGGTGCTGTGTCTCTTGGTCTGCTCCATCGCCGGTTATGGTTTTGAGATCTACCATGACAAATGGAAAGACCGCCTGTTTTCCATCCTGCTTCTTGCCATGATGATACCACAGGTTGCAACAATGGTTCCGTTGTTTCAGATGTTTTCCAAGGCAAAGCTGTTAAATACAGCGGTTGGATTTATGCTTCCGATCATATCCACACCGTTTATGATCATGATGTTCCGCCAGAATGCCCGTGCATTTCCGGTTGACATCATCGAAGCTGCGCGTATTGATGGATTAAGCGAGGTACAGATTTTCTTCCGGATGTTTATCCCGACGATGAAATCGACCTATGCGGCAGCCGCTGTTATCACATTCATGAATGCATGGAATGCATACTTATGGCCAAAGGTAATCATGTCCGATAACCGTGCGATGACTATGCCAATGCTCATTGCCAACCTGATTACCGGATACAAGACGGATTACGGTATGCTCATGTGTGGTGTATTGTTCTGCTCAATCCCGACGATGATCGTATTCTTCGTATTACAGAAGCAGTTTGCAGAAGGTATCACCGGAGCGGTTAAATAAAAATGGTAAAAAATGTCTTCCTTTTTGGAGGGCATTTTTTACCATAACAGGAAAGGGGTATATGCCTATGAATACATTTGATTATAAGAAAGTAAAAGATCCTCAGTATTTTCGTGATGCGCGCATGGATGCGCATTCTGACCACATATATTACCGGACGAAAGAGGAGGCAGAAGAGAAACAGAGTTCCTACCGCGTCAGTTTAAACGGGCTGTGGAAGTTCCACTATGCAAAAAACTATGCCGACGTAGTTGCCGGATTTGAGAAGGAAGACTACTGCTGTGTAGGTTGGGATGACATCAAGGTTCCGGCTCATATCCAGATGGAGGGTTACGATGTGCCGCAGTACGCTAACGTGCAGTATCCGTGGGAAGGCCATGAGGACATCCATCCGGGCGAGATCCCGGAGCAGTTTAACCCGGTGGCAAGCTATGTCAAATATTTTACCGTGCCGAAGCAGATGCAGGGGAAGCGGCTCTTTGTCTCGTTTCAGGGCGCGGAGAGCGGACTTGCAGTCTGGTTAAACGGCACATTCATCGGTTACAGCGAGGATTCGTTTACTCCGTCTGAGTTTGAACTGACCGATGCGGTAAAAGACGGGGAAAACAAACTGGCGGTACAGGTGTTTAAGTGGACAGCGAGCAGCTGGTGCGAGGATCAGGATTTCTTCCGGTTTTCCGGAATCTACCGCGATGTATACCTGTATACTGTGCCGGAAGTACATGCCTATGATGTAAAGGTGCGGGCACTGCCGGATGCAGCACTTACCGCTGCCGAACTGGCACTGACTTTACAGATGTGGGGAAGCGGCAAGGTGAAAGTCGTCCTCAAAAAAGACGGACAGACTGTGCTGGAAGACGAATCGGCTGTTACCGAAGGGGAACAGATCCTGACCTGGAACGTGGAGCGGCCTGTTTTGTGGAGCGCGGAAGACCCGCAGCTTTATGACCTTACGGTTGAAGTCTGCGATGGCGCGGGAACTTTACAGGAAGTGATCCCGCAGCGCGTCGGGTTCCGCCGGTTTGAGATGAAGGACGGTATTATGACATTAAACGGAAGGCGGATCGTCTTTAAGGGCGTGAACCGCCACGAGTTCAGTTCCGTCAGCGGACGGCATGTGTCGGAGGAAGAGCTGCGCAAGGATCTTCGCACGATGAAGCAGAATAACATCAACGCGATCCGTACCTGCCATTACCCGGATGCGTCTAAGATTTATGAGCTCTGTGATGAGTATGGCATTTACATGATTGATGAGACAAATCTGGAATCGCACGGTTCCTGGGATGTGGCAGAGTTTACGAAGGACGATACCTATATCGTGCCGCACAACAAACCGGAGTGGCTTGCGATGATGCTTGACCGTGCCAATTCGATGTACCAGCGTGACAAAAACCATCCGGCGATCCTGATCTGGTCGTGTGGCAATGAGTCTTACGGCGGCAAGGACATCTATGAAATGTCCTGTCTGTTCCACCGTCTGGATGATACCCGTCTCGTTCATTACGAGGGGCTGTTCCACGACAGAAGTTACAACGATACGAGTGATATGGAAAGTCAGATGTACCCATCGGTGGAGAGCATCAAAGAATTTTTGGCAAAGGATTCGAGCAAGCCGTTTATCTGCTGCGAGTACACGCATGCAATGGGCAATTCCTGTGGTGCGATGCACAAATATACGGATCTGACCGACACGGAACCGAAGTATCAGGGCGGCTTTATTTGGGATTACATCGATCAGTCGATCTACAAAAAAGACCGCTACGGCGAGGAGTTTCAAGCATACGGCGGGGATTTTGGCGAACGTCCAACCGACTATAACTTTAGTGGAAACGGTATTGTCTACGGTGGAAACCGCGATGTGTCACCAAAAATGCAGGAAGTCAAATTCAATTACCAGAACATCACGGCGGAAGTGACTGCGGAGTCCGTAACGGTCAAAAATAAAAACCTGTTTGTCAACACCGACCGCTTTGCGTGTGTTGTGACCGTTGCAAAAGACGGAAAGGAGATCCGCCGGGCAGACTTACCGACGGCTGTGGAGCCGCTCTCGGAACAGACCTATCCACTGCCGTTTGCAAAAGAGACAAAGGCAGGCGAATACACCGTGACCGTCTCCTTCCATCTGAAAGCGGACACTGTCTGGGCAAAGGCAGGGCATGAGGTGGCTTTCGGGCAGTATGTCTATCCGGTTGCGGGTGAGGCAGAAACATGCACAGACAAGATCAAAGTGATCCACAGCACACACAACATCGGTGTAGAGGGTGCGCATTTTTCCGTCCTGTTTTCCGTATTAAACGGTGGGCTGGTTTCCTACAAATATGCGGGAAAAGAGATGATCGAGGCGATCCCGAAACCAAACTTCTGGCGGGCACCGACGGACAATGACTGTGGAAATCTCATGCCGGCGCGCTATGCACAGTGGAAAACGGCCAGTCTGTATGTCAGCCATAAAAGCCCGCAGGAGACGAGTACGCCGGAAGTCACGGAACACGAACACAGCATTACCGTTTCGTTCCGCTATTTTATGCCGACCACACCGGTTTCGGAATGTCGGTTGTCCTATGAAGTATTTGGGGATGGCAGGGTAAAGACCACGCTCTGTTATGATCCGGTCAAAGAATTGGGCGACATGCCGGAATTTGGCGTACTGTTTAAATTTAATGCCGATTACGACCGACTGCAGTGGTATGGACTGGGCGAACAGGAAACCTATGCTGACCGTTGTAAGGGAGCCAAACTTGGCATCTACAGCAATAAGGTAAAAGACAATGTGGCGCGGTATATGGTTCCGCAGGAATGTGGGGCAAAATGTGGCGTGCGCTGGGCGCGTGTGACTAACCGTGCCGGAGATGGCATGTTGTTTGAAATGACAGAAGAAACAGGTCCGATGGTATTTTCCGCACTGCCGTATACGCCGCATGAGATAGAAAATGCGATGCATCCGTATGAGCTGCCACCGGTACACTACACGGTTGTCCGTGTGGCAAAAGCCCAGATGGGTGTCGGCGGCGACGACAGCTGGGGCGCGCAGACGCATCCGGAATATCTGTTGCAGACGGACAAAACCATGCAGTTTTCCTTTGTATGGAAAGGCGTGGTGAGCACAGAAGCATAATTACAGGATCTTTACAATATTCAGATCCTGATCTAAAAGCAGGATGTCGGCTCTTGCCCCGACGGCAAGGGTGCCGATTTCCTGTGAACATTCGATGCTCTTTGCAGGATTGCAGGTGGCGGCTTTGACGGCCACGCCGAGCGGAATGCCAAACTGCACCGCATTTTTCATACAGTCAAACAAATTGGTGGCGGAACCTGCGATGGTTCCGTCTTTTAAGGTCGCAAGGCGGCCTTTTTTGATTACCGGCTGTCCGCCGAGTTCGTACTCGCCGTCCTCCATACCGGTTGCACGCATCGCATCGCTGATTAAAATCATGCGGTCGTTGCCAAACATGCGGAAGGCATTGCGGATGACCGACGGGTGGATGTGGATGCCGTCACAGATGATCTCTGCCATCGCATGCGGACAGTCCGCTGCCGCGCCGATAATGCCAGGATCGCGGTGGTGTAGTGGCGGCATGGCGTTGAACAGATGGGTGACATGGTTGGCACCGGCGGCAAAGGCATTTTCTGCGATTTCATACGATGCTGTGGAGTGTCCGAGTGAGATCGCAACGGTGTCTTTGAACTCCCGGATAAACGCATCGGAACCCGGCAGTTCCGGGGCGATCGTGATGATGCGGATCTTGTTTCCGCTTGCAGCAGAGAGCCGTCGGAACATGGCGGCATCCGGCGCGTGCAGATAGCTTGCTTTCTGCGCCCCTTTCTTTTCCGGGGAGAGGTATGGACCTTCCATGTGGATGCCCGCGATGTGGGCATATCCGGCAGCATCCGGCACATCGTTAATCGTCGCAAAGGCAGCTGTAAGCTGTTCTTCCGGCAGGGTCATGGAAGTCGGGCAGAATGAAGTCACACCGCAGGAATGCAGATATTGTGCGATTTCGGCAAGTCCTTTGGAATTTCCGTCACTGAAATCGTGACCTCTTGCCCCGTGGATGTGGACATCCACCAGACCGGGGATCACATAAAGCCCCTCGGCATCAAATACCGTATCGTCTTCTGCGGTTTCTGCGATGCGGTGTGTCGTTGTATCAACAACCAGTTCTTTTTTCCGAAAGGAGCCAGACTCCTCCCAGACCAGTCCGTTTTTTATGATCATGGCGTACTCCTTTTCCTAGATCAGTCCTTCTTTGATGATGCGGGATAATGCAGCTTCATCGGCAACGACGGAAACCTCGTCGTGTAACTGCAGGATTGATGCCGGTACATGCGGGGTGATCGGTCCGTAAACTGCCTCATAGAGTGCATCGGCTTTGGCTTCACCGCTTGCGATCAGTAGGATGTGCCGTGCCTGCATAATGTTTTTGATGCCGGTCGTATATGCCTGTGTCGGGACTTCCTCAATGAAGGAAAAGAAACGTGCATTGGCTTGAATGGTGTTTTCGGTCAGGTCGACGCAGTGGGTTTCCTTTGCAAAGGAATCCGATGGCTCGTTAAAACCGATATGTCCGTTGTTGCCGATGCCAAGGAGCTGTAAGTCGATGCCGCCCATGCTGCGGATGATGGCATTGTAGCGGGAGCATTCCTTTTCCACATCAGCTTCCATGCCGTTTGGAATAAAGGTGTTTACGGATTTGATGTTTACGTGGTCAAACAGGTTGTGGCGCATAAAGTAAGCGTAACTCTGATCGTTGTCGGCAGGAAGGCCTTTGTATTCGTCAAGGTTGATGCTGCGGATCTGTGAAAAATCAAGATCGCCCTTGTTGTACCACTCGATCAGCTGCTTGTAGGTGCCGATCGGTGAAGAACCGGTGGCAAGTCCGAGCACAGATTCCGGTTTTAAGATTATCTGTGCGGAGATAATGTTGGCCGCCTTGCGGCTCATTTCGTCATAGTTTTTTGTTTTATAAATACGCATAGTAGTTCTCCTCCTTAAAATTGCGTTTCCTGCATTTGTTAAGTTGATTATAGGATGCAAAATTGGAAAAATCCATAGGGTTTGGGCAAATGGAAAGAACAATCCCCAAAAACGGAAAAAAAGAAAAATCGTGTGTGCTTTTGAAAGAACTTTCAAAAATATATGATATAATGAAATAAAATTACAGATCGGGTTATGGACATAGAGTTATATATCCCGTTGGACGTGGGCACCATAAACTCTGATGTTCCGCAAGTAACTGAGGAAGCAGGAAAAGGAGAAAACGCGTATGCAGACTTATGGAAGCAGTGTTGTGCCGATGATCGAGGCAAATTATGAGATGTTTACGGTGGTGGAGAAAACAATCGCCGATTTTTTTATTTCGAATGAAAAAGAGATGGATTTTTCATCGGGACGCATGGCAAAGATGCTACATGTTTCAGAAGCATCTCTGTCACGCTTTGCCAAGAAAATGGGTTACAGCGGATACCGGGAGTTTATTTACAACTACCAGCCCTCGATCGCGGAGCGACCGAATGTGGAGGAACAGACCATCCACGTCCTGTATTCGTATGAGGAATTGCTGCAAAAAACATACAGCTTAATCCGCGAACCACAGATCAAACATGTGTCCCAGCTAATCGGGGAACATACGCGCATTTTTTTGTATGGATTTGGCAGTTCTGGGCTGGCGGCACAGGAGTTTCAACTTCGGTTGCTGCGGCTTGGCATGGATGCGGAGGCAATCACGGAACTGCACCAGATGGTATTGAATGAAGCGCGTATCACAAACGCGTGCCTCGTGATCGGCATCAGCCTAAGCGGCGCGACGCGCGAGCTCATTGATGCACTTGACCGGGCGAAAGCGCGTGGGGCAGCGGTCATATATCTGACTTCCTCCAACGCAGAGCGGGAAAAACGGACGTATGAGGAGATCGTGCTCGCACCGGTAAAAAAGAACCTCGAATACGGAAATGTCATTTCCCCGCAATTTCCGATCCTGCTGATCCTTGATCTGATCTATGCCCAGCTTTTAAAAGAAGATCGGCGCAGCACGGAAGCGCAGTACGATACGCACATCTGGGAGAGGATCAAGGACTATCATGTTGGATAGATGTGGTTTTAAAAACCAGATTGACAGGAAAAATCATACATTTATACTAAATGTGTAGTCGAATTTTGGTTTAAAGTAAGATTACTCTTCTTCCGGGTATTTCATACCCCAGTTGTTTCGAATTTCAGTCATGATATGCATAACATCCTGTGAATAATTAAGATGCATAAGTGATTCAATTGTGGATAAATCGCCGGAGCATACAGCGGCTTCCATGTCAGCAACTTCATAGCTTAAGGCATCTGCAGTTTCTCCTGCGGAAATAGTTTCTTTATGTCCGTCCCCGGTGTAAGTAATGGTTGCTTCCATAGCTCTTGGGTATTCAAAGATCTCGATGTAACCCTTATCGAATGCGATGGTTGCGCGCTTTGGCTGCTTTGCGTGAAGCGATAAGGTGACGGTTGCCATCTCGCCGGCTGGGTTCATAAGAAGGATGCCTGCCTGTTCATCCACACCGGTTGGTGCATATTTTACCTGGGAAAGCACCTGATTGGCAGTTTCGGCAAAGAACCAGCGGATCAGGGATAAGGCGTAAACGCCAATATCTAACAGAGCGCCTCCGGCCAGATTGCGGTTAAAAAAGCGATTGTTCATATCATATTCTTTATAGCTGCCGAAGTTGACCTGGATCAGACGAAGTGGTCCTAGGGTGCCGGAGCTTATGATCTCAGCAAGTTTGCGGTAGATCGGCATGTGGAAAATGGTCATGGCTTCTGCCAGAATGACATGATTTTTTTCTGCAAGGGAAATTGCCTCATCCAGTTCGCTTGCATTTAAGGTGATGGATTTCTCGCAGAGGACATGCTTTCCGTTTGCCAGTGCTTGACGCAGATATTGAATATGCGTATTATGTGGGGTAGAGATGTAGATGATATCCACATCCGGATCGGTAAAGACATCTTCAAGGTGATCATATACCTTGGCAATCTGGTATTTTTCCGCAAATGCTACTGCTTTTTCATGTGTGCGGTTGGCAACGGAATACAGATGACGGTTTTGCCTGGCAAGTGCAGTGGCAAGTTCGTTTGCAATGACACCACAGCCAAGGGTTGCCCAGTTCAATGGTTTCATAGATAAATTTCTCCTTATTTGTATTTATACTCCTTTTTACGCGCTCATTTTAGCATGAAAGGGCAGACGGTGCAAGTATATGAGGACATAGTGGAATTTTGTTGCTGTTCACGCAGCATCTGAATATCATCCTGCCCGGGGGAGTATGATTGTGATGTGGGTGTGAGCAGTAACGAATATTTTACAGGAAAGGAAAAATATGTATCGGATATTAGTTGTGGAAGATGATGAAGTGATTGCAAAAACACTCCGGCAGCATTTACAGAGCTGGAATTATGAAGTCTTTGCAGTAGTGGATTTTAATAGTGTGATGGAAGAATTTGCCCGGGTAAAACCGCATCTGGTACTGATGGATATAAGGCTTCCGTTTCACAATGGATTTTACTGGTGTACGGAGATCCGGAAAGTATCAAAGCTGCCGATTATATTTGTCTCTTCGATGAATGACAATATGAATCTGGTGATGGCGATCAATATGGGAGGGGATGATTTCATCACAAAACCTTTTGATCTGAATGTGTTGACGGTGAAAATTCAGGCGATGCTGCGCCGGACTTATGAATTTGCTGGGGAAAGCCATATGCTTGAGCATCAGGGGATGTGGCTGAATCTGTCGGATGGGACACTGACCTACGAAGAGCAGATACTGGAGTTAAGCAAAAATGAGCGGAAGATTTTGCAGACGCTACTTGAAAATCCGGGGGCAATTGTAACGAGGGAGAATCTGATGATGGCATTGTGGGAAAGTGATGTGTATGTGGATGAAAACACATTGTCGGTCAATGTGAACCGGCTGCGAAGGAAACTGGAAACAATTGGGCTGACGGATTTTATCTTAACACGAAAAGGGATCGGTTATCAGATTAAAAATGGATCATGAAAAGGGGAACACCTTGAAGGTATACATCAAACAGTATTTAAACAGATACAAAGGCTGTTTTGCACTTGTGGCAGGAATTATGATTTTCTATATTTTCACTCTTTACCTCTGTGGCGTATCCGCAGCAGATATCCGGTATTTTGCGGGATTGGAAATTGTTTTTCTTGTGGTGTCCGCTGTATTTTGCGGGATACGGTACTGGTATCGCCTGCGGACAGTAAAAAGGCAGATCCGGGATTATATGCAGGGCATGCAGACACTTTCAGATACGGAGGATGCGCTGGAGGAAGTGTATATGGATGCGCTTGAACAACTGCAGAATAAGCGGCAGGAGGAAAAGGGAGCATACAGGAACCAGCAGCGGGAAATGGAAGAATATTATGCTCTGTGGGTGCATCAGATCAAAACGCCGATCTCCGCGATGCGTCTGCTTTTGCAGAGGGAAGAACAAAAACAGACAGAGGATGAAACAGTGGGAATGGAAAAAAGTGTGTTGTATGACATGCAGCAGGAATTATTCTGGATTAACCAGTATATCAATATGGCACTTCAATACCAGCGGATGAATTCCGGTATGAATGATCTGGTGCTTGAGATGGTTTCAGCGGATCAGGTGGTGCGCACTGCGATCCGGAGGTTTGCGCCGATTATGATTCGCAAAAAGATTGCCATTCACTATGAGGAATGCCAGGAGATGGTGCTCTCGGATGAAAAGTGGCTGGAATTTGTTGTGGAGCAGATTTTGTCCAATGCGATTAAGTACAGCGGCGAAAATCACGCGGTTACAATACATATAAACCGGAATGAAGCCGACAATACCTGTGAGTTTGTGATCTCTGATCAGGGAATCGGCATCCGGAAGGAGGATCTGCCAAGGATTTTTGAAAAAGGTTATACCGGGTATAACGGACGGGCAGATAAAACTTCGACGGGAATCGGACTTTATCTGTGCCGGGAGATTACCAAAAAGCTTGGGCATGGGATTATGATCACATCCGAAATTGGAAAAGGTACGGATGTGACAATTGTATTTGAAAGAAATAATTTGGATGTCCGGGATTAAGTGTTTTGACGTGGGAGACAAATAACATGGATACTCGGGACGTAAAAACAGGTATCTTACACAAATGTAAGATACAAAGCCGAAATGTAAGACAAATCAATGGCTTGCATTTCGGTTTTTTGCTATTCTGAAATTGTAAAAAAGGGACAGAGTTATTTTTATGAAAAACAGTAGAAAAAAGGACAGATTTATAAGGAGTAAAAATCATGACAATTTTAGAAGTGCATAATCTGAAAAAAGTTTATACGACGAGATTTGGTGGCAATCAGGTGCAGGCACTGCGAAACATCCAGTTCTCGGTAGAGGAAGGCGAGTATGTCGCGATCATGGGCGAGTCCGGATCGGGCAAGACAACACTTTTGAATATTCTGGCGGCGCTTGACCGTCCGACGGAGGGAGAAGTACTGCTGAACGGGAAAAACCTTGTGACGGTGCGGGAAAAAGAAATTGCAGCATTTCGGCGGGAGCATCTTGGCTTTGTGTTTCAGGATTTTCATCTGCTTGACAATTTTTCGCTGAAGGACAATATTTTCCTGCCGCTGGTGCTCTCAAATGTGCCTTATAAGCAGATGAATGAGTGGCTTTATCCAATTGCGCAGAAACTTGGCATTGTGGATATTCTGGAGAAGTATCCGTATGAGGTGTCCGGTGGACAAAAACAGCGTGCGGCGGTGGCGCGGGCAATCATCACAAAGCTGGAGCTGATCCTTGCGGATGAACCGACAGGAGCTTTGGACTCCAAGGCAACCGACAGCCTGCTGACGCTGTTTTCGCAGATCAATAAGGAGGGGCAGACGGTTCTTATGGTAACGCACAGTACCAAGGCGGCGAGCCATGCAAACCGGGTGCTTTTTATCAAGGACGGGGAAGTTTTCCACCAATTGTACCGCGGAAGCATGAGTAATGAACAATTGTATGCAAAGATTTCGGAAACATTGACCGTTCTGACGACAGGTGGTGAGAACTATGAATAATCTGTATGTACGGCTGGCAAAAAACAACCTGAAAAATAACAAATCACTGTATGTTCCTTATATGGTTGCGGGAATGATCACGGTGCTTATGTTTTACATTATGATGTTTATCAACAACAGTGCCGGGCTTGAAAAAATGCGCGGAGCCTATTATATTACAACAATCATGTCGTTTGGTGTGATTGTGGTAGGCGTTTTCTCGTATATCTATATTTTTTATACAAACAGCTTTATCAGTAAAAGGCGTAAAAAAGAGATGGGAATTTACAATATTCTCGGGATGGAAAAGAGGCATATTGCGAAAGTGCTTGCCATTGAGACGGTGTTTACCGCGTTTGTCTCGATCGTCGGAGGCATTGTTGCTGGAATTTTGTTTTCCAAACTGGCACTTATGCTGATTTACCGGATTCTGGGGATTCAGGTGACGATCGAATTTTCCGTTCCGCTGTCTGCCGTGAAAAATACCGTGCTGGTGTTTGGTATTTTGTATATGATGACGCTTTTTTACAATCTGATGCAGATGAAACTGGCAAATCCGGTGGAACTTTTGCGGGGCAGCAGTGTGGGGGAAAAGGAGCCGAAAACGAAGTGGCTTATGGCAATTTTAGGAGTAGTATGTCTCGGTGCGGGATATGCAATTGCCATTACGACAGAGCAGCCAATGAAAGTGATCAGCCTGTTTTTTGTGGCAGTGCTTCTGGTGATCGCTGGAACATATCTGCTGTTTACGGCGGGCAGTATTGCGGTGTTAAAGCTGCTGCGGAAAACCCATGGATTTTATTACAAAAAAAAGCATTTTATTGCGGTATCGACGATGATGTACCGGATGAAGCAGAATGCGGCGGGGCTGGCAAGCATCTGTATTTTATCGACGATGGTGATGGTCATGGTGTCTACCACGGTCTGTATGTTTGTGGGTTTTGATGATGAGATTAACATACTCTATCCATATGAGATCAACGTGCAGACCGGCTATTCTGAGGTGAAGGAAAATGTATCGGAGCAGAGTTCGGATATTATACAGTTTATAGAGGATACGGGAACAAACGTGACGGACAGTGAGAGTTATTCGTATCTGAATTTTGCGATGACGTTGGAGAAAGATTCTCTTACGATTGGGCAGAAACCGACAAATGCGAGCCTGTATTTTTTGACGCGGGATAATTTCCTTCGGATGGATCACACGCTGACAGAGGCGGATGTGCCAAAGGTAGAAGCCGGAAAAATTCTTATCTTCCGGGAAAAACGGTTCCAGTCTACGAAAACATTGCGTGGAGATCAGATACAGATTCTTGGAGAAACGTTTACCGTACAGCAAAATGGATACTGTAAGAATCGCAGCAATGGAGGGGCTATTTCGTTCATGGATGGGGTTTATTATATCGTTGTGGATCATATGCAGACGCTGCAGAAGTTGCAGAAACTGGCGATCGCTGAGGCAAATACAGAGAATGTCAGTGCGTATGCCTATGAAAATGTACTTGGAATCAATATTACCGGAACGGAGACAGAAAAGATCGCGTGCAGCGGAAACGTGGAGAATTATTCCTCTGGGGAAAAATATGGCGTTGTCTGGCGGCGCGTGCGCGGCAGGGCAGTAAACCGGAAGGAGCTGCTGGCACTGTACGGAGGGTTTTTCTTCCTTGGGATTTTCCTTGGCACCGTCTTTCTGGCAGTGACAGTGATGATTATTTTCTACAAACAGGTATCGGAGGGGTACGAGGACAAGGAGCGATACCGGATCATGGAACAGGTGGGCATGAGCAATGTCGAGGTGAAGTCGGCGATCGAGACGCAGATCCGCATGGTGTTCTTTCTGCCGATCGTGGTGGCAGTACTGCATGTCGTGGCGGCATTTCCACTGATCCGCA
>OLVW01001334.1_pt1 | contig 21383 bp, 15 predicted proteins | sample 1673301 | NCBI WGS metagenome assembly OLVW01 (sample SAMEA3178941, study PRJEB25190) | human gut metagenome
CCGGCATTCCTGCTTCTACCGCTTTCCGAAGCTGTTCGATCTGTGCTGCTGACAGTTCACTGTCCTCAATCACATACTGCATCACACTTTCATAACCACTCTCCGGTTTTTTTGGGGGGAAATGATTTTCTAACATAAACTGTATTCTTTCTGCCGGATTTTGAATTTCATTGGCTACTCCTTGTATTTCTGCATCCATCCCAAAAAGAATACAGAGCATCTTTTCATGCTTTACCAATAGGTCAGTAGTATTCATCACAAGATAGCTGTCTATCTGCTGTTCTGACAATCCATAGCCAACTCCCATAAAAATCAATGTCCACTCGGCATCCGTTGCTTCAATCTCATGCTTTTGGATCAGTTTCTTTACTAATGCCATCTGTTCTGTTGTCATAACTGTTTCTTCCTCCTCTGCTGCATCGTTTTGATGAGTTCTTTCTGCACTTTTCTTGTTTCTCTTCGTTTTACATACACACCGCATTGTTTCGTCTCATTTTTCATTTTCCGAAGAATACTGACACTTCGCTCATGGATATACAGCGGTGTTCCGGTTCGCTGATACAACCGCCTTGCCTCTAACACCTGCCGTACCATTGCCTTCTGATATTCCGACATTTCTTTATAAGGGATAAACTGATAATTTCTGCTCATTGCCCAGTCAAGTTTTGTATTTCTTTTTTCTGCTGTCTCCCGTTTCACCGAAACTCTGTCGGCAGTCTTTGAAACAATGCGCCAGTCAATGTCTGCCGGCATATAGCCTTCACTTAAACAATAGGTACGAATGGCTTTTCCTTTCCCCGGCGGTGTCAGGGCAAGATAGACACCATGCTCTCTCGATACTCCTTCCCGTAGTTGGTAATCATAATCCCGCACCAGTTGCTTCTTGAAATCTGCATAGGATCTGCTTTCCAAAATACATTGGTCAATATCCTGCTCCACTCGTTCTTTTCCCGTCATTGTTCCTTGCTTTCTGTCGTAATCGGGTGAATAATCCAATGCCGGATCTTTCTCCTTTAATGGTCCGGTATGGTATTTTTCAGCCAGCCGGTTTGTAAGCGGGCGTATCACTTTCTCCCAGTCCCCTTTTTCATACCGGTACTTTCCACCATTTCTTGCTACGGAATTGAATATCAGATGCATGTGCATATGGTCACGGTCTTTATGAACCGAGCAGGCATAATCATAATGATCTCCCAGATATTCCTCGACCCACTCCCGGACAAAACTCAAAGCATCTTCCGGTGCGATTGTTTCATCCTTTGAAAAAGAAAACTTAAAATGATACCCCTGTCTGGTTCCATGCGTGGGATGCATCTGCTTCGTCAAAAAAAAGGTATCCAGAATCTGCTCCGGTGTAATGCCTGCATTACTAAAGCACAATCCATCCGTTTTCCTCTCATTCATAATATAGGGAATGGACTTTCGTAAATGTTCCTCCGTCTTAATGGTATCCATCTTAATAATGAGCGACATTGCGATCACCTTTCATGATCCGTATGGTATGTTTCATCATTCCATAAACTTCATCCAATTTGCAGAGCAGTTCTTCACTTGGTTCCACATAATTGTGCTCATTATACTTTTTTGCAATCTGATTGATATTGACACCCATCTTGTTGATCTCATAGATCATCCGCACGATGGAGGATTCAAACTCATCCCTCGTCACATCCGGCGGGCACTTTGCCACACTCCGAATATATTCGCTCATGGTTTTATGATGCAAACTTGCCTGCTTATTCAGTGCTGCCTTTTCCTCCGGTGTCATTCGGACCCGGAGAATCTCTGTTTTCATGTCATTCAAACAATCACCTCTTTCTTCTGTTTGGACATTTTGTCCAAACGCTGTCTATGTTCTTTTAATCTGATTCCGTCTGGACATAATGTCTAAACGCTAACCATGTCCTTTTTTATTTGAGCCTGTCTGGACATAATGTCCAAACATACCATTTTTACTGCTTTTTTGATGTTCATTTTTGGCACATAAAATGTGCTTTTTGTCTCTTCATTCGAGCCTTGCAAGATACGCATGATGTGGACACATCCATGCACATATCTTGTAAGGGGATACCCCTTATACCCCATTATGCAGGTAGTAATAGCGTTATTTTTTATGTTTTCGTCCGGAACTGACTTTTAACGACTTTTTCTTGCCCTTTTTTGTCTTATGTGATTTCTTTTTCGCTTTCTTCTTTTTATGAACCGCCTTCTTCTTTTCCAATTTTTCTCTTTCCGCCTTTTGCTGCTGTTCCAGCTTAGCCTGTTCTTCCTGCAATTCCTTTTCTTTCATCTGATGGACTGCCGCTTCATCGTATGATGTTTCTGAAAGTGACATCTGGCAGCTTTTCAGATTGTAGCTGCACTGATAGACGCTGCCATCTGACAAAAGAACAAAACTGGTTACATCAAATGCCTTAGTCTGCTGATAGGTCAGTTTTTTGACAGATCTGCATTTCCTGTCCTTACAAATCTGAATCAACTGATTCTTCAAATCTTCATAAGCTGTGTCCGACATAAACCCTAAAAATGTATTAAGATTTGTGGTATCCACAGAAATCGTCTCTTTTGTTTCTTCCGGCAGCTCACGATCCGGAGCAGTCTCTGTCGCAGTCACAGATGCCCCCGATGCTGTTTCTGTAACGACCGCTGCACCGGTTGCCGTATTGGTTTTATGAACCGTTTGTAATCCCTCGCCGTGTCCTCCCATCATACTTTTTATGATAGCTGCCACGATAATCGCAACAAACATGAAAAATACCAACACTCCCATAATAGTCTTTCTTCCCTGTCCCCTGTCTCTTTGCTTCCAATAAAATCTTCGTATGTTTCTTAACATGACTTCCTCACTTTCTGTCCCGTTTGGACATAATGTCCAAACGCTACTTTTTGTCCTATCCCTTTATCCGTCTGGACACAATGTCTAAACGCTGCTTTTTGTCCTATCTCTTTAACTGTCTGGACATAATGTCTAAACACTACTTTTTGTCCCATTTCTTTAACCGTCTGAAATAAGTAAAATTCGTATAAACACCAAACATCGGTCCCTCTGTATTTCCGGTCAGGGAAGAACCACTGGAACTGGTACAGTGAAGCCAAACCACTCTGCCATCCTTCATTTTTCCACAATAAATCCCGACATGATTTGCTCCACCGGTTCCACCTGTCTTACTTTTCAGTCCAATATCTCCCGGCTGTAACTGGTCAGCAGATATGTCCTGAAACTTTTTTGAACCGATAAAAGTTGCTGTCGTAGAACCATATGGCACACTGGTCACTCCTGCTTTATGAAATGCCCATGCAGAAAAAGCAGAGCAGTCCAGAAACTCCGGTTTGTCCCGTCCATCCGCCTGCCGTTTCTCCATACTGTATTTCACCGTTCCAATTAAAGAAGCACCTTTCTCAATCACATTCCAAGCCTCCGCCGGCGCTGTATTATTTTTCTTCAATTCTTCTAAAATCTTTTTGGCGGATTCATTGGATACACTGGTTTCTTCATTCATCACATAGTAACGAAGTACATGAGGTACATACTCGGTATCACCATAAGAACCGTATCCAATTTCCGCACACATCTTTGCAGAAAAGATCCCGGCATTTTCTTTGGTATAACAGCCATAGTTTTTTGATGCCCAGTCTATGTAACCATTTCCAAAGTTGTAACCCTGCAGGGCAAGGGAAATTCCTTTTATGTCATTCGGACTTTGACACTTCGCTTTTGTCAGGCAGTCAGATAATTCATGCGTTCCGCAGTCAATGCTTTCTTCTGTACTGTCAATCGGCGGATTCACATTGTAATAGGATTGTGCCGTCTGCATGACATCCGGTTCCGTTCCACCGCTTTCCTGTTCGATCACGGCAAGACACAGATCCACATAATCATCAATTCCATATTTTTCACAGTATTCCGAGACAAGTTCACGGAAACTTTCTGTCTTTCCAGATACCTGTGCCTGATAGGTTCCATCCTGTGATTCATTAGCAGCACCGCCGGAACCAACCACTGCTCCGATTGCTCCAACGATAGCTGCCACAAGAATAATCAAAAGAAGTGCTATCCATACAGCCGGATTTGCCGCTACTGCCTGAACAACACTTTGTATTGTCTTTACCAAAGATTTTCCTGTCTGTGCTCCTGCTTTTGCTCCCGATCGAACAGCCTGTGCCGATTTCTCCGTTGACTTTCTTGCAGCCTTTCTTTTTTCCCTGCTTTGCAGCTTTTTATGCACAAGCGTTTTCATTCCGCCTACTGCTGTATGTGCGCCTTTTCTGGCAGTTTCTTTAGAAAGCCTAATGGGTATGTCTGTTGTATGATCCGTATTTCTTTCTTCATAAGAATCATCCGCCACACTGCTTCCAAGCAGCATCAGATGCATGGACTGCACCATAAGCTCCCTTGTTTCATGAATAGAAAAAAGGACACGCTCACTTTTGGATGAACTGCCCTTCTTCTGCTTTTTGCCTTTATTTAGTTTTTCAATGCCTCTTTTCTTAAACCGGCTCTTTTTCCGCCGTTTCATTTTTTCAGCCTTAGCCATTGCGCTGGCTTTCTTTAACATTCGCTGTTTGGAACGATAATCCAGACTTTTGAACACACGCTTCGCCGGTTCACTTAATGATTCAATGACCTCTTTGTCAAGATGATCCATTCGCTGCCACCTCCAATTATATTCAGTGGGCTGTATATTTGTTTTTGATTTTTCTGTTGAATGTTTTAGGGAAATATGATATATTGATATTAGAAAACGAAAGTACCCACTCCAAAGTGGATGCTCCCAAGATGGATTAAGTGTCTTTACAGACACCGCCTATCCTGTTTGCCGACAGGATAGGCATTTTTATTTTCGCTTGTTTCTCTTATTGAGAAAGGCAAGCAACGCTATAACAAGACTACCAAAGGCACATAACAATGTTAATATGCCGATGAAAATCGAAAGGATTTCAAAAGCTGTCATCTGCGCCACCTCCCTTCCTATGTATTCCGGCAAACCGGTCATTTGGTGTTGGGAGGCTACCACCCTGTCGTGGGTACTTTCCTATGGCTTACGCCATGCAACTAATATATCATTTTTCCCGCCATAATTCAACGATTTCCGTCAATTTGTTTGCCCTTATTTTTCCTTATTTTTTCCCTGTTTGCCTGTTATTTTTTATTGACCATCTCATGGAAATTAGTATTAAATAACTGATACAGACTACTGTCTTTTTCCATCGTATTATCAAACGGAACAATCTTATCGCCAAACCGGATAAGTCCCATTCCCGGCTCTGCTCCATTCACACAGGCAAGCTGCTCGGAAGAAATATCAAACAAATCTTCTACCGCTTCCTTATCCATTGTTCCCTGATCCAGTAAAAGCATAAATTCAGAATTGGAAACCATTGTTTTGGTAGAACGGTTTCTCTGTGCATCGATCAGATTCTGGCTCATCCCGGTGCAGATACCACCACGCTTGCGGACCTCACGCCACATCTTCTCCAGTGCATGTAAACTGTATTCTTCTCCCCAAAGTTCGTGCATCTCATCCACATAAACCCATGTAGCAACTCCATCCGACTGATTATATTTGATCTTAGCCGTGATACTTTCAATCATCACAAGCATTGCCATTGCTCGCATTCGTTTTCCCAGCTCCGAAAATCCGTACACGGTAAATCGGTTCTCATCGGATATGGACTGCTCTCTGGCAAAAATGTCAAGCGTACCATCTGCAAATACTTCCAACTGGTCTACGATCTCCCGTGCTGCCTCATTTCCATCGTAATGCTCAAGAATATAATCTCTCATCACCGGAATTGTCGGAGATTCCGGACGGTTTCTTGTTCGTCTTTTGTCTTTTCGCTTCTTAAAGTATTCCTCATACATATGACTGACTGCCTTATCAATTACAGCGATGTGTCTGCTGGTAAGCGGCACCGGTTTCAATGCCTGCTCACAGATCGCATAGGCAAACTCTGCTTTTTCCGCTACAAAGCGGTCAATGTCCGGCACAACATCCGGCACATGAAACGGATTGACATAAAAGACATTTTCCGCAGACTGTGTCAGATTGATATACTGACCGCCCCACGCTGCAGCAATGTCTTTGTATTCTCCCATTGGATCTACCACAATAATGTCATCCTTTGAGAAACATAACACCTGCCCCATCTCTGATTTCTCATTGTAGGACTTTCCTGAACCCGGAACACCAAACACCATCCCGTTTCCATTCTTTAATAATTTACGGTTTCCTATGATCAGATTTTTGGATACCTTGTTAAATCCATAGCAGTAGCCTAAATCATCATGGATTTCCTGCACATTAAACGGAATAAAAATGGAAAGTTCCTCAGAGGTAATTGTCCGCATCGTATCAACAAATCTTGCTCCCGTCGGCAATGATGTATTCAAGGCATCAAGCTGTCGATAGGAATGTTGAACAATGTCCATGTTGTGTGTTTTTCCAATGATACGCACCTTTTCTGTCCGTTCCTCCAGTTCTTCCATTGAAGCAGCTTTTACCACAATGGTAATTCCCACATAAAGAAGTCGCTCATCAAACGAAGAAATACGGTCAAGCATCTCTTCTGTGTCTCTTTGCTGCTTTCTCCTCTCATAATTGATGTTCGTTGAATAATCTCCATTTTCGTTTTTTAACTCCTGCTCACGGTTAATACTTCGCTCATTAGACATGTACTTTTTCATCACCATCTGATATGCCACATCATTGTCAAGCGGCTCCACATCCATCGAATAAATGATCGGGAAGTCCATGTTTGTCAGTTCATTTAAGAATTGATCCGTCAAACCGTTCGGATATTTTCTGATAAACATCACACAGGCGCAGCTTCCACCCTCCATTTCCAAATATTCCGGATGCTCCCGCAATGAAGTATTGATAATGTCATTTCTCCAGTCCCGTTTCAGATGCAGATATTCATTCCAGTCAAAAGAAAAAGATGCCTCGTCACCCATGCGATAATAACTGTGTAATGCTCGCAAGCGTTCCGTGGCATCTAATGGTATCAGGCAGCTCCCCAATCGGTGAAATAACTGCTGTATGGAAAACTCTATGGTGTTAAAGTAATTTCTGGCACTTTCATAATCCGGCTTTCTGCAACTGACAATGAAATACTTGGATTGCAAAAGTCCTCCCCTCCCTTCCTGCAATCGCTTTTCAATCAGCTTGTGGTATTCTTTCGCCAAAGGCTCCATTTCTTTGCTGACTGCCTTCTGAAGAATTTCTTCCCGCAGCCTTCCATTGTCGGCATAATGATTGGATACAATGACCTTGTAGCTGACATTCATTGACCGAAGTAGCGTTTCAAACCGCTTGCCGGTTTCTTCTTTTTCTTCCTCATCCTGCGTGGAAAAGTTAATATCCTCAAACAGATACATCCTGTCAAACTGGTGAATCTTCTTTTTCCCTCCGTCTTTGTTTGTCGGACTCTCCAGTTCAAAGATACCGTTTTCTGATATTCGATAGATTGGTATCGTATCCTGAATACACAATGGCACTTTGTAAATGCGTTCTGTCTGTGGAGTCAGCGAGTCCTTTCTGAATAATTTTAGCATTTGTTTTAACCTCCTGTTCTTATTTTAAGTATGAAAAAAAGAACTACCGAAGTAATTCTTTTTCTAAATATATTGTTATCGTTCATTAAACAAAAAAATATTTTGTTTTCACATCACGAATCTTGTTTTTGAATATATAAAGATAACAACTGCATTTGACAACTATATTTTTGTTTTCCAATTTCATTTTCCGATATGCCAATCACCTGATCATCATCAACAACTTCACAAATACAATTAAATTCTTTGCACATAACATCCAACAATTCACACATGTCAGATACTTCAATTCTGTTATCATCTCTTGTCATATCAGTATGGGCCAAGAATTGTCTTCTCATTATTTTTACTGTCTCTTCAGTTTTCCTATTCCCTTTTTGTTTTTTCACTTGCTTATCAGGACAATTACAATTTCGCAATATGTCATTAACTGTATTCCGGAATTTAGGAATAGTATTAGCTTTAGAATCATTATCATAATATATTTTCCATAATGTCAATTCTAAATCTTTTTGCAATAAAAAAACAAACTGATTACTGATATTTATCACCTTATTATATAAATCCGGTCTATCTTTTTGTAGTTCTATATATGCCTCAAGAATTGCAACCTCACAATAACATTGCTTAATCATGGTATAAAGTTCATTGTAATTTCTATAAAACTGCTCATTAAATTTCATAATTGCCATTTTGAAATATTAATTTCTATTTCTACTAATTTTAGTAATAACGACCTTAGTAGCAGAATTAATTTTCATCCTCCAATCCTAATTATCATGTCGCATAAACCACCTACATCTATCTCAATTATACTCCCCTCTATGTAAGAATAAAAGCGTATTATTAAATTCGTTTTGCATGTTTCGGTGATGGTTCTTTCCGCAATTCCTCATTGTATATCTCCCCCTTCGGATCAAACCCACGCATTATACGTTCCGCTGATATATTCTCCGGTATTTTAGCAACTATTTCTACATCCTGCAGATTTTCAACCAATTCACAAATCTTTTGAATGGCAGTTTCTTCCACATTGATCTCCGAATAATAACGCAACATATCCAAATCCATCGTCTTGCCAGACACCAGATCCACTTGCATATCTTCCACTTCCGGCTGTCCCGGCTTATGTATCTGAATACCGATGCTTGGAATTCCGTTGAGAGTACCTTTTTGATACTCTTTCCACACTTCAATCGCTTCTTCTGCATTTGAAATGTCATCCCGGTATCTTCCCAGAGAATGAAACTCACCACACTCAGCCACAGTAAATGTAACTTCTAATCTCTCCAATTTTTCTGCAAAAAAATCCTTTACTTCACAGAAACCAAAAGAATCCACATAGAATGCTTTCTTATCACCCCCTGATTCCAAAACAATCACATCACTTACCGACAGGGAATGGCCGGTAAAATCCTCCGGACGGCGGATATTGAATCGTTCATACAAAGTATCCAGTGTTTCTCCAGGCTTTAATTCCCCCTGATACTTTGATTCATAATCACTGACATTTACCTGCAATCCTGTCTCATGCACATAGTTCATGCCCCAAAAGCGGTACTGTTCTCCATCGCTTCCGTCCTTGATCTGCAAAATTTCATAAGTAACAGGTGATGTTCCATAATAAGCTGTTTCTTCTTTCACACCGTCTGCCACATGGGAAATCAAATGTGCATAATGGCTTGGTTCAAACAGCTCCGGTACATTTTCCCGGATACTGAATGTCTTTCCGGTTCCCCCTGCTACAATGACATGATCATAAAATTCAATGTCTAACAGTAGGCTGGCATACATCATCTTCTCTGTCACATTGCGATCTGACACGCTCATCTGAAGATCCGATGATGGATGATTGTGGAGCATGATCATCCCTGCAGCGTTGCTGAGTATGGCTGTTTTATATAATTCTCTTCCAGTCACTAGAGAAGCATTGACACTCCCGATACTGACCACATTGAAATTGATGGGACGCCCCTTGCCATCCAGATTGACAACACAAACCTCTTCCCGGTCAAGTTCTGCTAATACCGGTGCCAAAACAGAAACTGCTTTATCCGGTGTATCTATGCGTTCCATACTGAATACCCCTGCTTTATCCGTCAGTTTTAGCCGCACTTCCACCTGTTTTAATTCATGCTGCATCCGACACCACCTCCACTGTTATCACTAACATCGTATCTTCCTCTTTTTGTTCGATAAGCTGTTTCAGTTCATCCAATGAATGGATCACAATACCTGTCTTTTCTTTTTTACTCATATCTCAATTCCTTTCCTGACTAATGAATTCTTCCAGAATGTTTCATCGGTTCATGGCTTTGTTCCTGCAACTCTGACTGCAAAGTATTCTTTTCTTCCTGCACATCAACCGTCGGCTCTAAATCCAGTTCCAGGTTCTTTTTCAGGTTTCTTTCCGGAACACATCTACTGAATTTATGTTCTTTTGCATCGTACTGATATACATGATTTGATAAAACTTCATCATCTCTTACACACGCCGCGTTTACACTACTCACCATCTCTTCAAGTTCTCCAAAATTCATGCCTAAGCTTTTAGGTACAATCATTAACTCATGCACCGAAGATGGAAGAACATAATAATCTCCTCCCACCTGTTCAGCCACCATTTTCTGCACATTTTCACTGATGATGCTGACAGCTCCATTGAGTTATGACTCATTGCTTAGGCAATAAATCTCTGTTCCTCCCGGTGGAAGCATTTCTCTGACATGCTCTTTAGCCTCTTCAAATGAAATTCCCTCCTGTTCTGATAATTGGCTCGCCGAAACTTCTACTATAACATTTTCAAGCGGTTCACATACCGATGGCGATAACCGCTCCATATTTTCCATTGCTAGCGCATGTAATTCTTCTGGTGTAACTCCATATTTTTCCATTAAATAATTTGTAATCATAATGGAACCCATAGAATGCGAATCTTCAGTCACCTTTATATTGTATGTAACCGCCAGATCTTCCCTCTGTGTATATGGTGCATCCTGTAAACGGATGCTGTTTTTCTCCAGATTGACCAGTTTTGGAAAAATATAGTCTTTTACTGTCTCATAATTTCCTATCTCTTCTAATTTTTCCTGAAATCCTCTGTTTACAACCGGTTCGATATTTTCAATATAAGTATCTGCAATATTCGACACGATTCCATCCAGGTCTTTTTCTTCTTTGTATTGCTCATACAAAGGATTCAGATAAATAGTGGGTGAAATATGACTATCCGGACTTGAAATCAGTAAACCATCTAACACTACATCGTTGTTTTTCACCACCTGACGGATTGTAATCTCTGCACTTTCAAACCGTTCCGGCAGATAATCCGTTACATTTTCTTTGATATACTCCATAAATTCGCTATAACTCTTCATTTCGTTTTACCTCTTTTCTTTCTGTCTGGACATGATGTCCAAACGCTCCTTTAATGTACTTGTGCCAAGTTGGATGTTCTTGTTTCTGTTGGTTCTCGTGACTGTGTATGGTAGATATGCCTTTCCTCACCTACCGCACAAAGTCCTCTCAGTATTCTCATATGGTCAAACGGTTTCATCCGGTTTGTTCCGGAATCATACTCATACGCAGCATGGGATTTCATTGCCGGCGAAGATAACACCAAATCTCCCAACTGGCTTAAGATGGAACGCAGATAAATCACACTGTCCTGTTCCACTTTTGGTGCGATCAGATATTCTGTATCCGATACCGGTATGGCATAAAAATCACCATCCATATATTCTGACATCTGCTTTTGCATTTCTTTACTGTCAAAGTTCTCCGCATTCTGCTCCGAAGAAAAACAGACTACTTCGCTTTCTTCTTCCGGCAGGGCGTCTAACAGCACTTCTCTCGCCCGTTCCTCTGTCATTTCATACTCTTCCATAAATTCCGGCAGAAGATGTTCTAACAGCCATTCGCCCAAAGGAGTCACCGTCGGTTCATTTTCTAGTACCGGTGTCTCGCCTTTTTCATCCATATTTAACAAGGCATCCAGTTCCGCTAACCGTTCCATCTTCTCCTTCAGTTCTTCCTCCGCAGGAAACGGCTTTTGCACCTCCAGCTTTGCCATTTCCAACTGGTGTGTGACATTGTTAAGTTTTGTCTCTGCTTCTGAAAGTTCCCCAGCCATGCCATCTAAAACATTGTGAAGTCTTGTGATATTTCCAAACGCATCCGAACCAAGTTCAAAGTTGTGGCTAAGTTCTCCTTTCAAACTCATCACAAACTTGCGGTTAAAGGAATCAAAAGTGACTTTCATTCTCATACCGGCATACTCACCAATCTCTACCATCTGCTGCAGGGAATCCATCTCCTGGCACATGGCAAGAATGGCTGTTCCTGCTTCTTTTTTGTCGGTAAAGACACGGTTTCCCACTTTCATGGAAAAGTTGTCCTTATCCGCTGGAAGATTCTTTCGCACAGTTTCCATATCTGTCTGAAATCCCCGAATCCGCTCTTGCAAAACTTCGATCTGCTTCGGATAATTCTTTGCAATGTTATCCTCCAGCCGGTAGATCTGACTGGTATGGTTTGCTTTCATCAGTTTCAGCCTTGATACCTGAATATCTAAATCCATCTTTTCCTTGATATAAGGATTTCCGGTAGCAAGTGCTTTGACCTCGGCATAAGTAAGTGCTGCTTCATCCACATCCTCACAGCTTCGTACCGGCGATTTACTTGTCATGATCTGGCTGATGAATTTCTGCTTGTTTTCTATGACCTGCCACGAATAACTGTCAAAGGTGCCTTCTGTCACATAACGAAAAATAGACACGGTATCATTTCTGTTGCCCTGTCTGAGAATACGTCCTTCCTGCTGTTCAATGTCTGACGGACGCCATGGTACGTCCAAATGATGCAAGGCAACCAGACGATCCTGCACATTGGTTCCGGCTCCCATCTTCTGCGTGGAACCAATCAAAAAACGAACCTGTCCGCTTCTTACCTTGCCAAACAGCTCCGTCTTTCTTAACTCCGTATTCGCTTCATGAATAAAGGCAATCTCTTCTTCCGGTACACCCCGGTTCATGAGCTTTCGCTTAATGTCATGGTAGACATCGTCAAACACCTCTGCTTCTACTATCTTTTCTCCATCGGCTGCAGTCGTTTTTCCAACGATCTTCGGTGTCGAAAGGTCACAAAAGATAAGCTGTGCGGATTTGTCTGCCTTTGTCCTGTCCCATATTTCATACGCCTTTTGCACAAGAGCGTTTACTTTGGAATGTTCTTCATCCGGCAGTAACGGATTGATCAATCTCTGATCCAGCGCCAGCTTCCTTCCATCATTTGTTATCTTTAACATGTTATCTTCATGCGGTTCCACGCTCCTGTCACGGACTGCCTCCGCCCGCTCCGCTAACGATGCAACCATCTCCTTTTGATGTTCGCTCGGCTGTAACACCACATTTTCATACTCTGCTTTCGGAATGGGTAGATTTAACATATCCGGTGTTTGAATATCCGCACATTCCTTAAACAGGGCGATTAACTCCGGCAGATTGTAAAACTTGGCAAATCTCGTCTTTGCACGGTATCCGGTTCCCTCCGGTGCAAGCTCAATCGCTGTCTGCGTCTCTCCAAAGGAAGATGCCCAGGAATCAAAATGCCCCAGTCCCATCCGCTGCAGCGTATCATACTGCAGGTAACGCATGTTGGTGTATAATTCCGTCATACTGTTGGAAATCGGGGTTCCCGTTGCAAAGGTAATGCCCTTTCCGCCGGTCAGTTCATCCAGATACTGACACTTAGCAAACATATCGGAAGATTTCTGTGCTTCCGACTGGGCAATACCGGCTACATTACGCATTTTTGTATGTAAAAAAAGATTTTTGTAATAATGACTTTCATCCACAAAAAGCCTGTCCACTCCTAACTGTTCAAAGGTCACAACATCATCTTTTCTGGAAGTATCATTAAGTTTGTCCAATCGTGTCTGAAGGGTTTTCCTCATTTTCTCCATCTGCTTAATGGTATAGCGTTCTCCCTGCTCCGCTTTGATTTCTTCAATCGACTGCGTGATCTCCGCAATCTGCCGCTCAATAATGGCAGTCTGCCGTTCGGCAGATAACGGTATCTTTTCAAACTGACTATGCCCGATGATCACCGCATCATAATCGCCGGTAGCAATCCGTGAGCAGAACTTTTTACGATTTGCCGGCTGAAAATCTTTCTTGGTAGCCGCTAAAATATTGGCTCCCGGATACAATCGTAAAAAGTCACCGGCCCACTGCTCCGTCAGATGGTTTGGTACGACAAACAAACTTTTCTGACATAACCCCAGACGCTTGCTTTCCATTGCAGCCGCAACCATTTCAAATGTTTTTCCGGCACCAACACAGTGTGCAAGCAGTGTATTATTTCCATACAAAACATGAGCCACGGCATTTTTCTGATAACCCTTTAACTCAATATCCGGTGTCATGCCCGGAAACTTCAAATGAGAACCGTCATACTCTCGTGGTCTGGTGGAATTAAACAATACATTGTATTTACTTACAAGTTCATTACGCCTGTCCATGTCACGAAATACCCAGTCCCGGAAGGCTTCCCTCATGGCATCCTGCTTCTGTGCAGCAATCGTTGTCTCCTTTTTATTGAGAACCCTCTTCTCTTTGCCATCCTCGATCACTGTGTCATACACACGGCTGTCCTTCAGATTCAGGGAATCTTCTAAAATCTGATACGCATTTCTCCGGCTGGTTCCGTATGTCATATTTACAAGTGCGTTTCCAAAGTCTGCATTTTTTCCTTTCACATTCCACTGCCCGGTCACATCGGAATACTGGATCTTTATTACATCACGATTTAATAAATGCTCCGGTGTCTCAAACACTTCCCGCATAAAGTCCTCGATAAATCTCGGTTCAATCCATGTTGCTCCAATCCGGACTTCAATCTCACTGGCATCCAGTTCTCTCGGCTGTACTCGTTTCAGTGCTTCCACATTGACTGCATACATGGGTTCATTCTTTGCAAAGGTTTCGGCTGCTTCCAGTTTGTTTCGCACATTTCCGCTTAAATAAGCATCCGCTGTTTCCCATTCCTCACTAAGTGGATTTTTGAAGATAATGCCGGTCAGCTCCTCGATCAGTGTATCTTCGTCTTTTCCACTCAGTTCCGACATGTATTCAAAATCAATCGCTGCTTTTTCTGCCAATGAAACCGCCAATGCTTCACTTGCCGTATCCACACTGGTCACCACTTCTGCTTTCTTTATGGTGCGCTTCGTAAACATATCCGCTTTTCCAAGAAAGTTGCCTTCCTCGTCCTGTTTCTCCAGCGAACAAAGCAGACAATAGCTGCTGTCCTGATGAAACGCCCGCTTATTGGTTTTGGAATAAATCCTCCCATAGTCTTTTGCAAAGGAATCATACAGGTCATTTAACTGTTTCTGCCGGGAATGGATCTGCTCATCCGGATAATCTTCTAACTGTAACCGGATCAACTCCCGTGTGCAGTCCCTTATAGCAACCATGCCCTTGATTCTCTCAAGCATTCCCTCGGATGCTTCTACCGGACGCATCAAAGAGTTTTCCCGATAATACAACCGATCATCGATCAGCGCATAGCTAAAGTTCTTTACTTCCGGTACTGCCGGGACAACCTCTGCCGTCAACTCCTCATTCAATTCTTCCAGTTCAATTTCTTCATAAGACCCCTCGATAAAAGACAGACTCTTTTGTAACTGCTCCTCGAAAGGAAGTGAATCATCCGGCACACAGGTACTTTCCATTCCATACGGTCCGCTAACCATTTCCATAGAGCCAACAACCATCTCCGGATGTTCCACAAAGTAGCTGTTCATGGCAATGCCATTCTCATCCTGTGAAAGATGCACCCAGTCCGGTTCTATGTCTACGATACGGTCACGCTTCTGTAAGAAAAGAATATCCGATGTCACTTCTGTTCCGGCATTGGCTTTGAATGCGGTATTGGGAAGTCTGACTGCCCCCAATAGTTCAGCCCTCTGTGCAATGTACTTTCGCACCTTTGGATTTTCCTTATCCATCGTTCCCTTACTGGTGATAAATGCAATCACACCGCCCGGACGCACCTGATCTAAAGTTTTTCCGAAGAAGTAATCATGGATCAGGAAGTTGTATTTATCGTATTTCTTATCTGCCACCTTGTACTGACCAAATGGAACATTGCCAACGGCAGCATCGAAGAAATCATTCGGAAATGATGTTTTCTCATATCCATCCACGGTAATGTTGGCTTTCGGATATAGCAGTCTTGCAATTCTTCCTGTCAGACTATCCAGCTCAACACCATACAAATGGCTCTCCCGCATCGTCTCCGGCAGCATACCAAAGAAGTTGCCGATTCCCATCGAAGGCTCTAAAAGATTTCCTTTTGTAAATCCCATTCTTTGCAATGTCCGGTAAATCTCCTGAATGATCACAGGACTGGTGTAATGAGCATTCAGGGTACTTTCCCTTGCAGAAATATACTCTTCCTCTGACAACAGGGTTTTCAGCTCCGCATATTCCTTCGTCCAGGCACTCTTGGTTTCATCAAAAGCATCCGCAAGACCGCCCCAGCCGACATACTTTGATAAGACCTCCTGTTCCTCATTCGTTGCCGGTCTTTTCTCCGATTCAATCGTTTCCAATGTACGAATGGCTTCCACATTTCGCTGAAACTTTTCTTTTGCTGTACCGACACCTAATTCCATGTCGGAAATTACATAGTTTTCTGCTGAAATGTCCGACTGATTTTGTATTGGAGATTGGCTTTCTGTTTCCTGCAAAATATCACTCTCACTGACCGGAACAGATTCTTCCAGTGGTGAAATATCTTCCTCTGACAGCGCCTTTTCTATAACTGCTTCTGTTGTCTCTATCACTTGATCCAATCCATCGGGTTCACCAACTACCTCTCCATTAACAACTTTCGGTTCGTCAGCCACATTATCCATCTCTTCTGAAACGATTTCTGGTTCATCAGCCACAGATCCCAGTTCTTCCTTTGCCTGCTGCAGTGCTTTTTCTTCCTGCTTCTGTTTATACTGGGCATACTTTACCTTGTCTTCTGCGGAAAGATAACGGTCCTCTTTCATCAGCTTTTCAATCCGTTTTGCCACGACATTCCATGAAAGATGGGCTTCCGCATCCGGTGTCATAATGCTGCCTTTGCGTAATTTAATCCCTTTCGCATCATAATCCTTAAAACTGCGATCCGAACCTGCCAGTGCATGACTGGTACCTCCGGTTCCATACTCGTTTTTGAGGAAATCAGCAGCTTCTTTTAAGGTATGCTCCTGATTATAGAAGTCATAAATCCGAAAGCTGCCATGCTCAAAGCCGGAACCTCTCGTAAGGGTGTGGTCAATCTCATCCGCTGTGATAAAATCTTCAACAGCCACTTTTACTTCTTCCGGCAACGGATAAGAAACCTTTTCCTTCAAAAGATCAGCAAGGTCATCTCGCAGCTCTTTTGGATCTTTAATCAGACGAAAACGGTACTGTATTTCTCCGGCATCCACCTGTTGCAGTGTCTGATCCATCTGCTCTACAATCCTTTGAATATCCTCCCCATTGGACAGCATATCCGTAATACGTTCATGCTGTACCGGATAATCATATCCATCAAATCCAAGTTTCTCTGGATACGCTCCAACAGAGTCCCGGTAATAAAAGAAAAGCATATCGGCTAACTCTTTTCTTACAAACTGGTCAGCCAGATATGCTTCGTTGCTGTCAATGTAACTACCCGCTTCAATCTGTCCACGGATCACAGACTCCACAGCACTCCATGAAAGATGTGCCTCGGTATGCTCAAAAGCAGAAGTGCCGTGTGCCGCATACGTTCCATCCTCATTAAACCAGACCGAGATCTGTTCCCCTCCAAGTTGAAATCCTTTGCCGGTTTCTCCGTATTCTTTCTGAAGAAAAGCCGCCATTTCTTCCGGTGTTTTTCCGGTCTGATACTTATGATAAATTCGTTTCCGACTGTTTTCCTTTCCTCCACCGGTGCGAAGAATCTCCTCGATCTGCCCTGCAGTTATCGTGCCGAAAAGGAATCTGTCCGATGGCATTTCTGCCTGTGCCATCGCAATATTTCCCACCTGCTCCGACATAAGAGAAAATAAATCCATCTGTCGATAAGGACTGTCTGCAGGCGGTTCATACTGCTCTAACTCTGCTACTGATAAACCAGTTCCTTCAGAACGATCTCCTCTGCCTGCTGATAGATCTGGTTCATCTCTTTCGTCCATTGCAGCGGATCGTTCTGTTTCATTTTCTCCGTCACGGTCTGGTTCTTCGACAACTTCTGTACCAGCACCTCGAACCTCTCCTCTGCCTGTTCCTGTATCTCCAGACAGTGTGTCAGCAGTTCTCCGCTCAGAAGAAGTCCCGTATAAATCCCCCTCCTGTGATTTTTCAGATAATTCTTCCGCAATGCTCCGTATTTCGTCAGCATGGTTCCTTCCTGCTCCGAAGGTATCAGATTGGGAATCCGATAGTCCCCGTTCCTTTCGTATGTCAGATTCATGCCCTGCCACCGCCCTTTCTGTATGATTATGATTTCCTGTATATCTTCTATTTTGCAATAATGCCCTGTCATACCTTGCAATCGTTCTTCCAATCCGGTTCAGCACCGGTTCACATAACTCCGAAGTGGTACTGCCAAGCACCGATAAGGTTCTGAGCGTATTAAACTCATGGATGTAATCAAAGGTAAAATCATCGGCAAACTCCGTCATATCACATCCACATCGCTTCAGAATGGTATAACCTACACTTTGCACCAGCATTTCCCGAAACCGGACAGCAACTGCATCCCCATCCAGATCTTCCAAAAAACTGTTTGCCGCTTCATCGATCACCTCATCGACCGCTTCCTCATAAAAATCTTCCGCTATTCTTTCAGCGATCTCATAAATGCGGTTTTCAAAAGGAAGGGAAACATTGGTACTGCCATAAATATGCTCCAGTTCAGCAAGAACCACTTCTTTATGCTCTTCCCTCAAATGCCAGATAAACGGATCTTTACCAATCCGTCTTGCCTTATGAACATCGGACACATCAAAGACATATCGAAGTTTTGGTCTTTCACTTTCCCAATCAATAAGGGCAATTCCTTTTGCTCCCCGGTTTACCCAGCAAAACATCCTCTCATTCCACATTTCAAGCGAGGCACAGGCAGTTGCGTCCGGTCGCTGTGCATAGATGAGTAGCTGGTCCTCAAAGGGATACTTATATAACCTTGACGCAACATCAAGGTATCGAATCCACTGCTCTCTGCCACGACAGACTTTCTTTGCGGTCTCTCGTGCCAGAACAGAGATTTTTATATATTTCGTCATTACTTTTTCCTCCTGCACCTGCTTCTGTTTGGACATAATGTCCAAACGCTGCTGTTACTGATCCCGGCTTTCTGCAATGGCAGTTATGTAACCCATCAGCCTTTTTTCACTGTCTATATTTCTTTCAATATCCATCCTTATTTTCTCATCGTTTCTTTCTTCGTTTTTTTCTGCTTCCATTTGTCTGTACCTCCAATTCCTTTCACTGATTTCTTGTTTCATAGACATAGGGCTTTTGAAATATGAGCTTTATACTCTTTCTCACAAGCTGAACCAATGTCATGCCGTTTTTATGGTAAAATCCACACAGTCCAATGATACCGATCACCGGCATACACAAAGTGATCGCTGTGTTAATCCCTACACCAAAGTAAAAATGCAGAAGCAGGATTCCTCCCACTCCTGTAAATAATGCACTTCCTCCGAATACGCACTCCCTGAAAGACAATCCCTTGAAGAAATCATCCTTAAAGGCAGCCACATCCGGATTGATTGTTTTTGTCATTGATTTCCCCCATTTCTATAGATTAAATGCTTTCTGCATAACGCTGTCCGACATCTTTACCGAGGATGAAATAACTCCCATCTTCAAGCAATACTCCAACAACCGGATGATTGCATTTTCCGTGCCGATCGCAACGGTATTGATAAAACTGGCACTGATCGTAATCACAACCGCAATAAGCAAAGCAGAAAACACATATCCGAAAAAGGTGCGTATATAGGAATAACCCACATTTGCCGTCTGACCGCCTGCTGCAAGGGTAGACAATGCCACGCCCGCAAACGGAGCGATCATGTAAATCTTCAGAATACGATTTAACACCGTCAGCACCACAATAAATCCGCACACCACGGTAAATAAGAAAAACAGGATACTCGTCAAAAAAGCGGTCATCGTTCCAAAGTCTGCACTGGATATATTTTCATACACCTTTGCACCGTCAAAGTCATAAATCATTGACAGCTTGTTTTCTCCCAAGATTGCAGAGGTCAGGTTCTTTCCCCATGTAAAAAACTTCGGCATATAACTTAATGCCATGCTCATCACATTTGAGGTTATAATCAACCGAATGAACATTTTTATCGTTCGTTCAAATGTCAGATCTGCATGTAAATCACAGCTATCCCTGCAAAATCCATACAAGAAAAAAATGCAGAGCAAAGAAACTGCAACTACATTTAAGGTGGTATAGATCGTTGATATATTTTCCCAGACATCTTTGTATGTGCCGGAAGATGGATTTTTCGTCAAAACATCGGCTGCCAGTTTCATCATGTCATTCCATGCGTACCCGGCAGCTTCAAAAAAGTCTTTACCGCTAAAGAAGTCTCCTAAATCTGAGAAAAATCCTGTTACGGAATCCCACAATCCCACCATCATCACCTCCCTTCAGGATTCCGGACACAGCGAAAATTTATGATCCGCTGCACCCGCTTTCATTACGAAACGCCCAATAGTTTCAGAATCGCCGGAACTGCAATCATGATCAAACCGCCGATCACCTTTTTGATTGCCTGACTTTGCTGCGTCGTGTCATGTGCCGAGTACCCGGTACCAAAGTCTAACAGCCCCCAGGCAAGAAAAATCACACCAACTCCACCAACACAGCCAAGAACCAAGTCCTTAATTACATTGATGCCGTCCGTGACTTCTTTCACCCCGGTATCTGTGGCATTGCCTTTTTCATCTTTTGCAAACGCCACCGCTGGCACATTTGCCAGTATCCAAAAATAGACAAATGCTGCTGTTCCTGTGCACCTTTTCCATAATCCATTGCAGCGGGGTTTCATAACCTCTAATTCCTTATGCATTGTTGTCCTCCTTGCTTTCTGTTATCGTTTCCTGCAGCCGATTACCATAAGCCGCTTATCCCTTCCATCCATCGTCCTGCAAGTGGAAAGCGTTACAAACTTATATTTCCGAAAGAACGTCTCTGCATCACTTTCATCCATTTCCTTTTTCATCTTCTTTGCCGCTTCGCTCTGAAACTTGCTGTGACTTAGGATTTTCTCTACCATCCCGTAATAATCCTTCTCATTTCCGTAATCCGTAAAAGAATAGTAATCTGCATATTTGTCCGTTTCCAATACCGAAACGATGCGATAGTCTTGGTCCTTTCCCTCTACCGGAGTAAACGAAAACACGGGATGTTCCTTAAAAAATGTTTCCTCACGGAAATTTTGCAGATAGCCAAAATACCGTCTCCCGTTGATGTTGTGACCGTAAATGATAAGATTGTCACTGTCTGTCTTACAGCGGACATCTAAAAACGGTGTCCCATAAAAGCTGTAATCACCATGCACATCCCGGTGAAGATAATACTGCCAGTCACCTTCGTGATGACCTTTGATACCTGTCTGCATAACCGGATAAGAAAAGCCGGTGCCTTCGATTTCTAGCCACCCGATCATATCTTTGTACTTTTTGTGGAGGTTCCGTACACCATCCTTTTCTTTCTCCGTGGTAATCTCTTTTTCTATCTTGTCCTGCTTTCTCTCCTGATCCACAGT
>OLVW01001350.1_pt1 | contig 21203 bp, 21 predicted proteins | sample 1673301 | NCBI WGS metagenome assembly OLVW01 (sample SAMEA3178941, study PRJEB25190) | human gut metagenome
ATACATATATAGAAGACTTAGACAAAAGCAAAGAATATTATATAGAAGCTAAATTATCAAATACAAATAATACTTCAAACCAAAAGACAGAAATTGTAAATCTTGTAGATGGAAGGTTGGGAAATATAAAAGAGAATACAATATTGGTTAGTATAAAAGAAAACAAATTTACTTTTGAGAATATAAATTAGTTAAAAAGTATAATACTTATATAAAATAAAGAACATTAAATAAAAGAAAATAATATTATGGTGAAATATATTTTAACAAAAACAATATTGGTTGACATGAAAAAAAAAAAGATATATAATACTGAAAAAAGAAGGGAAAGATATATGGAAGTAAAACCAGAAGTTGAATTAGAAAGAGCAAAAATGAGAAATTATATATTAGAAAAAGAAAACGAAATTTTATTAGGAAGTATTGGAGCACTTGCAAAAGAAAAAAAACAGTTAATAGAAGAAATACAAAATCTTAAGGAAATACAAAATCATAAAGATAGTACTTGTGATAAAATAAAAAAAATATTTAGAGGACTAGCTATTAAAAAATAAAAAAGAAATTCTTCTATGAATAATAAAAAAAGACTGAAGAAAAATAGGAATTAATTCTTGGTGTACTAAACATATTATATATTGCAAAGTATAATATAGCAAAATTTAAAGAAAGGGATTAATCAATTATAGATATTAGTATATCTATAATTGATTATATATAAATAGATGATGAAAAAACTAGAAAAAGAAGTCTTTTGGATGACTCATCCTGCATTTGGAGAGAGTATAAAAATTTTATTTGATATAGATAGTAAAATTCCATATGAAAATGATTTTAAAGATAGAAAAACTGATAAAAAGAAAATTGCTATTGTATATGATAGAGATGGGTGGGCTTTTTGTAATATAGCCAACGAAATAAAGAAAAATTTAAGTAATGAATTTGATATTACAATTTTCCCAGTATCAGTATTTAAAGATAATCCGGTTCAATTGATTCTTCTTGCAGATCAATTTGATTTAGTTCATTGTTTATGGAGAGGGCAGTTATCAGGTTTTGACAATGAATATGTTAGAGGATATATTTTAAATATGGGATATACATTTGAAGAATTTAAAGAAAAATTTTTGGATAAGGTTAATGTAACAACTTCAGTATATGATCATAAGTTTTTAGATGATAAATCGATAGACATAACAAAAGCATTTGCAAAGTATGCTAAAAACTATACAGTATCTTCTACTATATTAAAAGATATATATGATAAATTAGATATTGATAAAAAACCTATGGCAGTTATAAGTGATGGAGTTGATTTGCAAAAATTTAGACCTGAAAATTTAGAAAGGTTTAAAATAGAAAATTTAAAAAATAGAAAATTAAAAATTGGTTGGGTAGGAAATAGTAAATTTACTGATTCAGAAGGAGATAATGACTTAAAAGGTGTACGAAAAATAATAAAACCAGCATTAGAAGAACTAATAAAAGAGGGGTATCCAATAGAAATTAAATTTGCGGATAGAAATGAAGGATATATTCCACATGATAAAATGCCAGATTATTATAATTCTATAGACTTATATGTTTGTGCATCTAAAAATGAAGGAACACCAAATCCAGTATTGGAGTCAATGGCAACTGGAGTACCAATAATATCTACAGATGTTGGAATTGTTAGAGATGCTTTTGGAGAAAAACAGAGAAATTTTATATTGAAGGAAAGAACTAAAGAAGAACTAAAAGAAAAGATACAATATTTATTAGAAAATTTGAATATAGTAGAAGAACTATCTAAAGAAAATTTGAAAGAAATTCAAAATTGGACATGGGAAAATAAATGTCAACAATTTAAAGAATTTTTTGAAAAGAATTTATGAAAGTGGAATATTAAATTTTAAAAGAATATGATTATGAAACTAATATAGAGGCTTGGCTTAAAAAAGCTAGGCTATTTCTTTGCAATATCTTAATATGAAAATAATAATTGTTAATAAATTTTAGTTAGAGTGATAAAATTAGGTTGAATTTTAATGTAGAAGAAAAAATGGACAAAATAGCAGTATTAATACCATGTTATAACGAAAGCAAAACAATAAAAAAAGTAATAGAAGATTTTAAAAGAGAATTGCTAGAAGCAACAATATATGTATATGACAATAACTCAAAAGATGGAACAGATGAAATTACAAGACAAGCAGGCACAATAGTAAGATATGAAAGAAAACAAGGAAAAGAAACGGATTTGTAGAAATAACAATTCCAGAAGGAAGACAGGGAAAAGTAGAAGTAAAATATGTAGGAACAAAACTGTACTATGTATCGTTAGCAGTATCAATTATAGGATTTATTATATTTGTAACTTACATTATACTTTATGAAAAAAAATTATATTATGAAAGGAAAAAAAATGCCAAAAGTAAGTGTAATTGTACCAGTATATAATACTGAAAAATACGTCGAAAAATGTTTGACATCTATTGCAAATCAAACAATGAAAGATTTTGAATTAATAATTATTAATGATGGTTCAGAAGATAATTCTGAAACTGTTATTAATAGTTGGTTAAAAAACAACAAGAACATTGATGTGAAGTATTTTGTAAAGAAAAATGGTGGACTATCTGATGCAAGAAATTATGGAGTAACAAAAGCAAATGGAAGATATATTTCATTTGTAGACTCAGATGATTATATTGATAAAAATTTATATAAAAATTTAGAAGAATATATGGATGCCGATGTTGACGTAATAAAATTTAAACTAAAAACGGTAGACGAAAATGGTAATGTTATAGAAAAAATGGAAGGGCCAACTTTTGAAAAATGCACAGGAGAAGAAGGGTTTGAAAGGCTATGCGGCAATGACAAGTATATTGATCCTGCATGTATATATTTATATAGAAAAGAGTTTTGGGTGAATAACAAATTTAAATATGAAGTAGGAGCATACCATGAAGATTTTGGGTTGACTCCATTTATAATAATTAATGCAAAAACATTTGTGTCGACTGAACAATACGGATATAACTACTTACAAACAAATAGTAGTATTACACGATGTAATGACCAAAAGAAAAATATAAAAAAGGCAAAAGATATTTTAAAGCATTATGATAATATGATGAAAAGAATAGAGGATTATAATGTTACTGATAAAACTAAAGAGTTAATAAAGAGATATTATACAAATACAGTAATACTTAAAGGAAAAGAATTGCAGACAAAAAAAGAAGACTTTGATATATATATAAAAGAAATAAAACAACGAAAATTATATCAAAATATTAAACCATATAATTTAAGACAACTAATAAAAAGGATAATATTAAAGACTAGTGTTAAATTATATTTACAATTGAGGTAAAATATGTCAAAAGTTACTTTTTATTTTAATGAAAAATTATTTGACAATAATAAAATTTATGATATAATTACATCAAATTAAAATTGTACCAAAAGGAGACAAATAATGAAAGAAACAGATAATGATATCGCTATAAAAGTAAATCATGTATATAAAAGTTTTAATGTGTATTATGATAGAGCAAATACATTAAAAGAAAGATTGCTATTTATAGGAAGAAATAAAAAGAGGGAAAAACGAGAAATATTAAATGATATTAATATAGACATAAAAAAAGGAGAAACTGTAGCATTAATAGGGGTTAATGGTAGTGGAAAATCAACACTTCTAAAATTAATGACACAAATAATTTTCCCAAATAAAGGAACAATTGAAACACATGGAAAATTAACTTCACTTTTGGAATTAGGTGCAGGGTTTCATCCGGATTTTTCTGGAAGAGAAAACATATATTTTAATTCTTCAATATTTGGATTAACAAAAAAAGAAATTGACAGTAGATTAGAGCAAATAATTGAATTTTCTGAATTAGGAGAATTAATAGATAATCCTGTAAGAACATATTCTTCTGGACAGTATATGAGATTAGCATTTTCAGTAGCAATAAATGTAGATGCGGAAATTTTGCTAATTGATGAAATATTATCTGTAGGAGATCAACATTTTCAAGAAAAGTGTTTTAACAAAATGAGGGAACTAAGAAAAGAAGGAAAAACAATGGTCTTTGTAACACATAGTATGGAATCTGTAAGAAATCTATGTGACAGGGCAATATGGCTGTATAATGGAAAAGTTAGGATGGATGGAAATACTGACGAAGTTGTAGACGAATACTTAAGAGTAACTATGTAACAAAAATCAGGTGTAAGACAAGGAGAAAATATATGAACATATTCAAAAAAATATATAATTATAGAGAACTATTAAAAACAAATGTAAAAAAGGAAATAAGAGGAAGATATAAAAATTCAATATTAGGAGTAATGTGGTCATTTTTAAATCCGTTATTGCAATTACTTGTTTACTCTGTAATATTTGGGGCATTATTAGCAGGTGGTTCAGATTCGTATTATCAACAAACATACTATATATATGTTTGTGTTGCATTAATACCATGGACGTATTTCACAACTGCCATAACTCAGTCAGCGTTTACTGTTATAGGAAATGCAGATATCATAAAAAAAGTATATTTTCCAAGAGAAATATTACCAATATCAGTAGTTACAAGTGGAGCAGTTAACTTTATGATTTCAACAATAATAATATTAGCTTTTGTAATATTTTCACCAGTAGGACTTTCTTGGTACTTATTATTATATCCTTTTATACTATTGATACAATATGTATTATTATTAGGTATATCATTTATTGTATCATCTATAACAGTGTATTTTAGAGATTTAGAACACATTATAGGTATTGTATTAATGGCAGCATTTTATGGAACACCAATTGTATATAAATTAGAACAATTGCCACATAATTTACAAGTTTTAATGCAATTAAATCCAATGACACATCTTATAAATGCATATAGAGATATATTCTATTATCATCAAATGCCTAATATGAAGGTACTATGTATATTATTAGTACTATCAACAATATTAACAGTAGTTGGATACTTTATATTCAAAAAATTACAAAAAGGATTTGCAGAACAATTATAGAAGTTTCTAGGTATAACGTAAAAACCTAAATATAAAAATAAAGGAGATAAGGTATAATAATATATGTATTATACCTTATGAAAATATATGGATAAATTAAAAATATTTGCTTGCCCAACAGCGGAAAATTTTACAAAAGAAGTATGTGATTATATAGGGATAGAACCTGGAAAAATTAATCATATTAAATTTAAAAATGACAATAATTTTGTACAAATTTTAGAAACTGTAAGAGAAAGTGATGTGTATATTATACAAACTACACAACCACCAGTAAATGAAAGAATAATGGAATTATTAATTACAATAGATGCTGCTAAAAGGGCGTCTGCTAAAAATATAAATGTTGTATTACCATATTTTCCATATTCAAGATCAGACAAAAAAGATCAACCACGTGTGCCAATATCTGCTAAGTTGATAGCTGAAATTTTAGAGGCAGCAGGTGCAACTAGAGTAATTACCTGTGACTTGCATAATCCTGCAATTCAGGCATATTTTAATGTTAATTGTGATAGATTAACTGCAGAATATTTATTAGAAGATTATTTTAAAAAGAAGAATTTAAATAATATGGTAATAGTTGCAACAGATGCGGGGAGTTCTAAAAAAGCATATAAATATTCTGAATATTTTAAATGCCCAATTGCATTAGTAGATAAAAGAAGAGAAGGTAATGATGATAGAGCAATTGCAAGTACGATAATAGGAGATGTAAAGGATAAAAATGCAATTATATTTGATGATGAAATAGATACTGCAGGATCTATGATTGAAACAGTAAAAGTACTTAATAGATTTGGTGCTAAAGCAATATATGCAGGTTGTACACATGGTGTATTATCAGGACCAGCAATTGAAAGAATAAAAAATTCAGATATAAAGGAATTGGTAATAACAAATACGATACCATTACCAGAAGAAAAGAAAATAGATAATATTACGGTTTTATCTATTGCACCTTTATTTGCTGAAACAATAAAAAGAATCCATGAAGAAAGACCATTAGGAGAGTTATTTGATATATGAAAAAATTACTAAAAAAAGTATTAACTAAAGAAGTAATATTATATATTGTATTTGGAATATTTACAACAGTAGTAAATTTGTTTTCATTTTATGTAATGAATTCAATTTTTAAATGGAATGAAAATATATCCAATTTTATAGCAATATTATTAGCAGTAATTTTTGCATATATAACTAATAAAGATTTAGTTTTCCATGCAAATGCTAATGACCTAAAGGCAAAGATACAACAATTTTGTAAGTTTATGTTAGGAAGGGCTTTTACAATGATTGTGGAATTTATTGGAGGGTTCTTATTATTTGATTTACCAATTCCAAACATTGTAACAAAAGCTGGACTTACAATAATTGTAATTATATTGAATTTTTTTATAAGTAAATTTTTTGCATTTAAACATAGCACAAAAGAAGAACAAAACTAGAAGAATAAATGAAATAATATGTTTTAAAAGTTATATTATATATACTGTGCGAGCATATTATAAGAGGAGCAATATATATGAAAAAAATAAGCATTATAATACCAGCATATAATGAAGAGGAATCATTGCCAATATTGTATGAAAGATTATCAAAATTAATAGAAAATATGAAAGCATACGAATTTGAAGTTTTATTTATAAATGATGGAAGTAAAGATAAAACAGTAGAAATAATTAAAAGTATGAGAGAAAAAGATAATAGAATATGTTATGTGGATTTTGCTAGAAATTTTGGAAAAGAAATTGCAATGATAGCGGGTTTAGACTATGCAACAGGTGATTGCGTAATTTTTATGGACGCAGATTTACAAGATCCACCAGAGTTAATTCCTGAATTAGTTAAATATTGGGAAGAAGGTTATGATGATGTATATGCTAAAAGACAATCAAGAAAAGGTGAAACTTGGTTAAAGAAATTTACATCAAAAATGTATTATAGAGTGCTACAACATGTAACTAAAGTTGAAATACAAGAAGACACAGGAGATTTTAGATTATTAGATAGAAGATGTGTGAATGCATTAAAAAAACTTAGAGAATCACAAAGAAATACAAAAAGTATGTTTAGTTGGATAGGATATAAGAAAAAGGAAGTTTTGTATGATAGAGATCCTAGAATTGCAGGTTCAACAAAATGGAATTATGCAAAACTTATGGATTTAGCAATTGATGGAATAACATCGCTTACAACATCACCATTAAGAATATCAACATTTATTGCAATACCTACATTTATGGTTTTATTTGTTTATTTTATATATGTGATAGCAAAAAGCATTATAATACATGAAGCAATACAAGCATTCCAAGCAATAATATTATTAATATTATTTTTCTCAGGAATACAAATATTATTATTTGGAATAATTGGAGAATATTTAGGAAGAATATTTAATGAAACAAAAAATAGACCATTGTATTTGGTAAATGAATATAATGGAGAAAAAGAAATGAATGATAATTAAAATTTTGGGATTAGAGACCCGTCCCCCAATCCCGTTAAAAATCCGTTCTCCAATCCCGAAATTTTATAGTATAATACAAATTAATCCTCCTGAACCCTCATTAACAATACGTTCCAAAGTCTCTTGAAGTTTCATTTGAGCATCTTCTGGCATCTTAGAAAGTTTAGTTTGCAAGCCTTCATTAACAAGTTCATGCAAACTCTTTCCAAAAATATTGGATTCCCAAATTTGTTTAGGGTCATTCTCAAAACCAGAAAGTAGATAATTTACCAATTCTTCAGACTGTTTTTCAGAACCAACAATAGGTGAAACTTCAGTAGTTACATTTGTTTTTATCATATGAATGCTTGGGGCAGTTGCCTTTAATTTCACACCAAAGCGTGAGCCCTGTTTAACCATTTCAGGTTCCGCTAAAACTAAATCATCAATTGATGGAGTAACAATTCCATAGCCTTTTGCATTGACTTCTTCCAAAGCATATGCAATTTTATCATATTTTTTCTTAGCAGAAGAAAGATCTGTAATAATCCCAAATAAGTCGCCTTCATTTTCAACATTGACACCAGTGATTTCTGATAATACTTTGTAGAATAAATTTTCTTTTACATCAATTTGAATTTTTACATTACCAGAGCCAAGTTCAATATTTGTAATTGTAGTTCTAGAAATTATTTCAGTTTGACTTATTTTTTGTGTACAATTTGAAATATCTTTTAAAACATTTGCATCTGCAAATGCGTCTTTAATTTCATTAAATAATTCAGTTTTTATAGGATGGTTAAAGCTTAATCCATCAACCCAACGAGGTAGTTTAATAGCAATTTTTTGTGCAGGAAATTCGTATAAAATTTTAGAAAACATTGTATTTATGTCGTTTATACTTAAGTTTGCACAATTTATTGGCATTACGCTTGTATTATATTTATCAGTTAATTTTTGAGCCAATTCTTGAGTGTAATCAGATGACGGTGTTTCAGAGTTTAGTAAGATTATGAATGGTTTATTTAAAGCCTTTAATTCGGAAACCACACGTTCTTCTGCTTTTATATAATCTTCTCTTGGTATATCTGTAACAGTTCCGTCAGTTGTAACTAAAATGCCAATTGTTGAATGTTCTTCAATTACTTTTTTAGTACCAATTTCAGCCGCTGTTTCAAATGGAATTTCTTCATCAGACCAAGGTGTTTTAACCATTCTAGGCATATCATCTTCAAGGTAGCCAATAGCGTTATCAACTAAATAGCCAACACAGTCAACTAAACGAGTTTTGAATTTTAAGTTATCATCTAAAGTTATCTCAATAGCCTCATTTGGAACAAATTTAGGTTCTGTTGTCATAATAGTTCTGCCACCAGCACTTTGAGGCAATTCATCTTTTGCTCTTTCTTTTTTGTATTCATTATCAATATTTGGAATTACAAGTAAATCCATAAAATTCTTAATAAATGTTGATTTACCAGTACGAACAGGACCTACAACACCAACATAAATGTCACCATCAGTTCTTTTTGCTATGTCCTGATATAAATTTGAACTTTCCATCTATATACCTCCCTTAAAAATGCAGACTTTAATATGAAATATAAAAAATGATATTATTGTCTGCACTGTTCAAAACAACTTAAATGTTTGTACCACATAACTTTAATTAATGTATATTGTGAATTTTCAAATTATATGACAAGTTTTAGAAAAAAGTTTGCAAAAATCAGTATATTGTGATAAAATGGCAAAAGAAATTACAATAGTAATTGAAATGAACAAAAAAATTAAAATAGAATAAAATATACTAAAAAAAGTAACTTGATTATCGAAGGATATTCAAGAAAAGGAGAAGGCTATGGATAAAAATGAAGAAATAATAAAATTATTAAAAGAATACAATCAAGAACATATAATAGAATTGTTAAATAAATTAGACGAAAATAAAAAAGAAGAATTATTAGAGCAATTAAAAAATATTGATTTCCATCAAATTGCAGAATTATATGAAAATACAAAAAAAGAGATTGAATTAAAAGAAAATAAAATTGAATCTATACCATATTTAGATAAAGAAAAATTAACAAAAAATGAAAAAGATACATTTGATAATTTAGGAGAGAAAGTTATTGTTAGTGGACATTATGCGGTTGTTACAATGGCTGGAGGTCAAGGAACAAGACTTGGTCACACAGGCCCAAAAGGTACTTTTAAACTAGATGTTTATGGTAAAGGGAAATATTTATTTGAAATCTTAGCAGAAAATTTAAAAGAAGCAAATAAAAAGTACAACACAATTATTCCTTGGTACATAATGACAAGTAGAGAAAATAATGAGCAAACACAAGAATTTTTAGAGAAAAATAATTACTTTGGATATGATAAAAATAGTGTTATGTTATTTGAACAAGGTGAGTTGCCATTAGTTGATACAAATGGAAAAATGCTAATCGGAAAAGATATGAAAGTAAGAGAGGCTTCAGATGGAAATGGTGGAGTATTTTCTTCACTTAGAAAAACAGGAATGCTTTCTGATATGAAAGAACGTGGTGTTAAATGGGTATTTATTGGTGGAGTTGATAATGCTCTTTTGAAAATGGCTGATGTCACATTACTTGGAATGGCAATTGATAAAAACGTGCAAATTGCTTCAAAATCAGTGGTTAAGGCAAATCCACATGAAAGAGTTGGAGTATTTTGCAAAATGAATGGTCATCCAAAGGTTATTGAATATTCAGAATTACCAGAAAAAATGGCAGAAGAAGTTGATAATAATGGAGAATTGAGATTTGGTGAATCTCACATTATGTGTAATTTGTTTACAATTGATGCTATCGAAAAAATAAGCAAAGAACCATTAATTTATCATAGTGCTTTTAAGAAAAATGCTTATATTGATGAAAATGGTAAAGAAGTTATACCAACTGAACCAAATTCTTATAAGTTTGAAGCGTTTATTTTTGATAGTTTTGAGTTGTTTGATGATATTGCAATTCTTAGAGGTAAGAGAGAGGATGATTTCGCTCCTGTTAAGAATAAAGAGGGTGTTGATAGTCCAAAGACTGCTAAGGAATTGTATGAAAAATATTGGGAAAGAAATTAAAAAAGAGGGATTATGGGGTTGCTACTCCAAATTCCTCTTTTAAAATATTTTTAGGGATTGGGGGACGGGTTTTCCATCCCTAAAAAAAATAGGGATGGAAGACCCGTCCCCCAATCCCTATTTTTTCATAACTACATAGTTTGATTTCCTGGCAAGAAATAATCAATAACACCATAAATCAAAGCTCCAATTATAGCAGCCATCCATGAAATAGAGTAACCTGCTACAAAGAATTGAGTAACATATAAAGTAATAGCGGCCAATGCAAAACCTACGAAGCCTTTACCAAATGGGCTTGCATGTAAACCTGTAAACTTTGTAACTAAGTAATCTATTACTGTTAAAACAACAGCGGCTATAATTAAAGTCCAAATATTATTAATTGAAAAACCAGGTGTAAAAAATGCAGTAATACCTAGAACAACAGCAGCAGCAATTAATCTACCAACTATTTGCCACACTGTGGAAGTACTATTTTCACTTCTTGTTTGTGAATTTGACATATAGAAAACCTCCTTAAATTTTTAAAAACTTATGCAAATTAAATTTGCAATTTCAAGGCTCTAATTTTATTATTCACGAATTTTTAAATAATATTCAAAAATATAAGTATAAAAAAGTTAATTTTTGTAAAAAATAAAATAAAAAATATTATAGAAAAAATATAAGTACTAAAAATAAATAAATTATTAATTTCAAATATTTTTAAATTATATTTTTAATGTAAATAGTGTTTGAGGTGAAAAAATGTTAATTATTTTTTTTAGAGCAATAATATTATACATATTTGTATTAATTGTAATGAGGTTAATGGGAAAAAGGGAAATAGGGCAATTGCAACCATTTGAACTTGCAATTTCAATAATGATAGCAGACTTGGCTACTATTCCTATGAGTGATATAGGTGTTCCAATATTCAATGGATTAATTCCAATTTTAGGACTTTTAGTTATGCATTTGTTAATTTCATTAGTAAATTTAAAAAGTATAAAAGCAAGGGAGATTATTTGTGGAAAGCCAACAATTTTGATATATAGAGGAAAAATTGATGAAAAGGCTTTAAAAAAAGAAAGATTTACGATAAATGAATTGGAAGAGCGACTTAGAGGAAATAATATTGTTAATTTAGGTGATGTGGAATATGCAATTTTGGAAACAAGTGGACAAGTTACGGTAATTCAAAAGCCTGAAAAGAGAACAACGACGCCGGAAGATTTCAACATTGTACCAGAATATGAGGGAATTCCATATGATTTGGTTGTTGATGGAAAAGTTATGAACCAGAATCTGCAATTAATTGGAAAGAATTATAATTGGTTAAAAAAACAAGTTGAAAAATTTGATATGAAGCCAGAAGAGGCATTGGTTGTTACTTATGATGGTAAAGGACAAATTTTTTGCCAAAAAAAAGAAAAGAAGAGTTCGTAGAGCGAAGAGCATAATGTATAATAAACAAATGTTATATGATTTTTATGTAATTAAAAGGAGATATGGGCATGATGAAGGAATTAGTTATTTCTGTAATTATTGTTGTTGTAATAATTGCGGGAGATATTTTTACTACAAAATATACAAACAAATCAATTGAAATAGCTACACAGAGTTTATCTGAAATTAGAAAAGAAATGGAAAAAGAGAATGAAGAGGACATAAATAAGGATAAATTAAAAGAGCAGATTAAAGATATTAGAGATGATTGGAACGAAAGACATAAAAAACTTGCTATTTATATTGAACATGATGAGTTAGAAAAAATTGAAACTAATTTGGCAAGTCTTAATGGCTATTTGAATATGGAGGAGTATGGGGATTCTATGGCTCAACTTGAGGCTAGTGTGTATGTGTTGGAACATATTAAAAATAAGACTACATTGAGTTTGATAAATATTTTTTAATGTGGTATAAAAAAATAAACAAAATTTGAATAATATAAATGTTAAAAAATTATATAAATGCAAATAAAACTCTAGTAGATTACTAGAGTTTTTACAAATTTTACATAAACGATTTTACATAATATTGACGTTGCTTCAAAATTATGGTATAATAAGTTTGTTTAGGTAAAAACCGTAGCACATTGAAAGAGGGGAGGTTCTTTGTAACTGAAAATATGATAAAGGAGGAAAATGTCGTAACAATGCAACTTAGTAACGAAACAAAGGGAGGAAAATGTTTATGATATTTAACAACAATGAAACTAATAATGGGAAAAATACAAAAGGAGAAAAGAACATGAAAAATATTATTAATATTCATAAAGAAGCAGGTACAAAGAAAGATGCTATAGGAGTATATCAGGAGAAAGATATTCCAAATTTTCTGAAAGAATCAATCAATATAATTGATAATAAATTAGAGATTGATTGCATAGAAGGCAAAGTTAGTTACTGATGAATTTCCAGAGTTTTTGTCTGGTGCGGCTATCAGAAGAAATGATGATGGTTCATGGACTATAAAAACTAGCTGGGGAGAATCTACAGGATTTCCTGGAGAATGTTACTGGGTACTTTATGGTATCAACGAAGATGGAAAACCGGATGCCAACATCTTAACTAAAACAGAAAAATCCTTTAAGGATTATATTGTTTGTGATGATGATGGTGTTGATTTAGGTTGGCTTTCTGAATTAGACAAAATTTGGAATACAGACACAAAAATGTAATCCCCATATAACTAATAGATTATTGATATAACAACGGAGGAATTAAAAATGACAAAAAGTATAATAATAATAAATGCAATTGTAACTGTTGTAGGCTATTTGATGGCAATTGATATTTTTTCAGATTTTTTTGCTGAAAAGCCTAATTCACGGGATAAATTCCGTATAGGATGTGCTATATTTTTCACATTAGATGTTGCTTTGGTAGTAACGGTATTTGTGGAAAATGTTAACCCAAAAAACAATTTGATTTGCTTTTTAGCAGTCTTTGTTTTTGAATTTTTTATTACTTTCGGCTTATCAGCCATTGTAGCCGTTTTTAAAATGAAATGGGAAGATGGAAGAAAGTTTAGAGAGTTTAAAAAAGCCAGAAAAAAGGCAAGAAAGGAAGCAAAAAGAAGACACAAAGAAATCGAAGATGAGTTGCTGTCAATAGGGTGTAAGCCGGCAATGGATTGTATGGTCTTTAAGGGAGGATACATCCAAAGAAATGATGCTTTGAAATGCGTTGGAATCAAGGAGGCTAAAAGGAAAAGAAAATAGTTACTAATTAAATTTCATTAGTCTAATTAGTTAAAAAAATTCTCACTCATTTGTGAGAATTTTTTGTTATTAGAAATGTTGTTATTAGAATTATTAACAATAGAACAATTAATAATAAAATTTATATATTTAAGTTTCGGTTTTTTTGAAAATATTCCGAAACGTTATCCACAAAATCATGAAATTTATGTGAAAATAAAGAAAAACCGCCATTGTTTTAGTGTAATTAAGTTGACTTTAAAAAAATAGATAGATTAAGTGATATCATAAAAACATTAGGAGAACAATTTGAAGATTTATGAATTGTAGGAGATGGTTCAAGTAGAAATAAAAGTTATGAAAAAGGTTATCATCACACAGAAATAGTAGGGCTAACACATAGATAAAAGAAAGCAAAAGTAATAAAAGTACAGATTACCGCCAATAAGAAATGGATTAATTTAGTATTAGTATATGGATTAGGAGAAGCGCCAATGATGTTAGCAAGTAATATACCAATAAAGAGTAAAGAAGATGTAATAAAGATAGCAAGATGCTATTTACATAATGTTGACAATTATACCATATTATGGTATAATTGTTTTGCTAAATAAAAAATTAAATATTGAAAGATGTGTAGATACATAATTAGTGTAATTAGAGAAATATAGGGTAAGGAGAATATGTTATGAATGATAAGAAAATTGAAACAAGTATACAATATCAATTTACAAATGTTAGATTATTTAATAAAATATTTACAGATTGGGCTTCATTTAATGAAGCATTAAATAGTGGTCCAGAAAATATGAAAAAATATTTATATTTGGAATGGAATAAATTAGCAGATGAGTTAAAGAAAAACGATAAAATTATAATTAAAGATATTGATAGAAATATTACAATTAACGATTTTGATATTACAGTTAATAGTATTAATAATATTTTTATCTTTTATTTCTCCTTTCCAGACTATCAATATAATGATGCAGCAAGTAAATATGTTGCTATTGCTTTGACACCAGGTATGCCTAGATATTTTACTCTTGAATATGGTAAAGACATTTTAAAGGATACTAATGTATGGTATATTGGCGAATATTATTTAAAAGATGGTAAAAGATGCCATAAAAATTATGGACAAGTTGATAATATGAGATTAACATTTTTTTCGGGATATATTTGTGAACTATTAAAATAAAATAATAAAATATAAATTTTAGGAGATTTTATGAACGGACAAAAAAATTTTGAAAAAATATTATCAAGTGCATTAGCAGGAAATAGCGAATTATATAATGAACTTGGATATGCATACGAAGTTGGATATGGTACGAAAAAAAATATTGTTGAGGCAGTTAAATGGTATTGCGAAGCGATAAAAAGTGGAATATATAGCTCGTATATGGTTCGTTTAGCATTATTATTTCAGAATGAAAGAATTATGGGAAAACCAAATTATAAGGCTGCTTTTTCTGTATTGAATAGTGCTACTAGACACAATATCAAAGATTCATATTTTTTTTTGGGAACACTTTATATGAATGGCTTGGGAACAAAAGTAGATTACAAAAAAGCATTGAATTATTTGAAATTGATAAAGAAAGATGATATGGGATATATGCATGCACAGTTTCAAATTGGAAATATTTATGAATATGGGGATGAAAATATTAAGGATATTTCTAAAGCAATGAGTTGTTATGAAAAGGTAATTTTACCAATTGCTAAAAATAGATTAGCTTTTTTATATCTTTTACAAAATTGTGATGATAATATAGATATAATTAAAACAAAATATAGGCAAAGCTACGAAAGCGGAAATGTATGTGAAAAATATGCTTTAAATATATTAAATAACTTAAATGGAAGGAAAATTAAGACAATAGATAATTTAGGAGAGTTAAGTTTTGAAGATATTGATAAATTGAAAGCAGAGTTTGGGGCAGTATTAATTAAAACTGAAAATTCTTGTAAAGATTTAAATACTTTATATAGCATAGAAAATATAAAAACGTTAAAAGAAGAAATGGATAGATTTTTATGTGGGATAGATGATTTGAATGAAGAAGAGAATAATGAACTAGATATTTTTATGCAAATATATGTTAAAATTGGAAAAAAATTAGTTTTTGATTTTGATGAGGGAAATAAAAAAATGAATTCAGATAATGCTTATGAATCAAGAAATTTAATAAATGCCTTGTTATATAATAAATGCGTATGTGGAGGATTTGTTGAATTGCTTAGAAATGCATTAGAAACAAAAGGGATAAATACTAGATTGGTATTTTCTGCATCACATGTTTTTTTACAGATTAAGATAGGAGAAAATTGGTATTATACGGATCCTACAACTGATAATCAATTTATAAAAAAAGATGAAAACGTGCAGTATTGTTTATTGTCAGAAGAAGATATGAATAATATGCATATAAATCACGATAAATTTGTTAAAAGTTGTAAAATATATCCTAGTAAAGATTCATATTCTAAAGAAAAATTGATGGAAAAGTATGATGAATGTTTAGAAAAATATAATGGTAAATGCAATGAAAAAAGACAGGAAAAACAGAAAGTGCCAGAAGGACATGGTGAAAACGATGAAAGCTCATTTATAGGTGAGTAATAATTAAAAAAGATTTTTAAACAACAGATATTTTTGCAAAAAGCTTCCGGTCAATCCGGAAGCTCTTTATTTATTCATATCAATTTTTGCATACTTTTTAAGTTTCTCATAAACAAGATAATTAACAGTACCAGCAGGAAAATGACCATTTTTATCCTTCTTACCAGCAGGAACACCAGTCAAAACCTCAATACCCTCCTCAATTGTAGAAACTGCATAAACATGGAACAAACCATCTTTAACAGCAGAAACAATTTCATCAGAAAGTTGTAAATTATCAACATTTTGAACAGGAATCATAACACCATGTTCACCAGTCAAACCACGCATTTTACAAATTTGGAAATAACCCTCAATTTTTTCATTAACACCACCAATAGGTTGGATTTGACCTTTTTGATTAACTGAACCAGTAACAGCAATGGCTTGATTTATAGGTATTCCAGAAAGACTAGAAAGCAAACCATAAAGTTCAGTACTAGAAGCACTATCGCCATCAACACCATTATACAATTGTTCAAAACAAATACTTGCAGTTAAGCACAAAGGAATATCTTGTGCAAACATTTCGCCCAAATATCCAGATAAAATTAGAACACCCTTAGAGTGAGTAGAACCAGAAAGTTCAACTTCTCTTTCTATATTTACAATTCCATTTTTACCAGTATATGTGTTAACTGTTATTTTTGCAGGTTTACCAAAAGAGTAATCACCAATTGTTAAAATTGTTAAACCATTTATAGTTCCAACCTCAAAACCAGTTGTATCAATTAATAAAGAATGGTCTTTTATCATTTCCATATATTTTGCATCAAACTTTTTAACTCTTTCAATTCTTTCTGCTAAAGCCTTATCAACAAATTCTGCAGTTACAACTTTTGACTTTGACATTTTAGCCCATGTTGCGGCCTCACCGGCAACTTTTATTAAATCATCAAATCTTGTAGATAATTTTTTATGACTTCCAGCAAGTTTTGAAGCATATTCAATTAATCTTGCCATAGCATCTTTGTCAAGGTGTGGAAGTTGTTCGGCTTCACAGAAACCGTGAATTATTTGAGCCAATTTATTTGCATTTTCATTATTTAAAGGTGCATCATCTTCAAATTCAACTTTTATTTTAAACAATTTTCTAAAATCTGAGTCCATTGCCAAAAGTGTTTGATAAATGGTAGAGTTTCCAATTAAAATAACTTTTAAGTCTAATGGAATAGGTTCAGGTTTTAAAGAAACCATTACCATAGATGCGCGTTGGTCTGTTGTATTTTCTATACTTATTTCTTTAACTCTTAATGCCTTTTTCAATGCTTCATAGCAGAAATTATTTTGTAATAAATCTTTTGCTTGGAAAATGATGTAACCACCATTTGCTTGTTGTAAAAGACCTGGTTTTAACATTGTATGGTCTGTTTTTAATGAACCATAGTAATTTTCGTATTCAAGTGTACCGAAAATGTTATGATAAGAGTAGTTTGAATCCATTATAACAGGTGCACCTTCTGTGTTAGAGTTATCAACAAATAGGTTTACTCTGTAATTTAAAGATGGGTCTTGTTTTCTTTGGGCAGGATTCATTTGTTGTTGTTTTTCTTTTTCTTTGTCTTCGTCAACAAAATATGAAACATTTTTTAGAACATCTTGTTTAACATCATTTAAAAATTTTGTTATTTTTTTATTTCTCTTGAATTGTGATTTTAAGTAATTAATGTGAACATTAATTGTAAGTAGGGCAATATTTGATTGCCATTCAGATATTTTTTTATCTGATTGTCTTTCTATAATTTTAATTTGTTCAATTGCGTCCATAATTTGTGCTTGAACAATTGAAGATTTTTCTTCATATACTTGTTTTATTTCGTCATCTAGTTTGTCAAATTCTTCTTCGTCAATGGCTTTTCCGTTTACAATTGGCATCATATAAATACCGTTTTGAGAAGATTTTACTTGAAAATTATGTTTTGATGCATCTACATTTAATTTGTCTAAAATGCTAGAACGTTTTTCTTCAAATTCTTGTTTAAGTAGTGCTTTTTCTTTTTCAAAATCGTTTGCATTAAATGTTTTTTTGATATCTTTTTTTACTTCTAAAATGAAACCATCCATTGCATTTTTGAATTCTTTTCCTTGACCTGCAGGAAGTGAAACTGCAATTGGTTCGTTTGGGTTGTCAAAATTGTAGATGTAGCACCAGTCATTAGGTGTTTTTTGTTTTTTTGATATTTTATTTAGATAGTTTTTTGTGTACATTGTTTTTCCAACGCCACTTGGTCCTTCTATATATAGGTTATATCCTTTTACATCTACTTGTAGACCGAATTCAAGTGCTTTAATGCCGCGTTCTTGACCGATTCCTGTTGTTATATCTTTTAATTCTTGTGTGGTTTCAAAGTTGAATATGTTTGAATTACATGTCATTTTTAAATCTTTAAAATTTAATTCGTTTTTGTTTTTCATTAGTTTTCCTCCAAAAATTTTTTCTTTTATTGTGTCCATTTTACAGAAAATTTATTTCATGATTTTTTGCGTATGAACAAATTTACTGAAAATTTTAATTTATATTGTTATTGTATATTAGTTGTTGAAATTTGTAAAGATTTGTAACAAAAATTTAATATAAAAAAGTTGATTTTTATTATTTTTTATGCTAATATTGGCATATGAAAAAACAAAAGAAAAGGAGCGTTAAAAATGCAAAACGTTAGAACCCTTGAGGGAGTATACACAGGTGATTTGAATAAAATAATTAATATAAATAAAACATAAATAGATAGGGACACTATAACTGCACCTAAAATGTAGTTATATGTATTGCTATCTATTTGTGTTGCAAAAATGTTTTTAATGTTTTATAAAATATAGAGATTTTAGTTCCACAATAAAATTTTAAGATGTATTTTATAAATTTTATATAAAAATAAAGAAAAAATAAAAAAGGGAGGAATTTAAATGAAAAATACATTTAAAAGTTTAAAAGGTATAACACTTGTGGCGTTGGTTATAACTATAATTATACTTTTAATATTGGCAGGAATATCAATATCTGCATTGACAAATACTGGAATATTTGGAAAAGCAAAAGATGCAAAAAGTAAATCTGAATTAGCAGATGCACAAGAAAAAATAACATTATTAGAACATGAATGGCAAATGGAAAGTGCATCAAATACAAATGCAACATTAGGAGAATTTTTAGCTGAAAAAGTTAAAGATAAAACTATAGACTCTTATGAAGCAGGAGGAAGTAACTACAAAGTCTATATAAAAGGATATGTAGGAACATTCGATAAAGATGGAAAATTAGTAGGAAAAGTTGAAAAGGCTGGACCACATCCAACAATAAGTAATATAACAATAAAATCAGAAGATGGTTCAACAGATGTTGCTGATAATAGCCAAAAGGCTGGAACAAAATTACAAATTAATTTTAGTTCAAGCATAAAAGATGGAACAATAAAAAGTGTAACACCTGCAGTACCATATACAACAAATGGAACAGAAACAAGTGTTACATTTACAGTAGTTGGAACAGTTGGTAAACAAGATTATACAGCTCAAATACCTGTATCAATAGAAAATAAATATAAGGTTGCTACACTAGTAAATGCAAATACAATAGCAAGTGCAACAGATACAGAAAAAGCAAATAATTACTACGGAAAATCAGTAAATTATACATCTGCAAATGGAGTAACAGGGTGGAAAATATTCTATGCAGATTCAAGTAATATATACTTAATAGCAGATGACTATGTAGATGTTGCAAAATTACCAAGAGGAACAGATACAAGTGGAAATTCAGTAGGAAATGCACCTGCAAATACAAATACTTATTATCCAAAGACTGCACCATTTGATAATATATTTGACGCTTATTCAACAGGATCAGCAAGAATAACAACAGATACAATAAAAAAATTAAATAAATCATTCTTTATAGATAAACAATTTACAGGTGTTGAAAATTCAGCTGTTAATTCTAATATGAAAGCAGTAGCATATATGCTAGATACGACTGCATGGAGCACATTTAAAGATAGTAATGGAAAAGCGGATTACGCAATAGGTGGACCAACAATTGAAATGCTAATGAAATCTTATAGTCAAAAACACAACGTTCAATATAAAGCAGAGGCTAAAAATGATACAGGACACGAAGGATATAAAATAAGTAAAGATAATGGAGAAAATTGGAGTACTAGTTGTTCTGCTATGTTAAGTACAAGTGATAGTTTATATGTACCATCTTCAAAAGGTGCAGGTGCTATGTGGGTGGCCAGTCCCTCTGCTGCTGATCATTACATTGTTATGACTGTCGACTCCAGCGGCTATGTTAACTATAGCTACTATAACATTAACTACTATGGTTTTCGTCCGCTAGTTTGTCTAAAATCTAATGTCCAACTTCAAGAGTCTGGAGATGGGTTTAGCATCAAATAGTAGCATTGTAGAAAACATAAAATAAAAGAAAAAGCGTGGTGACAGGCCTTGTGTCTGTTGCCACAAAAAGGAGTTTTAAATGGGCGTTGTAAATATGGCAAAAGATAATATCCAAACATGCGGATTTCCAAAAAATGCAATACCCAAAGTAATGTCTAAATTGGAACAAAAAAAGATAAACTTCATAATTGTGGACACTCGTAATAATTACGAGGTAGATGAAGAAAATGACAATAAAAATTTAAGTAGTACAAAAGAGTGCTGCTTTTTTTATGTATAACATAATTTGAAAATTTATATGTATACAAAACCTTTTGACCAAGTATTCAAATTTCTTCAAAAATATTGCAATATTTCA
>OLVW01001354.1_pt1 | contig 21152 bp, 17 predicted proteins | sample 1673301 | NCBI WGS metagenome assembly OLVW01 (sample SAMEA3178941, study PRJEB25190) | human gut metagenome
TTCCGCTTGAGAAATGTGCAGAACAGGGAATCGTTGTATTTAACACACCGGGAGCCAATGCGAATGGTGTAAAGGAACTGGTAATTGCCGGTATGCTTCTTGCTTCCAGAGATATCATCGGCGGTATCAACTGGGTACAGGAGAACGAAGAAGACGGGAACATTGCCAAAGATGCAGAAAAAGCCAAGAAAGCATTTGCCGGACAGGAGTTGGAAGGCAAAAAGCTTGGTGTGATCGGTCTTGGTGCAATTGGAGTTCTGGTTGCAAATGCGGCAACACATCTTGGTATGGATGTATATGGATATGATCCGTATGTATCCGTAGATTCTGCATGGAGACTGTCAAGAAGTATCCATCATACAACAAATGTAGATGAAATTTATGAAAACTGTGATTATATCACGGTGCATGTACCGGCACTTGACAGTACGAAAGGCATGATCGGAAAAGATGCACTGGGTCTTATGAAAGAAGGAGTGATCGTGCTGAACTTTGCAAGGGATGTACTGGTAGATTCCGAGGCAATGGTAGATGCACTTGTAGCTGGAAAAGTAAAACATTATGTCACAGACTTCCCGACACCGGAAATCGCAGGTGTCAAAGGCGCGATTGTAATTCCTCATCTCGGAGCTTCTACAGAAGAGTCCGAAGATAATTGTGCGAAGATGGCAGTCAAAGAAGTGATGGATTATCTGGAAAATGGTAATATCAAACATTCCGTGAACTATCCGGACTGTGATATGGGACTGAGAGGCGATAAGACGCGTATTCTGGTATTACATCACAATGTGCCGAATATGATCGGTCAGATATCAGCGATCCTTGCCAAAGACAATATGAACATCGCAGACCTTACAAATAAGAGTAAGGGAAAATATGCATATACGATGATCGATGTAGATTCTGAGGTGCCGGATGGTGTTGTAGAGGAATTAAAACAGATTGGTGAAGTGTTACGTGTACGTGTCATATGTTAAACAAAACTTAATAAATTTGTAAGAATCCCTTAATTGCGAAATATGTCGAATTAGAGTATCCTAGGATTGTGCAATGATATGAAATCTGGGGGGATACTAGGGATGGATAATACAGAAATTCGAAGAAGACGAAGGAATCGGAGAAGAGTAAGAAACATTCGGGTGGGTCTTGCTCTTTTTACTATTTGTATAGTTGCGATTGCAATACCGGTAGTAAGAGGAATCCTGCGAAAACCGGCGCAGATAACCATACAGGTGGCGGATGTAGAGATTAAGCAGGGAGAACAGCTTCCGGCTTATTCGGCGGACATAAAGATCCGGGATAAAGATAGAAACAAATTAACAAAAGATTATACAGCAGAAGATTTCGCTAAAGATCTGAAAAAAGGAAAGAATATTACATTTTTAAGCAAAGCGGATGCGAATACAGAAGGAACGTATGTGATCATTGCGAAATTAAATTCCAATATTAAAAAAAATCTGGAAGGAGACTGGAAAAAGAAGGTACAGGTTACAATAAAGAACGGAACATGTAAGGTAAAGAATCCGACTGGTGTATGGGAAGGAAATAAATTTAAAAAATACGATGGAACATATATAACATCGGATTTTGTGGTATCAAAAGGAAATACATATTATTTTGATTCGGATGGAAAGAAAGTAACCGGCTGGCAGATGATAGAAGGTGCACTTTATTGCTTTGATAATAAAGGAATTATGCAGAAATCCGGCTGGGTGGCCAAAGATGATGGAAAGGCTTATCTGACAGATGAAGGAAAAGCACTGACCGGCTGGCAGACAATCAATGAAAAAGAATATTATTTTGATTCCAAAGGGATTGTAGCAACGGGAGAGGTAAAGATCGGACTTGAGAAATGCAAATTCAACGAAAAGGGTGAGCTGATTTCGAAAGAAAAAGTAGCAATAGATCCGAAAAAGCCAATGATCGCACTTACTTTTGATGACGGTCCGGGTCCAAGAACGTCAGAACTTCTGAATCAGTTGAAAAAGTATAATGCGCATGCGACATTTTTTATGCTTGGAAAAAATGTGAAATTATATCCTGATGCTGTAAAGCAGATGCTGAAAGACGGAAATGAACTGGGAAATCATTCATATGATCACCAGCAGCTGACAAAGATTGATGGTGCGGCAGTAAAAAAAGAAGTTGATGATACGAACCAGAATATAAAAAACATTTGTGGAAGTCCGGCAACGCTGCTCAGACCTCCGTATGGTGCAATCAATGATACGGTAAAGTCGAATGTGGGCATGCCAATGATTCTCTGGAATGTAGATACACTGGACTGGAAGACAAGGAACACGCAGAGCACGATTGACAGTGTAATGAAGAATCTGAAAGATGGGGATATTGTACTGATGCATGATATTCATAGTCAGACGATTGACGCAGCACTGGAACTTATCCCGAAACTTGAAGAAGAAGGTTATCAGCTTGTAACGGTTTCGGAAATGGCTGCGGCAAAAAAACAAGATCTGAAAGACGGAACGGCTTACAGTGATTTTACAAATTAAACAAAAGAACCTGCCAATGGCAGGTTCTTTTGTTATCACAGTATGCAAGAGAAGTCGCCGGTGGCAAGTTCTCTGTATTTTTACAAAGTACCGTTGTGTTTCTCAAGAAGACGGTGAATCTTCTCAGTTGGATCCATAACTTTTCCGATACTGATGTCATGATTCATAGAATCAATGATCAATGCAATGAATTTACTCATGTCTGCAATCAGGAAATAAGGTTTTTCCTTTGCCTCGGCAGGAAGATAAGTAAGATTGGTAGTAATCACACGGTCGATATATCCTTTTTCATAATATTCATCGAATTTCTCGAATCCGTCTGTAAAAAGTCCGAATGTAGTGCAGACAAATACGCGGTTTGCTCCACGGTCTTTAATCTGTTTTGCAACATCGAGCATACTTTCACCGGAAGAAATCATATCATCAATGATGATCGCATCTTTTCCATCAAGATGTTCACCTAAAAATTCGTGAGCGACGATCGGGTTTTTACCATTTACAACCGTTGAATAGTCACGACGTTTGTAGAACATACCCATATTCACGCCCAAAACGTTAGAGAAGTATACAGCACGCTGCATAGCTCCTTCGTCCGGACTGATGATCATTAAGTGTTCTTTGTCTACTTTAAGATCCGGCTCAGCTTTTAACAATGCTTTCATGAACTGATACGGAGGATTGAAACTGTCAAATCCGTGAAGTGGAATGGAATTCTGAACACGTGGATCGTGGGCATCAAATGTAAAGATATTAGATACACCCATATCGATCAGTTCCTGAAGTGCGAGGGCACTGTCCAGAGACTCACGTTTGGTACGCTTGTGCTGACGGCTTTCATAGAGGAAAGGCATTACAACGTTGACACGGCGTGCTTTTCCGTTAGCAGCAGCAATGATTCTTTTTAAATCCTGAAAATGGTCGTCCGGTGACATATGATTTAAATGACCATTTACAGAATAAGTAAGACTATGATTGCAGACATCTACCATGAGGAAAAGATCTGCCCCACGGATAGATTCTGTCAGAAGTCCTTTGGCTTCTCCACTTCCAAAACGTGGACACGGAGAATCGATCAGGTAATTGTCACGCATGTAATTATAATATAATGGTGAATCTGTGTTCTTGTCCATTGTGCTTTTTCTGAATTGTACAATGTAATCATTTACTTTTTCACCAAGTTCGCGGCATGATTCCAGAGCACCGATTTTAAGTGGTGCAACAGGAAGACCGCTTTCCATTAATTTGATATTTGGCATAATAAAAACTCCTGTGTATTTTATATGATAAGTTACTCCTAATTATTTATATCACTTTTTCTATAAAAAGGTCAACTACTGATTGGACTATTTGACAAAGGTAATGTATAATAGTATCGTTAAGTGACAAATATAGAATGAAATATAGAGGAGAGTTAAGATGAGTAAACCAGTAGTTGCTATTGTGGGAAGACCAAATGTCGGTAAGTCGACCCTTTTTAATGTACTGGCGGGAGAGATGATTTCGATCGTCAAAGATACGCCTGGAGTAACAAGAGACCGTATCTATGCCGATGTTACATGGCTGGATAAAGAATTTACTATGATTGACACAGGGGGTATTGAACCGGAGAGCAAGGACATTATCCTTTCTCAGATGAGAGAACAGGCACAGATTGCCATTGATACTGCAGATGTGATTATTTTTATCACAGATGTAAGACAGGGGCTTGTAGATGCAGATTCCAAGGTTGCGGATATGCTTCGAAGATCCGGGAAACCAGTTGTACTGGCTGTGAATAAAGTTGACAATTTTGATAAGTTCATGCCGGATGTATATGAATTCTATAATCTGGGAATTGGTGATCCGGTGCCGGTATCGGCTGCTTCCAGACTGGGAATCGGTGATATGTTAGATGCAGTGATCGCACATTTCCCGGAACATGAAGCGGAAGAAAAAGAAGATGAACGTCCGAGAGTGGCGATCGTAGGAAAACCGAACGTAGGAAAATCTTCTATCATTAACAAGTTGACAGGAAAGCAGCGTGTGATCGTATCTGACGTAGCCGGAACGACCAGAGATGCAATTGATACAAACGTTAAGTATAACGGAAAAGATTATGTCTTCATTGATACTGCCGGACTTCGAAGAAAGAGCAAAATTAAAGAAGAACTGGAACGTTACAGTATCATCCGTACTGTAACGGCGGTAGAACGTGCAGATGTAGTACTGGTCGTGATCGATGCGACAGAAGGTGTCACCGAACAGGATGCCAAGATTGCAGGTATTGCACATGAAAGAGGAAAAGGTATCATTATTGTTGTAAATAAATGGGATGCCATTGAAAAGAATGACAAGACCATGAGAGAGTATGAGAATAACGTACGTCGTGTGCTTTCATTCATGCCATATGCAGAGATTATGTATGTGTCAGCAGAGACAGGACAGCGTTTGAACAAATTATATGATATGATCGATATGGTGATCGAGAATCAGACACTGCGTGTTGCGACCGGTGTCCTGAACGAGATTATGACAGAAGCAGTTGCGATGCAGCAGCCACCGTCAGATAAAGGAAAGAGATTGAAACTGTATTACATTACACAGGTAGCGGTAAAACCACCATCATTCGTAATTTTTGTAAATAATAAAGAACTGATGCACTTTTCTTATACCAGATATCTGGAGAATAAGATTCGTGAGGCCTTTGGATTCCGTGGTACAGCTTTGAAATTCTTCATCAGGGAAAGAAAGGAAAAGGATCAGTAATCATGGAACGGTTGATATGTGTGCTTGTCGGATATGTGTTCGGACTGATTCAGACCGGATATCTATACGGGAAAAAGAATGGTGTTGACTTAAGAAAAAAAGGAAGCGGAAATGCGGGAACAACAAATGCACTCCGTACTATGGGATGGAAAGCCGGAGGAGTTACGCTGCTGGGAGACTGTTTTAAATGTGTTGCGGCAGTAGTGGTTGTACACATGATCTATGGGAAGACTCATACGGATATGATGCCGTTACTTTCTATGTATGCAGGAATGGGCGTGGTTCTTGGACATAACTATCCATTTTATCTGAAGTTCAAAGGTGGAAAGGGAATTGCGGCAACGGCAGGACTTATCATCAGTACAACAAATATATGGATCGTACTGATCTGTCTTGCAGCATTTATTGCAATCGTCGCAACAACAAGATATGTATCACTTGGATCTATGACAGTTGTTACGATTTATCTGATCAGTGTGATTGTATATGGTCAACACGGAGGATTTCATATGGAAAATGTAGCGTATCTGCGTGAGATGTATGGGATTGCAGCATTTTTGATGATACTGGCATTCTGGAGACACAGAGCGAATATAAAGAGACTTTTAAGCGGCACGGAAAATAAGATCAGTGTCGGGGGAAAAGATAAAAAATAGTCAGAGACGATAAAAGAAAGGACAGGCTCTTATGGCAAAAGTAAGTGTGATCGGAGCCGGAAGCTGGGGAACAGCGCTGGCACTGCTTTTATATAAAAACGGACATGATGTGACAGTCTGGTCATATCAGGAAGAAGAAGTCCGCATGCTGAGTGAGAAGAGAGAACATGTGAGTAAGCTTCCTGGAGTAAAGATTCCAGATGGAATATTCTTTACCGCGGATATAAAAGAGGCAGTAGAAGAAAAGGATGTAGTTGTACTTGCAGTACCGTCAATCCATGTAAGAAATACCGCAAAAAAGATCAATCCATATGTAAAAGATGGACAGATCTTAGTGGATGTAGCAAAAGGAATAGAAGAAGATACGCTGATGACTCTGTCTCAGCAAATTGAAGAAGAGATACCGCAGGCAGATGTGGCGGTCCTTTCCGGACCAAGTCATGCCGAGGAAGTAGGAAGAGGCCTTCCCACGACGGTCTGCATTGGAGCACATACAGAGGCGACTGCAAAGTATTTACAGCAGCTCTTTATGAATGAAGTGTTCCGTGTATATATTAGTCCGGATATTCTGGGAATTGAGCTTGGTGGATCGCTTAAGAATGTTATTGCACTTGCGGCAGGAGTTGCAGATGGCATGGGATACGGAGATAATACCAAAGCAGCATTAATTACCCGTGGAATTGCCGAGATATCAAGACTTGGTGTAAAGATGGGAGGTGCGGCTGAGACATTTGGCGGTCTGGCAGGTATCGGAGATCTTATTGTAACCTGTGCAAGTGTACACAGCCGTAACCGCAAAGCCGGATATCTGATGGGACAGGGTAAAACTATGAAGGAAGCCATGGATGAAGTTAAGATGGTGGTAGAAGGCGTATATTCTGCAAAGGCAGCGGCAAAGCTCGGAAAGAAATACAATGTATCACTTCCGATTATTGAGGAAGTAAATAAGGTACTGTTTGAAGATAAGAGTCCGAAAGAAGCGGTAAATGAACTGATGCTGCGTGTCGGAAAAGCAGAACACACAGCTCTTCCGTGGGAATAATAAAAAGATTAAGCAGATATGATATAAAAATAACAGAGACGAAAGTTTTTTAACAATCTTTCGTCTCTGTTATTTTTTACAGGTCTGCGTGTTCGGTTACGTATTTTTTAAAGTCCATGATAACAGGCGCCTGATAAACATTCTTTAAAGTAGCCATATAAAAGAGTCTTTCCCAGGAAGGCTTTTCGATTTCGATAATGGATACAGGCATATAGGAAAGAACCGGCATCTTTGGAACAACTGCGATACCGAAGCCTGCACCGACAAGACCGGCAACTCCCTGGTCTTCTTCCATAGAGTAGGCAATTTGCGGATAACCTCCGCATTTTTTAAACAATTTGTCAATGACATGTCTTAAGCCGCTTCGCTTGGAAAATGCAATGTGCGGATAAGCAAGTGTATCTTTCAGATCAATAGAGCTGCGTCCTTCCAGTGGATGACCTTTGGGTACGATCAACACCAGTTCCTGCTTTGCGACAGGTGTGAATTCAATCAGCGGCTCATTGTCCATCATAGAGCAAAATGCGATGTCATATTTCCGGTCTTTTAATCCCTGAATCATATCAGAAGTAAGACCTGTGGAACTATGAAAATAAAAATCAATTTTTTTATCCGGCGTAGAATCCAGAAATCCTTTTACGAAATTGGGAACAACGGTACTGCTTAGAGCACGAAGTTCCACGATATCGATACGACCTTCGCCACGACCTGTCATCTGAAGCTTGTTAACGCTGGAATCAATCATATCCAAAGCCTGTTCAACATCAATAAGAAAAGCCTGTCCACATTTGGTAAGTGCTACATTACGGCCCTCCTTCTCGAAAAGTTTTACCCCTAGTTCCTTTTCAAGAGATGCAATAGCATGACTCAGACTTGGCTGAGTGATGGCAAGAATTTCAGCGGCTTTTGTGTAATGCTCCAGATGGGCCAGTGTGGCAAAATATCTTAGATGATACAGATTCATAAAGCCGGCCCCCTTTCTTTCGTTATATTTATATATGTCTATATCTTATCATGAACGGAAGGTAAAAATCTATGAATAAAATCTATAAATTAAAATAAAATAACTAATTTGTTTTTTATTTAACAAGGATATATAATCAAACCATAGCAAATATTACTAGATTGAACATTAAGAAAAAAAGGAATCTGTTCAATTTTAACAATGGAGGTAGAATTATGTCAAAAAAGAATCCAATCACAGTAAGTTCATGGACACTTGGAGATCAGTGCAAATTTGAAGATCGTGTTATCGCTGCAAAAGAAGCAGGATACGAAGGAATCGGTCTTCGTGCAGAGACTTATGTTGATGCTTTGAATGAAGGACTTCATGATGAAGACATTCTTGCAATTCTTGACAAACATGACATGAAAGTAACAGAAGTTGAGTACATCGTTCAGTGGTGTGAAGAACATCGTTCATACGAGCAGAAATACAAAGAGCAGATGTGCTTCCATATGTGTGAACTCTTCGGAGTTGGCCATATCAACTGTGGACTGATGGAAAACTACTCAGTAGAATATACAGCTCAGAAATTAAAAGAACTCTGCCAGAGAGCTGGAAAATATATCATCGGTGTTGAGCCAATGCCATACAGTGGTATTCCAAACCTTCAGAAAGGCTGGGAAGTTGTAAAAGCTTCTGGATGTGAGAATGCAATGCTTATCCTTGATACATGGCACTGGGTAAGAGCTAATCAGCCATATGACATCCTGACACCGGAAATCGCTAAGAAAGTTATTTCTATCCAGATCAACGATGCTTATGAGAGACCATACGCAGATTCAATCTTAAGAGATGAGTCAATGCATGATCGTCTTGCACCTGGAACAGGAGCAAAAGACACAGCCGGATTTGTTAAGATGATCAAAGATGCCGGAGTTGATCCAAAGGTTATCGGTGTAGAAGTAATTTCTGATGAGATCCTTGGAAGAGGACTTAAAGAAGCAGCTGCTTATACATATGAAAATACAGAAAAAGTATTAAAAGAAGCTTGGCCAGAAATGGTTGACTAATTTAGAAAACACATTTGATCAAAAGAGAGAGGTAAAAAATAATGAAGTTCAAACATATGTTTTCTCCGATTCAGATCGGACCAATGACAGTAAAGAACCGTTTCGTAGTACCACCAATGGGAAACAACTTTGCAAAAACAGATGGAACATGGAGCGATGAGTCTGTTGCATACTATGCTGAACGTGCAAAAGGTCAGTTCGGTCTGATCACAATTGAAGCAACAGTAGTTCATAAAGGTGCAAAGGGCGGCCCAAGAAAACCTTGTCTGTATGATGATAACAGCATCGAGAGCCTGAAGAAGATTACCGATGCCTGTCATGCAGAAGGTGCTAAGATTTCTATTCAGCTTCAGAATGCAGGTCCGGAAGGAAATGCTAAGAATGCAGGAGCACCAATCCAGGCGGCAACATCTATTGCAGCAGCTGATGGAAGAGATATTCCGGAAGCAGTTCCTACAGAGCAGGTATATGAGCTCATTAAAGGATACGGAGATGCAGCAGTCCGCGCAATGAAGGGCGGAGCCGATGCAGTAGAAATTCACATGGCACATGGTTATCTTGTGAATTCTTTTATGTCACCAAGAACGAACAAACGTGTAGACGAATTTGGTGGAAACTTCGAAAACAGAATGAGATTTTCCCGTCTGATCGTTGAAGAAGTAAAGAAGAGAACAGAAGGTAAAATCGCAGTTCTTGCACGTATCAACAGTACAGAAGATATGTTTGGCGGTCTGGATAATCACGATATGTGTGCAGTCGCTTCTTATCTTGAAGACTGCGGAGTCGATGGACTTCACGTATCACGTGCAGTGCATCTGAAAGATGAATATATGTGGGCTCCAACAGGAATTCATGGCGGATTCTCTGCAGAGCTCGTAGCAAATATCAAAAATTGTGTATCCGTTCCGGTTATCACAGTCGGACGTTACACAGAGCCACAGTTCGCTGAACAGATGGTAAAACTTGGAAAAGCGGATCTGGTAGCATTCGGACGTCAGTCACTGGCTGATCCTCATACTCCGGAAAAGGCTCAGGAAGAAAGACTGGAAGATATGACACCTTGTATCGCATGTCTGCAGGGATGCGTTGCCAACATGTATGCAGGTAAACCTCTTTGTTGTCTGGTAAACCCAGTACTTGGACGTGAAGTTGAGGGACTTCCGAAAGCGGAAAAAGCAAAGAAAGTATACGTTATCGGTGGCGGTGTAGCAGGTATGTGTGCAGCATTCACAGCTAAGAGACGTGGACATGATGTAACATTATTTGAAGCAACAGATAAACTTGGCGGAAACATGAGACTGGCTGCTTACCCGCCGGGAAAAGGTGACATCACAGGTATGATCAGAAGCTATATCGTAAAATGCGAAAAAGCCGGCGTAAATATCAAGATGAACACAAAAGTAACAGCTCAGATGTTAAAAGAAGATACACCGGATGCTGTTATCCTCGCAACAGGATCTGAAACATTAGTTCTTCCATTTATCAAAGGTATCCATAATCCTGATATCGTATATGGTGTGGACTGCCTGGAAGGAACACGTCCGGTAGGACATAAAGTTTTAGTTGTAGGTGGAGGTATGGTAGGTGCCGAGACAGCAGATTTCCTTGCTGAACAGGGACATGAAGTATCTGTTATCGAGATGAGAGATGCGATCGGACCAGACGTAATCCACGAGCATCGTATCTTCCTTATGGAAGCCTTCGAAAAATACGGAATCGAGCAGATTACAAGCGCTGCTGTATCTGAAATCTTCTCAGATGGAGTAAGCTACAAGAATGCAGCTGATAAGTCTGATGAGACTATCTATGAAGCAAGAGGATTCGATACTGTAGTTCTTTCTATGGGATTCAGCTCCCGTTATACACACCGCGATGGTCAGAATGTTGTATATGACTTCGCTGATGAATTAAAGGACATCGTTCCGGAAGTTCATGTAGTAGGTGATGCAGTAAGAGCACGTCGTGCATTGGATGCTACAAAAGAAGCTTATGATGTGGCATTAAAACTTTAATCATTATATATAGAAATTGTAAGAAATGTGTATGTGACAGCTCGTAGTATGCGGGCTGTTATGAATAAAAGAAAACCAGGAGGGTTAAGATCATGGAAAAAAGAATTTCCGGACATACAGGCTTAATGGCATTATTTGGAACACCAGTTGGACATTCAGGATCTCCTGCAATGTACAACTTCAGTTTCCAGCATGATGGCTTAGATTATGCTTATATGGCATTTGATGTAACAGAAGAGGAGATGCCAAAAGTATTCGAGTCTATTCGTTTATTAAATATGCGTGGTGGTAACTTCACTATGCCATGCAAGAACATCGCAGCACAGCTGGTAGATAAGCTGTCACCTGCAGCTGAGATTATCGGAGCCTGCAATGTATTTGTTAACGATGACGGAGTGATCACAGGACACATTACAGACGGTGTCGGATTTGTTAAGAATCTGGAACTCAACGGAGTACCTGTAAAAGACAAAAAGGTTGTTGTTCTTGGAGCAGGCGGAGCTGCTACAGCAATTCAGGTTCAGCTGGCACTGGACGGAGCAAAAGAAGTAAATATCTTCAATATTAAAGATAAATTCTTCGAAAGAGCAGAAGGAACAAAGGCCAAATTAGCTGAAAAGTGCCCAGAGTGTGTAGTTACAGTAGACGACCTTGACGACAAGGCAAAACTGGAAGAAGCAGTCAAAGCATGTGATATTCTTGTAAATGCTACAATTATGGGAATGAAACCACACCAGGATGTAACACTGGTAGATAAATCATTATTCCGTAAGGATCTGGTTGTTGCAGATACTGTATACAGCCCGGAAAAAACAAAGATGATCCTGGAAGCAGAAGAAGCAGGATGCAAGGCAATCGGCGGAGTAGGAATGCTTCAGCAGCAGGGAGCAGTAAACTATGGGCTGTTCGTAGGAAAAGAAATGCCGCTTGCTGAGTATCAGGAATTTCAGAAAGCACAGGCAAAATAAAACAACTTGATAAAGGAGAATGAGGGAATGAAAGCAAAGAAATATTTATGGTCTATCATCTGTGTATATTTTTGCTATCTGACACATGGTATTCAGGCAATCATTTTAAGCCAGAATAATGTGAATTTCGCAAAACAGTGGGGATTCAATATGTCAGATCCGCAGTCGGCAGCATATGCAGCAGGACTTGCAGCAGTAAGTACCGCAGTAGCATGGACTGGATTTGGTAAATTCGTAAGCGTATGGATCGGTGGAGAGATCTCAGACCGTGTCGGACGTAAGAAACTGATGATCGGTGGAGCAGCGTTATATATTATCTGCTTCCTTGGATTCTTATTTACTAAGAGTGCACTGGTTGCTTCTGTATGCGGTTTTGCATCTGGAGTTGCAACTTCTGGATTCTGGGATGCTTCAGGATATCCTGCAGTACAGGAAGCTTATCCGGCAGCACCTGGATCAGCACTTGTAGGAATCAAATTCTTCGTTTCACTGTCAGGTATGGTATATCCACTTCTGGTTGTACATAACGCAAACAGCGGAAACTGGAAATTAAATGTTATGATTCCGGTAGTTATGTCAATTATCTGTCTGGTACTTGCAATTATCGCACCATTCGTATATGATGATCAGAAGAAGGCATCAGAAGGAACTGATGGCAAATCAAAAGATGCAGTGCAGGCAGAGATCGATGCAGCAAAAGCAGCAATGCTTACAAAGCCAGGGAAATTTGTAGTATTTCTGGTAATGTTTTATGCATTCCTTTGCATGGCAATCATGTATGGTGCTCAGCAGTATACAAAAGCGTTCGGATTATCCGTATGTGGACTTTCTGAGATGCAGGCAGCAGGTATGACTTCTATTTATACGATTGGTTCTATCTGTGCAGTACTTTTCTGGGCATTCATGATGGCTAAATTAAAATGGAGCCCGCTGAAAGTTGTCTTGATTGATTCTATCTGTACTGCAGTAGCACTTGCAGGTGTTCTGTTTATTCATCAGGTAGCAATTATCTACATTGCGATTGCAATGTTAGGATTCTTTGCAGCAGGTGGTGCTCTTCAGACTGGTCTTGCAGTGGTTCAGTTATTCAACCCGGGACCAAAGGGAAGAAACACAGGTATTTATTACACATTTATGGGTGCAGCAAGCTACCTGATTCCGGTAGTAGCAGCACAGCTTACAAAAGCATCTGGTGAGGCAAATGCAGTATACAGCCTCATGATCATGTTATTAGTATTTGCAATCCTTGCTATTTTAAGTTCCCTCTACTTAGTAGCACAGCACAAGAAAATCTTCGGAAAGAGTGCATTGTAAAATATAATCAAGAATACAGAAAACCTGCCACCGGCAACTTTTCTTGTATATTTGGTATAAAAAGGGACTGTTGTTCCGAATAATGACGGATAGACAGTCCCTTTCTTTTAACATGGTATTGTTAAAAAAAAGACATTCATAGAAAATGCCGAAGAAATAGATGGAAATACAGGCTATTCCATAGATATTTTTTATGAAATAACTGATATTAAGTTATAGTAAATTTTTGATACCTGAAGTATACGAAAAAAATGTATGTAAAAATTATTAAAACGAAGGAGGACGCTCAAAGATGAGTCCGAAAAAAGCAAAAAGAGCTAATGAACTTCCTTATATTCCTCTTGGACCATTTCAGTGGAGAATTCCTGGAATCCATTACAGAGTAGAATATGTGGAATTTTTTCAGGGTCTGATCCTTGGCGCTACAGCTTTAAGTTCCATTCCGTACCTGACTGATAATCTTGGACTTCCATATGAACTTGCATGGAGCTGTGTCATCATTGAAGTATTTATGTATATGCTTCATGGATGGTTAGGAGATCCGGTAGTCCCGGGATGGATTACTCCGACACTTCCATTTACCCTGGCGTATTTAAATGGGTTTGAAAAAGGACCAGACAGAATCCAGGCGATGATCGCATTGCAGCTTCTGGTCGCATTTGTATTTATATTTATGGGAATTACGAAACTGGCAGACAAATTTGTAAATGGTGTGCCAAATTCAATTAAAGGTGGTATCCTGATCGCAGCACCGATTACGGTATTGCAGGGACAATTATCAGATGGAAGCCAGCTTATGACGGCACCGGTAGCAACGCTTGCCGGTACATTATTACTTGCATTTTTAAGCTTTTCACCGTTCTGTGAAAAGAACAGAAGTAAATATAAGATATTAGATATTATGGCAAAATACGGCAACTTGTTCCCATATCTGATCGCTATGGTGGCAGGAGTTGCGCTTGGAGAATTATCAAAACCTGTATTAGAACTTGGAACAGTCATCAGAATTCCTGATTTCAGTAATATATTCCATACAGTCAGTATCTTTGCGGTAGGTTTTCCGCCGCTTTCGAAATTTATCAGTGCCATACCTCTGGCTTTGATCTGTTATGTACTGGCGTTTGGAGATTTTGTTACATCGAAGACGCTGGTAGAGGAAGCGCAGGAGAGCAGAAGCGATGAATATATCGACTTTAACTCAAGCAGATCTAATCTGATCAGTGGCTTAAGAAACCTGATCCTTGCAATTTTTGCACCATTCCCACCGCTGGCAGGACCGTTATGGGTTGGAATGACCGTATCAGTAGCGATGCGTTACAAAGAAGGAAAGAAAGCAATGAAATCATTGATTGGTGGAATGAGTTCTTTCCGTATGGCGACATTTATCAGTGTTATCCTGGTACCGATCGTATCTTTCATGAAACCAATCATGGGAGTCGGATCAGCAATTACATTATTGTTCCAGGCTTATGTCTGTGCAAGAATTGGTATGGAATACTGTCAGTCTAACACAGATAAGAGTATTGCAGGTGTTATGGCAGCGGTATTGGCGTTCAAAGGATCCGGATGGGCATTGCTCGTCGGCTTTGCAATGAACCTGTTACTTTCTAATATGGATTTCCAGAAGAAAAAACTGGGAGTGCTTACAACAGAGGAACTGGATCAGGTAGATGCCAAAAGAGATGAAGAAGCGCAGAGGCTTCTTACACAGAAAAAACAGGGATAAAAAATATGTGTCTGTGTTATGTTGTGTGGCAGGATAATATATTAAAATAAATGTAATAAACATAAAATGAGGGCCTGTGGGAATATCCATGGGCCCTCTCTCTTTTTTCGTTTTTTACAATGCATCGTGCACAATCTGAAGTGCCTGATGTAATTTTTCTGCTCCGATCTGTCCAGGTGCAGAAGCCTGTGCTCCGGAACCAAATGTCAGACAGGAACCAAATGCCTCGCAGGCAATACGGCTGATACTTCCAAGTCCAGCCATAGACATGGTGATGATCGGTCTGTCGGCATAGTCTGATGCCATCTCTTCAGTAGCAGAAAGAAGGGTCAGAACATCTTTTTTGGTCTGTGGCATAACAGCCATTTTAGGAATATCGGCCCCCATATCCTGCATTTTGCGGAGACGGTAAATGAGATCAGATTTGGCAGGTGTTTTGTCAAAATCATGATTAGAGGCAATGACCTTTGCACCGGAAGCGTGGATTGCATCAATCATCTCCCGTACAATGTCATCTCCTGTAAAGATCTCTACGTCAATAATATCAGCATTGCCGGTTGCTGCAACTGCTTTGTTAAGTTCGGCATATTTTTCTGTGGACATTGGATGTACGCCGCCTTCTTTGTCTGTACGGAAGGTACAGAGAAGAGGAGTATCGCCCATTACATCACGAAGTTCTTTGACGAGTTCTGAGACTTTTGCAATATCTTCAACATCTTCGTACCAGTCCATCCGCCATTCCATCAGATCCATATGCATGCCAAGATATGTACGGGTAAGGGAAAGGATGTCTTCTTTTGTCTTTCCAACATTAGGAATGCAGATTGCCGGAATTCCATTTCCGAGTTCCAGATTTCTTACTTTTACAGTGTTCATAGAAAAATTCTCCTTAATCTTCATAAACGTAGGAAATTCCCAGTTTTTCTTTCATGTATTCACTGTCCACACGCTTGCCGAGGATCAGTTCGATAGCTGCAATTGCCTGAAAGAGCATCATGCCCTGTCCGTTCATTGTTTTACATCCGGCGTGTCTTGCCATTTTCAACATTGCTGTTTCGTGTGGGGCGTAGACAACGTCTGTGACGATAAGATCAGGACGGAAGAAAGAAGGATCAGGAATATAAGTGATTCCTTCGAGTGGCTTCATTCCAACGCCTGTGGCATTTGTGAAAAGATAAGAAGAATGCATCTCTTCTTTTAATTTATCCAGATCTTCCAGAGGGTAGAATGTTGCTTTACAATTGGTATTTTCGTTAATTTTCTTTACCGTATCGAGTGCATTCTGTTTGAACTTGTCATCTCTTGCGAAGATAGACATCTCAGCAACACCATCCAGTGCAGCCTGGATCTCAACAGCAGTAGCAGCTCCGCCGGAACCTACAATTGTTACTTTCTTTCCGGTAGGGTCAATGTCATTGTCCTTTAAAGACTGTACATAACCGATACCGTCTGTGATGTGTCCGACCAGGTAGCCGTCTTTATTGACGATGGTATTTACCGCACCACAGAGTTTGGCAGCCGGAGAGATTTCATCCAGATACTGATGTACGATTGTCTTATTTGGCATAGAAACATTGGCACCACGCATCTTCAGTGCGCGTAAGCCCTTGATTGCATCTTCAAGTTCAGGTGCATCTACTTCAAATGCAAGATTTACAATGTCAACACCTAGCTTTTCGTAAGCTGCATTATGTGTTGCAGGTGACTGCGAGTGGCGGATTGGATAAGCCAGAAGACCGATTAATTCGGTGTGTCCGGTAATCTGATGTCTTTCCATAATAAGAATCTCCTTTTTGTAATAAAACTTTATCTTTGCTTATATTTTAACAAATTACAGATGCATAAACAAATGCTAAACAGATACGGAAATGATAGAAAATGACTATTGATCTGTAGTGCAAGTTCTATAAAGAGCGAAGAAGTGCATATACTTTAACAGCACAACGGGAAGGAGCAGGGAAAGTGGACACAGAACAGTTATATAAAGATATAAAAGCGAGAACAAACGGAGAAATCTATATCGGCGTTGTCGGACCGGTAAGAACAGGAAAATCGACATTTATCAAACGCTTTATGGATGTAATGGTGTTGCCAAGAATGGAAGATGAACATAAGAAAGAGCGGACAAGAGACGAACTTCCTCAGTCTGCGGCAGGCAAGACGATTATGACAACAGAGCCCAAATTTGTACCGAAAGATGCTGCAGTGATACGTCTGGACCAGGATGTTGAAGTAAGGATCCGTCTGATTGACTGTGTCGGATATATGGTAAAGGGTGCTTCGGGACACGAGGAGGCCGGGCATGAACGTATGGTAAAGACTCCGTGGTATCAGGAAGAAATACCATTTACCAAGGCAGCGGTGATCGGTACACAAAAAGTGATTCATGAACATGCAACGATAGGAATCGTGGTAACAACCGATGGAACGATTACAGATATTCTGCCGGAAAATTATGAAGATGCGGAGGCACGGACTATAAGAGAACTTCAGTCTATCCGAAAACCATTTGTAGTACTGGTGAATTCAAAAAAACCACATGGCCAGGAGGCTAAGGAGAAGGCAAAAAAACTGGAAGATACATATGGAGTTAAAGCAATGACCGTAAATTGTGAACAAATAAAGGAAGAAGATATTTATCGGATTCTGGAGGCCGTTTTGTATGAATTCCCGATATCTGAGGTACAGTTTTATATACCGAAATGGGTGGAAATGCTTCCGGTTACACACAAGATCAAACAGGACCTTCTGGAACATATACAAAAAATCCTCGAACACCTGGAAGAGATCAGAGATGCGGCAGCTTTAACCGGAAGACCGGAAAGTCCATACATAAAAGACTGGTATGTAGAACAGATACAGATGGATACAGGCTGTGTTATCATTCAGATCCACATGTATGAAAAATATTATTATGAAATGTTAAGTGAGATGACAGGAACTACGATCACAGGCCAGTATGATCTGATAAAGACGATGCAGAAACTTTCAATCTTAAAGAATGAATATGAAAATGTAGAAGATGCATTTACTGCAGTCCGGATGAAAGGGTATGGAGTAGTCAGCCCGACAAAAGAAGAGATCGTACTGGATGAACCAGAGATTATCAGACAGGGAAATAAATATGGGGTGAAAATTCATTCGCAGGCGCCGTCCATTCATTTGATCCGTGCTAATATAGAGACGGAGATAGCCCCGATTGTTGGAAATGAGCAGCAGGCGAAAGATTTGATCCAGTATATTAAAAATGAGGAAAAAATGGAAGGAGGTATCTGGAAAACCAGTATATTCGGAAAGACAGTAGAAGAACTTGTCATGGACGGGATGAAGAATAAAATGGCAGTTATTAATGACGAAAGCCAGGAAAAACTTCAGGATACTATGCAAAAGGTTGTGAATGACAGTAATGGAGGCATGGTGTGTATCATTATTTAGAATTATGACTTAAAATTCAAAAAACACTTGAAATATAGAATAGAATGTGTCTATAATATGAATTAGGAATTGGTAAAGGGGCCATACTCGTCAGGGTGTGGTCTCTTTTTTTTACCATAATAGACAATAAGAATCTGGAGGATGATAAAAATGAAAGATTACACGTTCAAAGTACCGCAAGATATTGTATTTGGTGTAGGCTCTTTAAAAAGACTGCCGGAGCTTCTTGAAAAAAGCGGATCTAAAAAGATGATGGTAGTATCAGACAGAGGACTGGAGAAATTAGGAGTCGTACAGAAAGTGCTGGATATTGTGGAGGCAGAAGGTATAGAAACAGTAAGTTTCCTTGATATTCTTCCAAACCCTACAGTAGATATGGTAAATGCGGCGACAAAGGTATATAAGGAATCAGGAGCGACAAGTATAGTTGCACTTGGAGGAGGAAGCCCGATGGATGTTGCCAAGGCAGTAGGTGTTCTGGCAAGATACGGCGGATCCATTACAGAGTATGAAGGTGCACATCTTGTTCCGGGACCGATCGAACCAATCATAGCAATCCCTACTACAGCAGGTACCGGAAGTGAAGTTACGGCGTTCTCCGTTATTACAGATACCTCCAGAAATTATAAATTAACGGTTTTCAGCTATGAATTACTTCCAAAATACGCACTGTTAGATCCGGAGATGATCATGTCTGTACCACCGATGGTTGCGGCTTCATGTGGAATTGATGCACTGATCCATGCATGGGAAGCATATACATCACTTGGCGCTTCACCGTTTTCTGATGCAATGGCAGAAAAAGCAATGGAACTGATCGGCGGTAATATCCGTAGATTTGTGGCAAACAGAAAGGACGAGGAAGCTGCATGTGCAATGATGTCAGGAAGTATGTTTGCGGGAATTGCATTTGCTTGGGCAAGACTTGGAGATGTACATGCCATGTCACATCCGGTCAGCGCATTCTTTGGTGTACAGCATGGAGTGGCCAATTCAATCCTTCTTCCGGTAATTGTAGAATATAATGCGCTGGCAGATCATGGACGTTACGAAAAGATATACAATTATATCAGCGAAGAAAAAGAGCCGGTGAAAGATTTTAAACCGGAAATGCTGGTAGAAGAAATCAAGAAACTGAATGCATCTCTGGGAATTCCAAAAACACTTTCCGAGGTCGGTGTAACCGAAGATAAGATTCCACAGATGGCTGCAGATGCGATGAAGAGTGGAAATATTGCGGCTAATCCAAGACAGACAACATTAAAGGATGTGGAGATGCTGTACCGCAAAGCTTTATAGTATGATATTTTATTGATTCTGTATGTGTAAGATTGCATTATTTTCATAAAAGGGTTAAAATATAAAAGTATATGACTATCACAAATGAACGTTGGAGGTACGATATGAGAGTAGCAATTATTACGGCAAATACAGATATATACAAAGGAACGAAAGCGAATGAAAGCGGGGAAGCAGTGAAGCTTGTGGCAGAAGAAGCTGGACTTGAAGTTGTCTTTATGCGGGCACTTCCACTGGACAGAGAAGTATTGTCAACTGTTATGAAGCGCATGACAGATGGAAAAACAGCAGATCTGATCCTTACAACAGGCGGTGCGGGATGTAATCCGGGTGACTGTACACCAGAAGCAACCATGAATATTGTAGACAGACCGGTACCGGGGATTCCTGAAGCAATGAGAGCGCATACTATGAAACTGACAAGACGCAGTATGCTGAACAGAAGTGTGGCCGGAATCAGTGGAGATACACTGATCGTAAACCTTCCGGGAAAAGCACAGGCAGTAAAAGAAAGTCTCAGATTCTTACTTCCGGAACTTGTGCATGCTGTAAAGGTTATCAAGGGAGAGGCATAAAGAATGAAGATCACGTACCTGGATCACAGCGGTTTTGCTGTAGAATACAAAAAATATGTATTGATCTTCGACTGGTATAAAGGTAAACTTCCTGAATTTGATTCGGAAAAAGAAATTTATGTATTTTCCAGCCATTCACATTACGATCATTTTGACCGGAAAATATTTGAGCTGGAGAACATATATCCGAACATAAGATATGTACTGTCGGCAGATATTACAGAAAAGCCGGTCCCTTCAAAGGTATGGTTTGTTATTGCCGACAAAGAATATCGGATTGGTAATCTGAAAGTACAGACACTTCATTCTACGGATGCGGGTGTAGCATTTCTTGTGTATGTAGATGGTAGGATTATTTATCACGCAGGAGATCTGAACTGGTGGCATTGGGAAGAAGAAAGTGAATATTATAACGAACAGATGCGGATGGATTATCAGAAAGAAATCCATAAATTAAAAAATATACGGATTGATGTAGCATTTGTTCCGTTAGATCCAAGACAGGAAGAGCAATATTACTGGGGACTGGATTATTTCATGAAGCATACAGATACAGAACTGGTCTTTCCGATGCATATGTGGGGACACTATGAAGTTTATGAGAAACTTATGAATAATCCGCAGGCAGAATCCTATAAAGAACATGTAATGCATGTAAAGGTACCAGGACAGATATTCGAATTGCCATAAGTCTGAAAGAAATTGTCTGATTATGAAATCGGAAAAAAGGTTTGTTATTTTGAATAAATAGTGCTATAATAATAAACGCTTTTGAAAAGTGCAAGTAAGACAGGTAATCGCAGCTGCAGATGCCGAAAGGCAGCAGGTGAGGAAAGTCCGGGCTTCACAGG
>OLVW01001368.1_pt1 | contig 21066 bp, 19 predicted proteins | sample 1673301 | NCBI WGS metagenome assembly OLVW01 (sample SAMEA3178941, study PRJEB25190) | human gut metagenome
TTTTACTCAGCAGGCTTTTCGGAGCGGTTGGCGTCTGGAATGCGTTTTGGATCACAGAAACGATTACAGCAATCATTTCTATTTATGTTTACTACAAGGCAATAGCATAAAGCTGGCTGAGCCAGTCAACAGTAAAATTAACGTTGCTTTGTGCCGCCATCGGGAAAATCATACGGCTGCGATTCGGTGCCCCCCCGCCGGATTTTATGCTACTGATCGTCTTTTCCAGTACCTTCACCTCAACAAGTTTTGAAACATGGGCATTCATACCGGCCGCCAGAGAATGCTGAATATCCTCTGTGAATGCGGCAAGGCAATTACTATAGTTCACTGTCGGCAGAAACCGCTATATTGCGGCTGCAAAATCTTTAGTATTCTTTGACATAATAAGCAATAGGCGGTTCAACCAACACTTCCGGTATGGGAAGTTTGAGTCCATTACTAATCGCGCGCCTTGCGGTTAATGTACTCCGTCTTATATTTGGAATACACGATCGTTTGGTCGTGATACAACCCGTAGTACCCGGAAAGCAAATAGCTGACACTGATCGCGATCATAAAAAACGGAATTCCATGATATCCAAAGAGCTCGAAAGCGATCAATAGCGACGTGATCGGGCAGTTGGTTACACCACAAAATACAGACACCATACCAAGCGCAGCGCAAAGCGACGGCGATAATCCGATCAACTGTCCAAACAAGCAGCCAAACGCCGCTCCGACGCAAAAAGATGGCACGATCTCGCCTCCCTTGAATCCCGCCTCCAACGTCAACGCTGTAAAAATGATTTTCCACACAAAAGCAAGTGGAACGACATGTCCGGCAATCGCCCTCTCTATGATCGGCACGCCCGCCCCCATATAATCTGTAGTATGTAACACCATCGTCAACGCCACGATCACCAAGCTGGAAACCACAATCCTTATATATGGATTTTTGAGCTTATCCCGATAAAAATCTCCCAACGAATGCAGCGTCACACAAAAGATCACACTTACCGCCGCACAGCAAACAGCGAGCAGGATCACTTTTATGCTTGGCACAATCAAAAAATCCGGTATCTTCTTTATAAGAAATGTATCCGGTCCAATCCCCATATGTCTTGCAAACTTTGACGCAATCAGCGACGCAAAAACGCAGGGAACCAACGCTGCATAATACATAACACCTACGCTGACAACCTCCATCGCAAAGACCACGGCAGCGATCGGAGTTCCAAAAATAGCCGAAAACGCGGCACTCATACCGCACATAACAACAATGCGGCGATCCTTTTCATCAAAGCGAAACCAGCGGCCAAGCTGATTACCGATACTTCCGCCCAACTGCAAAGCTGCACCTTCGCGCCCTGCCGAGCCGCCAAACAAGTGTGTCAGGGTCGTAGAAATAAAGATAAGCGGTGCCATTTTGAACGGCAGCTCCGTTTCCGCATGAATTGTGGAAAGTACCATATTTGTTCCTTTATCATTTTTATAATGAAAAATATGATACAAAAATACAATAACAATACCAACAAGCGGTAATAGCAGGATCATCCATGGGTTTGCTGTCCGAAACTGCGTCACCAATTTCAAACATTCCGCAAACAATGTGCTGAATGCACCGACGACCAATCCTGTGATCGACGAAAATACAGCCCATTTGGCAAATACTTTTAGATTATGATATATTCGGCGAACGTAAAATTTCACCATCGCCATTTGTCGTGATATCGAATTCATTCTCATCCTCCATATTCTCCCAGTCCGGAATGTTACAGCCGGACACCCCCTGTACTTTCAAACCTTTGGTATTATGCTGCTTTCATTTGCACACACTTTTCTATTATATCTATATTTTTGATGTTTTGCCAAGTCTAAAACCGATTTTGTATTGACTTTTTCTAATATTATTTTTATAATATCAATAATGATTACTATTTAAGGAGGTGTGCTTATGCAACGTGTTCGGCATAGTAAACAGCGAGATGCTATCAAAGCATATCTGCTCTCAACAACATCACACCCTACCGCAGAAGCCGTCTACGAGCAGTTGCAGAACGACTTTCCAAACATCAGTCTTGGAACCGTTTATCGCAATCTGAATTTTCTCGTAGATCACGGCGAAGCACTTCGCTTAGACATGGGAGATGGCAACGACCACTTCGACGGCAATGTTATGCCTCACAACCATTTCTTCTGCCGCAAGTGCCACCATGTTTTAGACCTGGAAATGGACGGCATCAATCACATTGACGTGATTGCCAATGCAGGATTTGACGGCATCATTGAGGGACATACGATTTATTTTACCGGGCTTTGCCCAGACTGCGCACAGGCTAAAATGCCGTAAAACATGGTGCAGAAAAGTTTTTGATAATTTTTTTCAAAAAACTGTTGACATTATCAGATCAGATGATATAATGAATCTTGTAAATGATAATCATTACTATTTAAGAGATTCTTAGATAGTATTTAACAACAAATAACTTGAGATAACAAAGGAATGCATAGCAAGCGAAACCTTTGGATATCTTAAACAACAATTACAAAGAAAAGGAGATTACAATTATGGCAAAATGGGTTTGTACAGTATGTGGTTATATTTATGAGGGAGATCAGGCTCCGGAAGAGTGTCCGGTTTGCCACGTTGGCGCAGACAAGTTCAAGAAAGTAGAGGGCGAACTTACACTTGCTGCAGAGCATGAGTTCGGAATCTATGACAAAACCGTTAAGAATAATCCTGATATCAGCGATGAAGACAAGAAATTCATCTTCGATCAGTTGAAAGCAAACTTCGACGGTGAGTGCTCCGAGGTTGGTATGTATCTTTGCATGGCACGCATCGCACATCGCGAGGGATATCCGGAAATCGGACTTTATTGGGAAAAGGCAGCTTACGAAGAGGCTGAACACGCAGCTAAATTTGCAGAGATGTTAGGATCCGATCTGGAAAGCAACATGACAGCTTCCACCAAGAAGAATCTCGCTTGGAGAGTTGATTGCGAGTTCGGTGCAACAGCAGGTAAAGTTGATCTTGCTACTTGCGCTAAGAAAAATAACTTGGATGCGATCCATGATACCGTTCATGAAATGGCTCGTGACGAGGCTAGACACGGCAAGGCTCTTAAGGGATTGCTTGAGAGATATTTCGGTTAATGCAATCTGAAAAATAACCGTTGAATTTTATAAGATAAGGGGCAAGGATATTTCCTGCCCCTTTTTTTATCTTCTGGCGTTACGCTCCCAAAAAACACCGTCTTCATAGCCTTGAATCGATGCATCTGTCTCAGCCATTTCCAGCCGTTTCTGCGCCCATGCCCCATACAACGGATTCTGTTCAATTGCAACAAACTTTCGCCCAAGTTTCTTTGCCACGACAGCCGTTGTGCCTGATCCCGCAAAAGGATCCAAAACAACATCGCCTTTGCTGCTGCTTGCTAATAGCAGCTTTGCCAGCAATTTTTCCGGTTTTTGGGTCGGATGTGCCGTGTTCTCCGGCATAGACCAGTATGGAATCGATATATCATCCCAAAAATTTGACGGACAGGTATTTCGAAAACGCCCCTCATCCGTTTCCTCCCAATCCTTAGGATTTCCATCTACCCGATACGGAGCCAGAACCCGTTTACGCACTTTCACCTCATCCAAATGAAACGTATAATCTCTGCTCACCGTCGCAAACCAAATATCTTCCATCCCGTTTTTCCAATTGGATTTCGCGCCGCGTCCTTTTTCGCGCTGCCACGTGATCCGATTCTGCACCAAAAAATATTCCTGAAGCACGTCACCTATGATCAAACTTGATCTCCAATCACAACACACATAAATAGACGCCGTCTTTTTGAGCAAAGGAAGAACCTCCTGCACCCATTTTATGGTATATTCCCGATATTCTTCTCTGCCAACCGCATTAAATTTATTGCCATGATAATCTTTTGCCAAATTATAGGGCGGATCCACGATCAGCAGATCCACAAAATTTGGCGGCAATTCTTTCATTACCTGAAATGTATCTCCAATAATATATTGATCATAAAGCGCATCCGGAGTCATAGTGCTGCCGTCCTGCAATGCAGTTTTAAGCTGATCGCCGTTTTCTGCCAAAATGCATCGTTCCAAATACTCATGGCCTTCCTCTAAAGAGAAATCTATTGTTTTATTTCTGGCTGCCTTTTGTTTCATGGTGCTCCTCCTTTCCCATCGTCCTACCGTATTCCTGTTTTTTACTCATACAGCGAATCCAATGTAAGCAATAAAACATCTTCATCGGCTAACGAGTCATACCAGTCCGTATATCCGGACAACGAAAAAAATATATACTTTGAAACTTTATATTTTGCAGAAATAAGTTTACTCCTTCTAATCAGCGTGTCATATATACCTTTGTCGATCTTTTCATTCTTGAATTTACATTCGCCAACGACTGCCTTTTTGTCAACTTCAGATAAAGCGACAACGTCAATATCTGCAGATTGAGCCCGCACTTCTCCATCTTTCTCTGTGATATTTTCTACACCCCACCACGTACCAACAGAAGTAATAAAGCACCCATACTCACCGGTTATTCCTTTCATCAACGTATAATATCTGCACATTTCTTCAAAAATTGATCCCATAAAAGAATGCAATACCGGCTTAACAACTTTGGTGTAATAAATCTCTCCCTGCCCCATCTCAATGACGCTGGTAGCTTTCGGAATAAACTCATACCAAAACTTGAACATATAATCTTTCAAAACATATTGCGTCTTCTTTTTATTTTTTTCATCCGTGATGCATTTTTTCTTCTCAATCAACCCCACATTCCTTAATTTTTCTAACGAATACAATACCGTTTGAGCTTTTTCTCCTATCTTTGCTGCAATAATATTAAGTGCATTTTCGCCGGATGCGATCTGCTCAACAATATTATTTACCAATGATATATCTGAAAATTCCTGCGTCAAAAGATTTGTTGTCTCATCATATAAATATCCATCTGTCCTAAAAAAGAGCCTGACGATGTTTTCGTCAATGCTTTTATTGGAATCAATCATAGAAAGATACTTCGCAACACCGCCGGTAATTCCATAACAGATTGCCTTATCTTCGTTCGAATAATTTGGAACAAATTTTGCTGCGTCCAAATAGTTAAACGCCTCCAATTTAATTTGAGAATTGCGCCTCCCAAACAACGGACTCTTTTCGCTCAACACCTTCTTCTCCATAAAGCTAAGCGCAGACCCACACAGAATTATTTTTAGATTCTTGTCATTCCACACTGTATCTATATATTTCTGCAGCACAGACAGAAGTGCTTCATCTTTTTCAGCCCAATACGGCAGTTCATCTATTACAAGAATGATTTTTTCATCACCTATATTTTTATCAATAAAATCAAAAACAGCTTCTAATGTTCCAAAACTAATATTCTCCATCCCAGGCATAAACAGATCCACTACCTGTCTTGAAAACAATTCGAGATTTCTGGTTTTTCCAACTTTTGTAGCTGTATAAAAAATTGTTTTTTTATCTTTGACAAATTCGGCAATAAGCGTAGACTTTCCAATGCGTCTGCGTCCATATATCACCGTCATTCCAATTCCATCTTTATCATAAAACTCTTTTAAAGATGCAAGTTCTCGTTCTCTGCCTATAAACATTGATACCGCCTCCCCGCGTCATATTTTAATTCAAATTCATTTGAACAAAATTGATTTGAATTAAATATATCACAAATATGTAGGTATATCAATCCTATTTTTTCTAATTAGCTTACAAATTGACACACCTTTCTTCCTATGCTATTCTTTTGCCAAATCACGATGCAGCACCGCTGCAAATCACCGAACACAGAAAGGCACATAAAATATGATACATTTTGGAATTATTGGAGCAGGCGACATTGCACGCAAATTTGCAGATGCCGTCAGACAACTGGATAACGCTGAAGTCATTGCGGTTGCCAGCAAATCACTGGATCGCGCACAGGAATGGGCGGCGCGCGAGCATATTCCGTCCTATTACGGAAATTATGCAGAATTACTCGCCAACCCTCGCATCGACGCCGTATACATCGCAACTACCACCAACGCTCACTACGATAACATATTGCAATGTCTGCAAGCCGGCAAACATGTTCTCTGCGAAAAATCTTTGGTACGGTCTGCTCACGAGGCGCTTACCGTCTGCAGCCTTGCCAAACAAAAAAACTTGTTTTTGATGGAAGCAATGTGGACGCGTTTTTTGCCAAAAACAACAACTGCCAAGCAATGGATCCAGGAGGGTCGTATCGGCAAAGTAAAATTAATGCAGGCAACTATCGGTTGGAAAGCTGATCCTGTCTACAATAAACGACTCTTTGACCCGGCACTCGGCGGTGGTTCTCTGTATGATCTCGGCATTTATCCACTCGAGGTGCTGCCTTATCTCGTGGATGAAAAAATACTGGATATGGATGCTTTTGTTGCAAGACATTCTACAGGTGTAGATGATCTGGTCAGTATGAATCTTCAGCTCGAAAGCTGTATTGCAAATTTACAGTGCTCTTTTACCACCAAAATGCCGGAAGATGCTTACATTTACGGCGAGGACGGATATATTCGCCTTCCTAAAATGCACTTTGGTTCTAGGGCAGAACTGTATAACAGTGCCGATGAGTGCATTGATTCCTTTGACAGCGGTGAAGAAAATGGATTTGTTTATGAAGTGGCAGAGGTCGTTCGCTGCATCGAAAACGGATTATTAGAAAGCCCAATCTGCCCACATCAGATGACGATAGATGCGGCCCGCATCACCTCAGAAGTGCTGCATTTGAACCCTTAATCCATCTCCCAGTGCGCATGACTGCCTTTGTCCGTTCTTGTCACGACAAGCTTCGTTCCTACCTGCGCCTTTAATTCGCTGACATGCGAGATAATTCCAACCAAGCGCTTGCCGCCTGACAATTCATTCAACACAGCGATCGCTTGGTTTCTCGTCTCCTCGCTCAAAGCTCCAAATCCCTCATCGATAAACATCGTATCTATGTGTACACTGCCTCGGCTGTCCTGTATCATGTCAGCCATCCCTAGCGCCATCGCAAGCGCTGCAACAAAAGATTCGCCACCCGATAGCGTTTTCACATCACGCACCTGATCATTGACGATGCTATACACATCCAGATCCAGACCAACCTGTCCCACGGTCCGCAAATGTTCCAGGTCCCGACATCGAAGTTCGAATTGATGATTCGTCATCCGCACCAGACGCTGATTAGCGCGGTCAATAATCTGTGCAAAATAACGCCGCTGAATATATGTTTGAAAATTAACATGCCGTTTAGAGATTCTTCCATTCGCAGTATTATCTAAGTTGGCTAATATCTCCGCATGCCGCTTCATGCTGTCCCTTTTTTCGTACAGCTTCGTTCCGGCTTCATATGCACGCTCATTTTCTTTCGCCACATGATAAAGTTCTTTCACCTGTGCCTCTAATGATTTCTGTCGGCGCCCAAGTTCCTCTCTTTGCTGCAATAATTGCTGTAGTTCTATTGGTTTCTTATCCTTGGTCTGCTGTTCCAGATCACGGACACGTTCTTCGGTCAGCTTGCACGCTTGCTCATACTCATTAATCTGCTGCTGAAATGCATCTAATTGCTGTTTGTCCATGCGCGCATTTTGGTACGCTTCCTCATTTTCAAAGTCCTGCTCTGTTAAGCTTTGTGTATACGCCGTTTCTGCCTGCGCCACTGCCTCAACACAACGCTCTAAATGAGCAGTCTCTGCCTTACGTTCTCCCTCTCGTTCCTGCTTTTCCCGCGCAAATTTTTCATGCTTCTTTTCTGCAGCGGCTGCTTTCTGCTTGATCTGCGCAATCTTTGCCTGCCATTCATTAAGGTCATTTTGGAACTGATCCGGGATATCCTGCAACACGGCATCTTGTATTGTTCGTTGTGAAACAGTTGGCATCTCATTGTCGTGTAGTTGCGACTGCAGGGCTTCCCATTTCCCCTGTATCCCCGCCAACCTTTGCTGCAACTGCACTACCTGTTTTTGATCCTGTTCCCGTTTCGATTGCAAACGTCTTTCCTGCTCTACCATTGTTTCAAACACAGCATCCGCAGATCCCATCCTATCAGATTTCTGATCATGATCCACATCGTGTTCCATCACCGGATGATGCACGTTTCCACACACCGGACAAGGTTCCCCCTCCACCAGCGTCAAACGCAATTGCAACGCCTGATTATCCATGATCTGGGCATGAATTTTCTCATACTCCTGTTCACTTTGCTGCAAAAGAATCTCTGCTTCCTGCAGTTTTCCTTGGCACGCCATAAACTCTGCCTGTAATTTTTGTATTTCCTGCAACCGAATAAGTCCCTCTTTACGGACACGTACCTTTTTTTCCAGCACAGGAACTTCTGTTTCCAATTGCTTTCCCAATGACTGGTAATCGTTTTCTATCTGTTCCATTTTCGGGACATTTTCTTCAAACCATTGTTTTAACTGTTCCAATCGCTGCTTGCAATCTGCAGATTCTTTTCTGCGTTCCGTTACAATTTTGGCATCCTTGTCGACAACCATCGCACGCCGACCGGCATCCAGCTTAAGCCGCATTACATCCACTGTTTCCTTCTGCACTGACAACTGTTCTGCTTTCTTATGGTGGCGTTCTAACTCTTCAAACAGTCGATTGATATTGGTGCCCGCTTCGATCTGTGCCGATATTTTTTCTAATGTCTTTCCTACATTTTCCTTGTCATTTTCCACTTGTCCAAGCTGCTGGTTGCTGTCTTCACATATACGCTTTGCCAGAGCAAGCAATTCATCGCGATGTGTCTCACTAAATAGCACTTCCAAATCATTCCACTGCTCGTCAAGTACCGCATCAACCGCCTGTATGCGCCCAAGTTCTCTAATGATATCTTCTCGATTTCCGATCAGCTTTCCATAAACGCTTTTTGCCTCCAACGCCAATTCCCGCTGAATCTGTTCATAGATCGATGTATCAAAAATCCGCGCAAAAATTTCTTTGCGCTCTTCCGATGTCGCATGCAAAAGCTTAATAAAGTCGCCCTGCGCAAGCATTGCGATCTGTGTGAACTGATTACACCCCAGTCCAATGATCTGCTGTATTTTTTCGTTTGTTTCCTTGGTTTTCCCGGCAAATTCTGTACCATCCGGCAATATAAGACTTACCTTTGTGCCCGTCGTTGTCTTTAACCGCTCCCCTTTTTTGTTCCATTTGGGCTGATCCGGACTTCTCGTAACCAAATACTTCCGACCATCGTAGTCAAAGCAAAATCTTACTTCTGTCTTTTCTCCTGGTTTTGCAAACTGACTGCACATCATCTCACCGCTGCGCTTGCCACCGCTGGTTTCCCCATATAACGCATAGCATATTGCATCAAAAATTGTGGTTTTTCCCGCACCGGTATCTCCTGTGATCAAAAACAAACCCTGACTTTTGCCGGTGAAATCAATTTTTTCGTCCCGATAAGAGCCAAACGCTTTCATTTCAATATATATTGGTTTCATACTCATTTCCTCTCATATAATATCTTCAAGACAATTGACAACTTGCAGCTATGCTTTTCCTGCTTTCCATTTCATATTTCCAAGACAATTAATGTCTTGCAGTTATGCTTATCACATTCTTCCATTGCACATCGCAGTAAGTCAACCCTCTTTGCTTCCATCACACTTTGCAATAATCTGCTGTAATTCCAATTCTTCCTCGTCGCTCATCGGCTGGTCATTCATCATCTGATAGAACTCCCGGAATGCTTCTAATGGACTTAACTGTGTATTCTCTATTTCCTGCTGTTTCATTCTTGCCATGGTACGTGTATTCTCAATCCGTACCTCCAAAATACGGTCAAAGCATTCATCCAGCTGATCTTTTGGGCGGTATAAACCCGTTTCATCTGTCAAAACAATGCTCACATAATCGTCTCGATGCGCCTCGGCACCCTGAATTACCTCTTCCAAAGTTCCCCGCAGACTGCAGACATCCCGAAGCGGTCGCAGCGGTATCCGTTCTATTTTCGGACTGTCCCCTTTTTCGCCCAGCGTCACCATGGTAATCCCTTTCTCATGATGCTCTTCGCTGACAGAATATTTTAACGGCGTTCCGCTATAACGAATATGCGCCTTGCCCACCGGCTGCTCTCCATGAATATGTCCCAGCGCAACATAATCAAACGCCTCTACCATATCAGTATGAACACTATCGATACCACCCACTGACAAATACATTAGTTCCGAATCGCAGCGCTCAACTTCTCCATTACCACCCACAAAAAATTGATGCGCCACCAATATATTTCTTTTCGTAAAATCGATTTCTTCCCGTTCTAACACTTTACGGACCGCCATGTCATAGTCCGTAATTTCCTGTCCCGGAAAAAGGACTCTAGCCTGACCCGGTTTCAAGAAAGGCAGTAAATATACCGCCACCTCTCCATACTCATCCTGCAAGATCACTTTGCGCAGATGTTCCTCCTCTGTCGTCGGGATCATAGTTGATACGACTATCTTCTGTCTTTCCAAAAAAGAACTTGCATATTTTAATCGGAGAGCACTATCATGATTTCCTGCGATCATACACACCGGGATCTGTGGATCCAACGATGCTATCTCATTCAGAAAATGATCAAAGATCTCATACGCCTCACCCGACGGCACCGATTTATCATATATATCACCTGCGATCAATATCGCATCGGGACGGTGAATTGCGGCCTGTTCCACAATTTGATGCAAAATATCTTCTTGTTCCTCGCGCAAACTATACGCATACAATTGTTTTCCAATATGCAAGTCTGATATATGAAATACTTTCATGCTAATTTCTCATCCCTTTCTCCATCTGCAAACATATACTACTGCCTAAAAAGTAAGAGCAACACCAACATTTTGTAATGAGCTACATTGCAAAACAGCAATATCCCAATAAATAAGAAAACAATAGGCAACAAGAACGTCACCAATTACGTGTGACGTCCCTGTTACCTATCTTTTGAAATCGCGATTAATCTACTAATACCATGCGAACTGCACCATACATTCCCGCATCATTTCCAAGCTCTGCAAGACGAAATTCTTTATCTTTTAATGCAAACATAACATTTTTCTCATATTTTTCTTTGGTGATATCAGCTACGACCTGTCCGTTTTTAGAAACACCGCCACCGATAACAAATGCCTCCGGATCAATAACCTGCGCTGTATGAGCAAGTCCAAGTCCCAAATACTCTGCAAATTCATTAACCACATCTTCTGCCATGTCGTCTCCGGCCTTGTATGCATCGAAAATCTCTTTGCCGGTGATCTCCGGATAATCACGCAATAAAGAAGGCGTGTCCGTATTGGCAACTTTTTCTCTGGCACTGCGCATGATTGCTGTTGCGGAAGAATACTGCTCCAAGCAGCCCCTCTTACCACAGCCACACACTCTCGTCTCATGCAGGTTGACCGTCAAATGACCGATCTCACCAGCCGCACCATGGGAACCTGTTACAATCTTACCATTCATAACGATTCCACCGCCGACACCGGTTCCAAGTGTCACCATTACAATGCTGTTAAATCCGCGGCCGCCGCCTTTCCACTGCTCGCCAAGAGCTGCCACATTTGCGTCATTACCAACTTTGACTTTCTGAACCCCTGTCAGTCTGGTTACCTCATCTGCCACCGAAAAGATTCCCCAGCCGAGATTTGCGCATTTCAAAACAACACCCTCTTCTGTAATCGGTCCCGGTACACCCATGCCGATTCCAAGAATATCTTCTGTCGCAATATTTTTCTCCTCATTCTTTTCTTTGATCGATGCCGCAATATCCGGCAAAATCTGCTCTCCGCCATCTTCTTTGTGTGTCACGATCTCCCATTTATCGATCATGGTTCCTTCTTCATCAAAAAGTCCCATCTTTACCGTTGTTCCCCCGATATCGATACCATATATATAGTTTGCCATAGTTTCCTCCATTTCTTCCTTATGTACTCTCCGAATCTACTGAACGAAGAATTTCGAGCGTACATCCTTCATAATATTTTGTAATAAGTGTACCAAATTTTCTGTAATCTGTCATCAGAAAGAAAATAAATGTACTGATTTTTCGTGGATAACTTTGATAACCTGTGGATTTCTCCCCATTTTTATTGAGTTATCCACTAATTGTCCGCAAATCAGGACAGTTATCCACAATTTCGGACAAATGACCTGTATTATGGTCAGTCCCTATTCCGACACACTGTCCAGCTTATTGGTCTGTCCCTGTTTCCGGCTCCCTGTCCGGCTTATTGGTCCGCCCCTGTTTCCGGCTCCCTGTCCGGCTTATTGGTCTGCCCCTGTTTCCGGCTCCCTGTCCGGCTTATTGGTCTGTCCCTGTTTCCGGCTCCCTGTCCGGCTTATTGGTCTGTCCCTGTTCCGACACACTGTCCGGCTTATTGGTCTGTCCCTGTTTCCGGCTCCCTGTCCAATTTATTAACCTGTCCCATTTCCAAACCAATTTCCACATCTTTCCCAGCAAAATTCACATCTTAATATCCTGAAATCCCGGATAAGGACTCATCATTGTCTATCCAGCTTTGCACCTCGATCACCCGATAATGCTCTTCATCATCACGTACGATCACCTGCTTGATTCCCGCATTAATGATCATTCGCTTACACATCGAACAACTATTGGAATTGTGTACATATTCTCCTGTTGACACCTCACGACCCGACAAATACATCGTCGATCCAATCATTTTTTCCCGCTCTGCGCTGATAATCGCATTCGCTTCCGCATGCACACTGCGGCACAATTCATAACGCTCTCCGCGCGGTATTTTCATTTCTTCGCGAATACATCGATTAATATCTGTGCAGTTCTTGCGGCCTCTCGGTGCTCCTACATATCCCGTTGCAATTACTTCGTCATTTTTTACAATGACAGCACCGTAACGCTTTCGCAGACAGGTTCCCCTCTGCGACACGACATCTGCCAGATCCAAATAATAATTAACTTTATCGCGCCTTTCCATCATAAAAACCTCCATCCACATGAACCCCTCTGTGTTCTACCGAAGTAGAAAACACGATCAGTGTTTTGGTTCGTCCATATTGCTGCAATTCACCAATGAATTGATCCAACTCATGTGTACTAGGGAACCACACTTCCAAAAGCATAGAATAATCTCCCGTCACACAATTGCACTCTACCACATTCGGGCAGGCTTTGATATACGGATAAAACTGCTCCTTATCGATCGGCGATACTTCCAAGTTGATAAACGCCTTGATATGATAGCCCATCTTGACCGGATTAACCGTTGCGTGAAAGCCCTCTATATAACCAGCTTCAATCATATTGTCAATGCGCACCGATACCGCAGGCGATGACAAAAACACTGCTTCCGCAATGTCTTTCAATGACATTCTCGCATTTTCCTGCAACATACGCAATATTTCCCTGTCTACATGATCCAATTCCTTATTCTTCATCGCAAAACCTCCATGCCCATATATTCTGTCAATTTCTTTCATTGCTATGAATTACAATTTCTATCACTATATTCACTTTCGCAGCCCCTGCTCAACATGGCAATTGATAGTGATTCTTTATACTTACATCCATCATTTGAATCACTGCACGATCGCACATCAATGGCCCTCATTTGAATCACTACACGATTGCACATCAGCAGCTCTCATTTGAATCACTGCATGGTCACGCTTAATATGATGCAGATCACCGCCATGATAAACATAATTCCCGCACAAATGCGTGCAATCATTTTGGATCTTCCCATCCAAAGCATACTATTTAACCTTGATTGCTGCTTGTCCTTTGTGATCTCTTCCAAATATTCTAAGATTTCCGGCGGAATTTCTCCGGTCTCCTCAGACTCTGCCGCAAGCTCTGCTTCATCCGGCTGAATTGCATTCCACTGATTTAGCAAGTCTTTCGCCTCTTCCAAGCGCTCTGCAGCAACACAAACATCTGCGCCGGAAGCCGCCATTCCCAACTCGCCGGTATACAGCTTTCCCTGCACCGGACTGACTGATGGCTGCACAAAAGCTTGCAATCCTGCATCTTTTAATCGTCCTACCAGCATATTTCCCTCTACTTCACTGGCAACATGGGTCAACTTTGCAAAATCTGCCATACGCATCTTTCCTTTCCATGTGCTATCTCTCAATAAACACACTCTTTATCCTGCAAATAACTTCTTTCATCATACCACAAATCACTTTTCTATGCCACGCGCAATTCTCTTTTCTGTACTGTGCGCAATTCTCTTTTCTATATGGTTGATGATTGACAGAATTGCCAAACCACCTTATACTGATAAATGTTATTACTAATACAATCTGGGGAGCTAAGGAGATTACTCCTATGCTGAGAGGGACCTGTTCCGACCCATATACCTGATCCGGCTAATACCGGCGTAGGGAGATGGATTCCATATATAAGGCACACATTCTATCCGAAATGTGTTTCAGACTATATGTACTTTCGCTTATAATAAGCACCTCAGATACTTTTTGAGGTGCTTTTTTGCTTAATAGGAAACTCCAGCTATTATTTTTGCCAATGCAGCCCCTCAGACAAGGAGGAAATTATGAGTTATACAACACAGATGGATGCTGCCAGACAGGGCATCATCACACCGGAAATGAAAGCGGTCGCAGCAAGCGAACACATTGCCGAAGACGAACTTCGTGAGCTGATCGCTCTCGGTCAGGTTATTATTCCTGCCAACAAAAATCACAAATGCTTAAAGCCAAACGGTATCGGCAGCCGCTTACGCACCAAGATCAACGTAAATCTCGGAACTTCCAGAGATTGGACGGACCTAGACATGGAAATGGAAAAAGTAAAAAGTGCGGTAGACATGGGTGCAGAAGCAATCATGGACTTGAGCTCCTGTGGCGATACACAGAAATTCCGCCGCAAATTGACGAGTGAATGTCCGGCTACGATCGGTACTGTACCAATTTATGATGCTGTTGTTTATTATCACAAAGCATTAAAAGACATCACCGCTAAAGAATGGCTCGACATTGTGCGTATGCACGCAGAAGACGGCGTTGACTTTATGACGATCCATTGCGGTGTCAACAAAGAAACTGCTGCCCGTTTTAAGCGTAACAAGCGACTGATGAACATTGTTTCCCGCGGTGGTTCAATTATTTTCGCTTGGATGGAAATGACCGGACAAGAGAATCCATTTTATGAATACTATGATGAAGTTCTTGATATTTGCCGCGAGTACGACGTCACGATGAGCCTCGGTGATGCATGCCGTCCGGGCTGCCTCAAAGATGCATCTGACATTTCTCAGATTCAGGAACTTATTACTTTGGGCGAATTAACAACCCGCGCTTGGGAAAAAGATGTCCAGGTAATGATCGAAGGTCCGGGACATATGCCGCTCAACCAGATCAAGGCAAATATGGAAATTCAAAAAACAATCTGTAAAGGTGCCCCATTCTATGTATTAGGACCTTTGGTTACTGATATTGCACCGGGATACGATCACATCACTTCCGCAATCGGTGGTGCGATCGCCGCTACTTATGGTGCATCTTTCCTGTGTTATGTTACACCGGCCGAGCATCTTAGATTACCGGATCTTAACGACGTAAAAGAAGGAATTATCGCTTCCAAGATCGCTGCTCATGCTGCAGATATTGCCAAGGGACTGCCGGGCGCACGCGACTGGGATGACGCAATGGGCGCCGCACGTCATGATCTTGATTGGGACAAAACCTTTGAACTGTCTATCGATCCGGAAAAGGCAAAGGCTTACCGTGAGGGTGCAAAACCAGAAAAAGAAGATACCTGTTCTATGTGTGGTAACTTCTGTGCAGTCAAAAATATGAACCGCATTTTGGATGGCGAGATCGTATCTATTTTTGATGAATAATCGACGGCAGTTATAGCTGCGGAATAAATGATCACAGTAATATTAACTATTGCCGGATGAAGCAATTACAACTATTGCGCTATATATTATAATGATTATATTTTGGCCTTCGCATACAAAACATCAGATGCGAAGGCCACATTTTCAGTAGAAAGAGAAAGGAAGATGGGATTATGAAAACAGCACTTACTATTGCAGGATCTGATTGCAGCGGCGGCGCAGGTATTCAAGCCGACCTAAAAACAATGACTGCCTATGGCGTATATGGAATGAGTGTTATCACTGCCCTGACTGCGCAAAACACACTTGGCGTTACACAGAACAATTTAATAAATGCTGACGTCGTATCTGCACAGCTTATGTCCGTATTGTCGGACATCACCCCAAACGCCATCAAGATCGGCATGTTAGGAAATGGACAGATTGCCACTGCTGTTGCTGAAAACCTACAGGATTTTTTCTCACCATCAACGCAATCACCTTCTTCCCTGCAAGCTCACGAAAATGCCATTCCCAAGTCTTCCATCCCATCTCATGCAAATACTATCCCCATCGTGATAGACCCTGTACTTGTTTCTACCAGTGGCAAAACTTTACTCGACGAGGATGGTATCCGTGTTCTGACCGAACAGCTTTTCCCAATGGCAGCGCTCATAACCCCTAATATTCCCGAAAGTGAATATCTCTGCAATCGTATTTTCAATGCGTTACCAAAACCTTGCGCGATAACAAATGCTGACGATATGATAAAAGCGGCACAAATCATGTACCACCATTATGGATGTGCTATTTTGTTAAAAGGCGGACATGCCACCGGGAATGCAGACGATCTGCTTTACGATGGAACTGTTCATTGGTTCCACGCCTCCCGCATAAACTGCACGAACACACACGGTACCGGATGTACATTATCCTCTGCCATTGCAAGTGCCCTTTGTCTAGGCAAAACACTTCCCGATGCGGTATACTCAGCCAAAGAATATGTCCGTGGCGCAATGTCTACCGGACTTGATCTTGGACACGGAAACGGACCTCTTAATCACTGTTGGAATATTAGCAAATAATATCATCTGCCATTTCACAAATTTCATTCCACACCGTGCTATTGGAAGAATCTTTCATACCATATACATAACAGTCCGTTTCTTTTGCCGCTTTCACTGCATATATTGCATCTTCAAAAATTATCGTATCCTTTTGTGCAACATCATAATGTTCACATACCCATTGATATATTGCTCCGCTGCGTTTATTCAAGCCAATCTGCTCGCTGTCAAAGATATCCCGAAAACAATTCAAAACGCCCAATCTCTCCATTGCCATCTCTGCACATTTTCGCTCCGATGTCGTCAAAATGCAAAGAATGCTGTCCTCTTTTTGGGACAGTTTCCGGATCAAATCCAACATTCCTTCCTTTGCCGGGATCGACGTACGATATTTTTCTCGAATATAGGCAAAAATTCCTTCATTAATTTCCGGGACAGATTTGTCCACTCCAAGCGACTGAAAATATTCCGCCGATTCGTCCATCGTCATTGTCTCTATCCGCTGCTCAAGATCATCCGGAACCGCCACTCCCTGCGCAACCAGATAATTACGTCCAAGATGGAACCACTCTACCATAGAATTCAAGATTGTTCCATCCATATCAAAAATGTAAAGTTTTGCGTCCTTCGCCAACACTTTACGTATATCATTCCTATCCATGATTCAGAAATCCTCTCTATGTTTTATGATCGGATATACCACCCTTTTATACGCAGTTGTTATACTAATACAATCTTTGTATCCGATCATCCCACCCTTTATATCAGTTGTTATACTAATTTAGGCTCGATATTTGATCATCTCGCCCTCACCTATAACCTAATATTTTTTCAGTGCATTACGACTCTTTACTTTGATAGCATCTCACGAGTCAATTCCACCAGTTTCTTTGTTGCTGCACCCGGATCTTCCTGACCAAAAATCGCTGAAATTACAGAGATCCCATCAATTCCTGTTCCGGCAAGCTGCATCAAATTGTCTGCACTGATTCCACCGATGGCAACCACCGGAATTGACACGGTATCTGTGATTTCTTTTAACTCCTCAAAACTCATCGCCGTCGTGTCCTTTTTGGTATCCGTATGGAATACCGCTCCAACACCGATATAATCTGCTCCCATCTTCTCAGCGTCTATCGCTTCCTGTAAATTTCCTGCCGACAGACCAATAATCTTATCCTCTCCCAAAATTTCACGCGCCTTGCGATACTCCATGTCGCTTTGTCCAATATGAACACCATCTGCATCAATCTCTTTTGCTGCATAAATATCATCGTTAATGACAAAAGGCACTTGATATTTGGCTGCAATAGCTTTAATTTCCTTTGCCTCTGCCACCATCTCCTCATGTGTGAATGATTTCTCGCGCAACTGCAAAAAAGTTGCTCCATTTTTCAATACATCTTCCACCTGATCGGCCAGCTTAGCCCCATTCAGCCAATATCTGTCCGTAATTGCGTACACCATCAAATCTTCCGCTTTCATTTTAGCCTCCATTCTTTCTACGAATTCGCTACGCTCTTTCTTACACTTCCTCAATTTTGGCACCCTGCAAAAAGGTTTCATTATCCATATTGCTCATTGCGTCCATCAAAAACATACGGAAAGATCCCGTACCACCATTCGTGCTCTGCACCTTTTCATAAGCAAGCTCTCCTGCATATCCGTATGCACTAATGCAAACTGCCGTCGCTTCCAGCAAGTTATCAGGATTGGCAGCCGCAAATACTCCCACTGCACTGGATAACATACATCCCGTACCCGTTACTCGTGACATCATTGGATGCCCATTTCGAATAAGATATGCCTTATTTGCATCCGCCACCACATCGATCGGGCCACTAATGGCAATTACTGTATTCAATCGTTCGCTCAATTTCTTCGCATACTCAGCAATTCCATCAATTGTATCTTCCGATGCAAGATCTTCCGATGCTGCATCTACCCCATTTGCCTTAGAACTTTTATCTCCGACAAATTTCACCTCCGAAATATTTCCACGAATCACCGAAAAATGAACTTTATCCAATAAATTTTCCAACACTGCATTTCTATGTGCAGCCGCTCCTGCTCCAACCGGATCAAACACCAACGGATGATCTACCTTGTTATTAACCATACCTGTGCGCAACATACTCTCCTGATAATGTCCCGCCGTATTTCCCATATTAATAACACTGCCTGCACATGCCGCTGCAATCTCCTCAACCTCATCCGGATCATCTGCCATCGTTGGGGATCCTCCACACGCCAATGTCATATTGGCACAATCTGTTGCCGTAATATAATTCGAAATATTATGCACCACTGGTGCTTTTTCCTGAATATTTGCAAAAATCTCTGCACTATCTTTTAAAATATCGCCTGTCATCTGTATACCTCATCTTTCTTATGCTATGTTATTTTGTCATAAGGTTTACGCCAACCAAGGGAAGTCGCATCATCCTGCATCCTTATCCTTAAAAGAAAAAGGCAGAAGAAAAAGCCATACCGATGGTGGTATGCCCCTTCTTCTGCCTCACGACAAAATCTATATTAAGGTTATCATATAACATAAAACTTGTCAAATCTAGGCAGATCAAGATCACATTAGCTGCTGACAGATCAAGACGATGCATCCGTTCATTTTGCGTTATATATTCTGTCAGCTTCTGAGCGTCCACAGAATACTTTATCGTCTGCAGCACCTCCCGCAAACTTGTGTGAAACTTCTCAAAATCATCTTCTGATAGTGTCATTGGTTGAATTAATTGTACTCTGTAGTCAGGAACGAAGTCAAGTAATTTACTGTCATTAATGTCGTACATTTCCCGCAATGAAAGCGGTCCATCCCATGGTTCTGTCCCGAAATATAATGTCAACGTAATAACAGGCAGTATCTTATCTGTCCTTAAAAATCCCGACAAAAACTCTCCGTTATTTCGCATGGTTCCACTGGAAAACCTCTTATTCCTTCGATTAGCTGCTGCGATCATCGCAACCTGTTTATCATACTGCAGCGCATCATAAACCATGTTACGCACCGGCATTGCATAATGCACCTCCATCTGATTCTCAACCCCCAATATCACATAGTTTGCGTGAGAGTCCTGCATCATTGCTGCAAACTTTAGCAGATCACGATGTTTCTGCGCCAAATTACTGTCGCGCGTTTTCTTCTTGGTACGCTTCTTCATTTGAGAACCTTCTGTACTAATGTCCACTTCTCGTGACGATCCATGTTCTCCAGTTGCTGCCGGCAACGTAACCAACTCCGTAACATCCTTCTCCGTAAGATTCTCCGGCTTTATCTTTTGTTCTCCATTATACAGAAAAAAGTTAAAGACATCCGCAAAAATCTCCGGGTTTCCTATGTATTCTTTAACGATTGTATCCTTAATAATATCCCTCCTACCCTGCTATATCGTTGAATGTTGCTTGTTTGAATTTTAGTATATGAGATTTTTGGCATTATTTCAATATTTTATTTCATTCGTCATAATAAACATGGCATTTATCAATAATTACCATTTCTAAAGAGGTATAAATTTAAAATTCCTCCTTATTTATTTTCACAAAAGAACTACAGCTACATCATCTAAAAATATGCACCCAAAGGCATTTCACCCATCCTGCATGTCCTTAAAAGAAAAAGGCAGAAGAAAAAGTCATCCCGATGGCTGTATACTCTTTCTTCTGCCTTACAACAAAATCTGTATTATGGCTATCCTATAAAATGAAATATATCAAATCTGTCCGACAGATTAAGACGATGCATTCGTTCATTTTGCGTTATATATTCTGTCAGCTTCCTCCTCACTAAGCGAAAATGTTCTCTGCAATTGTGATAATATCGTTTCTTTCGGTATCTTCATATTTCTCAACATAGCTACCGTCTGCTCTATAGTTTCCGCACGGCCTTTTGTATGACCTTCCTCACGGCCTTCCTCACGACCCTCCTCACGACCCTCTACACGTCCTTCCTCACGACCTTCCGCTCTGCTCTCTGCCTTTAGATCCTCAATTGCTTTACACATATCCACTTTCCCCCTGTCTTGCTTAATTTCCAATCCTATCCCTGCAACCGTATTGATCACATTAGCTGCTGACAGATCAAGATGATGCATCCGTTCATTTTGCGTTATATATTCTGTCAGCTTCTGAGCGTCCACAGA
>OLVW01001369.1_pt1 | contig 21061 bp, 16 predicted proteins | sample 1673301 | NCBI WGS metagenome assembly OLVW01 (sample SAMEA3178941, study PRJEB25190) | human gut metagenome
GTGCCGTAAAAGAGCAGTCCTCCGGTCTTTATGCGCAGACGATGGCCGAACGGGGCACTGATTCTGGTTGTGTTTTCGTTTCTGGACTATCTGGTCTGCTTTATTTCCGTAGCTGAAATGGACTGCCTGAAGGACCGGCGGTACGCGGCGGCGAAAGAAAGCGGCGAATTTTATAAGGTTTCTGAAATAGAAAGCTCTCTGTTTAATTATGTACCGCGTACCTATACGATTTATTACCGGAGGGGTAGCAGAAGACTTAAATTCGGTGTACGGACAAGAACGACAGGAAATCCGCTGGAAATGGGCGGCAGGGAATATTTCATAGGACCGACAGGAAAGCGCGAGCAGATTGTGAAAGACCTCGATACGCTGATGAAAGAAGTAAAAAAATATGCAAGATTTGACAAAGTCCTGGTACAGACAATCAATGGAGAACCGGTAAAGAAATGATGCCGGTTCTTCTTGCTTTTACGGAGAAATACAGGTAAGATAAAAACAGCATGAGAAGGATACGCATGTGTAAAAAATCATCAACGGAGAAGGTATGAAAATGGAGGAAACAAAAGATGAATTATCTGAAGGAACGGGATGGTGACCTGTTCTCCAATGCGGATCTGAAGCGGCTGATTGTGCCGCTTCTGATTGAACAGCTTCTTGCCATCGCAGTCGGCATGGCGGACTCAATTATGGTATCCAGTGTCGGCGAGGCGGCGGTGTCGGGAGTATCGTTGGTAGATCAGATTATGGTGCTGTTGATCAATGCATTTTCAGCACTGGCTACGGGAGGAGCAGTCGTTGCGGGGCAGTTCCTGGGACAGGACAGACGGGAAGAAGCCTGTAAGTCGGCAACGCAGATGGTATGGTTTATCACGATCTGTGCGATCGGCATTACAGTGCTTGTATATCTGGGAAAATCCTTTATTTTACATACAGTATTTGGAAAAATCGACCAGGATGTGATGCATCATGCAGACATTTACCTGCTGATCGTGGCGGCATCGATTCCATTCATGGCACTGTATAACGGAGGAGCGGCGATCTTCCGTACAATGGGCAATTCGAAGGTAACAATGCAAATATCGATCATCATGAACGTTATTAATATAGGAGGAAATGCGATCTTGATCTATGGTTTTCACCGTGGAACGGAAGGGGTTGCGATTCCGACACTGGTGTCAAGGATGACGGCGGCGATTATTATAATTGTGCTATTGTGTGATGAGAAACGGACGCTTCACATAGAACGGACCTGGCGTTACCGAATTAACTGGGAAATGGTTAAGAAGATTCTAAGTATCGGTGTGCCGAATGGCCTGGAGAACAGCATGTTCCAGCTTGGAAAGATTATCGTGCTCAGCCTGGTATCGACATTCGGAACCTATGCGATTGCGGCAAATGCGGTGTCAAATGCAATCGCATTGTTCCAGATCCTTCCGGGAATGGCAATTACGCTGGCAATCACACCGGTTATTTCCAGATGTGTGGGTGCGGGCGATTATGAACAGGCGAAGTATTATAATAAGAAATTAATGCTCATTACTTATGTCAGTATGACTGCGATGGTATTATTTATATTCTCCTTACTGCCATTTATATTAAATGCATATAACCTGTCCGATCTTACAGCAAAGACGACGGCGGATATCATACATTTCCACGGAATCGGTGCGATATTTATCTGGCCGGTTGCGTTCAGCCTGCCTGCGACGTTCCGTGCAGCGGGTGATGCGAAGGCATGTATGTACATTTCGAGCATATCCATGTGGATCTTCCGAATCGGATTCAGTTACGTGCTTGGAAAATATATGGGAATGGGTGTATTCGGTATCTGGGTTGCGATGGTGATCGACTGGGTATTCCGGGCAATGTGTTTCGTGATCCGGTATTTCAAAGGAAGTTGGAAGAAAAATGCGATTGTATAGGACAGAAAACGTTTGTCAGCAGATAGTTGCTAGTTACGATAGAAAAAGTCTGGTTTATCGGAGAAAAGATAGAAGTCCCTTGTAAAAACGGGACTTCTATTTTATAATAAAGATTAGCCATATAGAAAACAAATAGGAGGAAGTTCTTGTGAAAAAAGAATTAGTAATTGTCATTGACTTTGGTGGACAGTACAATCAGCTGGTAGCAAGACGTGTCAGAGAATGCAATGTATATTGCGAGATCTACTCATATAAGACAGATATTGAGAAGATCAAAGCTATGAATCCTAAGGGAATCATCCTGACAGGCGGACCAAACAGCTGTTATGAAGCAGATTCCCCGACATATAAAAAAGAATTGTTCGAACTTGGTATCCCGGTTCTTGGATTATGTTACGGTGCACAGCTTATGATGCATGTACTTGGAGGAAAGGTAGAATCCGCTCCGGTACGTGAGTATGGTAAGACAGAAGTGCTGGTAGATAAGAAAGATTCCAAGATTTTCGAAGGTGTATCTGAGAAGACCATCTGCTGGATGAGCCATTTTGACTATATCTCACAGGTTGCACCTGGATTCGAGATCACAGCACACACAGCAGACTGCCCGGTCGCAGCAGCTGAGAATACAGAAGCTGGATTATATGCGATCCAGTATCATCCGGAAGTACTTCACACAGCAGAAGGAACTAAGATGTTATCGAACTTCGTATTAGGTGTCTGCGGATGTGCAGGCGACTGGAAGATGGATGCATTCGTAGAGAATACAATCCGGGAGATCCGCGAAAAAGTCGGCGACGGAAGAGTACTTCTTGCACTGTCAGGCGGAGTAGATTCTTCAGTGGCAGCAGGATTGTTATCCAGAGCTATCGGAAAGCAGTTGACATGTGTATTTGTCGATCATGGTCTTCTCCGTAAAGATGAAGGTGATGAAGTAGAAGGTGTATTCGGACCAAATGGACAGTTCGACCTGAACTTTATTCGTGTAAATGCGCAGCAGAGATATTACGATAAATTAGCCGGAGTAACAGAACCAGAAGCAAAACGTAAGATCATCGGTGAAGAATTCATCCGTATCTTCGAAGAAGAAGCCAAGAAGATCGGTGCTGTAGACTTCCTCGCACAGGGAACCATTTATCCGGACGTTGTAGAAAGCGGACTCGGTGGAGAATCCGGAGTGATCAAGTCACACCACAATGTAGGTGGACTTCCGGAGCATGTAGATTTTAAAGATATCATTGAGCCTCTTCGTGATCTGTTCAAAGACGAAGTACGTAAGGCAGGATTGGAGCTTGGAATTCCGGAGAGACTGGTATTCCGTCAGCCATTCCCTGGACCTGGACTTGGAATCCGTATCATCGGTGAAGTCACAGAAGAAAAAGTTAAGATCGTTCAGGATGCAGATGCTATCTATAGAGAAGAGATTGCTAACGCAGGTCTTGATAAGAACATCAACCAGTACTTCGCAGCATTGACAAATATGAGAAGTGTCGGCGTTATGGGGGATGAGAGAACATATGATTATGCTGTTGCTTTAAGAGCAGTAACAACTGTAGATTTCATGACAGCTGAGGCTGCTGAAATTCCTTATGATGTACTGAATAAGGTGATGAGCAGGATTATTAATGAGGTTAAGGGAGTTAACAGAGTATTCTATGATCTGACTAGTAAACCGCCTGGAACGATTGAGTTTGAATAGTTGGAGCTAAGCTGTAAAGCCTTTGTTTACAAGGGTTTTACAGCTTTTCCTTTATAGGATTGCATTTTCATTGCATTATTTTTCTTCAACTGTTTTGTGATAGATTGCTGTATGTTGATTGCTGGTATAATTAGCAATGCTTTCAGTAGCAGATTGTACTTGTAATATTCCAGTCAGTTTTTTAGCAACTTCAAGATTCGTATTTGGATACAGATGACCATAAGTGCCGAGTGTTGTCTGTATTTTTTCATGTCCTAAACGTTCCTTGATAAGTAAAGGATTTTCGCCCATGCTGATAAGCAATGAAGCGTGTGAATGTCGCAAGGCATGAATTTTAATACGATGAACACCTGCTAAATTTGACAACTTTTCCAAAGCTCTGGGAAGCGTTGTTTTACTGGTTGGAGTTCCGTTATAACTTAGTACAAGTGGACAATCGGGAAGAACCTGTTGTTGAACACTTTGCCAAGCCTTTAGCTCATTGAGTGTATCTGAATCAATATAAATAGTACGGATACTTGCCTGTGTTTTCGGCTCAACGAATTTATAGTCCGTCATTGTTCGGTAATATAATGTTTTGGTAATGCTAAGCAAGCCTGTTTCAAAATCTATGTCTGACCAATGTAATGCTGACGCTTCGCCAATTCGCATACCAGTCATAAATAATAACCAGAACGATATAAACAGATAATGTTCATAATAGTCTTTCTTACAGAGTAAGGAAATAACCTTTTGAAATTCTTCTAATGTCCAGAAATCAACTTTGGTTTTCTTGCTTTTGATATTGCCTATCATACGAGAAGGATTTTTCTTCGCAATTCCAAGAACAATAGCTCTGTCGAATGCGATAGAAAGCATTCCCTGTACGATACGAATGTAATTAGGGCTAAAATCTTTTGCAAGTTTCAACTGCCAGTTTTGAACATGGATAGGTTCGATTTCGTCTGTTTCCATTTTGTAGAAATAGGAAAAATGTTTCTTGATGGTAGTAGCACGATTAAGATAAGTGCTTTCTTTTACCTGTGTTTTATACCATGGCAGGTAGGTTTCTTCTATAAATTGCTGAAAAGAAACGCCATCTTTTTTTGGTGTTAATTCTTCGGTAGACGCTAACACCAGTTTTGAATATTCTTCCTTTGCTTCTTTTTTCGTTCTGAATCCACTTCGGTATTTCTGTATCTGTTTTCCGGTAATGGGATTGTAGCCTAAATTAGCTCTGAAATAATAAGTTCCGTTATCTGCTTTCTTAATAGGGTCTTTTGCCATGATTTCACTCCTTACATGATATGTAAGAAGTACAATCAATCGTTTGTGTCTGATAATGTAATCCCTAATACCGATGCTTTATATATGACTGGATTTTCTTCTTGCGGCAAATCCTTAAAACACGTTTGTCATTAACAGCTATTTTATAATCATGTGCTAGAGTATCCCTTATACGTCTATAACCCATATCTGGATGTTCATCATGAATCTTTGTAATGGTATCGGCTATGCGTTCATTAAGATTATCATTATCACTATTTACATGACCTAGCCATTTATAATAGGCTGATCTAGCTATTCCAGCAAACTCGCATAACGCCGATATGGAGTATGTTTTATTTCCATCAGATAATTCTTTGATTGCAAGGTATTTTGTTGTATTGCGTGTCTTGGTCAGGTTCACCTCCTCTCTATTTCGTCGAGTTTTTTTAAGAAATCAATCTCCATTTGTTGATGCTGTGTTTGAGCTTTTAGTAGTCGGTTTTCAGCTTTCAACTTCTCAATATCTGATAATTGAGAAATCGCTTTGTTCTTACCTCGTCGATCATATAATCCTTCGATTCCTTTATCTTTATATTTTCTAACCCATGCATAAACTTGTCCGTAGGAGCAACCATATTTATTCGCTGTAGAAGCATAATTACATCCCGTGTTTATGCATTCTTCGACAATGTTTATTCTTTCTTCAAGGGTTAAGAGGCGGATACAGCTTGCTGATGGCATTATGAAGGAAGATTTGTATACGGCTTATTATGCGGTGTCAGAGGATGAGGAGATTGTTGCTGACAGGGATGTGAGATACCGGGGATGGAAAAGGAGGCTGTGTCAGAGAAAGATGTGGCTGTTGAGTCGGAGACGAATGTTGAGGTAGTGAATCCAGACAATAATCAGAATGAAATAGGCAAACAGAAAGAGCAAGCTGATAGTGCGAGAAAACAACAGACTGATTTAGATGGCATAGGAATACCAGAGCCTCATAATTCGCCTGATGTGAATGTGGTAAGAGTTGGCGAAAGTATGACTGATGTAACAGATAAAAGTGAATTTGTGGAAACTAGAGAAACTGAACCTGTGAACAAAGCTGGCTGGATTATTAGGAGAATATCAGAGCTTGGCGATTATGAGAATGTCGACGATTCTGCTAAGGTTGATGTATTTGGATTTGATATTGCAGATGTGAGTGGAAGCATAAGAATGTTTTCGGAAGTGATGAAAAGGCTTGGGATAAACCAAGATGGAGATAAGCTTTTTGAGGAGTTTCAGAGAATTTATGATGAGAGTGTTAGCAGAGATGCTGGTAAAGATAAGGCGGAAGATAAGATGTGGAATAGGGGCAGAGGGAGATGATTCCTCTGCTGACTTATTTTACAACTTGAAAAAAGTGTTCGAGAAATCAAATAAAATGTTTTACAACGAAATTGAGATAATATATAATAAAATAGTGAAATTATATTCCTAAAAGCACGGAGGATAATATGGCTGTATCATACAATAAATTATGGAAATTAATGATCGATAAAAAAATAAATAAGAGCCAACTGTGTAAAAAGATAAAAATTAGCAGTAGTACTATGGCTAAAATGACAAATGAAGAGATGGTTGCTATGACTGTATTAGAAAAAATATGTGCTGAATTGGAATGTGATATATCTGATATTATGGAGTTTACTGATTTAGCTGAAGTAAAGAAAAAAATTCATAATGATAATATAAGTCCAGATAATGGGACAGTTAATATGAGATAATGAGGTAGAACAACCATGAATGAAAATGGGTTAAATTATATTGATCTCTTTGCTGGTGCCGGTGGACTTTCAGAAGGATTTATTCAAAGTGGCTATAGACCGGTTGCACATGTGGAAATGAATGAGCATGCAGCAAAGACAATAGAAACAAGAATAGCATATTATTACTTAAAAGATAATGGCAAAATTAAAAGTTATTATGATTATGAAAAAGGAAAAATAACCAGAGAACAACTTTTGGAAAAAATACCCAAAGAGGAGCTTAAGACTGTAATTAATAAAGAAATGTCGGAAGCCACAATTAAGGGGATTTTCAACACAATTGATGATATCAAAAGGGAAAAAGAAATTGATAAGATTGATGTAATTATAGGTGGTCCTCCATGTCAAGCATATTCTTTGGTGGGAAGAGCACAGAGCAGTCATATGATTGTTCCGATGGAAGATGATCCAAGAAATGAATTATATAAGATGTATGTTCAATTTCTTAAGAGGTATAAGCCAAGAATGTTTGTGTTTGAGAATGTGGCTGGGATAAAGACTGCAAGAGGTGGTCAAGCATTTAAAAACCTCCAGACATATATGAAACGTGTAGGTTATGAAATTGATTATCATGAGTTGAATGCCCAAGATTTTGGAGTATTACAAAGTAGAAAAAGAGTAATTATAGTAGGTTGGCTTAAAGGTACTGGGTATGAATATCCGTCGTTTGATGTGATCCATAGTAAAGCCGAAGTATGGGATTTATTGAAGGATTTACCCCCATTGACTCCAGGTATTGAGGCAAGAGAACATACGATGAATGATATGCGAAGACTAAAAAAATATGTTAAAGATAATGCTATTCGCATGAAATCAGATGTATTAACAGGTCATGCTGCAAGACCACATACTGCACAGGATATTGAAATATATAAGAGAACAATAGACATGTGGTTTGAAAACGAACAGCATGAACGTTTGAAATATGATGATTTACCAGAAGATTTGAAAACACATAAAAATAGAACTTCATTTATAGATCGATTTAAAGTTGTTGAGGGTGATATGGATCATTGTCACACAATACTTGCTCATTTATCGAAAGATGGGCATTATTTCATTCATCCAGATATAGAACAACATAGATCAATTACAGTGCGGGAAGCAGCAAGAATACAGTCGTTTCCGGATAATTATTATTTTGAAGGACCAAGGACAGCACAATTTGTTCAGGTGGGGAATGCGGTTCCGCCAATGATGGCAAAGGTAATAGCAGATAAAATAAAAGAACAATTAAGAAAATAAAATTGGAGGTTTCGCAAATGGGTATTGTTGAAAATACATATGCTGAATTAAAGCAACAAGAACTGAAAAATAATCCATATAGTTGTTTGCATATGGCTGATATTGACATCAATCCTCATCAGATTGAAGCATTCACATTTGCGCTATCTTCATTAGAGCTTGGTGGAGCAATTCTTGCAGATGAGGTAGGTCTTGGAAAAACTATTGAGGCTGGCTTGGTCATCAAGTATTTGCTATGCAGTGGAAAAAATAAAATACTACTTATTATGCCATCAAATCTGCGAAAGCAATGGCAAGTTGAATTAGAAGAGAAATTTGATATTGATTCATTAATTGTGGATAGTTCTAACTGGGAGGATTATCTCGAAGAGGTAAAGAGTAAACAAGCAGTAATTATTGTTTCCTACCACTTTGCCTCAAAAAGAAAAACAGAGTTCGGAAAGATAGCTTGGGATTTTTGTGTATTTGATGAAGCACATCGGCTTAGGAATGTTTATAAGAATGGTTCAAAGATGGCTAACTCATTATATGAATTAACAAAGGGAATTCCGAAGATTCTATTAACTGCGACTCCTATGCAGAATACTTTACTTGATATATATGGACTTGTTCAGTTTATCGATGATAGAGTTTTTTATAGTAAGCAGATATTTTCCGAAAGATATTTGCGAGGAGAAGATTACAATGATTTGAAGGCTTGTTTAGAACCTGTTGTGCAAAGAACTTTACGAAAAGAAGTAGCAGAGTATATCCAATTTTCAGAGCGTAAAGAAATGACAATTGATTTTGAACTATCGCCAATGGAGATAGAACTTTATGTGATGATAAATAATTATCTGAAAAAGGAAATCTTGTATGCTTTGCCCAATTCACACAGAACACTTATTACATCTGTTATTAGAAAATTGCTTGCATCATCAAGTATGGCAGTTGCAGAAACCTTCAAGGTATTAAAAGGCAGACTTGAAACTTTGAAGGAAACAACTAGAACTGAATCAGCGGATGAAAGTATTGATTTTTTCCTTAGTTTTTTTGATGATGATGATGAAATAGAGACGGATGATGATAGTAAGCAGGATGAATTATACACAAGAGAAAAGGTAAATGAATTTATTCAGCATGAAATAGATGAGGTAACAGCCATTATTAATAAAGCTGAAAGTATAAAAAGAAATGCGAAGATGACAGCATTGAAACAGGCGGTGGAGACAGCTTTTGCATTTCAAGATGAAGCTGGCATAAAACAAAGAATAGTTGTGTTTACGGAATCTATTAGAACGCAACAATACATGTTTGAAGAATTATCTCATGCCGGATATGAAGGTCAGATACTTAAGTTTAATGGTAGTACAAATGATCCTGTTACTAAACAGATTTATAAGGCGTGGAAAGCTAGAAACTATGGAAAGTATGTGGGTAGTAGAAATGTTGAATTGAAGAATGCCATCGTAGAAGCATTTAGGGATGAATACAAGATTTTGCTTGTAACAGATTCTGGTTCGGAAGGATTGAATCTTCAGTTTTGTAATACGATTATAAACTATGACCTTCCTTGGAATCCGCAGAAGATAGAGCAGCGAATTGGTCGCTGTCATCGTTATGGACAAAAGAACGATGTTGTGGTTATTAATTTGCTTAATACTCAGAATGTAGCAGATAAGAGAGTATATGAAATCCTTTCTGAAAAGTTTGAGTTATTCCAAGGTGTGTTTGGTGCATCCGATAAAGCTATTGGATTATTGGAAAGTGGAGCAGATTTTGAAAAAAGAGTTACACTTATTTATCAGGAATGTAAAACGACATCAGATTTTACAAAGCAATTTAAGGATTTGGAAAAGGAATTAGAAAAGAAACGAAACAAGAAAATGGATGAACTGAAATCCATATTTACATATAAGACAGAGGAACAACATAAGTCTCATTTTAATATTATTATGAAAGAAATAGCGGAATATGATTCACAGTTTGAGTATTGGAATGGTAGAAGTAAAGAGGAAAATGGGACATGTCCAAAGTACTATGAAACTAATATAGACTTGGAAATTCCGGGAATTCAACACGGATATTTACTTATTGGTGGTTCTTATGTTGGTGAGATTCTTGAAGATGCAGTATTTGAAATTATTGATATAACAGGGAAGATATATGGTGTTTCAGATGAGTTGGCTAGAGAGCTTTGTGAAAAATCGCAGGAGCAGTGCCTAGAAGAAAAGACACCAAATAATCAAGAAATCTTTTCATATATTGACAAAGTGGATGAATTTATGCAGCAGAAATATGCAGAATCTAAAAGAACAGTTTTGATTGCTAATCAGAAAAAATTGGATAATTGGCTGCAATTAAGAAAAGAGGAATATTTGCTCAGAGTCAAGGATACATCAGAATTAGATGAACTTAAAGATAAATATGTAAACGAAAGCGATTTTAGACAGAAGATTGCATTAAAAAAACAAATAGAAATTTTAGAAGAACAGAAACAAAAAATGGTACGGGCATTTCATGATGAAATGTCAACATTGGAAGAAGAGGCTGTAAATATGCAGAAGCAGTTTGCAGAAGGTATCTTGGTAAAAACACAACTGGTAACAAAGATAGTGATTAAGTTTTAGGAGGCTACCATGGAGAAAAAAGGTAAGTTAGAATTGACATGGGTTGGTAAATATGAGGAAGAGAAACTAGAACCGAGAATATTAATTGAAGACAAATCAAAATCATATGGTGATCCGAATACAGAAAATATGCTGATTCATGGGGATAATCTGTTGGCACTTAAGGCTTTGGAAAATGATTATTCTGGGAAAATACAATGTATATATGTTGATCCTCCTTTTAATACGGGACAGGCATTTGATTTTTATGATGATGATTTAGAGCATTCTATTTGGTTGGATTTAATTTATAAGAGAATAAAAATTTTATATGGACTTCTTAAAGAAGATGGATTGTTCTGGATTCACCTAGATGATGTTGAAGTTCACTACTGCAAAATTATGTTAGATGAGATTTTTAATAGAAGTAATTTTGTTTCTCATATTACATATGAAAGATCTGCTGTTGCTGGTTTAGGACAGGGCGGATATCTGGTCAATACCACAGAACATATATTATTGTACAAAAAGAGTATATTACCAGAAAAAGAGAATTTAAGTTATGCTGAGTTAGGGTTAAATATAATCAAAAGATATAACCATTATGTCTCTAATTTTGGAACGAGAAAATTAGTAAAAGAATTTGTTGCAAAATCAAATGGAGAGAAGGTTAAAATATATGAGCACTCAGATGTAGAGATTGAAACGATATCTTTAAAGAACATTACAGAAAGAGAGGAGGAAATAAGACAACAATTTGTAAAACATATAGATACTTTGTTTAGAGGAAATCGAGTTCAAAAGGAAAATGAATTTCAAAATGATATTATTGCAGGTATGGAAAAGGGAAAATTCTATTCGGTTGATTATGTACCTAGTAGAGGAAAGTATAGGAATCAGGAAACAACATTGTATTACTCAAATTGCGAATTACTCTCGTGGTTAAAAGACACTTCTTCTGTAGAGGATGGAAGAATTACAAAATCCCAAAAAATGACAACATTATGGAAACATGGAGAAATCCCAAAAGCAGATATCGCAAATGAAGGTGGAGTTTATTTTCCAAGAAGTAAGAAACCAGAACAATTATTAAAACGAATTATCGAAATGTCCACGAAAGAGGGGGATTATGTACTTGATTCGTTTTTGGGATCAGGAACAACCGCTGCAACTGCTCATAAGATGGGGAGAAAATGGATTGGAATTGAGATGGGAGAACACGCCTATTCGCATTGTCAAAAGAGATTATGTAATGTTATTGATGGCGAACAAACGGGAATATCCAAAAGTGTTAATTGGCATGGTGGAGGAGGCTTTAAATTTTATGAATTAGCAGAACCACTTCTTGTAAAGAACAAAGTTCTTCCTGTTTATCAAATAAATCCATCTTATACATGGGATATGGTATGTGAAGCTATTTGCAAGATAGAAGGATTTACCTATGAACCATCTGGGGAGTTTCAAGGACATTCATCAGAGAATCGATTCATACATATCACAGAAGAATTTGTTAATACAAAGTATGTGATGTCGATAATGAAGAACTTAGGGGATAAGCAGAGTTTACTTATCTATTGTAAGAAAAATCAAGCTGACATGATTCTTCCAGAGAATGTGGAAGTGAAAAAAATACCAAAGGATTTATTGGATAAATGTAATTTTGAAAGTGAGGTGTAGGAATAATGAGTTCAGTAGATAAAATCAAATGGGCTATGAGCCTGCGTGATCCTCAGTATGAAGCGCTACAATACTTTGATGCAATCAGTTCCAAGATTGAGTATAGAACTAGTTCAAAAGCTGAAGCAGAGAAAATAGCATCAGAGAATTGCCAAGCTCCACATACAATATCTGTAGATAAGGAATTTGATTTTCCATCATTCTGCTTTGATATGACAACCGGTATTGGTAAGTCCCGTTTAATGGGTGCATGTATTTATTATTTATACAAAACAAAAGGGTACAAACATTTCTTTATTCTGGCACCAGGAAATACGATTTACGACAAGATGCGTCGAGAGGCGGTCCCGGGACATCCAAAATACATGTTTAAGGGACTTGAAGCAGAGATGGGAAGACCAAAAGTTTATGATGGGGAAAATTATTTATCATACCCGATAAGATATATCCAAGAGGAAATGGTGGTAGAAAAAACATCTGATATTCAGATATTTATCTTTAATATTTCAAAGATTTTTACTAGGGGAGATATTGAATTTAAATTTCACAAGTTTAATGAAAATTTGGGTGGCTCTTTTGCGGATGTGTTACGTTCGTTTGATGACTTGGTTATTTGTATGGATGAAGCGCATCGTTACTATGCCCCAGCATCAAAGAAAGCGATTAATTATCTTAATCCAGTGTTGGGGTTGGAATATACTGCTACACCTAAGAGTACAAATAAGAATATTATTTATCACTACGGATTAGAGGATGGAGCTGGGAAGTTTTTGAAGATTCCGGTTGTTATGGGAAGAACAAATACAGCAGGATATTCAGATGATGATATAGAGGAAATGAAGTTGAAAGATGGAATCAAGCTTCATGAGAGAAGAAAGTCCATCGTATATAAATATTGTATAGATAATCAATTAGAACAGGTAAAGCCAATTGTTTTGATAGCTTGTAAAGATACAACACATGCTAGAAAAATAAAAGAAAAAATAGATTCCGATGCTTTTTTTGGAGGTCGTTATGTTGGTAAGGTTATTGAAATTGACTCTAGCACAAGTGGTACAGAGACAGAAGAAAACATTCAGAAATTACTAACCATTGAGAAAAATACCAATCCAATTGAGATTGTGCTGCATGTATATAAGCTGAAAGAAGGTTGGGATGTAAATAATCTGTTTACGATTATCCCACTTAATGCTGCAAAGAGTGATATATTGGCACTTCAAACTATTGGTAGAGGATTGAGGCTTCCTTTTGGTGAGATAACGGGTATTGAGGAATTAGATACCTTGGATATTGTTGCTCACGATCATTATCGAGAGATTGTGGATGATATCAAGAATAACCCTGTATTTAAGAAGAGAAATCTTGATGAGGAAGATATACCGAACACAAAAACGGTTATGGTAGAGCCAGCAGTTGAGAACCAACAGATTTCATTATTTGATGAAGCGTTATGCGAAAGTAAAGTGAAATCATACCAAGATTTGAATAATGAAAATGTGGTGGAGAATCTGTTTGCTGAGTATCAGAAAGCATTTGTAAAGAAAGTAGCACCTAAGAAGTCCGAAAGTGATAGTGGACAGATGTCTATTTTTGATTATTTTGCTAACGATGATGGAAAAGAAAAAAATGACGGCACAGCATCAGATCACAAAATGACACAGACGGGCATGGGCATTGATGCAGTTGATACATCATTTACTGTACATCAGGGGGATGCTTCATTACAGATTGATTTACAGAAGTCATCGGGCAGTAAGAATGTATTGCCATATGCAAAACAAGAGTTTATCAAGAAAGTTGAAGAGTTAAAGAAAGTTGCTATCTCTGTTCCAAAGATTGGAATTAGCTATAGTTCAACAATTACATTTAAGTCTTTTACTGTTAAACGAAACATTATGGATTTTGATGTTGCGGCATCGAGAATCGAGAGATATGACGCTGTAAATGGTAAGTTGCTGCAAGTGCTGGATGCAGATGCACTTATTGTAGAAAATCCTGAGAATATGCTTGCAGTTTCTTTATTGGAGAGTATTCCGGAGTTTAGTTCTGATGATGCAGAATTTATTCTTGAGGTGGTTGATCAGTATCTCGCATTAATCGAAGGTACGGATGAAGAAAAAAAGAAGATTGTCCGTAGATATGCAACTGTTATAGTAGAGGACTTAAGAAAACAGATATATGCGTCAAAGGAAGAAAGCACTGAGTTTGTATTTAACGTTCAGAAAGACCTTATTGTATTCAAATCATTTGCGAAGAATATGAAGGAAAATGGACGATTGAATTTTAAGAAGGAAGTGCCAGATAAGAAAAATATTAAGCAATATTTGTTTGAAGGATATAAGAAATCATACTATGCAGAGAATGCATTTGATAGTGATGATGAGAGAAGGTTGTCTGTGGTATTAGAAGAGGATTCAGAAGTTATTAGATTTATAAAGCCACCTTTGAATCAGTTAGGACTATTTTATAAGGCGGCAAAACAGTATAATCCTGATTTCTTAGTAGAGACGGCTGACAAGAAATATATGATTGAAGTGAAGGCTGTAAATCAAACAGATAATGAAGATGTACAGGAAAAAGCAAAGGCTGCAATTAAGTGGTGCGAATGTGCATCGCAGGTGGATGCGGACGGAAAGACTTGGGAGTACCGCCTAGTGCCAGGGGATAAGATTATAGTAGGTAATACATTCAAATATGTAATTGGTATGGCAATTCCTGTTGTAGTAGACGGAGAATAAACGGAGGTTGTAGATGGCTGATATAAAGGATTTTAAACATGCTATTGTTCGACAGAAGATTTTAGATGCAGTACGAAAAGACTTAATAGGACCAACATCAGATTGTGAACAATTGAATGAAGTACCAACGAGTAGCTATATTACGGGATTATTATATCCTGCTGATACAGATGTAACGGAAGATGAAAATTACAATGATGTAGAGTTTACAGAAAAGAATTTCGATGCTGATGGAGAAACTTTGGAGGCAGGAATTTTTGAAGAAGAGGAACCAGAGGATAGAGTAAAAGGTGGTTTTCAGAAGCCGTCTTCTATAGGTGTGTCTTTCTATGTCTCTGATAATGTTCAAAAGGTTAATGCTTATATTAATTGGGGAAAGTATTATGCAGAACAGGTGCAGGGTGAAGTAATAGATGAAACCTTAGAAGAAGATGCAGAGAATAAGAAAAAGAAGAAACATACCATATATATTCGTGAGCAGATGAATGATGTTGTGGAAATCGATTTTAATCTGATGGGGCGTTCGAAGCAGATTCCACTTGAGTCTAATGGAAACATCTATATTTATGTTATGAAGATGCAGTTAGACAATGGATACAAGATGGTATCGGTTTATTTGCATAATAATGATAAGTCAGATGGCGATGAAAAAGAATATGCAAAGGTAATGTTCCAAGTGGAGATGCTCATAGCAGATGATTTGATGAGTCCTATTTTTGTACCAGAATATCTCTGTAGAAAAGTTGAATTAGAGGATGAATATTATTATAAAGGCAGACCAGTTTATGCAAGAGGAAGAGGTTGTGCTGCTACTTGGGAAAAGAAAGCAGAAGAGATAAATGCAACTGCTATAAAATCATCATTTATTCCAGATTATGAAATTCCAAGTGTAAGTGCACAGATAGATGATATGCCGGAGCATGCCTTTTCGATGCTTCAGATGGGCTCACCAAAGAAAAAGTCAGAAGTTATTCAGAATCTTCGTACATTGACAGAAATGTATGGAAGTTGGATTACAGATGCATTGACAAACGACGAAGCTATGCATGATGATAAATTTAAGGCAACAGGTCAGACTATTATTGATAAATGCAATGATGTAAATCGTAGGATGAATGCTGGAATTGATTTGATTGAAAACAATGATAAGGTATATCAAGCGTTTGTATTTATGAATCAAGCAATGTATTTACAGAGAAGTATTACAGCTTTTTCAAAAGATTATGGTAATGGCATTCCTTGCAGCTTAAGAGATTATATGACTGATATGCCAGAAAAAGGAAGAAAGAAAGATCACAGTGAGTGGAGACCATTCCAGATTGCATTTGTTCTTTTAAATTTGTATGGGATTATGGATGGTGAGTCTCCGGAACGAAATATTGTTGATTTATTATACTTCCCTACTGGTGGTGGTAAGACAGAGGCATATTTAGGGCTGATTGCTTTTACTATAGCATATAGGAGACTGACAGCTTCAGATGAAACTGATTATGAGAAAGATGGTGGAGTAACAGTATTTTTAAGGTACACGCTTCGTTTACTTACAACTCAGCAGAGAGACAGACTGATGCGTCTTATTGTTGCAATGGAACAATTGCGTGAGAAGAATGAAAAATTATATGGTAAGGAAAGAATTTCAATTGGATTCTGGGTTGGAGGTAATGTTACCCCAAATAAATTTAGCGAATACAGCGATTCTGATCAATTTAAGAAGAAAGAATTTATAAGGAAGCTTACAAAGCAGATTATTAAATGCCCTTATTGTGGTAAGAAAATCACACGGGATGAATATGACATCAATGAAAAGAGAAAGTATGTTAAAATTCACTGTGCAGATAAGAATTGTATGTTTTCGTTAAAAACAGGTAGAACCGTACCGGTTTATCTTGTTGATGAGGAAATTTATGCAAAGTGTCCTACTGTGATTATTTCGACTGTAGATAAATTTGCGAGACTTCCATGGTCTGAACGAGTTGGTTTGCTATTTGGCGGAACAGATAGATATTGTAGTAGATGTGGACATATTGCTATTGGAGAAAAGCATGCAGGAAGACATAATGCAGATGTCGCAGCGGGATTGGAAAGGGCTGAAACGGTTGCATGTAAACCATTCTATCCTCCTGAGCTAATTATACAGGATGAGCTTCATTTAATTACTGGTCCTCTTGGAACGATTTATGGTGGATATGAAACTGTTGTAGAAGAGATGTGCTGTATTGAGAAGAATGGAAAGAAGATTCGACCTAAGTATATTGTTTCAACAGCAACTATTAGAAATGCTGGGGAACAGATTAAGTTTCTTTATGGGAGAAATGAATTTGCACAATTTCCGCCAAGTGGCTTTGATACAAGAGATTCATTTTTTATTAAGGAAGTACCGCTTCCAACTGAAAATTTAGTTGATGCTTCAGAAGAAAAAATCAGTAGAATGATTAGTGATGGAAAAAAGCCATTTCGTCAATATGCTGGTATATGTGCGAGCGGACAATCTGTAAAAACAACGCTTATTCGTTTGTATTCGATTATTTTGCAAACAGCACTAGATATAGCAAAGGATCCGGAATATGAGGATTATATTGATCCATATTACACATTGATTGGGTACTTTAATAGTATTCGAGAATTGGGTGGTGCAGTGCGCCTTCTTGACGACGATATAGCAAGCCGTATTCGTGTTGTAAAGAATAAATATAATAGCTCAGAACAGAGGTATCTCAGTTTTGAGGGAAAGAAGGAAATTACATCTCGCATACCTTCATGGGAGATTGCGCAGGTTCTTGAAAAGTTAGCAATTTCTTATGATAAAAACAAGGAGAAGCAAGGTTGTTATGATGTTGTTATTGCAACTAATATGATAGCGGTAGGTATGGATGTTGACCGTTTAGGACTTATGTCAGTTGTAGGTCAGCCAAAGCAGAACTCTGAATATATTCAGGCAACAAGCCGTGTGGGTCGACAGCATCCTGGAATTATTTTTACTGTTTATAATCCTTACAGACCAAGGGATTTGTCTAATTATGAGAATTTTGTTGGTTTCCACTCACAGATGTATAGATATGTAGAAGGAACTACAGCAACGCCATTTGCGGCTAGAGCTAGAGACAGAGTATTACATGCATTGGTAGTTTCTTTACTAAGATTACAGGTAGAGACGATGGCTGATAATGGTGGAGCATCAAACATTAATGATATTTCTGATGAACAAATCAAAGATATAAAAGACAAAATTCTTGAGCGAGTCAAGATAACTGCACCATCGTCTTATGTAGATACAGAGAAAGAAATGGATGAGTTTATCAATACTTGGAAGAACATTGCAAAAGACGAAAAGCTATATTATTTTGTTCCAGCAGTAGCTGATGATAAGAAGAGGCTGCTTACATACTATGGCGAATATTATGGAGACAAAGAAAAACCAACACTAAGTTCTATGCGTGATGTTGAGCAATCATCAACAGTTTTTTATTGGGAGGGTGTCTGATGAATTTTTATAAAAAATTGGGCGAGATTCGTCCGAATCAGTTAATAACTACATATGGACCAGGCTCGATAATGGATGCTGTAAATGATTCATTGACAGTTTTAGATATAGAGTACTGGGATACTAACAATATTGGTAAAGAAATTAGAGATGCAAGATTGGCTAGTTATATGAATGTTCGACGATTCTTTATGCCAAAGACAGGTGGAAAAGAGGATATTCCAGTTGTGTCATTTCCATACTACCATGTGTGTTCAAAGGGAACATGTAAATTCTTATTTGATATGAGAGATTACTTTGATATGGACCAGTACAAAAAGAATCAAGGTGAAGTGAAATGCCCTAAGTGTGGATTTCCAGCATACCCTTCGAGATTTATAACAGTATGCGAAGATGGGCATATGGACGATTTCCCTTGGAGATGGTGGGTACATCATGGAGAAACAAGTTGTAAAGAAGATATGTACCTAAAATCAATGGGCAATACTTCATCACTTGCAGAACTCCGTGTTGAGTGTAATTGCGGTGCAAGGAGAGTTATGTCTGGAGCAATGCAGAAGGAAAAATTTGCTGGTCTATGCTGTTCAGGAAACCATCCGCATAGACCAGGAGCAAAGGCGAAAATTTGTAAGAAGAGTGTAATACCTAGCCAGCGTGGTGCATCTAATGTGTATTTTACAGTCACAAGAAATGCAATATCAATTCCACCTTGGACAAATCCTATTAATGATATCATGGGTGCACAAAGAGCAACTATTGAAACATTGGTAGAGGCTATGGGAGAAGAGGCAGGTCTTTCATTTGCTTATCAGAAGTATTTTGGAGATAAATATTCTTATGAAGACTTTAAAGCGGCCTATGATAGATTAAGCCAAAATATCAAAGAGTTTACTGAACTTAAAGAAATGGAGTATGCAGCTATTACGCATCATGAGGATGTTGAGTATCAACATGATGTTAAGTACTTCAAAGCAGAAGAAGTTGCTTTGAGTGAAAGTTTAAAAGAGTATATTTCTAGGATTATTAAAATACATAGATTACGTGAAGTACGAGTTTTGACAGGTTTTACAAGATTGGAAGCACCAGAACCAGAAGTGGATGAGCAGTCACATATCGTAAAATTGAAGTGCTCTTCGGGAGAAAAATGGCTTCCGGCAGTCGAAATCAATGGTGAAGGTGTATTCATTGAATTAAATAAGGAAAAAATAAACCAGTGGATGCAGATAGAGACTGTGAAATCTCGTTCTGATAAATATGAGGAATGTTATGCAGCATATTGTCAGAAAAAAGGATGGGAGAATTTTAAACCAAGAAATGCAGAGTATGTGTTGTTACATACACTTTCACATATGTTGATTAAGGAAATGTCTATGCAGTCAGGATATTCATCATCTGCATTACATGAACGCATTTATAGTAGTGAAAATATGTGTGGAATTTTAATTTACACAGGTGCGGCGGATAAGGAAGGTTCACTAGGTGGACTTGTTGAACTTGGCGGAATGAATAAGTTTTTGCCGCTTTTAAAAGGGGCACTGGAGAATGGTTTAACATGTACAACAGACCCAGAATGCTTTATGAAGAATCCGACGAGTGAGAGATTAAATGGGGCTGCCTGTCATTCTTGTACTATGATATCAGAAACTGCATGTGAAAATGGTAACCGCCTACTTGATAGAGCATTAGTTGTACCGGTACCGGAGCATGAGGAAATGGGATATTTCAGAGAATTGGTGAGAGATTTATGTGGAATACAAGTGTAAAAATCGAATATATCGCAGGTCTGATTGTAGATGCACTTGAAAATTATTCTGTTAATAGAGAGAATGCACAGTTTCGTCTTGTGATTGAAGAACTTAGAAATCATTTTACTAATTGTTCTGAACAAGAGATAACAGATATAATCAGCCTTTGTATGAAGATGTATTCGTCAAAGAAAATTGAACACGCAGAACTTGTTCTTACTGCACCAGATTCATTCCGCGTGAAAACATTAAGAACCAAAGATACAATGCGTAATATGATAGAGAATACGGAAAAGAGTCTTACTATAACTGGTTATTCAATCTCAGATTATTTTGCCGAAATGCTCGATGTTATTATTAAAAAAAGCCAGCAAGGAGTATATGTTCGTATATATGTAAATGATATAGAAAAGCAGAAAGAAGCACTTGACAGGCTGATGTCATATCGTTCGAGATTCTTACAGATATATGAATATCAAAAGCAAGAAGATGACAAGATGGCAGCATTGCATGCGAAACTTATTGTATCAGATGTAAAGAAATCACTGGTGTCGTCAGCTAATCTTTCATATCACGGAATGCAAGGAAATATTGAAATGGGATTCTTGATTGAATCCCATGATAAGGCAAAGCAGATAGAGGAAGTTATGAAAGAAATGGTAAGAATGAAGGTGTGTGGCAAATATAAATAAACTGTTTGAATGGATGCGAAGGAGAACGTATGGATGATATAGAAGACACTAATTATAAGTTTTATTCCCAAGATATTGAAAATATATGGTATATATTCTTTTGTTTAGCAGATTCAGCATTTTCGTCTGTAGATGTATCTTATGGAAAAAAGGACCATATATGTTATCCGGAGAGACAATGATGTCAATATGTAAAACCCTAGAGACTATTGATTTTTGTTGTA
>OLVW01001374.1_pt1 | contig 21033 bp, 17 predicted proteins | sample 1673301 | NCBI WGS metagenome assembly OLVW01 (sample SAMEA3178941, study PRJEB25190) | human gut metagenome
TCTGGACTCCGCAAGGGGAAATTTTCCCCTTGACCCCTTTCGCGCGATTGAGTTGACTTCGCTTTCATACTCCTTCCGCGTGCTGCGCTTTGGGTGTTTTGCCTACCATTACGCCGCGGGCGTTACCTCTTCCTCCGCCGCATCCGTCACCAGATTCAGCAGGAACTGCGCGGCTTCCACCAGACGCGGGCCGGGACGCGTCATCGCGTTATCATCGCCCAGCACCACATGGCCTTCCTTCACCGCCGTCACGTCTTCCCAACCCGCGCGGGAGCAGATTTCCGTCACGCCGTCCATGTCGTTGACCATGTAGTTCGTCGTCGTGATGATGTAATCCGGGTTCGCGGCAATTACCTGTTCTTCGCTCGCGCCGAACCAGCCCTGCTGGTCGTGGAACACGTTCGTCACGCCGCACAGGGTCGCCAGTTCATCCATGAACGTACCCTGACCCGCAGACCAGATGCCGTAGGGCAGGGGGCTGATTTCAAAGTACACCGTCTTGCCGGAGACGTTCGCGGCGGCAGCCTTTTCCGCAACATCCGCAAAAGCAGCCTTCATGTCGGCAATCAGGGCAGCGGCTTCGTCGTTCTTGTCAACGAGTTGGCCCAGCAGGGTGATGGCGGTGTAAACGCCCTCAATGTCCTTCGCGCTGCTGACGACGACCTTCACGCCCGCCTGCTCCAAAGCAGCAATCTGCTCTTCGGTCTGGCTCATTGTCGTCATGACGACCACCTGCGGGTTCAGCGCCAGAATTTCCTCGATGTTCGTGTTCGAGCCGGACGCAACGACCGGCACTTCCAGAATGGTTTCCGGGTAATCGACGTAAGTACCGCGGCCGACGATGATGTCCTGCGCACCCAGCGCGCAGAGGATTTCCGCGTCAGAGGGCTGGAGGACGACGATGCGCGTCACGGGCTCATCAATCGTGATTTCATGGCCGGTCATGTCCGTCAGGGTGACGGATTCGGCGAGCGCGGACATGCTCAGCAGCATTGCCAGCGCCAGCAGCAGGGCAAAGAAACGATTGGACTTCATAGGGGTATCCCTCCTGAAATGAAATCAAATGAAGCAGCGGAGGGGAACGAAAATGCCTGTTTTTCCGCGCACTTTCCGGGAAAAACAGGCACTTCAACAGGCGCGGACAATGGCCGCGCTGTGTGCTTCCTCCCATCCCCAGGGGAGGCGTTTTCCCGTTCACAGGCAGGTCTCCCGGCTTGGCTTCCTCCGCAGGAACACCTTCCCAGCGTATTTTTCGCCAGTGGCTGCACCGATTCCTCGGCACACGTTCCCTTGTCTGCTTCACGGTTGCTGGGACAGCGCCGGTCTTGCACCGGCTTCCCATGCTCGCCGAACACGCCCGTGTCCGACGCCGCGCATCGCTGCGCACCTGTGTGGGCTGTTCATTTGTCACGGATATTATACATGCTGACGGCGCACTTGTCAATCTGTTACGCTTCCTTGACACTTTCCCGGCGATTTGCTATAATTCTGATGGAAGAAACCGCACTTGTGGATTTCATCCGTTTTCTTTGTATATCATTTCGCACACAAGGTGCGATTTTCCTTGCGCCCGCGGCGTGTCTCCCTGTAACAAATCCCATCAACAAACTTAGATGGGGATGCGAAGCAGTCCAGAGGGCGATCGCAAAGCCCTCTGGTCGCCTCCGCAGAGGCGAAACCCCTGCAATAAAAAGCTCACTACCGAAAAAGCACCCTTCCCCCAAAAGAAGAAAGCGCCCCTGTTCGGCGCGCCTTGCCGAACCTTCCCCCCATAGGAGGTGAACACCATGGAACACCGCCCCTTTATCAGCGTCATTATCCCCGTCTGGAACGGGGCAAGGTACTTGGATGCTTGCCTGAACAGCATTCTGCGCCAAAGCTGGCAGCACTTCGAGATCATCATTGTTGATGACGGCAGCCGCGATGCAACGTGGGATATGCTGATGCACTGGAAAAAACAGGATGCGCGCATTATCCCTTTCCATCAGGAGAACGCCGGCGTGTCCGAAGCCCGCAATACCGCCATGCGCCATGCGTCCGGCGATTATTACCGCTTTGTGGATGTGGACGACCAGCTTCCGCCGGATTCACTGGAACAGCTCGTTCGCTGCGCCGAGAAAAATCAGAGCGATTTGGTGCTGGCAGCGTATACCGAGGTGCTGGGCACGACCCGAACCGTCCGTGATTTGGGCAAATGCACCGATACGGTGGAGAGCGCCGAGTTCCTGCGCCGCTTGGAGCGCCTGAGTAACAGCTTTTATTACGGCGTGCTGTGGAATAAAATTTTCCGTGGTGATATCATCCGCCAGCATGACCTGCGCTTCACCTCCGGCTTGCACTGGGGTGAGGACTTCGTGTTCGTCATGCAGTACCTTGAGCACGCCGAGCGCATGTCCTACATCACCACCCCGGTCTACGATTACTTCCGCAACCCCAACGGCGCGGTTGTTCGCCAGCTGGTGAACTGCTTCCGACACCCCATTGTCTCCATTCAGGCGCGCCTGACGGTCTACCGTTCTTACGAGCAGCTTTACCGCGCGCGCGGTCTGTACGACCAGTACAAGCGCATCCTCTGGCGCTACCTCTTCCGATTTACGCTGCGGAATTGACGCTTATTTCGGAACAAAAGCCGGATTTTATGGCGAGAAATTCCGAAATGGGAATAAAGTCGGCGCGCTATATTGCTGCTGCGGACAAATTCAGCAGCAGATAGCCCCAAAAGTGGCGGCACCGAAGGGGTCAAGGGGGCGATCGCGGACTTCGTCCGTTTCCATTGCCCCCTTGTCGCGCCCGCAGGCGCGATTCCCCCTGCAACCCAAAAGCACAAGCAGCTTATAATAACAAAAATGAACCCTGAAACTTACAGCGAGTGAGGCATCTTCATGTTCGACGACAGCTGTTATATGGAACCCCTCCATCTGGCGGGGCGGCTCATCATGGAAAACGGCGGCGAAACCTGCCGCGTCGAAGAAACCGTGCTGCGCATGGGCCATGCGTTCGGCTTCCGCGAGGTGGAATGTTTCGCCGTGCCAAGCGGGCTGTTCGTCAGCTACCGCAAGAGCGACGGCACCATCGAGACTGCCGTCAAGCGCATCCGCCGCAAGGGAATAGACTTGACCCGCATCGACGAGGTGAACGCCATCTCCCGCCATTTGGAGCAGGAGAAGATGTCCTGTCAGGAGGTGCTCAGCCAGCTCAAAGCTGTCGAGCGCCGACCTTCCCGCTTGTCCCCGCTGCAAATGGCGGGCGCGGCAGCCATGTCCACCGCTGGATGGTCACTGATGTTCGGCGGCGGCGTGTGGGACATGGTGACAGCATTCTTCGTTGGGCTGCTGATTGAGTGGGTGACGCTGCTGATGGATAAATTCCATATGCAGACGCTCGTCGCGACGCTGGCAGGCGGCTTCCTCGCGGCGTTCCTCCCGATGGCGGTCAACCGCCTGACCGGGGCGCTGGTTGTCGAAGCGGCCGTCGCGGGCGCGCTGATGCCCATGCTGCCCGGCTTGGCGATGACGAACGCTGTGCAGGACACCATGCGCGGCGATATGGTATCGGGCATTTCCTCTGCGGTCAGCGCGGCGATGTCGGCGGTGCTGCTTGCTGTCGGCGCACTGGCGGGCACGGCGTTCCTGCGCCTGCTGACGGGAGGTGCGGCATGAGTTACGAACCGCTGGGTCAAGGGCTGTGGTATTTCCTGACGTCGTTCGTCGGTACGCTCGGCTTCGCGATTCTGCTTCATGCGCCCAAACGCGCGTGGCTGCCCGCAAGCCTGATTGGCGCAATGACTTACACGCTCTATTGGTCGCTCAAGCAGCTTTCGCTCGATGAGGCCGCGTCAATGTTCCTCGCGGCGCTGTTCGGGTCGCTGCTGGCGCAGTTCTGCGCAAGGAAAATGCGCATGATTGCGACGATTTTCCTGCTGCTGTCGGTGGTGGCGCTTGTGCCGGGGCTGGGGCTGTACCGCTGCATGGAGCAGCTGGGGCATCAGCAGTATGCCCTCGGCGCGCAGACCGGCATCCTGACGATGGCGGGCATCCTGATGATGGCGCTGGGCATCGGCGTGGGCAGCTTCCTGTTCAAGCTCGTCGTCAGCGGGACGAAGAAAATCATGCCGGGAGGAAAGCAGAAATGAGCATCAGCGTGATGGCGATGGGGCGCATGAAGGAGAAGCCCTATCGGCAGATGGCGGATGAATACCTGAAGCGGCTGTCGCGCTACGGCAAGTTTGAGGAGATTGAGCTGCCGGATTTGCCTGAACCCGCGAACACCTCCGAAGCCATTGAGCGGCAGATTCGCGACAAAGAGGGCGAAATGATGCTCAGCCGCCTGAAACCGTCGGACTATGTGATTGCGCTGACGATTCCCGGCAAGATGCACGATTCGCCCGGCTTGTCGCGCCATTTGGATGAACTGCTGACGCGCGGCGAGAGCAGCATTGTATTCGTTATCGGCGGTTCGCTGGGGCTGGGGGATGCCGTCATCCGCCGCGCGAACGAGGAAATGTCGATGAGCAAAATGACGTTCCCGCATCAGCTGGCGCGCGTGATGCTGCTGGAACAGCTGTATCGTGCCATGAAAATCCGCGCAGGAGAGAGGTATCATAAATGAGCGAGCAGAAAAATCAGCAGAAGCAGCCGCCGAAGCGGGCAACATCCGGCATTTTTGCCATCCTGATGGCATTATTGCTGTTCCTCCTGGGACAGCAGGGAATTTTGCCGCTGGGCGACACGGCGGATGCGCCGGATTCCCTGCCGACCGCAACCATCGCCGCAGCGTTGACGGACAGTCCGACCAGCGCCCCGACGCAAGCGCCGCAGCAAACGGCGATTACTGCCCCGCAGGACATTGCGGACTACATCTTCGCCCACGGGACGCTGCCGGACAACTTCCTGACGAAGAACGAGGCGCGGCAGCTGGGCTGGGACAGCAGCCAGAACTACGTCAGCGACGTTGCACCGGGGTATTCCATCGGCGGCGACAAGTTTGGCAACTACGAGGGGTTGCTGCCGGATGCATCCGGGCGCAAGTGGTACGAGGCGGATGCAAATTACACGACCGGGCCGCGCGGCGCAGAGCGAATCCTCTACTCGTCGGACGGGCTGGTGTACTACACGAGCGACCACTACCAGACGTTTACGGAAATGCACCCGTCGGGAAAATAAAAGGGAATAAAAAGAGCGACCTCTTTCGGCTGATGGATTCAGCGGGAAAGAGGTCGCCCTTTTTTTAATTGAGGGGATTTAGCGATTGAACTGGAAAAGCAGCATATGATTGCGCAGCTCATCCGGCGAGGAAGCGCCGGACTCGGCGGCTAACGCTTCCGCATTGTCGGGCAAGGGCATATTTCCGTCAATAGCAAGCGCAAAATCGCTGGGAATTTCCGGGAGTGATGCCATGCCTTGTGGAATGCCGCCTAATTTGCGCATTAAGCCAATGCTGGGCGCATTCAGCGGCTTAACACGGCTTATGAAAGTGCGGCAGCCTGTGACCTGCGTATAGCGTTCCATCAGCATGGAAAGCGTGGGAAAGCCGATGCCTTGATGCTGATAATCTTTGATGAGCGCAATACCCAGTTCGGGCGCGGATTGCTCTGCAAAACTCTGCAAGTCGCAGAAACCGCAGTAAGCGTCATCAGCCTTGCGAATCACAGCACATATCAAATCCTTGGGGGTGTTAAAAATCTCCCAGAGGAGCCGACGTGCTTCTTCACCATGCTCGCTCTCAAAAAGCCACTTGCAAGCGGGCTGTGTGTTTCTTATATCGTCGAAATATGCGTCACGGTCTTTCGGAAGAAACTGGCGGAGCAGGTATTCACTGTTTTCGGCAGCAATGCCGTGCTCACCGAAGAATGACTGACGAATTTCGTCTGCGGAAAGCGGCATCTGGCGTATTCCTCCCTTAACTCAATGCAAACTGCGATTGATACAAATTCGCATAGAACCCCTGCTTCTTCAGCAGCTCCTCATGCGTTCCCTGTTCAATAATATGCCCATCTTTCATCACCAGAATCACATCCGCTTCCTGAATCGTCGAAAGCCGATGCGCCACGATGAACGACGTGCGCCCATTCATCAGCCGCGCAAAGGCGGACTGAATCTTGATTTCTGTGCGCGTGTCGATGGAAGACGTTGCTTCGTCAAGAATCAGCATCGGCGGCAGTTCGCCGTTTTCGCCGCCCAGCATCACGCGGGCAATGCAGAGCAGCTGCTTCTGTCCCTGCGAGATGTTGCCGCCGTTTTCGGTGATAACCGTATCGTAGCCGTCGGGCAGGCGGCGGATGAAGCTGTGCGCGTGGGCGGCTTTCGCGGCGGCGATAACGTCCTCTTCCGACGCGTCGGGGCGGCCGTAGGCGATGTTGTCGCGAATCGTGCCGGCTTTCAGCCAAGTGTCCTGCAAGACCATGCCGAAGCTCTTGCGCAGGGAGTGGCGTGTCGCGTCGCGAATGTCCGTGCCGTCGACGAGAATTGCGCCGCTGTTTACGTCGTAGAAACGCATCAGCAGGTTAATCATGGTCGTTTTGCCGCAGCCGGTCGGGCCGACGATGGCAATGCGCTGACCGGGCTTGACGTGCAGGTTGAAGCCCTCAATCAGCGGGCGATCAGGCACATAGCGGAAGCAGACGTCTTTGAGGTCAACCGTGCCCTTGGGGGAGAGCACGGCGGCGTTTTCCTTGTCCGGCACACGGTCATCCTCATCCAGCAGGGAGAAAACGCGCGCGGCGCAGGCGAGGGCGTTTTGCAGTTCGGTCACAACGCCGGAGATTTCGTTGAAGGGCTTGGCGTACTGGCTGGCGTAGCTGAGGAAAACGCTCAAATCACCCACGGAGATGCCGCCGCCGACCGCCGACAGCGCGCCGACGAGCGCGACTGCCGCATAGATGATGTTGTTGACCAGACGGGTGGAGGGGTTCGTGAGGCTGGAGAAGAACGTCGCGTTCAGGCTGACGCGCCCCAGTTCATCGTTGATGCAGTCAAAATCGCTCAGCGAGGCGGCTTCGTGCCCGAAGGACTGCACAACCTTCTGCCCTTCAATCAGCTCGTTGATGAGCGCCGTCTGCTGCCCGCGCACACGCGCCTGCTCGGTGAAGTAGTGGTGCGTCTTTCGGGCGATGAAGGACGCGACGAACATCGACAGCGGCGTCAGCACCACGACCAGCAGGGCAATCATCCAGTTCTTGATGAGCATGATGGTCAGCGTGCCGACAATCAGCACAACGCCGGTGAACAGCTGCGTGAAGCCCATGAGCAGACCGTCGGAGAAGGTGTCCACATCGGCAATCATGCGGCTGACGAGGTCGCCGGAGGGATGCGCGTCCAGATAGCTCAGCGGCAGGCGCTGGAGCTTGTGGAATGCCGCGTTGCGCAGGTCACGGCTGATGTTGTAGGCAATCTTGTTGTTGCTGGTGGCAAGAAACTGCTGGGCAACCGCGGACAGCGCCGCAACGACGGCAATCCACACCGCAAAGACCAGCACGCCGGACAGATTTACCTGACCCGCGCCGAGCATCTGGTCAATCGCCTTGCCGGTCAGAATCGGAATGAGCAGCTGCGCCGCCGCGCTCACGCACGCGCAAAGCAGGCTGACAATCACCAGCACCCGATACGGCTTCACATATTGCAGGACGCGCAGGAGCGTGCCCTTCTGCTGCTTGAGCTTATTGGTCTTCACTGCACGTCACTTCCCTTCCGGAACTGGCTTTCGTGGATTTCGCGGTAGACCTCGCACGTCTGCATCAGCGTATCGTGCTTGCCGATGCCCACCACATGCCCGTCGTCCAGCACGATAATCTGGTCGGCGTGGCGCAGGGACGAGGTGCGCTGGGAGACGATGAAGAGCGTCGTTTCCGCGGGCAGGGTGCGCAGGGCCTTGCGGAGCGCGGCATCCGTGGCGTAGTCCAGCGCGGAGGCGCTGTCGTCCAGAATCAGAATGTCAGGATGTCCCACCAGCGCGCGGGCGATTGTCAGGCGCTGACGCTGACCGCCGGACAGGTTGCGTCCGCCCTGCTCCACCGGATCATCGAGCTTGCCCGGCTTCTGGCGGACAAAATCCTCCGACTGCGCAATGGACAGCGCGTGCCACAATTCTTCGTCCGTGGCATTCTCGTTGCCCCAGAGCAGATTCGAGCGAATCGTGCCCTTGAACAGCTGCGCCTTCTGCATGACGACCGCAACGTGGCGGTTCAGCTCCGCCTTGGAATAGGCGGTAATCGGCTGACCGAGCAGGGTGACTTGCCCCTTCGTTGCGTCATAAAAGCGCGGAATCAGGCTGACGAGCGTCGTTTTGCCGCTGCCCGTGCCGCCGATAACGCCGATGGTCTGCCCCTTCTTTGCCGTGAAGGTCACATCGGACAGGCTTTCCGCACCCGCGCCCTGATAGCGCAGGGACACATGGTCGAACGCCACCGCCACATCGGAAGCAGCATCCGCCGAAACAGGCTTCTCCGGGAATGCCATCGTCGAGGGCGTATCCAGCACCTGCGACACGCGGCCCATGCTGGCAATTGCGCGGGTGAGCAGCACGACGAGGTTCGCCAGCTTCACCAGTTCCACCAGAATCTGGCTCATGTAGTTCACCAGCGCCACCACGTCGCCGGAGAGCAGCGCGCCGCTGCCAATCTTGTTCGCGCCGAAGTACAGAATGCCGATGATGCCGAGGTTGACCACGACATACGTCAGCGGATTCATCAGCGCGGCAATGCGGCCGACTTTGAGCTGCATGGCGTTCAGGTTGCCATTCTGCTGGACGAAGTTTTCTTCCTCCGCGTCCTCGCGCCCGAACGCGCGCACGACGCGGACACCGGAGAGGTTCTCGCGCGTTGCGCCCGTGACCGCGTCCAGCCGGGACTGAACGGTTTTGTACATGGGCGAGGTGATGCGCATGATGCCAAAGACAATCACCGCCAGCACGGGAATCGCCGCGAGGAAAATCAGCGCAATCTGTGTATCAATGGTGAAGGCGGCAATCATCGCGCCCGCGACGATGAACGGTGAACGCAGGAACAGGCGCAGGAACATGTTCAGACCATTCTGCACCTGATTGACATCGCTGGTCATGCGCGTAATCAGCGTCGAAACGCCCAGCGTGTCCAGTTCGGAGAAGGAGAGCGACTGGATGTGCGACATCAGCTCATGCCGCAGTCCGGTGGATGTGCCGATGGCGGCGCGCGCCGCGAAATACTGCGCGGTGAAGGAGCAGAGCAGTCCGATGAGCGCCATCAGCACCAGCAGGCCGCAGCGCGTCCAGATGTACGTTGTATCGCCGCCCGCAATACCGACCTTGATGATGTCCGCCACCACCATCGGCACAAGCAGGTCGAATGTGGCTTCCAGCATCTTGAACAGGGGCGCGAGAATGCTCTCCTTGCGGAAGCGCCGGAGGTAGGGGTACAAGTGCTTCATACGATTCCTCCTGATGCTGTTGCGGATTTTCGATGAAGCATCCGGGAACAGCATGATGGGTATTCGCTCCATTATACCGCATTTTTCGTCATTTGGATAGTCAACAGGAACGATTCTTGCAATTTTCCCTTGACGAAGATGATTTTCCCCTTTACAATAGGAATGCTGCCCTGAACAAAGCAGAAGGAGAAGCCCGCTATGAACAAGCATTCCACCGTGCGGAAGCAGTTCTTCCGCTATGTTTCTCAAAACATCCTCGGCATGATTGGCGTCTCTGCCTACATCCTCGCCGACACCTTCTTTATCGCACAGGCGCAGGGGGCGGACGGCATCGCCGCCCTGAACCTCGTCCTGCCTGTTTATTCGCTGATTTTTGCCTTGGGCGCGATGCTGGCGACCGGCGCGGCGACCCGCTTCGCCTTGGAGCGTCACGAAGGAAAACACGCCGACGGCTATCTTGCGGAAGCCCTCACATGGGCGGGAATTTTGTCTGTGCCGTTCATCCTGCTGGGCATTTTCAGCGCGGAGGGCATCGTGCGGCTGCTTGGCGGCGAACCGGACATCGTGACGGTCGGCGCGCCGTATACACGCATTTTCCTGCTCTTCACGCCCTTCTTCATGTGCAACTACATCCTGCGCTCCTTCGTCCTCAACGACGGCGATCCGTCGCTTGCCATGACCGCGACGATGGCATCCAGCCTGTTCAATATCGTCATGGATTGGGTGCTGATGTTCCCGCTGGGGATGGGCATGGCGGGCGCGGCGCTCGCAACGGCGGCATCCCCCATTGTCGGCATGGGGATTAACGCCCTGCACTTCCGCAAAAAGACGAATACGCTGCGCTTCCGCTGGCACAAGCCGACGTTCAAACTGCTGGCGCACGTCAGCGCGGTGGGCGTTTCCGGGTTCATCGGGGAAATCGCGGGCGGCATGACGACGATGGTACTGAATTTCCTGATTCTGGGACTTTCGGGCAGCATCGGCGTCGCGGCGTATGGCGTGGTGGCGAATGTCGCCATCGTCGCAACGGCGATTTTCTCCGGCATCTCGCAGGGCTCGCAGCCGCTGCTCAGTGACGCGTACAGCCGCGGTGAAACGGGACAAGTGCGGCAGGTGCTGATGATGAGCATCCTGACGGCGCTGACGCTTTCAGTGCTGATGATTGTCTGCTTCGAGGTGTTCGCCGAGCCGCTGGTGGCGGTGTTCAACAGCGAGCATGACCCGGTGATGGCGGATTTGGCATGTCAGGGAATGCGGCTGTACTTCCTCGGCTACTTGTTTGCGGGGTTCAATATCGCCGGAACGGGCTATTTGAGCGCGGTCGGCGCGGCGAAATGGGCGATGATTACGTCAATTCTGCGCGGTGTGGCTGCGATTGTGCTTTGCGCGCTGGTGATGGCGGCGCTCTTCGGCATGACGGGCGTGTGGCTGGCGTTCTGCGCGGCGGAGGCGATCACGGCGGGGGTCATGGCGGTCGCGATGAAGAAAACGGCGATTGTAACAATTCCAAGGAAAAATTGACATGAAATTGCCTCCTGTGCTATCATCAAGGCACAAGGAGGCGATTTTTTTGATGAAGCGGATGCTCTGCGTCCTGTTGATGCTCCTGCTCTGCGCGGCATCGGCACAGGCGGATGCGGTGCTGGACACGGTTGACTACGACAACGCGGCGGAAATCTCCACTAAAAGCCAAGACGGGCTGTACCTCTATGTCGTTTTGGAGGACGGAACGGCGGGCATTACGGGCTATCTGGGCGACGAAACGGCGCTGGTGATTCCGTCCGTGGTAGACGATTTGCCCGTGACGGCGATTGGCGCGTATGCCTTTGAATATGCGGCGCTGACGAGCGTCGTCATCCCGGAGGGCGTGACGGTGATTGACTGCGAAGCGTTTGCGGCGGCATCGGCGCTGAAGGAAATCACGCTGCCATCCACCCTGCGGGAAATCGGGGAGGAGGCATTCATCGGCTGCGCGCTGGAAAAGGTGACGCTGTCGGAGGGCGTGGAAACGCTGGGAGAAAGAGCCTTTGCCGGCTGCTGGAATTTGAAAACCATCACCCTGCCGAACACGTTGCGCCGCATGGGCTACGGGGTGTTTGCGGACTGCGATGAACTGTGGGGGCTGACGCTGCCGGCGAGCCTGACGGAAATTGACAGCAACCCCATTCCTGCCATCCCGCTGTCCCAGCACTTCTTTGCGAACAGCCTGCGGATTGCGCCGGACAACCCGGTGTTGCGCATCGAGAATCAAATGCTGCTGGCGGGCGACACGGTGATTTGCGCCGCGCGGGATGTGCGCGATGTAACTGTGCCGGAGGGCATCACGACGATTGGGCGGGGCGCATTCTATTCCGCGCAGGTGGAACGCGTGACGCTGCCGGAAGGGCTGACGAACATCCAGAAAGAGGCCTTCAACGGCTGCTTTGCGCTGCGGTCGGTCAGTCTGCCGGAGAGCCTGCAAAGCATTGGCGACAGCGCGTTCGACTGGTGCAGAAGCCTGACGGAAATCACCCTGCCGGAGGGCCTGCGCACCATCGGGTGTCATGCGTTTGAAAGTACGGGGCTTACCGCGCTGAAACTGCCCGAAAGTTTGGAAGAAGTCGGACACGGCGCGTTTTTGTCAAACGAGAAATTGCAGGAAGTCACGCTCCCGAAGAACCTGCGCGTGATACCGATAGATATGTTCTATGGATGCTCGGAGCTGGAGAAGGTCGTTCTGCCGGAAAAGCTGGAGCGGCTGGAAGCATCGGCGTTTGCGTTCTGCGAAGCCCTGACGGAAATCGACCTGCCGGAGGGTGTGCAGTTTCTGGGCAGAAACGCATTCGAGCGCTGCGGTTTTGCAAGCATCTGCATCACGGACAGCGTGACGGAAATCGAGGGGAATCCCTTCAAGAACTGCAAGGCGCTGCGGACGGTGGAGCTTTCGCCGAATCATCCGCTGCTGACGGTTCAGGACGGGATGCTGATTGACCATGTGCATCAGCGCGTGCTGCGGCGGCTGACGACGGGCGCGGTCTGCATTGTGCCGGAGGGCATCAAGGAGATTGCAGACGGTGCGTTCGGGCGCATTCCGGAGCTGACGGAAATCACCCTGCCGGGGAGCTTGGAGAAAATCGGCGAAGCGGCGTTCATCTACTGCGGGATGCGCGAAATCACCATCCCGAAGGGCATTGCGGAGATTGCGCGGATGGCGTTTTACCACTGCGACCAGCTGGAGACGGTGCATTTGCAGGAGGGACTGCGCGGCATCGGCTGGGATGCGTTCAGCGAATGCGCCAGTCTGTCGGATATACGACTGCCCAACACCTTGGAACGCATTGAGCTGCGGGCTTTTGCGCACTGCACATCCCTGAAACAGCTGACCATCCCCGCCAGCGTCACGACAATGTATGCGGGATTTGTTGATGCGGACACGGTACTGCTGGTCGAACGCGGGTCGACGATGGAAACGTGGCTGCAAGAAGAGGGGTATCAATATACGCTGGTGGAAGTGGAATGACCCGCCCCATCACCCGAAAGAAGGAAAATAGCCATGTCCGAAGCGGAACAACAGACAAACGAGACGCTGAAACGCATTCAAACGGTTCAGGAACTGTACGGCTGTCTCTCGGCAGCGCTGACGATGGAGGAAGCACGCGAAGAAAGGGCGGAAGCCCTCACCCCACCCTCCTCTCCATCCGCCTCGCGCTGAGCGTCAATCGCTCCTGCAATTGACACAAAAACTCCCGATTCGTGGGCTTGCCGCGTTCGGGGTCGACCGACTGGCCAAAGAAGCGCGCAATCGCATCGTAGTCGCCGCGATTCCATGTCGATTCGATAGCGAGCCGCAACCGACGCTCGACGGCGCATGGGGTCAGCTGCGCGCGGTGCGCCATCAGCGGGTATAGGCCGTGCGTCACGTCTGTCAACAGTGACGGATGCACGACTGTCAGCGCCGCCATTTCCGGCAGGAATGCCCATGCCCGGAGCGTCCGCGGCATCCCCAGCGCCGTCAGCAGCTGACGTGCCAGTTCGGTGCATTCCGGCAGGTGCGCCGCCGCCAGCGCGGGCAGACGAAGCACGGAGAACCACGCCGGCAGCTGCGAAATTTCCGGCAGCTCGCCGTCCAGACCACCCAAGAGGAACGGCGGCGCAAGCGGCGGATGGCGAAGCAGTGATTGTGTCAGGCAGTCCGCCGCCGGGCAGGGGAGGAGCAGCACCGCATCCACCGACTCCTGCGACAGGCGGAAAAGCGCTTCCTCGGCGGTCAGGGCGGTTTGGCAGCGGGTTTCCTCGCCCAAATCCTCAATTTCCGCCCGAAGCTGGGCAAGCGTCAGCGGATTATCCGCCAGAAGCAGAAAACAGCGCGGCTGCATGAAAAGAACCTCCATTGACGAAAATGTCGGTGGAGGTTTTCTGCATTTCAGGCGGGGATTCCTGCCGGAAAAATAGGAGCCTTTGTCGATTGTCAATTCCCCTGCATCTGCGGCATGGAAACTCTGATGCAGAAGCGCATTGCAAACGGTAATAAAACAGCGATCACGTTTTTGAGGGAAAACAAGGAAACTATAAAAAGTACTTGACAAATCGCAATTTTCCATATATACTACATAAAGTTGCTTAGAGACTTAAATCCAATGGGTTAATTGAGGAGATATGCAATATGCCAATTTGTGAAAAATGTGGTGTCGAATTTGATGAAAATGAAGCAGAATGCATATTTGATGATAATGATGTTGCTTCATTTTCTGTTGACTATTACAGATTGAATCGTTGCTTGTGTGGAAACTGCGCCATCGAAGAGTATGAAAGAGGTAATTACTCTGAAGAGTGCGAATGTTGCCACAAAAAGTTTTTTCCTGAAGATGAGAAAATCAAGTTTGAATCTTTGATATCAAATAGAGTTACAGATGCTGACATGTATGAGCACGGCATTCTCTGTGCTGATTGTGCAGCAGAAAAACTCCGTGAAGAAATAGATGACGAATATGATGCGTATGATGAACATGGTGGCTTGAGTGTGCACGACGCTGCATTGATATGGTTGTCGCATGGAAAAGACGAGGACTATATGTTTGGATATACGGAAGATGAATTAGAAGATGCCTTATAAGAATGAATGTTTCTAAGCAGCCCTAAAGTGAATTTCAAAAGTGGATTTCAAAGGAACGGCAGGGATTTACTCCCTGCCGTTTTAACTAATTGCCAATAAGAGTGCTGAGCATCCAGTCCACATACAGCCCGTACCCCTGCGTTGGGTCGCTGACGAAAACGTGCGTCACCGCGCCGATCAGCTTGCCGTCCTGGATGATGGGGCTGCCGCTCATGCCCTGCACGATGCCGCCGGTCGCGTCCAGCAGGCGCGTATCGGTCACGCGCAGCACCATGCTTTTGGCGGCGGGAGCGTTCTGCTGGCTGACGTGGGTGACTTCGACAGTATATTCCTGTACGCCGCCAGTGCCGATGGTGCTGAGGATGGTCGCCGCGCCCGTATGGACGGACGAGCGCGTGCCGATGGGCAAGCCGTCGGGATAGAGCGGGTTTGTCACGGCGGTGGTGAGTGTGCCGCTGATGCCGAGGGCCGTGTTCTGCGCAATGTCGCCCAGCACGGCGGCGTTTTGCAGGAATGAGCCTTTCAGTTCGCCCGGAACGCCGCGCTGCCCCTTCTGTACCGCGACGATGCTCGCCTTCAGCACGCGCCCTTCCCGGACGGTCAAGATGCTGCCCGTGTCGCCGTCGGTAATCGCGTGACCGAGCGCGGCATACTGCCCGGAATCCGGGTCGTAGAAGGAGAGTGTGCCAATGCCCGCGGTGCTGTCGCGCACCCATGCGCCGAGGCGGACAACCCCGGTGGCGTCATCCTGCACGGGGGTGAGGGTTGCGTGGGCGGTCGTACCGTCGCGCATGTATTCGATGAGCAGGGGCGACGTGCCGTTCTGCTGGGCAATTTCGCTGACGTCGGCAACGCGCTCGATGGCGTGTCCGCCGATGCGCAGGAGGACGTCGCCGGGTTGCAGTCCGCAGTCCCGCGCGGGGCAGACACCCTTCTTTACGTCCGACAAGCCGACAATCAATACGCCGTCCGTCCGCATGGCAACGCCGAGTGCCTGCCCGCCGGGAATCAGCCGCTTCTCCGGGCTGACTTCCACCTCCACGCGGCGAAGCGGGATGCCGAGGATGCTCAGCAGCAGTTCCGACGTGCCGCTTTTCTGCCCGGTTACGCTGACGTACTGGCTGAGCGTCTCGTCCTGCGACGCGCTGACCTCTAAGCCCTCGCCCGACGCGCGCAGCATCCCTGTCAGCAGCGAAATCGGCTCATCCTGCGTCAGCCGCAGGGACGCGGGAAGCGCCCGAAGCGCCTGCTGCGTGGGCGAAAAATACCCCAGCGTCAGCAGAAGCGTCAGGACAAGCCCGACCGCGCGGCGCAGGGGTGAAGGATGTTTCTTCATGCCGATGCCCTCCCATTCGCAAGCAGGATGCGCCGGGAGGGCAAATTTTATAATGGAATAATTTTCAAGATATGGAGAACGAGGGGGGCGTCCCTCCCTTTCGCGCGATTGAGTGCATCATACGCCCTATCGCCAGCGCTTCTGCATGGGCGGCATCCTGCGGCGCATCGTCTCAAATCGCAATTCGTACAGCTGGGCGCATCCTTTTCTCCCCACTGTACACAAAATCGCGCCAAATGGAAAGCGCTCTCTTGTAATTGTGCGCAATGTGGTGTACAATCGAAACAGAATACCATGGTGAAGGGGTTGAACGTTCATGCTTGCACGAACGCTGGGATACGGCCTGAGCGGCGTCAGCGGATTCGCAGTGAAGGTGGAGGTCTACGCGGCGACGGGGATGCCGGCGCTGGAGATTATCGGGCTGCCGGACGCGTCGGTCAAGGAGAGCCGCGACCGCGTGAGCGCCGCCATCGTCAACAGCGGATTTACCATGCCTATTTCGCGCCTGACGGTGAATCTTGCGCCCGCCGACCAGCGAAAGGAAGGCCCTGCGTTCGATTTGCCGATTGCCATCAGCATCCTGATGGCGTCGGGGCAATTGGAAGGCATGGACTTGACGCAGACACTGATGCTAGGCGAATTGTCGCTGGATGGTTCGCTGCACCCCGTGCGCGGCGCGCTGCCGATGGTCATCAGCGCGAGCGAGCAGGGGATTGTGGACATTATTCTGCCGGAAGGGAACGCCGAGGAAGTGGCGTGCATTCAAGGACTGCGGGTCTATCCGGCGAGCAGCCTGCGGCAGGTGGTGAATCACCTGAAGGGGCGCGAATCCATCCCCGTGCAGCAGCAGCGGCAGTACAGTGACGTGGTATCGGCGGTCAAGTGCGCGGTGGATATGGCACAGGTGCAGGGGCAGGTTGGCGCGCGCCGGGCGCTGGAAGTGGCGGCCAGCGGTGGACATAACCTGCTGATGGTCGGCACGCCCGGTTCGGGCAAGACGATGCTGGCGCGCTGTCTGCCGGGCATTCTGCCGCCGCTGACCTTCTCCGAATCGCTGGAGACGACGCGCATTCATTCCATCGCCGGCCGCCTTGCGCCGGGTACGGGGCTGATGGCGGAGCGCCCGTTCTGCGCGCCGCACCACAGCGCATCCGTCGCGAGCATGATTGGCGGCGGGTCGAACGCAAAGCCGGGTGAAGTATCGCTGGCGCACAACGGCGTGCTGTTCTTGGATGAACTGCCGGAGTTCAGCCGCAACACCCTGGAAGCGCTGCGCCAGCCGCTGGAGGACGGCGTCGTCAGCGTGACGCGCATCCACAATCAGGCGCAGTACCAGTCCAGCTTCATGATGGTTGCCAGCATGAACCCGTGCCCTTGCGGATTTTATGGCAGCAAGACGAAGAAATGCCGCTGCTCCGCGAAGGATATCCGCCGCTACCTCGACCGCATCTCCGGCCCGCTGCTTGACCGCATCGACATTCAGGTGGAGGTAGACGCTGTGCCCGTGAAGGAAATCAGCGAGGGCGGCGCGGCGGAATCCTCGGCGGAAGTTGGCGCGCGCGTGCGGAAGGTGCGTGAATTGCAGCAAGCCCGCTATGCGCAGGACGGCATCCACTGCAATGCGCAGCTTGACGCGGGCTTAAGCAAAAAATACTGCCCAATGACCCCGGAAGCAACGGCGCTTCTGCACATGGCAGTGGAGCGCATGGGCATGAGTATGCGCGCATACGGCCGCGTGGTGAAGGTCGCTCGGACGATTGCCGACATGGACGGCGCGGACACCATCGGCACAACCCACGTTGCGGAGGCAATCCAGTACCGCGAACTCGACGGGAAGTACTGGAAGGGCTGAAGCATTCCGTTTCCCTTGCGCAACAGGGAAATGACCGCAGGAAACGCGCCGAAGGTGCTTACGGGGCAATTTCATTTATTGTCCCCTTGTAGGATGGAAGGACGGAAGGAATAACCGGGAGAAGGAGAACCATGACAGCACAAATCAAAATGACGCGCAAAGAAGCGGAAGTCCAAATGGCGTGCTTCCGGCAGACGTTCTCCAGCGTGCGGCTGCTGAACGAAAAAGCCGTTCTGCACGCACCGCAGGCGCATTCCAAACGTACCGAACTTGAATGCCGCGTGCTGCACGAAAAGCGACAGCTCACTACGCTCGACGTTACCCCGCAGCGGGCAGAGCAAATATTCGCCCGCTATGTCGAGGTGGACGGCGAACCCTGCGTGCTGGAGCTCGTACAGGACTTGCAGCAGGATACCCCCGAAGCAGTGGTGCAGCGCCGACAGATGCTCACCCAGACCGGCAGCATGGGCGAAAAGCTCTACCGCGACGCGCTGACGGGGCTGTATAATCGCCGCTATTATGAGGATGCCCTGAAAAATCGCAGCATGGAAGCTGGTGTTGCTGTCCTTGACATGGACGGCTTCAAGGCATGCAACGAAACGTATGGGCATCAGGTGGGCGATAAGATGCTGGAAGCCGCCGTTGACGTGATGCGCCACTGCATTCGCCGTTCGGACACCATCATCCGCTATGGCGGGGATGAGTTTCTGCTGCTCCTGCCGCACATCGAGGAGGTCACCTTTCAGCAGAAATTGCAGGATATCTGCTGCCAAATCAGCGAAACCCGGCTGCCGGGGCTGGAGGACATCCGCCTGTCCGTCAGCATCGGCGGGTTGATTAACCGCGGCGAGCCGATTGACTGCGCTGTTGAACGCGCCAATCAGCTGATGATGCAGGCAAAAAAGAGCCGCAATGCCGTTGTTACGGATTCCGAAATCGCCGCGGAAGATATTGTGCCGCGCAAGGATACCCGCCCGCGCATGAAAATTCTCATTGTCGATGACTCCCGGACGAACCGCGCCATTCTCAATGGGTTGATACCCGACCGCTACGACGTATTGGAAGCTGCCGATGGGCTGGAGGGCTTGGATATGCTCCGGCGCTACGGCACGGAAATCGCTCTTGTGCTGCTGGATTTGCTTATGCCGACGCTCGACGGATTTGATATGCTTTCGCTGATGGCGGCGAATCAGTGGCTGGAGGAAATTCCCGTCGTCATGATTTCCAGCGAGAACGACGCGGACACCATCCACCGCGCCTACGATTTAGGCGTGAGCGACTACATCACCCGCCCGTTCGACGCCGATGTCGTCAGCCAGCGGATCAGCAACACCATCAAGCTCTATGCCCGCCAGCGGGGCCTGAGCAATCAGGTGCGCGACCAGATTCACGAGAAGGAGCGCAGCAATCGCCTGATGCTGGAGATTATCAGCGAAGTCGTCAGCGCCCGCAACGGCGAAAGCGGCGCGCACATGCGCCACCTCTGCCTTTTGACAGAGGTGCTGCTGGATACCCTCGTCAGCAAAACGAAGCGCTATACCCTCACGCCGCATGAACGCAAGGTCATCGTGACCGCATCGGCGTTCCACGATATCGGCAAAATGGGCATCGACGAGAAAATCCTCAACAAAAGCGGCCAGCTGACCGAAGAAGAGTACATTGTCATGAAGTCGCATACGCTGATTGGCGCATCCATGCTCGCGCGCTTGGACCACTACCGAGACGAGGAATTGGCGCGCACGGCGTACCAGATTTGCCGCTGGCATCACGAGCGCTACGATGGCGGCGGCTACCCCGACGGCTTAAAGGGCGAGGAAATCCCGATTGCCGCGCAGGTCGTTTCCATTGCCGATGCGTATGATGCGCTGATTTCGCCGCGCGTCTATAAAGAGGGTTTTTCGCATGAACAGGCAATGCAGATGATTCGCAATGGCGAATGCGGCGCGTTCAATCCGCTGCTGATTGAATGCTTGGAGGATTCGCAGAGCAGGATTCGGTATCTTGCGTCGATGACGGCGGAACGCTTCAGTTAAAAAGTATTCTATGCAACACCGCACAAATGAGGTGTTACCCTAATGAACCGGCGGTGCAATGCCGCTGGCTTTTTGCATCTTCCACAAGGAGCAAAACCACATGGTGAAACGAATTTTACAGTATTTCCGCCGGGAAACGGTGCTGAGCGCGGCACTCGTCTGCGCACTGCTGTCTTTCCTGCTGACCCCGCCGTCGGTCATACACTTGCAGGGCATTGACACGACGACGCTGCTGATGCTCTTCTCGCTGATGACGATTGTTGCGGGATTCCGGCGCATGGGCGCGCTGGATGCCGTCAGCCGGAAACTCACCCGGCGTGTGACGACGCTCCGCGGACTTTCAGCGGTGATGGTGGCGCTGTGCTTCGTACTCTCAATGCTGGTGACGAATGACGTTGCCTTGCTGACGCTTGTGCCGCTGACGCTGCTGCTCTTCCGCGCTGGCGGGCAGAAAAGCACCATCTGGACAGTCGTGCTGGAGACGGTTGCGGCGAATTTGGGCAGCATGGTCACGCCGATTGGCAATCCGCAGAATCTGTACCTGTACACGTCCGGGCGGCTGACGGCGCTGGATTTCCTGACCCTGCTCGCGCCGTATGCCGCCGTCGCGCTTGCGCTGCTGCTGGCACTGTGCCTGCTGCTGCCGAAGGAGCGCGTTGCGGTGGATGCGTCCGCGCGCGCGCCGCTGGCGAGGAAGATGCTTACGCTGTATGGGGCATTGAGCGCACTGGCGCTGCTGGCGATTGCGAAGGTGCTGCCCGCGTGGGCGCTGGCGGCGGCGGTGTTCCTTGGTACCCTGGCGCTGGACAGGGGGACAATCCGGCAGGTGGATTACACGCTGCTGGCGACGTTCGTGTGCTTCTTTGTCTTTGTGGCATCGGTGAAGGCGTGCGTGCCGGTGCGCGCGTGGCTGGAAGCGATGATGGCGCGCAGCCCGATGGCGGTGGCATTGCTGACGAGTCAGGTCATCAGCAACGTGCCGGCGTGCCTGCTGCTGTCGCCGTTCACGCAGGACGCGAAAGCGCTGGCGCTGGGGGTTGATCTGGGCGGGCTGGGGACGCTGATTGCGTCGCTGGCGAGCCTGATTTCGTTCCGGCTGTACGGGGCGGGAGAGGGCGCGCAGAAGGGCAGGTACTTCGCGGTGTTTACAGGGGTGAATGTGCTGTTTCTGGCGGTGATGCTGGGCTTGGCGGCAATCTTGTAATCAATGCGCAATTAGGAATGAGCAATGCGAAATGAGATAAAAGGTTCTGCACGGAAAGTTGGGGGGAGCAAACAAGGGCTTAGGCGAAGCACCAAAAAGCTGCACGCGGAAGGAGCAT
>OLVW01001379.1_pt1 | contig 21008 bp, 20 predicted proteins | sample 1673301 | NCBI WGS metagenome assembly OLVW01 (sample SAMEA3178941, study PRJEB25190) | human gut metagenome
GCACAGAGAAAATCAGTAAAATATTATGGAAGATGGCACCGCCCGTGATGCTGGCTTCGAAAAAGTTGATACATCAGTCAGAGCCGGTAATAACGAAGTAAATGTTGTTAAAAACACTCTTTCGGAGATGGCAGAAACTGTTGGCTCTGCCAGAGGAGCTATGTCTGAGCTTATGAACGAGATGTCTAAGATTACTTCAATTCTTGAAGAAATCAACGCAATCGCAGCCCAGACCAATCTTCTTTCTCTTAATGCCTCAATTGAAGCTGCAAGAGCCGGTGAGCACGGTAAGGGATTTGCTGTAGTTGCAGATGAAATCCGTCATCTTTCTGAACAGAGTTCAGAAGCTGCAGACAATATCCACAAGATCATTAACGGTCTTTCAGGTATGACAGATGAAGTTTCTAACCGCGTGAATGCAGGTGCTGAATCAGCTAATAATGTTGTTTCCAAGATGGACACTCTTGTCAATGTTCTCACCGGAATTAATGATTCAACAGAAGTTGCACACGATCTTGTAAGAGAACAGTATAAGGTAATCGAATCTGTCAGGACAGCTTTTGACAGCGTTAACTCAGACATTCAGACGCTTGTTGCTACCTCTGAAGAGAACGCTGCAATGATATCTAATATTTCAGAGAGCATCCGCCAGCAGGAAGAAGCCGTTTCGAATGTTGACGATGGCATCGAGCATGTCTTAAAGCTTTCTGGTGAATTGAAAGAACATTTTAATTAATATGCATATAAAAAGTGGCAGTCTTCAGAAATACCTGAAGTCTTGCCACTATTTTTAACATAAACCTATCTTTTTATCCAATCTAGTTTCTCCAATTAAGTTTCCCCAATCAAGAAAGCTTCATATCTCCATCTTTAACCCAGCCAATCTTCTTAAGAAGCATATTAATAAGCGGACATATCACTGCCGGAAGAATGAATGATATAAGTATCAATCCAGCCCAGTCAAATCCTGTAATTGCAGTCTTTGTTCCATTAGCAATATCAGCTACCCAACCAGAATATACACCAATCTGTCCAACCAGTCCGCATGTTCCCATACCAGATGATACCGGAGTGCCATTCATCTGCAGCTTAAACAGGCATGTTGCCATAGGACCTGTAATTGCAGACGTAACTATCGGTGCTATCCATATTCTCGGATTCTTAATTATATTTCCCATCTGAAGCATAGATGTACCAATTCCCTGAGAAACAAGTCCTCCCCATCGGTTCTCCTTAAATGACATAACTGCAAATCCAACCATCTGCGCACAGCAGCCTGCAACTGCTGCTCCGCCTGCAAGCCCAGTAAGTCCAAATGCAGCACATATCGCGGCTGATGATATAGGAAGTGTAAGTGCAATTCCAACAAGAACTGATACTGCAATTCCCATAAGGAAAGGCTGAAGATTAGTTGCAAGCATAATAAGCTCGCCAATCTTCATTGCCGCTTTTCCCAAAGCCGGTGCAATAAGAGCCGCTACTCCTGTTCCAACACCTATAGTAACAAGCGGTGTAACAAGAATATCTATCTTAGTTTCTTTAGAAATCATCTTACCTGCTTCTGCTGCAATAATGGCAACAAAATATACTGCAAGCGGACCACCTGCACCACCAAGCGCATTAGATGCAAATCCAACAGTTATAAGTGAAAACAGTACAAGTGGAGGGCATTTCAGTGCATAACCGATTGCCACTGCCATTGCCGGTCCGCTCATTGCTGACGCAAGCCCTCCAACTGTATAATTGACACCGCTCACTGTTGCCACAGTATTAGTAAGAAAACCAATATGCAGCTGTGTTCCCAATGTATTAAGAATTGTTCCTATAAGAAGTGAGCAGAACAATCCCTGCGCCATTGCACCCAGTGCATCAATTCCATACCTTTTAACTGAAACTTCAATATCCTTGCGTTTCAGAAATGTCTTAAATTTCTCCCACATAATAAACCTCACTTTGTAAATTTTCATTATGATAGCATATTACGAGGGGATTGTGAATATAGCAATTTTTACTCACCCTATATCATCCAAATTGGTACGATATAGTTATCCTTATCAATTGCACCAAGTGAAGGCTTCATACAGACAACTGCTCCACTTTGTAAGATAACATACCAGCCCCGTATCATAAAAATACAACTTTGGATTTTTTACAAGACGCTTTAGCAGATTATTAGAATACGGATGAAGATAAAAAATAATACCAAGAGTTTCCAAAATTTCAAGCCAATCTTTTGCCTGTGTCTGATTAATATCTGCGTCTCTTGCAATTTCTGCCACATTAACCATCTGACCACATCTTGCAGCTACCGCAGTAATAAATCTTAAAAATTTAAGTGAATCAATGGTATCCGACAATTCTAATTAATCTGGTATTAAAGAAAGTGAATATAGCAAACCTTTGTGTGTATAACTGAAAAATAAGTTTTATCAGGAAATATCCCCAAAAATGATTTCAGTATTAAGGCAAAAATATCTAAAATAAAAAAATCAAATTAAACGAGGCCGCTGCATCATTATCTCTGACAACCTGTTTGTTATAGAATATGTTGATTGATTTATTTGTCGAATAAAATGCATTGATGGAAACAAGAATGGTATTACACGCGATGTACCTACTGTAACACTTTGTGAATTTTTAAGAATTATTGAAAAATATTCTTAAAAACACCGCATGATATACGGCGTGAGATTTTAAAAAGTTCATCAAATTATATGGAAAAATCAGAGAAAAGGTGTATGATATATTACACTTTATTTAGTGTATTACACTTTTCTCTCAAAAATATAGAGCAGCACTATTCTTTAAAGAAAAGTGCCTGCTCTATATTCAAATTACCTCTGTCGGATATTTTTAAAAATTGTACCCCCGTATCAAGGACACGATGGGTACAATTTGCCTTCCTATATAACAATTATCTTATATTACAACCCCATTACAATGGTCAATCTCATGCTGGATTATCTGTGCTGTCCAACCTGAATATTTTCTATGCTGTTTCTTAAAATTCTGGTCAAGATAATCCACTTCAATATCCTGATATCTCGTACATGGACGCACACCTTCTAATGACAAGCATCCTTCCTCCGTCTGGTATTTTCCTGACTTATTAGTTATTACCGGGTTAATCATTGGAAACTGAAATGGTCCTGCTGCCACCACAATAATATTCTTTTTGACTCCAATCATATTAGCAGCCATCCCGACACAGTGGTCAAGATTTGCTATTAATGTATCAAGTAAATCTGTAACCACCTGTTTATCCGACTCTGTTGCATCCACTGATTTCTGTGCCAGAAAGAATGGGTCTCTCACTATTTTCTTTACCATTAGCTGATTCTCCTTATTATGATACCTATCAATAGTCGTATTTTTACAACACTTATAGGTTTATTTTATATATGTCTGCTATCTTTGTCTTGTTTTTAATTAAAAAAGCCTATAAGATGTCTCGAGTTGACCGCTCTTATAGGCTTTTTATTCCATATTTTTCAATTTTATTGGTGAATTAACCTATCAATGCTTAATAAATATGTTTCTTATAGGAAAATTGCAAAAGCACACCCAAAACGCTCACTAACCAAAGAACTCTCAACAATACCCTTATAACAGTTTCCCTAAGAAATCCTCGTCTCACGAATCACCTTCCTCACAGCCAGCACCTTGCCTGCTGAAACTGAAAGCTCATCGACACCCATCTTAAGAAATTCTTCTGTGAGTGTTGTGTCTGCACCGAGTTCACCACATATACCTGCCCAGATTCCCTCTGCATGTGCATTCTCAACAACCATTCTTATCATGGCAAGAATGGCTGGATGATGAGCATCGTAGAAATCATCAAGCTTTGTATTCTGACGGTCAATCGCAAGCGTGTACTGTGTCAGGTCATTAGTTCCAATACTGAAGAAATCCACCTTCTTAGCAAGCTGGCGGCTCATAATTACAGCAGCCGGAGTCTCAATCATAATTCCACTCTTAGGATTACCGAATTCAATTCCCTGCTCTGTAAGCTCAGCCTTAACTTCATTCTCAATAACCTTAATCTTATCAACTTCCTGTTCACTGATTATCATAGGATACATGATAGATATGTTTCCATACGCACTTGCTCTGTAAAGGGCGCGTAACTGTGTCTTGAATATCTCAGGTCTTGTAAGACATATTCTTATTGCACGAAGACCAAGAGCAGGATTATCCTCTTTATCCAGTCCGAAATAATCACACTGCTTATCAGCACCGATATCAAGAGTTCTTATAATTACCGGTTTTCCAGCCATGCTTTCAGCTACAGTACGGTATATGTTGAACTGTTCTTCTTCTGTTGGAAATGTATCAGATTCAAGATATATGAATTCACTTCGAAACAGTCCGATTCCTGCTGCATCATTGGCAATAACATTTGCAAGATCCTTAATGTTACCAATATTAGAGTAAAGCTTAATCTTCTTGCCATCTAAAGTCACATCTTCCTTGCCTTTAAGTTCCTGCAAAAGAGCTTTCTTCTCATTGTCTTTGCGCTGTTCCTCCTGCATTGCTGACAGGGTTGCCTCATCAGGTTCAATATATACGACACCGTTAGTTCCATCGACAACGCCAAGCTTGCCATTAAGAGATTCATCAATAACAATATCTGAACCAATTAAAGCCGGAATGCCCATTGTTCTTGCAAGAATTGCAGTATGTGAATTAACTGAACCCTTCTGTGTAACAAATGATAATATCTTGCTCTTATCCATCTGGACTGTCTCTGATGGTGCCAGATCCTCTGCCACCATAATAACAGGCTCATCTGCATCTACACCGCTTCCTGTATTGCCAGAAAGTATTCCTAACAGTCTTTCTGTAATATCTTTGACATCTGCTGCTCTTCCACGCATATATTCATCGTCCATGGCTGCAAACATCTGTGAAAAATTATCCCCTGTCTGGGCTATGGCATATTCTGCATTCACCATCTGACTCTCGATAATATGCTCAACAGATTCCTTATAATCGTCATCCTCAAGCATCATCTGATGAATCTCAAATATTGCCGCATTAGCCTCGCCAACTTCGCGAAGTGCTTTATCATGAAGTTCCCCCAGTTGTTTAAAGGCTATTTCTACAGCTTCATAATAACGGTTCTTCTCTGCTTCTGCATCAGTAATCTTTACACGCTTAACCTGATGTTCACCTTTCTCATACACCATTATCTTACCTATAGCAATGCCTCCAAATACACTTTTTCCAGTATATTTATTCATGTGCACCTCCTGACTGCTACATATTGCTCTTCATGAATTCTTCAATCTTAGCTGCTGCAGCCTCTTCATCTTCACCTTCTACAGTAATTGTAACTTCATTTCCACATTTTACTGCAAGTGCCATAACACCGAAGATTTTCTTGCAGTCTCCTGACTTGCCATCCTTAGTAATTGTAATCTTACTGCTAAATTCCTTAGCAGCCTTTACAAGCTCTCCTGCTGGACGAGCATGTATGCCTTCTGCATCTGTAATAACGTACTTAAATTCCTTCATAATTAAAAACCACCTTTCTTAGGCTGCTTTCTTCTTAAAGAGCCCTAAACATATTGTTGAAATGATAGTTCCTGCCACAAGTGCAATCACATAATATATTGCATTGCCTACTACAGGGAATACGAAAATGCCGCCATGTGGTGCCATTAAAGTACATTTGAAAAACATACTGACAGCACCTGCTGCACCTGAACCTATAATACATGCTGGTATTACATGTAAAGGATCTGCTGCCGCATATGGTATTGCACCTTCTGTTATAAATGCAAGTCCCATAATAAAGTTAGTTGGACCAGCATCTCTTTCTTCCTTAGTAAACTTATTCTTAAAAAGTATTGTTGCAAGAGCAATCGCACATGGTGGAACCATACCACCTATCATTACTGCTGCCATTATATCATAATTACCTGCTGCAATGGAAGCAGTTCCAAAAACATATGCTGCTTTATTGAATGGACCACCCATATCAATTGCCATCATGGCTGCAAGTATGAATCCAAGAAGAACCCTGCTTGTACTTCCCATTCCTGCAAGGAAGCTGTTAAGTCCTGTGTTAATCCCACCCATTACAGGCTCTACAATAAATGTCATTCCAAGTCCTATTACCAGAATACCCACTACCGGATATATAAGTACAGGTGCTATCTTTTCCAATGCCTCTGGTAACTTATCACATATCTTTCTTAAAAGAACTATAATATATCCTGCTGCAAAACCTGCTACCAGAGCGCCTAAGAATCCAGACTTTCCATTAGCTGCGATATAACCACCAACAAAACCAAGTGCAAGTGCCGGTCTGTCACCAATGGCCATTGCAATAAATCCTGCCAGAACAGGGAGCATGAAGCCAAATGCTGCTCCACCGATAGACTTAAACAGTGCCGCAACAGGTGTTATCGTACCAAAGTTGCTTCGTTCTGCCTCTGACAGTGCATTCATATCAACATTAAGTCCATCAATAAGAAATGCTATGGCAATCAGAATACCTCCGCCTACAACGAAAGGTAACATATGTGATACACCATTCATAAGCTGTGTATATATCTTATGTCCAATTCCGCCGCCTTTCTTTGCGGATGTGCTTTCCTTCTTTTCAGAAGTTCCTGCCTTATATACAGGTGCATCTCCTGCAAGAGCTTTCTTTATAAGTTCATCTGCTTTATTAATTCCATCTGAAACCTGACACTCAATTACTTTCTTTCCATCAAATCTCTCCATTGGAACCTGTGCATCTGCCGCAACAATAATACACTCTGCCGATTCAATATCTGCATCTGTCAGTACATTCTTAGCTCCGCCAGAACCTCTTGTCTCAATCTTAATTGCACATCCAGCCTTAGCTGCTGCCTTCTCAAGTCCTTCTGCTGCCATGTAAGTATGTGCAATACCTGTAGGGCAGGAAGTAACTGCAAGAATCTTAGCCGGCTTATTGTCTTCCTTTTCAAGTCTTTCATCTATACTCTTGGCTTCTTCGTCAGCCCCATCTATGATTTCAATGAATTCCTCAGGGCTTCCAGCTTTCATAAGCTTTGCTACGAAATTCTCATCCATAAGAAGCACTGATAACTTACTTAATACATCAAGATGTACGTTATCCTTAGTATCCGGCGCTGCAATAAGGAAAAGAACCTTTACCGGCTCATCATCAAGCGATTCAAAATCAACTCCATCCTTAATAATCATTGCTCCAAGTCCCCACAAAATCGTTCCGAATCCCATCTTTGTTGTTCCGAATGGCTGTTTCTTGCCAAGTTTTGTCCAAAGCATGGTAAGAAGACTACCGAAGCAAACCGCAAAGATTGCCGGGATTGTCTGGAATGAAGCTGCCGGAATTTCTACTCCGAAGATCACACGATTTACTTTTTCTTCATAGAAGATAGCAAGGATTGAAATTGTCTGTGTCCAGATCAAAAGTGTAACGGCGTTACAGATAAATGGTGGAAGCAGACAAAGTACTTTCTTTTTCTCGTGCTTTTCTGTCTTCTTGCTTGAGTAGATGAAGACAAGATAAGCAAGCGGGATAAAGATGGAAATAGTACTTACTACGTTTGCAAAGGAAGATATTTTCAGCTTTCCTGTTGCAAATGAAACTGCTAAAACTGTTCCTACGATAGCAACAACAATAAGCATTTTTACAACAAAAGAACGTTTCTTATCTGCCGGAAGCGGATCATCCGGTTCCAGACCGATATTTCCGAAGAATTTTTTGTAAGTAGCAATATAAGCAACAGTACCTAAGAATGAGAGAACTGCTGATAATGCGAATGCTGCGTGATATCCGCATTTCGCTGCGATTACACCTGCAAGGGCCGGAGCTGCTGCACCGATATTGGAAATTACGTAAGAAATTGTGAAAGCACTGTCACGTCTTCCATCGTTCTCATCGTAGAATTTACCGATCAGAGTTTCGATACATCTTCCTGCGAAGAGTGAACCGAATACCATACATCCCATAGCAGCTGCATATCCAACTACCCCAAGTGGAAATGCAAGCAAGGTATAACCGATAAATCCGGTAACTCTGGCTACAAGCAGTGACCTACGACATCCAAGAATACGGTCGCAGACATAGCTTCCGATGATGGTTGTCATTCCGACTACAGTTGCATATAAAGAAATCAACTGTGCTGCATCTGCTTTATCGAATCCAAGACCTGCAGGTGCATTTGCATACAGGTAATAGATCATTACGGCATTCATTGCATAGTTTGAAAAAGACGAACAAAGCTGTACAAAGCTGAGAGTCCCCACCCCCCCTAGGCTGACCCAAAAACGCGGTCTCCTTTTTTAAGGCTTCATCATATTGATTCATTTTTAGTTTTCCTCCAAATAACATATACTTCTCATTCAATAAAAAACAGTTTATATTTTCCCCGATTTTTCCTGCTGCCCTCCTTTTTCCATGATTATATTCACTTGTTTTTTATCTTGAACCTTTCTTGTATCTTACTTAATTTTCCTAGAATTGTCAACATTTTACATTTAACAAAATGCATTTATGCTCATTTTTGTAACCATCCACAAAAAAAGATGAAAAGAGTTTGGTTTCCCACGACTCTTTTCATCTTAATTTCATCATTTTTCACATATAAAAAATGCTTAAGTCCCTTTTACAACACATGAAACTCCGGCTTTTCCTCCCCATATACGCCCCAGAGCACCACTCCTCCAAGCACGATCGCAAGGCATAAAAGTCCTGAAAACATCACCATAAATGGCAGGCAGATCTGGCCACACAGCTGGAACGGCTGATCCCGGTAATCCCAGATCCCGATCTTCAGCCATTTATTACAGATAATCCCCGTCATAAATTCCAGGGATGTCAGGAAAAGCACTGCCCGGATAATCTGAATCCACATCGGCTCAGACCAGTGCATTACCTCGCCCTGAAAACTACAAAATGTCAATGCAACTCCCCCAAGCACAAACATAGTCCAATGAGAAAATCCACGAAACCAGATCTCGATCAGATAATAGGTGCTTCCCCCTGCTGCTATCAGAAAGACTATCTCACTTACCCTTTTACTCACTCTTTTCACCATAAAAAACGCCCTCACTATGCAAATCTCTTACATAGCATGAGCGTTTCTTTTGGATTTTATCACAAATCATTGGATTTATTTACAGAGTTCTCCCATATAATAGAAGCCTTTTGCCTCTTTTAAGTAAACTGTCACGATCTTACCGATCATGCTTTCATCTCCTGGGAAATGTACCAGGAGGTTGTTGCTCATTCGTCCTGTCACCAATGACGGATCATGATCATTGACACTTTCTACCAGCACATCCTGTGTGGTTCCCTGATGTACAGAGCATACTTCCGCCGAAATCTGCTGCACCTCTTTTAAAAGGCGTTCAAAACGGTCTTTTACCACGTCATCAGGAACCTGATCTTCCATTGCTGCCGCAGGGGTTCCTGTTCTCTTGGAATAGATAAAAGTAAAGGCACTGTCATAACGCACCTGTCTTACAATATCCAGAGTATCCTGGAAATCTTCCTCTGTCTCCCCAGGGAATCCGACGATAATATCCGTTGTAAGGGAAATATCCGGCACTGCTTCGCGGATCTTTCTTACCACCTCAAGATAATGCTCCTTGGTGTAATGACGGTTCATCTTCTGCAGGATCCTGCTGCTTCCTGACTGAACCGGAAGATGCAGATGCTTGCAGATTTTCTTGGAATGTGCCATTACATCAATCAGTTCATCTGATAAATCCTTTGGATGGGAAGTCATAAAGCGGATTCTCTCCAGTCCTTCAATCTTCTCAATCTCCTGAAAAAGCTGTGCAAATGTCATCGGCTCTTCCAGATTCTTTCCATAAGAGTTTACATTCTGACCAAGGAGCATAACTTCTACCACACCATCTGCCACAAGTCCTTCAATCTCGCGAATGATATCTTTTGGATTACGGCTTCTCTCACGTCCACGCACATACGGTACGATACAGTAGCTGCAGAAATTGTTACATCCGAACATGATGTTAACACCGGATTTGAAGGAAAATTTACGTTCGCTCGGAAGATCCTCCACAATCTTATCGGTATCCTTCCAGATATCGATCACCATTCTCTCAGATTCAAATCTTGTCACAATCAGTTCTGCAAATTTATAAATATTGTGAGTTCCAAAGATCAGGTCAACAAACCGATAGCTCTTCTTGATCTTCTCTACAACAGTCGGTTCCTGCATCATACATCCACAGAGTCCGATGAACATATGCGGATTCTTTTTCTTCTTTGCACCAAGCTGGCCCAGACGTCCGTAAACACGCAGATTCGCATTTTCACGGACAGTACAGGTGTTGTAGATAACGAAGTCTGCTTTCTCTTCATCCGGCTCTTCCTTGTATCCGATCAGTTCCAGAACACCGACCAGCTTTTCGGAGTCACGAGCGTTCATCTGACAACCGAAAGTCGTCACGCAAAAAGTCAGATCTCTTCCGATCTCCTGTGCTTTTTAGCTTACATACTTCCGCGCTTTGGCAATGTAATAGTACTGTCTCTCCGGCTCGGTGACCGGAGCTTCTTTGGTAAGATCTATTGCATCAAAATCAATATTATTCATATGTTATTAACCTCTCTATACAAACTGGTTCAGCCCTGCATCATATTCATAATCAATGGATGCCAGTTTCTCTGTCAGTTCTTTTTTCTCAATCTGCATCTCCTGGCAAAGAGTATCCAGATCTGTATAAAAATCCCGTAATTTTGTATTGACCACACTCAGAAGGATCATTGGATCCTTTGGTAAATCTGCCATGTTTTTATCCTCTTTTTCTAATAATCTCTCGTTTTCAACACGGTATTCCGGATATAATCAAAAGTTTTCTCTTCCCCGTCTGCCGCGAGCATATAGAGAAGTTCTTCCAGAAGTGCCCTGGTATCCTTATGCATCCAGTCCCCTGCAATACCGTGAAGATAATATTCAAGCGGTGACGTATCCGTGTATTTATCTTTCATATAAATCTTGGATGCTGCGATCCGGTCCATTAACATCTCGACCACATACTTTTTGGGCATCTTCATCCCGGTAAGCATTGGTTCCCCTTCCAGTCCGTAGTCAATCCAGTATTCATAATGATGTTTATTGCGCCCTTTATGGTGCAGCCATGCCGAAGAATAGCCCTTTTCTTCTCTTTCTGCGTTATTCGGACTCCGGTTTCCCTGGAAATACCTGCACCCAACCCAGAACTCCGCCGGAGAGTACTTCGACATATCATGCAAAAGTCCCTGTCTGTAAAGTCCTACCTTAAAGCAGTTCTTCATAACCAGATATTTGTGATGTGTTATGGTGCAAAAATGTTTCCAGATTTTCATTCTTTAGCCTGCCTTCCAACAAAAACTTTGATCGTTCGCTCCTCCAGCTGAACCTTCTTATCTTTTACCGGAACTGCTTCTTTTTCATCCAGGACTCCTTCTTTTGTCCCTGCTATGCACACCCATTCCATTCCTTTTGGAAGGGAAGGAAGTGCAAATGAATGAGAAAGCCAGTGCATATTATATGCAATATAAAAGTCCTTCTCTGTACTTTCTTCATGATAGAATACACCAAGCTGTCTGCTTGCACGCCCTGCCGGCATCTGCCACGCATCCTCCCCATGATAGGAAATCTGAGGGATTCCGCTTCTGCCCATCGTGTCTTCTGATTTTTTCGCAATCTGCTTCATGCAGGCTTTGCGAAGTGCAATCAGTCGACATACAAATGTATATAATTCTTCCTGTCTGGAAAGCTGGTTCCAGTCAAGCCATGATATCAGATTATCCTGACAGTATGCATTATTATTTCCTTTCTGGGTATTCATAAATTCATCCCCGGAAAGGATACACGGCATTCCCTGTGCAAATAAAAGTAAAAAGAACGCATTAAATATCTGATTCTTCCGCAACTCGTTAACCGCCTTTTTCCGGCTGTTCCCTTCTGCCCCACAGTTCCAGCTGTAATTGTAATCCGGACCATCCAGATTATTCTCACCATTTGCTTCGTTGTGCTTTCTATCATAGGAAACTACATCACAGAGCGTAAATCCGTTGTGGCTTGCAATATAATTATACAGCTGTGTATCCTGATTCTTCAGCTGGCAGATCACATCCCGGATCATGCCCTCATCTCCCTTTAAGAAACGGCGCATCACATTCTGGAATCCGTCTTCTTTTTTGAGGATCTTACTTTTCGCAAGCACAGGATCCTTTGCAAGTTCATCCGGATTGCAGATATATGGATTCACAATAAATCCATCCACATGATACTGCATCACCCAGTAACGCAGACAATCTAAAATCAGAGAAAACGTAGTTCCCTCTGTGAAAGGCATCTCAAGAATAACTTCAATCCCTGCAAGATGCATCTGACGAACAAGTGACTTCATCTCATTCACCGGATCTCCTGCCGCATATGATGCTTTTGGTGCAAAGAAATATGCTTTTCCATATCCCCAGTAATTCACATGCCTCTGATTCTCATCAAATTCATAAACCGGCATCAGATGGATCTGGTTAATCCCCAATTTTTGAAGATAGGGCAGTTTCTCCGTAACTCCGTCAAACGTTCCTTTGTGTGCGACTCCGGACGAACTGTGTTTTGTAAATCCACGGACATGAAGACTGTAGGCGATCACATCTTCCTTTTTCAGATGTGGAAATTGCGACTTTCCCCAGTCAAATGTATCTGTTACGATCCGGGTACGCAGTTTTCTCTTTTCCTTTCCCTGTGACACAGACCAGTGTTCTCTGCCTGAAAATGCTTTTCCATATGGATCCGGAACTATCTTTCCACCGATTTTATAACAATATTCATAATCTTCCGGTTGTTCCAGCACCACGGAGAGAAAGTGCAGATTTCCTGCCACATCAGAGTATGGCATCTTCTGTGAAAATGCTGAAGTCCTGGCACCTTTTTTATAAATGATCAGTTCACATGTCTGTCCTTCCGGAACTGCTACCGAAAAATTCGCTGTCTGTCCTTCCACAGTACATCCCTGTGGAAACGGAAATCCCACTGCTGTCTTCATATCCACTGTTCCCCCTGTTACTGCCATCCGTCAACTCCATACATATCTACATTCGAGGCATCAATAAAACATACATCCAGATACGTTGTCTTTTCATACTCATCCCCGTTTAAAATAGCAAAACCGATTTTGGCCGATTCTTTTCCGAGTTTGATCGGTGATTGCGCACTTGTTCCGCGAATCAGGGAATCCGTCTTCTGAAGTTCTTTTTTCAAATCTGGAGAACCATCTACCCCGTAAATCTTTACATCAGTAAGACCGGCTGTTCTTGCTGCAACCAGTGCCCCAAGCGCAATCTGGTCATTCCCGCACATTACTGCCGTAACATCCTTATTCTCTGCAAAAATCTTGTTAGCTGCTTCTCTTGCCTCGTTCAAATCTCCACTGACATCTGCTCTTCCTACAATCTCAAATCCCTTTCCGGCAATTGCTTCCTCAAAGCCTGTAATTCTCTCTACAATAGAATTCTGTGTAAGACCTTCAAGAATTACAATCTTTCCACCATCCGGACTCTGCTGTATCAGATCTTCTCCACAAAGCTGTCCGGCAGCTTTATTATCCGAACCAATATAGGCATCAATATAATCCGTATCCTTAACTTCCGTATCAATATTGATGATCTTAACATCGGCTTCCTTAAGCTCTTCCAGTGCAGGTGTGATCGCATCTCTTGATACCGGACACAGAAAAATGGCATCCAGTCCGTCTTTGATCATCTGATGGATCTGCTCGATCTGGGTGTCTACATTCAGTGCCGGATCTTTTGTCACCAGCGTACTTCCCTGTGCTTCGACTGCTTCTCTCAGTGCCTGCTCAAGTGTAATATAGTATGGATTTTCCATGGTAATACAACTAAATCCAAAACGATAGCTTTTTGCCTCTTCCTTGCTGTCATCGTCCTCTTCTGCTATTGCATTGTCCTGGCTTGTCCCAACATTCTTCTTACAGCCTGCAGTCATGCCAATACAAAGAACCATCACAAGAAAGATAGAAAAAATCTTTTTCTTCATATAGATAAACCTCCCTGAAACCTTTCTTTTATTGTATCTTTTTTACCGCTAATGTCAATACTTTTCCCCTTGCAAATATCCCCATACTCTGTTAGAGTGATAGTATCAGATTGAAAGGAGAACTGAACAATGGAAAAGGAACATAATCTGCTTGAATCCGATGTTGTCACACTGACACTTGATGACGATGTGGAAATCGAATGCGCCATTATCACAACTTTTAATATGGATTCTACCGAATACATTGCACTTCTTCCGCTTGATGAAGACGGTGGAAATGAGGACGGAGACGTATGGATCTATCGCTTTATCCGTGATACCACAGGCGGCTCCGATCATGATCTTCAGAATATCGAAGATGATGATGAGTATGACCGCGCTGCGGATAAGTTTGATGAATGGCTTGATACACAGGAATTTGAAGGCTTTGATATTGAAGAATAATTATTTTATTCTCTGACCTAAAAGCTCTTCCACAAAACGGGACGGTTTGATACTGTTCCCGTTTTTTTGTGTAATATAGGAAATACAGAGATTATTCTTCGCACGGGTTAGTGCTACATAAAAAAGTCTTCTCTCTTCTTCAATCTCGTCTTTCTTTTCTGCCTTCTGATGCGGAATCTCACCCTCATTGGCATGGATCACAAATACATCCTCAAATTCCAGTCCTTTCGCTGAATGGATCGTCATCAGCTGTACCTTATTCTCCCGCTCTCCTTTGATCTTCCTTGCCTTTGCCTGCTGTTCTTCCAGCTCCTGCGTATATTTTGCAATATGGATTTCCCATTCATCATAGGATTTGAAGTTTTTACTCCTCTCCTCAAGCTCTGCCATCACATCCATCAGCTGCTTCCACGAAATCTGATGTTTTTCGGCATATTCTTTCAGGAAATCATCATATCCGATCTTTTTTCGGATATACTGGATTGCCGCATAAGGTGCCATATTCTTCATCATACGGACATCCACATCAAACTGGTCAATAATATCCAGCATCCAGTCCTTATCGCAATAAAATTTACGCAGATCCTCAAAATTTACCTGCCGGTTCTCCATACTGTTCCGTGCCAGATACCTGAGCGGTCGGTTACAGATCGTCAGGAAAAGCGACCTGTCCCGCTTTCCTGCTGCCAACTGCAGATATGCCATCATATCTTTTACAATAAAATGCCTGTAAAAATTGGTCACATAATCCCGCATTTCAAACGGGATACGGTGCTCGCTTAATATTTCCGAAATCATTCGCGCCTGGACTGCTGCCCGGAAAAGCACAGCAATTTCTCCCGGCTTTATTCCCTGGTCCAGTTTTTTCTGGATCTCTTCCGTTACATACTGCGCCTCTTCCTGTTCATCCAGGACTTCCTGCACATGAACATTCTGTCCTCTTCCCCGAAATGACTGTACACGCTTGTAAAAACGGGTATCATTATGCAAAATCACTCTTGCCGCTGCTCCGGTAATAAATTCGGTAGAACGATAATTCACCGTCAGCGAAATGGTCCGAAGTGATGGGAATTCCTGCTTCATATAAAGCATCAGCTCCGGCTTTGCTCCACGAAATCCATAAATGGACTGATCATCATCCCCGACTACAAACAAATTGTACCTCGGTGCTGCAAGCATCCGGATCACTTCATACTGCACACGGTTGATATCCTGGAATTCATCGATCAGGATATACTGAAAACGCTTCTGCCATCCTTGCAGAATCTCCGGCTTTTTCCGGAAAAGTGCATAACACTGTACCAGCATATCATCAAAATCAAATTTTTTCAGTTCTTTTTTCTGATGCTCATAGCTGCGGAACACTTCTGCAAACTCATCTTGTGTAAGATACTTACTGTGAAAATCTTTCAGATGACAAAGTCCGTTCTTTACCATGCCGACTTCCCGCAGAAGTTCTCTCACCAGTTCCTCTTCATCTTCTACCTCAGGTGTTGATTCGATATCGGTCTGGTCTAAGACCTCCTGTAAAAGTACAGAGGACTCTTTTTCAGACATCAGATTATTCGCACCAATCCCATAGGCACATTTTAGAATCCCATAAAAAATACTGTGAAAGGTTCCAAACGTTACCGGATAATTTTTTCCGGCAGTCAGCCTTTCAAAACGTTCTTTCATTTCACGTGCTGCATATCTTGTAAAAGTAATTACAAGAATCTGATCCGGGCGTACTCCACTCTCCTCGATCAGATAACGGGTACGTTCTGTGACAATAAGCGTCTTTCCCGAACCCGGAGGTGCCAGCACCATACACGGTCCATTCCCGTGCTTTATCGCTTCATCCTGTCCTCTGTTTAGTTTCATGAACTCCCCTTCTCATATGTAATACAACAGAACGGATTCCTCTTCCGCATTACGCGAAAAAAGAAATCCGTCCCCCATGCATACTTTTATATCTGTATATTACCTGCTTAATAATTCTATTGCATTCTTGATTCTTTCTACAGATTCTGCCTTACCAAGAACTTCCATGATCTCAGTCGCTCCACCCGGAGTATTCTGCTTTCCTGAAACTGCAGTTCTTACCGGCCACATCACATATCCGTTCTTATAACCTTTTTCTTCTGCAAATCCCTTCAGCAGCCCGAATAATGCGTCATTACTGTAATCATCCCATGCTTCCAGTCTTGGAAGAATTTCTTTTAATACTTCCAGAGAAGTCTCTTCGTTAGTCTTCATCTTCTTATGGCAATACATTGCAGTATCATATTCCGGAACAGCTTCAAAGAAATCAATCTGGTCTTTGATATCCGGAAGGATTTCGATACGGCTCTTGATCAGAGACGCAATCTTTTTCAGATCATAATCCTTTGTGATCACTTTCTTGATATACGGCTCTGCAAGTTCATAGAATTTATCAAAATCCATAGCCTTCAGATATTCCCCGTTCATCCACTTCAGCTTATTGATATCAAATACAGCCGGTGATTTGCTCATATGATGATAGTCAAATGCTTCAACAAGTTCCGGCAGTGAGAAGATCTCTCTGTTATCCTGCGGACACCATCCAAGAAGTGCCACATAATTTACAATTGCTTCACTTACAAATCCCTGATCCAGAAGATCTTCGTAAGAAGAATGTCCACATCTCTTGCTGAGCTTTTTGTGGTTCTCATCTGTAATCAGCGGGCAATGTACATAGACCGGTACTTCCCATCCAAATGCTTCGTAAAGACGGTTGTACTTCGGTGCTGAAGAAAGATATTCATTTCCTCGGACAACGTGTGTAATATTCATCAAATGATCATCAATAACGTTCGCAAAATTATAGGTCGGATATCCGTCTGATTTGATCAGTATCATATCATCCAGTTCCGCATTCGGAACGGTAATATCTCCATAAATTTCATCATGGAAAGTTGTGGTTCCCTCTGTCGGCATATTGATACGGACAACATATGGCTTTCCGGCTGCAAGGTTTGCTTCTATCTCTTCTTTACTCAGATGCAGACAATGCTTGTCATAATTCACAATCTGTGTTCCATCCTCTGATACAGAAGTCTTCAAAGATTCCAGACGTTCTTTATCACAGAAACAGTAGTATGCATCTCCCTGTTCAATTAACTGCTTAGCATACTTCATGTAAATTCCTGAAGCCTGTCTTTCACTCTGAACGTATGGTCCGACACCGCCATCTTTATCTGGGCCTTCATCATGAACAAGGCCTGTCTTCTCCAGTGTTCTGTAAATAATATCCAATGCACCTTCTACATATCTTTCCTGATCTGTATCTTCAATACGGAGCATAAAATCTCCGCCTTCATGTTTTGCGATCAGGTATGCATATAATGCAGTACGCAAATTACCGACATGCATTCTACCTGTCGGACTCGGTGCAAATCTTGTTCTGACTTTTTTCATTTTAGTGTTCCTCTCTTTAACTTCTGTTTTATTTTCACTGTGAAAATAAACTATTCACAGTTCTCTATGACATTCAAATATATGTTCATCTTTATAATACTAACACATTCCCTTTTTTACTTCAAGCATTCCGAAGCCACTATTTTTCCCGTTTTTCTGTATTTTGCGGTTCCTCAGCTCCAGGAACGATCTTTCGGACATACTTCATGGAATTCTGCTTCCACTCACTCTTCTGAAAAGCCTGGAAAAAGGTATCCACGACAAAAATTGCAAGAGAGATCACGCCTGCGATCTCCAATGTCTGGATCAGATAAAATTCGGACATCGCCTCGTTCCCGTCGATCAGATAATGAACCGTCTGGTACATCCCGTTCCCGGGAACAGTCGGAAGAACCCCGGCAATCAGAAACAACGTAACCGGTGTCTTATAAACTCTCGCAAAAATATGCGAAACAACCGCAGCTGCAACTGCTGAATATAAAGATGCCATCATATCTCCCCTGCCAAAATGTATTGCAAGCAGATAAACAAATCCACCAATTGCTCCTACAATACCAGCCTGAAGAACAAAGCGGCGCGGAACCTGAAGGAGAACCGCAAAACTGTAAATAGACAAAAACGCTCCAAATACCCGGATGATCATTTCAAAAACAGTACTGTTCATTTTTTGCTCTCCTTCCTGCTAAAAAATCTTTGCGCAAAGCGCCAGCCCAATACCAATTCCAATTGCAATCCCAAGTGCTTTTAAGAAAGCTTCCATCACTCTTGCACCACCGGAAAGATAATCCCCCCGCAAGGTATCCCTGACAGCATTGGTGATTGCCATTCCCGGTACAAGAGGCATGAAACTTCCTATCATAACAGTATCCATATTCATCTGATCACCCAGACCTTCTTTTAGAAGGCAGCAGGCAAATGCAACACCAAATCCTGCGAAAATATCTTGAATAAATGGGTGAAATTTCAGATCCTGTCCCGCTGATACAAAGGCAACAAGAAAAAGTCCTACAATGATGGCTGCCCCGGTATCTGCAATGGATCCACCAAAAAAAATTGTAAATCCCACACCAACCCCCATCATTGCCAGGTTAGTTGTCTTGCGGCTGAACTCGAACTGTTTTAACGTCGAAAGCTTCTCATATGCCTGCTCTAGTGTCAGATCATCTCCACAATACTGCCTGGAAATCTCATTAACATCTACGACGAGCTTTAGATTGGTATCCCGTTCTTCTACTCTCTTTGTAACAGTAACTGCCTTTTCGTTCTCCAGTTTGATCGTCGCGGAAATTCCGGTCATGATCACCAGAACTTCTGCCATCTCGATGTGATCCGCCGTCTTCAGTATATGATGCATGGTATCTTCCACACGATACGTTTCCGCTCCGCTTCGCAGCATTATTTCACCGGCAAGCATCGCCGTTTTCAGTAATAATTGCGTATCCATGACTTTCTCCCTCTCACTTTTTCGGATTTATAACTGTCATGATACTATTTCCTATTCTAAAAATCAACCAAAAATTTTTCGTACACAAAACAGTACAATCATTACCGTTCACAGTATCTGTGACAAATAATGTATAATCTTTCTGCAAAAACAGTTTTTCGCAAGGAAAAAGGCTTCCCGGTCTTATGACCGGAAAGCCCATCTTCCTGAATTAGAGTGAGAGTGTTTATAAAAAGGCAGATTTTATTAGTTAATATATCCGCTCTTTTTCAGTTCTTCCTCAGCTTTTGCGAGGTTTGCGTCTGATACACGGATGATTGGTCCGGTGCATCCCATTCCGCTTTCTGCGTAAATACCGAGTTTCCACAGTACTTTAACTGCGTCTTCCAGATCCATAACTTCAATACCTGGAATCTGTGCTGTAACGACTTCCTTCGGTGGCTCTTTTACTTCTTCTTCAGCCGCTGCCGGTTTCTGAGAAGCTTTGTGCTCATCAAGGATTTCTTTTAATCCAGCTTTCTTAACAGCTGCAAATTCTTCTTTCGCTACTTCAAATACTTTTCCTCTTACCAGCTGTGCTGCGTAACGGATTGCATTTGCGATAACCGGTGCTCCGGATGCTCTGGATACGATCATGACAAGCTGTTCATATCCTTCTCCGATTCCTGGTCCATATCCAAATCCTGTAGCTTCAAAGCTTCCGCCTGTTGTGAAAGAAGAAAGCATTTTCACCATGATATTTCCTGTGAGGGAATCTGTTACCATGATGTCCGGGGATGCCTGAAGGACGTCATTTCCTCTCATAACGCATCCGCCATCTGCTCTTCCTGATTCTGCAAATTCGATCGGATACCCGTTCTCCTGCAGTTTCTTCAGAGCTTTCTCTGTCTGACGTGCACCGTCTACATTCAGGATACCAACGGTCGGATTCTTCTTGCCACAAGCTTTTGCAGCGATGATTCCGTAGATCGCATTTTTGATCATTCCTTCAATACGGTCTGTGCTGGATGTTCCTGTTGTATTAGCGATGAACATTTCTTTTGCAGTTGCCGGTGTTACACAGCGTCCTACTGTAGATACACCGATCGGGAATGGGAAGTGCATGGTTACTGCTGCATCTACTTCTCCATTCTTCAGCATTTCTTCCATCTTATCATGACCTTCTTCATCGTTAGCCACTTTAACAGTTGTAACGCCTTCTGCTTCTAATGTTCCGATATAATATACATCAATTCCGTCTTTTGCCGCTTCAATTGCCGCTGCCATAGAGTTTTCTTCTCCATGTTCGCTTCCCATTCCGGTCAGTGCAACTTTCGGGCGCTTTCCGAAGCTTCCTGTCTCCAGTCCCTGCGCCATCTCCATAAAGGTGTCGGCAATCATTCTTTCAATACTATTTGCCATTTTGTTTGTCCACCTTTCTTATTCTTCTGTTGCCATGAGTGATGCTGCAAAATCTTTCATTGCTTTTGCAATCAGTCCTTTTACTTCTTCTTCTGATACACCACTGTTATCTTCTGCACCGGTATTTGCCTGGATTACGAAAGATACACCATCGAAGAGGTTGGTCATACGTCCAAGGAACAGACTTCCTTTTCCGATGATCATTGCATTCTTGATCTTTCCTTCCTTGATATCTTCCCATGCAGGTCCGATATACGGTACAC
>OLVW01001381.1_pt1 | contig 20991 bp, 25 predicted proteins | sample 1673301 | NCBI WGS metagenome assembly OLVW01 (sample SAMEA3178941, study PRJEB25190) | human gut metagenome
ATACCGCATCGAATGCATAACGCTTAGTATCATACCCAATCCAGCTCTCACTTGTAGGCATATCTGTCGCTCCTTTCATCTTTTCTGCTGAACTTCTTTAAGGTGTACCCAAACTCATCGCTACCCTAACAGCTCTTCCATAATTTCCGATACGCTCTTTGAAGAACCCATACACTCCCTGCCAGATAAGTTTCTCTTAACCAGTCGCATATACTCCGCCTCTAAACCTAAAACTAATAGGTCACAACGATATATCTTAGTTGGTACATCAAGTTTGCTCGTTGTAAACTCCTCAGCATTAACCGTAGTGCTGGTGAGTGCTAGTTCATCTAGTCCTAAACGGTTAGCTAATTTGACATACCCAGCTATTCTTATATTGGAAATGCTTTCTCTTGGTCGCCACTTGGACTCGACACCACAAACCCTAGACGAACTCAAAGAGCGTACAGTATATAATGCGTCAAGCTCATCTCCTGGTGAACCAATCTCACCGAGCTGATTGGGTGTTCTATACTTATCAGCAAAGGTGTAACACTTGTTCAACTTATATAGAACCAAGTTCTCAAACCACATACCCAAATGCCTCTCACTCAACAAATCATCTGTAATACCAAAATGACTTATGAACCAAGGATACGCAAATACTATCGCTGGAATATCAGTATCAATCTGCGGTATATGGACAAGTCCCTTGTATGTCAATTCGTTAGAAATCTCGTCAGAAGTTACCACACTCAATGGCAAAGCCAACCCTGATGCGGTGAGTACCCCACATAACTCAGTAAGCATACTCCTGACCTCTTTGTCACTGCATATACGGCGTAACAAAACATAACTATCTTCGAGGGCTTTTCTAATCTCTTTTTCCAAAGATGGTATCTGACAAAACGAACCGTTCTTACACTTGAAAACATACTGACAAAGCACAATATATGCAAGTAAATTATTTAAAGTCTGATTATCGATACCCCTCAAACAAGAAAAATGAGAGCGGTACGAGTCCAATGTATCTGTAACTGTTCCAGATAGAAAACTCAATGGTTGTACCGCTAAACTCTCAGTCACAATGCCACCTTTACGTAAATACTCCTCGAACAAAGATATAGTCGAGTTTGAAACTTCACTCGCAGGATTAACCACTGAACTACCCAAGCTCCAAGCTAAACTCTCTGCATACATAATAGGCACTAACTCTACAGCAATACCCCTACATATCTTAGAGGATAATGCCGATACAACTGCCTGTGTGCTACCCGTTATTATAAATGTCATGTGAGGTACATAATCCTTAACTGCTTTTACGAAATCTGCCTCGTACTCTTTATCTATCTTACATACTTCGTCAAGCAGAATACGTGTTTTTCCGCTCGCCTTACAGGCGGCGAAATATTCCTCAAATTTGCTGTCTCTTATTGAAACACTTAAATCTAAATACTCAGATACATCTGGAGCGGTATCATATAACTGCTTTAGCAAAGTTGTTTTACCTATGCTGCGAGTACCCAAGATTGCTATTACCGCAATATCATTTGTTACAGTCCTGTTCGCTAGAGCTACATCTCGTGCCTCGAGGAATGCAGATAGTGGTTCAAATATGAACCTCTTTGTTTCTATACTGGAAAGCCTTTGCGTACCCACTTCAATCGCTCCTTTCATTTAGTCTATTATAACATTTTTCTTAGTAGAATCCATAACTTATCAGCTATAAACTTGTATCTCATAGTGATAAATCTTCCACCTTTGACATCTGTCGAGTGCGATACCCGAACTGGCACTACCCATCAATACCTAAACATACTCGTCTAAATGACTTAAAAAATAATCGATGTTTACAAAGTGAACTAATTGCTTGTTTGAAGTATCAGCAGCATCTCTCTGAGCCAAATCTTCCTCAGATACCCGCTTGTTGTTGCTCCTTTTGCCCTCAATGAAACTATCCAATACTTCTCTCTCTGTAAACTCCTCGGAATAATTTTCTTCGCAGTTGCACAGAAGATACAACTCAGCATTTCCTGTATTCCAATGCAAGGCTTCACTCACAAGCCAACGGCAATCTGCTGGAAAAGGCTCTTTCTTACGCTTGATTTCAAATAGCTTATTCCCAACTACAAAATCAATCTCGGCTCGGTTGTTAACTCTGTACTTATGAAAAGGAACTTCAAGCATCGTCAACTCCAAATATACCACGTCTTCAAGCAGTATCCCCTCCGCTGTTTCGCTGAGTTTCCTTGCAAAATCATCCCAAGATAACAAAACTCCATATCGTTGTGCTATATCGTTATATTTATCTGATAATGACGATAGTGTCTCACAGACCAAACCATAGCGTAACCCTATTGGAATAAGAAACTCCTTTGATATATTTGCATTCTTTATAATACAATCAATATTGCGTAAGAAGTCCTTGAACTGGTCAATAAAGTTCAAACTGCAATACTTCGACTTATGCACCTCAGCGAAATCCTGAATATTCAAGTAATCCTTCAGGCAGCTAGTTAATTTCTTTCTAAATCCCGATAAGTCAACACCCGCTGATTTAGAAATTGAGTTTTTTACGGCAACGCTAATGTCAGATGACTCAAGTACCCTGCTCATTATGTCTAACGACAAAGGCTCAGAGTATTTCTGCAACCATTTAAACAACAAAGTCTCTAAACTTCCTTTATCGTTAAAATACATATCTGACAACAGAGAATACTTATTTGAAAAATAATCAGACTGTTTTATTGTGCCAAACAAGTTCTGTATAATGGCGGTATTGATATACTCCTCACTGAGCCTTGCACGCTGCTCAAGACGAAGTTTATGATTATCTTCATATAATGTATCCGCCTGCAAAATGCCACCTTGTCTGATGTATTCTAACACACTGCAATCCCCCGCCAACTTTATATACTCATTATACGAAATATAGGAAGTTGATACACGCAATGTTCTGCCGTATAAATACTGTCTAAACAATGGCAAAAATCCCGCTGAGTTCGTACCCGTCAATACGAATTTGACCTTAAAATAGCAATCACTCAATTCTGTTAGAAGAGATAATTCATCTTTAACATAAGTTATTTCATCAATAAACATATATTTTATCTCGTAAACTTCAACTAGCATTGTGATGTATTGCATCAGTTCTAAAGCCTCTGTTTTATCTGGAGATATTGTTATGAAAGCAATTTTATCCAGAGATACCCCTTTATCATGAAGATATTGCACTGCTTGGTACATTAAAAATGTCTTACCTGTACGTCTAACACCATACAATGAAAGAATGTTCTGCTTAGCAATATCAGTATTATCCAAAAACGCCTTGACCTTATCGAAACAATTTCTATGGTTAGCGGTATTTCCACGCTCAATCAACTTGAGTAACGAATTTCCCATAGTTAACCCGAAAGTGATGCGAGAATACTCCAGCTCCTTCCTACCCAACTTAAGATGCTTATATAAGATTGTTCTTGCATTGTGCTTGGCACTCAAAGAAACAATACCCTGTTTGTCTGTAGATTGCATTTTGCCGTCTGACTCTGGAAGATACTCAAGCTCTTTCTCGAGAACCTCGATAGGAATATCGAAAGTACCAATATCCGTTTTGAACCTATATGCAACAGTGTTAAAATCTGAGTCCAATAACTCATATATCTTATTCTCCATTAAGCAAAACACTCCTTTCATTTAATCTATTATAACATTTTTCTTACTGAAAATCAATAACTTGTCAGGTAGTTAGAACCTATCTTACCGTGTCATTACTAATGTACTGAATACCCGTTCATGTCTGTTAAGACTGTTCCTTTAAGTGTATGTCAAAGACTACCGCTTCTCCTGATGATACTATCAGATGCCTCGTTTTCTTATCGTAACTTATCATACTTTCAACTCCTCTCTTTAAAGAAAAGAGAGCGAACTCTTTGAAAGAAATCGCTCTCATTGTTGATACATTTAACCCAATGCTTCAATAACACCATTAGGATAAAGTATATAATAATAGTCGTACCCGAGTCCAAATGGGTCTCCGTACATTTGAGTACCTTCGCCCAAATCATCACCCCAAGGTGACTTACCGTCTTCCACATTACCAGTATGCGACCCATTCTCGTCTTCCCAGTAAGCAGAGTTGCCACCGCCAGAACCTCCACCGTTGTTATTGGAGCTACCTCCGCCATTGTTGTTGCTAGAGCCACCGCCATTGTTATTAGAGTTGCCTCCATTATTATTGGAGCTACCACCGTTATTGGAACTACCTCCGTTACCACCATTATTGTTGCTAGAGCCACCGTTGCCACCGTTGCCTCCGTTGCTCCAGTTGTCATTATTATTGGAGTTGCCACCATTGTTATTGCTGTAGTTATCTCCGCCATTGTTATAGTTGTTATTATTGTCAGAGGTCTCCTCGACCTTCTCGTCCTTCTTCTTTTCCTCTGACTTTTTCTTAATAACAAGCTTTGATGTGGCGGTCACTTCATTACCGCTGCTGTCCTTAGCCTTGTAAGTGATAGTGTATTTTCCAGCCTTGTAATCGGACTTCTTTGCCTTACTGTCAAGCTCCGCTGTGAACTCTACACTCTCATCGTAGTTATCCTTTACAGATACCCCTTTCTTGAAATCAGGGAGCTTACCGCCCTCCGTAATTTCATACTTCTCCTTGATACCCGAAAATTCAGGTTTCTCACTGTCAACTACCGTTACCGTGATGTTCCAGAGTTCCTCTGAGCCGTCAGGATACTTAGCTGTCATCGTCATCTGCTGCTCACCTGTTTTAGCGTATGACTTCTGAGCAACGCCAGTAGCAAACTTAACCTCAGCAGTCTTGACATCCAAAGCACTGGACTCAGTAACTGTAACTGAACTTGTTGCAATAGATGAAACATCAATAGATGAGCTGTCTATCGAAATGCCATTCTTAGCTACAAGCAGACCTGCAACGTCCTGCGGAGTGTAAGTCTTGCCTACCTCAAGGGTAGCAGTAAACTCTCTTTCAACCTTCTTAACCTCGGCAACACTGCTTGTATCTGCAACAGAATCCACTGCTGAAGTTACCGCCATGCTACTGCTGTCGATGTTCGACTTTGTGCTTGCATCAGCACTCTTGCAACCTGTGCAAAGACTTGAAACAGCCAGAATCGAAGTCATTGCCATAGTTGTAAAAACTATTCTACTCTTCATAGTAATCTCTCCTTTTAATGAATACATAATCAAATTTGTTCTTTACTTCTGAAATTATTTAATCTATAACTAAACGGCTTACGCCGTTCTAGCCCGCAAACATCTTAGATTGTCGCTTTCTGTCGCCTCCCTTTGCTATTTTCTGGTGTATATTATACCACCATTTTCCCACAAAGTCAAGAGGTTCTCAAAGAAATTTTAACAAACTAAAAAATACTCCACATAACTACGCACTTTCGTCAATACCTGACGTTATTTTGCCTAGAGTACCCCGAATTTTGTTGTGCTCTTGGATTTCTATTTGCAATAGGTCTACCATACTGGTCATATCTAACAGGACATTCTTGCCTGTTCCACTGGCTATAACCATAGTACCCATCAGGCGTTCTACATTGTTCTCTTACTTGCTCTTGATACCCGCTATTATCAAATAAGTCCAAGTCTTCAGAATAACTTCTCGTTTTCCTTCTTGTAGCCACAGCCTCAGCAGGTTTTAGAAATCTCTTATCCCAATCAAGTATCATAGGCTTCACCATACAACAACCGCCAACAATACTCACAATCGCTATTATAATCAACGCTGTAATCATATGCTGCAGCCTGATTAAACTGTATTGTGTCAACAATTTACTGGCATCATCTTTATGATAATAAACATATATCGAGTCCCACAATTCGTATTTACCCTTCAAATCTTTCTCACCTAACTCCGCCGTCCAAGCATCGTCATTTGAGAAATACTGCACTGTAGTTATTTTCTCACCTTTCTTAACAGATAAATCTGTTATGGTTGCTACAGCCTGAGTGCCATTCATATCAGCCTCATATCGCTTATTTGCAACTAAAGTCATACCCAAACTAAACAAATCTGTTATTATCAAGAGTATAATTGCTGTGGCAGTTAATACACGCATCTTTTCGTCCTTAGTCATAACGCATACCTACTCCCTCGATTATTTAAAGCCTCAACCTGTTTATTGTGCTTATTTCGACTGTACTTACTCTTCATATTCATTGTTTTTAACATACCATACATATGCCATACTTCTTGCTCTGTAAATCGTATCTGTGTATATTGATGTATCGAACGCACCAAGAAATCAAACGGTACTATCTTTGATGCGTATACCCCTAAGTTTAAGCTCAGATTAGTCTTATTAGAAAACACCACGAAATCACAGGAATTATTCACAATCCTTTCATACCCCATATCAAGCACTTTCGCTAAAGTCTTTATATGCCCATTGTTTTGTCTTATAGGATTGTACATCTTAGTTATAACGCCAGCTCTGTTTATATGCTGCCAATACATATCATTAGCCGAACCATAAACTGTACCACTGTAATTTTTCGTCTCAATAACAAATATCCCGTATATCGAAAGCACAATATGGTCTATTTGTGTAGTGTACCCTGAATTACCTTTCAGCATTATATCAGATAAAACAAGATACCCATTTCCTAGTTTCGACATTAACTCCTGCGTAACAGCCTCTTCTCCCGCAGTACCCAACTGCTTGAGATAACGCTTTCCTGCTCTGCCACCGTATTTCGGCTTTGTAATTACCGAATTATGTTTCTTACGTTTGCCCTTTCTATTTAAAAGCACGTTATTTTCACCCGCTCTCGTCTACTCTTGACTCTTGGCATACTAATCTAATAGCACAAAACTCAGACAAGCCCTACCAAAGTCTTATCTGAGTTTATTTTTATTTAAACTTTGACTCTACCCTTATTCTCAGGGTACGCATACCGTAAGTCGCTAAGAGATTTTTATTTAGCTCGTCCAATTTCTTTCGATAGTCCTTCAAGAGAACGACATCTGGCAGTTCCATTGTTACCATATTGCCCTTATAAACAAATACTGAATGAGAACGCCATTCAACCAACCCACGATAAACCGAAGTATCAGACGGTATAACGAAAGGTGGAAATTCATTCACCTTAGCGTCAAAGTCTTTTGCACTTACCTGTACCCCAGCTACAGTGAAAGTATAAACGTCTCCCATATTCAGTATTTTCTTGATATACAGTGCTCGATTGTAACTGCAACCACCTTGTGGAAAAGCACTTATCGACATTGCTAAAGCCTGTCTGAGCAGTTTTAACTCCTGCTCATTCAACTTCATTGTTACCATTTTAGTCACCTAAACCTTTCACCCGTTTAACCAGATTAGAAGTAACTCGTTCCGTACCCAAGTTTCGTGAGAAATTACTCCGCTTTAGAGTCTGTTTCAGCAGACTCAGCAGAACTACCATTCGTATCTTCGCCCTCATCTGCTGCGTCCTCATCGACATAACTGTCGCTCTGAGCACCATACATATCTTCTATTGCCTTCTGGTAATCCCCATCATACTGTGCGACATAATCAGCAAAAGATTTAGCTGTATCATAGTATTCAGAATTATCTGTAAAGTCAGGAACTTCTCTCTCAGTGAAACCGTCAAGAATTACCGCTTTTGCACAGTAGCAACGAGTACCCAAACCGCCTGACTCAAGCTCTACATATCGAACCATACCATCAGCGACTCCAACAAGCAGATTGCTATCCGAGAATGTAAGACTCATTCTCGTATCAGAAATATAATCTTCAAGCAAACTCTGCATATTCTCGTCTTTCTTCTCGTCAGCCTGTTTCTTCAGGTCTTCGTAAAGGCTCAAAGTATCATGACCGTAAAAACGCTGAACGGAAGATGCAGGAACTTTGCAGGTGTAAATATCAAGGTCAACTGTTTCATTGCCAAGCTCCATAGTCTTATTATCTGCTTTAGCCCAGTCAGTAGCAACATCAACGAAGTCATTTAAGAACAGCAGTTCCCTACCCTGCATTGAGGTTGCATATTCTTTACTGCACTTCGCCCAAAATGTACTCGTGAGAGTAGCCTCACTATAATTCGGGTTGACTAAATACATATCTCCGTCCGCTGTAATCCAATCATACAGCGAATAAAGTGTATCTCCTGCAGTATCAGCAGTGACTTTATCACCTGAACTAGACTCACCGTCTTCGCTCACAGCACTCGAATCCGTACCCTCTTTCTCTGATGCTTTATCAAGCAAATCAGTAGAATCCCCTTTATTGCTATCTGTCGGGTACTCCCTGTATGAGCCGAAAGAACCACACATCTCAATGTAATAATTATCACCTGATGGCAAATTCAAGCTGTTAGTAATAGCATAAGTCTTATCATACGCTTTCAGCTTATCCATAGCATCTTTGACTGCCGTATATTCTTCGCCCTTCTTCTCTGCCTGTGATGAGCTGTCGTTCCCACCACTCTTCTTACAGGAGCATACCCCAAACATCATTGACAGAGCTAACACGCCTGCCAGTATTTTCTTTACATTAACCATAAAAACTACATCCCTTTCGCATTTCGATTAAACTTGACCCCGATGCTGTTCCCCTAACGAAGTCTATAATTCCTACAGAAATCCTCTGCATCATCGAAAGACGAAGTCGCCATAAGGCAAACTCCATTCTTCGTCCAAACTGTGTACCCCTTAGCGTCACAGTAATGTATGGAAAGCGTATTTATCTGCTTTACTTTTCTACCCTTAAGTGTTTTCATCGCTATTTCCTCCCACACGCCCTAGTTAAACAGAACTAGACGTAACTTATTTAATCTTAGTAAATTTTTACCGAACTAATCGGACTTTTTACTACGCTTGTCTAATTTGAAATACATTTTGTTCGGCAACCCAAGCTTTTCATCCGCAGTACCCATCAAGCACTCCGTCAAAGTCGCTCCTTTAGACATTCTGTCCTCCAAATACCAGACATCTACACCCCAAAAAGTACTCAATGCTTTCTTAGATGGATACAGGATACCCAAGTGGTCGCAACAATCCTTCTTGTGGAACATAAATTTCTTCCTAACGCAACGTCTTCTATTCTTCTCGTTTATGAGCAAAGTCGATGCTAAATCCCAACCTAAGCCTCTTCTACGATTGAACTCGTCCACAGAAATGCAATAACATCTGCACATTTCTTTAAGATTAGGAAATACCCTACCCGACCAATCTGTTACTTGGTCAGCTTTGTTCTCGAACTTACTGCCCTCTTTGAACTGAACTATCTCCTCCGCAGACCATTTCCGTATGTCCATAGACTTCCCTGCCAGTTTACGGTTTCGCTCAATCTCACGAAACTCGAGTCTTGTGAGGTCTGGCTTAAACTTACGCATAAGACTGAGTTGTGTACCATCATTCAAACTAAGAACCCAGTTACGAATATCTGCATTATCCTTAGTGACAAGAGCTTCCTCCTTAGACATACCACTGTGTATCCTCGACAGGTATAATTCTTCATCGATATCGTAGTACAAACACATTTCAGATACATCTGTGAATAATTCTCCATGCAAACCACGCAAATCTTTACGCTCTTCCTCTGTAGTGCTGGTCAGTATAAAAGAAATAATGCTCTGCATTGTATACCCAAGCGACGTTTTTGTATACTTGCTCATATCATTTACAAGAAACTTAGTTTCCGCCGACCCAACTCGAATAGGTACATCGAAAATCTTACTGAGTGCCCAACCTCGCATCAATCGAGAAAAGCCCAATACCGCAGGAATATTACTTACACGACACATCACTTCAAAAGAAGTAAAGAAATTCTTATCCCAACCTGCCCATATATTCACTTTCTTTCCTGCATCTTTAGCAGTGTACAAAATCTTACTTAGTGGCTCATCACGATGATACACAATATCACTTACAACATCTGCGAATTTGGAGCTGTCAATGCCGTAGTCAACTAAATGTGTGCATAAAGAAGTCTCCCAGCTATTTGTAAAAGTGAACAAAGGAGAAGAGAAAATATAACCTACTGGGTCTCTCAGTACCCCATTCTCGGTGAAGTATTTTCTATGCTCTTTCTTTAACTCCTGCAATTCTGCCGCACTTAAATGCTCTAGCGAATTATCTGAAGAATAAATCATCAATGTCTATTACACCTCTCTTATTCTATCCCGCTACTTTTCCTGTCAAGCACTCCTCAAGCGAAAGACCAGCCTTTTTCCTTAAAAAGAAAACTTCCGTTGTGATGCCCCAATACTCACACATTTTACACTGACTACCAAACTTGTTTCCAAGATGGTCATAACAAACATACCCAGCTACAGGGGTTGTCAAAATTCTCTTCAAATCCCATCCCAAACTCCTGCGAGAATAATACACACCTCTATTGATACCCCAGTATTCGCACATGGCTCCTACCGACTTAAACTCTTTACCAGTATGGTCTGTCACAGTCTCCTTAGTCTTAGTACCCCGCATACTCTGCCCATACGTTAGTGCTTTCTCAACAGACCAACCGAGTCTCAAACGCTGGTAAACTCTATTATAATCTGCTTTCCAGAAAACACACATATCTTTCATTGAACTGAACGTTCTTCCATTTGGGTCTACGATTGCCTTACCTCGATTACTTCCCATATTTGAACAAGAAATCGCTTCATCTGGAGAAAGACCTCTGCGAACTCTGCCATAATAAGCTGACTCTGTTATACCATTCGCATTACAAGCTTCTTTCACAGCTCTGTACCCAGCAGGTACTAAATCCATATTACGTGGTAAATGCTCGTTACCCAATCTCAAGGCTGCTTCCAAAGACATACCATTTTTCAAACGATATTGCACTGTGCTCGGGGATACCCCATATTCCTCACATAGCTCTTTTCTCGATTTATACCGTTTTCCTGCAAAATAAAGATACCCCATTTGTTCTCACCTCTAAACTACTATTATCAGGTGGCGTATCTCGGTTCGTGAGCTTCTAATGTCAAAGCCTCACGAACAGACCACCCATCACTTAAACGTCTTCTTAAAAGCTTTTCATCCATATCCCAAGCTTTAGCCATTTCAGCACAGCTAGAATACTCATACCCCATATGGTCTTTGCACGGCAACTTTCCGCTACCCCTAGCCCGCTTAACAGGTGTAAGTAATGCCTTCTGCACAGACCAACCATTATGCCGTCTAGACATATAAGTCGTCCAAGAAATATTATAATGCTTGCACATTTCAGATGTAGACTTGAAAGCAACACCCTTGAAGTCGTAAACCACACTCGATGTATTCATGGCATACCGCCCCCATAAAATAAATTTTACATTGAATATATTTCATTTCATGCAAATTCTCAGTGTGCTAAGCACTTAACTGCCATAGCTAAACCACATATAACATTATACCATGAATTAGTAACAAAATCAACACTTTCTGACAAACGAAAAAGAGCAACCTCAAGATAGAGGTTGCTCTACATCAACTATTTCAAGCCTAAGTATTTTAAAACAGAATCGCTGTATCGAAGAAAGTAGGGGTTTAACTCTGACTTAGTATACCGCTTTGGAACATTATTCAGCCCTGCCTGAGTTAGCAGAGAAGTGAAATACCGCTCTAAACTAAAATACTTGGACACATCGCAAAACTTCCACGGTTCGACCAACCTATCCTGCACTGCGTTCACCCTCGAATAGGCAAACTTCAGAAGCAACCATTCAAATGACTCTGGTGCAAGAACAACTATATTCAACTTACGCCCAAACACCTTATAGATAGACATAACACCCTCAACACAAGAACCAAAAGCCGCTCCATCTACTATAACAGCAATACCATTTGTACCCCGCTGCACTTCTGCCATTAAAACCTTCTCTACATTGCTCTTGCCCTCAGCGGATATTACAGGACAAGAAAGACTCTTGCTAAAAAATTCATACCCAGAGTTTGAGTCCTCTACAATAACCTTAGAGGGTAAAACAGTCCTTTTATTATCCATATATCTCTGGGCGGCAAAATTTAAGTACATCGGGCGTAAAGCCCCAGCAGATTTAGCTCGTTCCTTAAACTCAAAAATACTCAAAATACTGAATGGTAACGCCTCCAAATTCTTTCGTGTAATCAAAACCAAATAATTATCTGTTACCTTAGCCGCAGTTGAAAATGCGTCTGACCCAAGAAATGAGCACTCTTCATCCAAAACAATGATAGAGTTATGAACTGAACTAAGCACAGAATATACATCTTTCGGGAGCGGAGCATACACCTCCACTGTACTTGTTACAACAGAGAAATCATTACGCAAAGCATCAACTAAAGACGTTTTGCCAGTAGCACTCGCTCCAGTGAGCAAAGAAATCTTTCTATTTACCTTGAATGTATATTCAACATACTTATTTCTCACGTTGACTTCATACTCTCCAGTCACCTCAGACACCCCCCCCCCTAGCTTAAGTCATAATATTTAAACAGAAACTCCTCTTCATTATGCACTACTGAGCCATCATTAACAATGAAAACCTCAGCGAGTCCATAATCAAACAGATACCTAAACTTATCCGTAGTTACTGTAATATCCTGTGATTTAGCCAACTCAATCAAATAAGGAAAGCAATTATCGCCCATTGATGCCAAATCAACAACCAATTCAGGATGAGTGTAGATTACTAAAATAGACTTAGTACCCCCAGACAGCTGTCTTGGTACGATACCCCCAAGTACTGGTGACCTTAAAGTACCATCGGGCATAACATCCGTCTTATCTACCCCCTTTATTACCTTTTTAGCAAAATCATCAGTAACTACCTGTTCGTCTACCCAAGCGTCGAAATAACGTCCTGCTGGATAAATACTGTCCTCTCTATCTCCAAAGTAAACTCTCAGCATAGCAAAACCTCCATATCATCAATTATTCCTCTTCCTCCTCGGCAGTCTCGGCAGTCTCGCTTGCCTTATGAGCTTGTGAATAACTATAGGCTATCTGATTTTCTTTCAAATCCTTGCCTGGCATAGGATGTCTTAACGCATCCTTTGTTACTGACGCTATCTGCTCCTTAGATAATCCCCTACGTTTATCTGCCTGAATAGCAATTCGAGCTAATCTTAATGCTCGCTTCAATGACGTCTGCTCGCTTGGCATCAGCGACTTAAAGTCTTCCTCAGACATCATAATAGTACCCCCGTTACGCTCACATATGTGTAAAAGGATATGACAGCCTACGCACAGCGTAGTCAGATTATCTAATGTATCCTTACCACCAGTATGCACAGGTAAAATATGATGTACTGCAATTAAGCCCAATCTAGCCCCTACCATACGCATACCACAGCATTTGCAAGTGAAATCATCTCTAGCCAAAACAGCCTGACGTAATGCTGGGTCAAGTGGGTGTCTGTCGCCAACCTTCTGCTGGTCAACAAAAGACTCATCAGGTGTAGCCATAGAATTGAAGTCCTCGGCTGCCAAAGCACTCTCATCATCCAGAGAATCAGCCATTTCAAGCAACTCCCTAACGTCCTGTTCGGACAAATCTCCGCCCTCACTTGGCTCACTTGAAGTCAACTCTTCTGAGTTCTCGACAGTATCTGAGAAACCAGTAGCATCGTCTTTTGATAACTGGTCTTCCTCCTTACGCATCTTTTGCAACATCTTGTAACAGCCATCCAAGTTTTTCTCTTCACTGAGCAGAGCTTCCTTGACCTCAGAATACTCACAAAGCATAACATCCTTTAACTTCATAGCATCGCCTGCTTCAAGCTGTAACAGGAACTCCAACGTACCTGGAGTTATGGCTGACTGCATCTCAAGAATACGATACAAATCCCATATCTCTTTCCAACTACGTCTCTGCGTTCTATTCAGCATAAGACCAAGAGGAAGAAGTAACTCCATACCCCTTTCTTTATCTTTGAAGTCCCAAACAACAGCATCAATCTCAGTAACACCATTCTTCATAGCACCAAAAATACGTCTTAAGCCATCAATAAGCACATACTTGTAATCCTCAGATGCCTCTTCCTCGGCAACAGCCATAACGTGAATAGGCGTAACTACCCCAAGTTCCTTTACTGACTGACTCAACCCTGTTATAGTACGCTGTCTGCCCACTTTTACAGGCTCACTGAAGCCTATTTCACTGATTTTGATTACTCGCTTAGTTCTCGTAAACTTATCACTTGTAATCTTAAGAAGATTGCTTGCACGTTCATCACCCGAAAAAGTAGCATCATACTCAGCTTGCATACTCGGACTCATTGCACCTACGCCTGTTTCAGCTAAATCTACCTCATCAACATCGTCAGCAACATCTTCCTCCGACTCTTCCTCTAGCTCTTCACCAAACTCTTCATCTGGTTCTTCCTCCGACTCCTCAACTGACTCGTCCTCTGGCTCGTCATCTACCGAACCATCGAAAGACTCATCAGCGTAATCTTCCGAGTCTGCATCGTCAAAGTCATCAAACGAATCCTCTACACCAGACTCTTCCTCGTCTTCAGCCCCGAAACCTTCATCAAAGCCGTCCTCTTCCTCAAACTCATCAAATTCATTTATATCTGCCATAAAAACACTCCTTTCAAAGTTACTAACTATAAAAAGAGATGGGATTAAACGGAGCAATTCTGCAAAACCTCATGTAAAACTCACATACCCGTGTGTACCTCAAAACGATATTTCTGATGAGTATCGGGATATTTCTCTACATCGACCTCGGACAAGAACATATCAATAGGGCGAGCGTACAATCTCTTATCCCCATATAAAGCTCGATATACTACCAACTCTTCCTCAGTCTCCGTATGTATTGATATCCCAATTACTTCGTAAAGATACTTCTTAGAAAGCAATTCTGGCATGGTACATTTCTCACGCTTAAAGTGGCGAACTATAACTCCGCTCTTTAAATCCTCTCTTGTCATTTAAACTTCCTCTCTTTCTACAATATTTTTTGTAAATCTGTTTAAATTAAATAAAAGACAAAACTAAAAGATAGTTATCTCTCGGTTTTACTAATGTCTTTAACAAAAACATACAACACTAAGTATCTTGTCGTAAAAATTCTATAAGTGTCTCAAACTCAGTGCCTTTAAATAATTCATCCAACTTATTCCCTGCAAGCCCGACAGGGCAAGGTTCTCCCCTACTGTGGTTTGCACAGCAATCTTCAAGAAAACATACCAACTGAGTATCACCTTTGTTGTAACTGATAGGAGTATTAACCACAACTTGTTTAAGCACCTCAGTAGCTAAGCGTTCATCCGTTGGTTCTTTACAAATCATATCATTTGTCACATCTTTCCTGTAATCCAGTAACGGTTTCAAAAGATTGCTCCGCAACAACATATACTCGAAAGAACGGTATTCACTACACATACAAACATCACATTTACGAGATAACGCCGTGGCAAATATCGCATCAGCCACACTACCCAACACAGCTAAATCAACAAGCAAAGCAACAACATCACCTGACACACAATTAGACAGATAACTCTCAATATTGCCGTTGCCATTTAAGGACTCAGTTAAAGAATTTATACTATGGAAAAAGCATACCCCGACTTGGAGTCTTCAGTTGCTACCTTATTTGGATGTTCACTAGAATTTATACTAAAAGCATAATATGGAGCGAAACGAGATATACCGTCAGTGCCCATTTGAAGCCTCTTTACGGAATACGTTCCGTAAATTAAGCCCTTCAAAGGAGAAACACCCCTTCCCCAAGTATCTGTCAATTCTCGTAAATCTGTTTTTCTGTTTGCAATAACGAAAAAACTGCATTCATCCATCTGAACCATCTTTGCGAAAGCATCAGTCACAATACAATCTCTATCGTCCAAAAAATACACGCATCTGTTAGACTGATTTGTAGTCATTAAACTTGCCCAATCCTTAGTTCGCAACACAAGCGGAGTATATCGAGTGTCACTCAACTTAAGTGAAACTGCACCGTTACCTACAGCATCAATAAGGTCTATCAAAGTAGTCTTACCTACTCCACTATCCCCTCGAATTACTGTTATTTTACTCTCTAAAAGTAAGGAATACGAAACTGAATCCGAACTCACATCTAACTTAAGCATACTCTTCATACCTCAACTTTCCACTAGTTCGTGTATCCAGTACCCCCTGAACGAACTCTCCTACCGTCTTTACCTCACGACCAATATTCTCAATATATGCTGGGAAAGGCAACGAAAAATCTGACATCAAAAACGGTATATAACTCAATGTTATAGTTACATCCTGTGTCTTTGTAAGCTCAAACAGACATGGAAAACAGTTCTCTCCCATACGGTCACCACAAATTATATGCTCTGTATCGAACTTAGCTAAAATTAGTGCCTTACAGCCCGAAGATAACTCTCTCGGAGAAATAGCCCCTAAAACTGGAGACTCGATATACCCATCTTTAATGTGGGTTGACTTGTCTACCTCTTTTATTACCTTCTTTGAAAATTCATCGTTCAACCAATCACGCTTAAACTTTAGATTAAAATATTCTGATACCTCGTGTATGCTATCTTTGATATCCCCTAATATAATCTTTAACATAATAATATCACCAACCAATCTAAATTACAACTTACGTCCGCATATATAAGAAATCAATGACTCAAACTCAGTATCTTTGAACAAGAAACTAATCTTATCCCCAACATTACGCTTATCACAAGCAGTAGTAAGTCGCTTAGGACAACAATCTTTAATGAAACAATCCACATTCCCACTTTTAGTGTAACTGTAAGGCGTACCCTTTGTTTCCTCTCGCAATATACGAGTTGCTACACGTTCTAGAGAAATCTCAGAACATAGTATATTGTTTGGAAGTGTATTGAAGTCTAAATCAAACATATGACTGCGTAAAAGCATATACTCAAAAGATTTATAACTACTACAGATATAAAGTGTCACCTTAGCTGCATCAGCAGCCTCCAAAAGCATATCAAAAATTCCGCCCAAAGCCGCCGTGTCTACTAAAAGTAACACATCTCGTTTATAGGTGCTAATCAAATCTATGCACTTATCCTTGCCGTCACTACTAATTACGTTAGCATTCAAACTTTTAAAAAAGCGATACCCTGATTTCTTATCCTCCGTAATTAACATTACTCCCTGTTTTATTGGGATATTGCTATAAGTGTACCACGGCTCAAGCCAATGGCACTTTCCACTTGTACGCATCTGCATTATCGAACTCAACTCAATAGGGAGCAAATTAGTACCCCAGCAATCTTCGTCTCTTGTAACTATAATATAAAAATTATTTTTATCCCGCTTTACCAACTCAGCGAACAACTTAAGGCAACAAACTCCCAAATCGTCAATAATAAAAATCTTCTTACGCTCCAGATTATCCTCGATTTCTTCATTCCAACGATTATTTTGCACTACAACAAAATCATACGCAGGGTCACTAACCTTTTTCTTTACATTTTTAGCAGTACTGCCTGCTAAATCACGAAAAGTGGTCTTACCAACACCACTCATACCTCGTATTATCGTTAACTTCGTCTGCAGCGTTAATTTGTATTGTAAATGACGTGATTTAATCTCAATATCAAGCATCTGGTACATACGCTCCTTTCTTTTTGGTCTCTCGAAAGGCATAGAATAACTCTGTCCTACTGTTTATATCTTTATCAATATTCTCGATATGAGCAGGAAATTCCCCATCAACTCTGGGAATGTGATGCAGAGTAATAGTTATATCCTTATCCCGTGCCAATCTGAACACCCAAGGAAAACAATTCTCCCCTAAGCGTTCACCGCAAATCATCTGTGTTGGGTCATTAAGCATTATCAGTAATGCCTTGCACCCTGAAGATAACTGTCTTGGTGAGATACCCCCAAGCACAGGCGACTCTATATAATTCCCCTTAATATAATCGGACTTATCTATATCTTTAATTATCTGACGAGCAATATCATTGTCTAACCAATCCTCAGAATACTCAAAGTTGAAATAGTCCGAAACATCTCGAATTGCCTCGTCCTTTGCATCTCTACCTAATATAATCCTTAGCATTTACAACACCCTCCCATAGTCTCTCGACCAAAATATCGTTCTTTCCACAAGAACCGTGATTACGGCACATAAACTCAAATCTGTCATTCCAAAGCATACCCTTTGCAGCTAATTCTTCCTTCAAATTAACACGGTTATCAGGTAAAGTACGCTCTGTTACAAAAGCAGGAATAAAAGTACGAATATACTCATCAAGCCTTAAATCCAAATCGATACCTGAAACCGCAGGCTTTCCTGCCTTCTCCCAGTTCTCCCAATTCATCTTTATCACCCAATCAAATTCACCAGCGTCATTCTTCTCCTCAGAAACAACACCAATAACATACCCCTTATAAAGCATATTAGCTGAACGCACGTAACAAATATTAGAAATACGAGTATTGTACTCATTTTGTACAAACTTCTTTTTACACATTATCGAACCCCTACCTTTCTATTGCACAAGCCAGCCTTCAACAAGCTTGTATACTTTATCAAAATTCATTCGCAAAACTATACACGAATATCGTAAAACTACTATCTCTACATAAAAACGCTTAAACTTATAATCAATAGGCAAATCTTTAACAATGTTACACATCAAACTAAACAAAGCAGAAACACTCAATCGACTCTTTATTAGCCTAACTCGCTCTGCAAAAATACGATTAACACGTAAATCTGAAAACATCTCATAGAAATTTGTTCTGTACGCCCTGTCTGGACGTCTCACTTTAAACACCGATGCTGGAAACTGTCGCACTCTCTGATAGAGAAAATCCTTTCTCGTTTGCTTCGATACATAATCTGAAATTACACCATATACACCTGGGAATAAACTACTACCGTTATCATACAAAGGAGCAGGTACATACCCATTATTCGTTATCAAATAGCCCCAATTATCCCCGTGACGGTCTCGATTAGCAAGTATAGCATCGCAAATAAACATATCCCAAAACTGCCTTAAAGCTAATGCACGCATTGCTGACGTCATTTTTAAATTCTTATCTATTAAATCTAGAACATCAGAATAGGTATACTCTTTTGCCTTTAAGTTAGTATCCACACTGGACTGATTTGTATCTGAAAAAGAATGCAATTTCTTCCCGTCAGATGTAAAATCCTTCAGAACAGCCACTAGCTCCCCATTATAGTACCCAAGAGCCACCTCGTGACAAGATACCCCTAGAGCTGTTATCAACTGACTTGCAACATACTCACAAATAACAGTCATATCCGTTGCATCCTTACGAAGCTTGACAATATAATTCTGCCCATTTATTGTTACACCGAACTTAGGTGACGTTCCGTCATATACTTTATCATTTCTCATATCATCAGTTATAGTCAGCATTTTCATTCCTCCTAGATAATATTATACCGTATTTCTGAAAAATAATCAATATAAACTAAAAGGCTTTCCGACTAAATCACCGAAAAGCCCACCGCTTACTTTATATTCTTAATTACCGATATTAACTCCTTTATAGGAGCAATGCTATGCTTACCAGACAAAACTTGTGGTAAATTCACATTAAACAAGAAGAAAACTATAAACAATATCGGAAATAAGTACAATATCTTAGAAAAGATATTCCTAATATCCTGTCCTGAAAGGCTCATATGCATAAATATTGAGAAAGCTAAATAGCCAAGCAGTGCCGATGCCCAAATACCGTGTTCTCGTCCAGCCCAAGGAATGGCATACCCAATCAAACCCCATAAACTTAACGCTCCTGTTATCATCGGTGCGATAGAAGTCAGCACCACTTGAACTGCCTGTGTAACACCTAAGCCTCTAGGAGTGAACTTTACTTCACCTAGCTTACCGTCTTTATGGCTTATTCTGAAAAGCGTAATACTATTTATTTTTGCTCCAGTCAGTACAGCAAACAAAGCATGAGATAACTCATGATGAAATACCCCTAAGAATGTGACGTTTATAAGCCAACGCCCACATCTCGTCACTAGAAATACCGTTACAGCATCTAGAATTTTACCTAAAAGCAAACAACTGCCTATAAATGCAATCACCGTAACAAGCACTTGCACACAATAGGTACTTAACTCCATATACAAACTACTCCTTGTTCAAACACTCTTAGCCTTATAGCTTATTTGCCTTTTCTACGAACAGCTTCCTCTGCCTTCTCAAGAGCAGAAACATCTGTATCCTCATATTCGCTTTCCTCTTTAGAAGTATCGAACTCATTTCTAGGATAATAACAATCAGCTAAACACTTATAAAAAGCATCGTCATATGCTCCGAATATATCAGCATTTGTAGCCTTACTCTTCTTACTACCTTCCCAAATGTCCATGTCGCCTTTTATATGGACACGATTTTTATGTATCTCGAACTTGTCTATAGTGTAAATGTGTACTTTAATGTCTGCATTAGCATTGGCTGCACCAATATCATTCAAAGGTAAGCCATAATAATGCCAAAAACCATCTCTCTTAATTTCAACTCTTGCCTTCTTAAACCAATCAAAATGCTGGCTTAAAAACAACAACACACCTACTACAATAAGTACCCCTATTACTCCTACACAAGTCGCTACCATACTGCTCTTTGCCAAGCCAACAACCGCAGTGATGCCCAGAACTGCCACTACAATGTACAAAAATGCAGACAAGTATGATATTGACTGACTAGCAACAGGGCGACCTGTGTCAAGAGCCTCAAACTTACAAGGTATTTTTGAACTTGCCGTCTTATTTTCTCCTCCCACGCTTTCGGCTCTCTCCGTATCTACTGAAAGCCCCTTTAACTCCTCTACACTAGCCTCATTTATTTTCTTTTCCGTCTTTTCCATCTGTTTTATCATTCCCTTCGATTTTAGTAAGCTTACTCAGCTCTTTATACAAATTGCAATTTAATTTGAGCTTAACCTGAATACCCGTATCCGCTGATATACCAACAACTTTTACGCAACGAAACCCTTTCTTCACTAGCAGTACCCGAGATAATGTGTTGCGTACTGTTTCATCTGCAAGAATATCATATCCGTTAATAATGCCAAA
>OLVW01001384.1_pt1 | contig 20952 bp, 18 predicted proteins | sample 1673301 | NCBI WGS metagenome assembly OLVW01 (sample SAMEA3178941, study PRJEB25190) | human gut metagenome
TACTTCCTCCAGTATCTATTCTGACTCCAGAGCAGACACAGTACTACTTCCTTTCAGGATTTACTGCTAAGCTTGCTGGTACAGAAAGAGGTATCACAGAGCCTACACCTACATTCTCAGCTTGCTTCGGACAGGCTTTCCTTGAGCTTCATCCTACAAAGTATGCTGCTGAGCTTGTTAAGAAGATGGAAAAGAGCGGAGCTAAGGCTTACTTAGTTAACACAGGCTGGAATGGAACAGGTAAGAGAATTTCTATTAAGGATACTCGTGGTATCATCGATGCTATCCTTTCAGGTGCTATTAAGACAGCTCCTACAAAGACACTTCCTATGTTCAACTTTGAAGTACCTACAGAACTTCCAGGTGTTGATTCAGGTATCCTTGATCCTAGAGACACATACGCTGATGCTTCTGAGTGGGAAACAAAGGCTAAGGATCTTGCAGAAAGATTTAACAAGAACTTTGTTAAGTATACAGGCAACGAAGCTGGTAAGGCTTTAGTAGCTGCTGGTCCTCAGTTATAATTAAGTTACATTAATAAAAACTGATCACTGGGATATATACCAGATTGTAGTTTAATATTAATAGATAAAACTCCACATACTCTGTTTACATGACAGAGATGTGGAGTTTTTAATATGATTTTATATAGGTATTCATTATAAGTCCTGATATTTAGCAGGAATTAAGAGAAAATCAAGATAAAAAATTAGATTAGAACTGTTTTCAGAGCTAAATCTCTGGTTTAACAATATTAAGTGGCATCATAAGATGGTTTATGAGGATTCGGTATGCTTCATTTCCATCGCCAGCTTTAAGCTTTTCAAAATATTCTTCATGTTCATCAACGGTTCCGATGCTTCGGCCATCCACCTGGAGAGCAGATTGCGTTGTAAGTCTGATAAGATACATAAGACGCTGGAACATATGGTTGATTTCTTCATTCTCTATATAGTTAACGAGTAGAAGGTGGAATTCGTGGTCATAGTTGATGAAGCTTTCATAATCATCATCAAGATTAATAGCTTCCTTTTGCTTATCAAGAATTTCTCCAAGCTTTTCTATAGTCCGCTGACCTTTTGGCGTATTGTATTCGTCAGCCAGACATTGTGTGCAGAAGCCTTCTATGGCACATCTTATCTGTATAGTTTCCTTCATATCCTTCTGGCTTAACTGTCTTATTCTGAAGCCCTTGCTTGGAATAACTGTTATATAACCATCCTGGCTGAGACACTGGAGAGCCTCACGCATGGGAGTTCTTGATATTCCTAGTTCTTTGGATAACTTAGTTTCTGAGTAAAGAGTATTAGCATCCAGCTTGTGGCTGAGAATAAGATTCTTGATATAGTTGTAAGCCTCAAGCTGTAATGACGACATAAGCTGCATATATTCCTCCGTTGTATAAATGACTGATAATAGTTATGTCCATAATATGTTATAAAATCTTAGTGAACAGTAACTAAAAATGAAAAAGTAACAAAAATGAAAAAGTAATAAAAAACATAAAAAATACAATTTACCTAACATATAATAGTCGATAATTGATTATAGGTCAATGAAATTAATATAAAATCGGTACACCGGTATGCAATATATATAATAAAATTATTAAAAACTTGGATATGTTAGGTGATTGTATTAATATAATTATTGGAAATATCTTGATTATTATGTGATTTAATAGTCAAAATATTTCTTGATTACTAATTTAGTAAAGTTATCTTTACAAATATGAGAAATTTACGAGTTGACGGATAAAATGTTTTTGTGAATATTTATAAATATCATGAATTATTCACGAAGCAGTATCTAAATGCTACACAGCTTGAATGTTATATATCGTGCTGAATATATTGTTTTTACAGCAAGAAAAATATTATATAAAAATAAAAAGGAAAAACAGATAAAACAAATGTTATTGTTATATTAACATCATAACATTTAATAAGCAATTCACTACTATTATATCACTTATAAGTATATAAAGCTGCACAAATAATCATGAATAAAAAATGTATTTTTGGTTAATCTGTTTTTGCATACAGTACTATAATACAAACCGTAAAAAGAAATAGATAAACTTAACACCACCTCTTTGTTGAAGGCCTGCTAAGCTAATCAGATTTTTGGAGGAAAAGATAAATGAATACTTTAAAAGCTGAAAAAAGAAGCATGAGTGACAAAGCAAAGAAATTAAGAAGAGAAGGTTATGTAACAGGTAATGTATTTGGCAGAAGCATTGCTGAATCGATTCCGGTACAGATTGAGAAAAAGGAAGCAGAAAAGTTCCTTTCTGTCTGTGGCAAAGGTAGTGAAGCACAGCTTTCCCTTGAAGGACAGCAGTATGATGTCCTTGTAAAGGAAGTAGATTATGATCCTATCAAGAGACAGACATTAGAGATTGATTTTCAGGTTCTTACAGAAGGCGAAAAGGTTCGTTCTGTAGCAGAGATTGTACTTGTTAATCATGAACTTGTACAGGGAGTACTTGAACAGCATATGGAAGAGATTCCTTATAAGGCAGGCAAGTCTGCACTTGTTGAAAAAGTCAGTGTAGATGTTGGTAATCTTAAGCCTGGCGACAGTATTAAGGTAGAAGATCTTGATATTGCTAAGGATAAGGATGTTTCAATCTCACCAGATGTATTAGAGAAGGTTGTTGTCAGTGTAACAGAACAGACATATGCTGAAGCAGATGCAGATGACACAGAAGCAGCTGAAACAACAGAAGCTTAGGTAGTGCATGGAGGGATTTGCAGTATAAGGACTTCTGATTCTTAAAGTTAAAATATAGCATTTGTAAATCCGGTATGTATCAAGGCATGCATACCGGATTTTTGTGCGATTTTTTGTGTTTTTAACATCATTTTATGATACCAGGGTCAAAAGGTCTAAACCCACATGAGCTTGCTCATAGGTGGGTGAAAGACCTGGGGAGAATTGTGGGAGTGCGTAGCACGGAACAATTCGTAGGTATCAAAGTCGGGGGCTTTTGACCCCGACATCATTTTATGTGATTATAAAAATGTGCATTTCTGAAATACGCATTTCTTAAATACTGCTTTTATGTTGAATTTTGTTGATTATAGATATATACTATATTTATGTGTCATAAAGACTGTAAGAATGTGACTAAGGTGTAGAAGGTAGGTATTGCGTATGAGTAAAGCGTATGATGCAGAAGAGTTCAAAGCAAGGGCTAATATTAAGACAAGGAATGTATGGTTTTTGTTAAATCTGTTATTGACAGCACAGTATTGTTCCAATGTTACAAAAGGAACATATGAGTCAAAATATATAGTACCCTTTTTACTGTTATGCTGGTTGCCATATGTATCAGGATCTATATATATTAAGATTAAGGGAAAGAATGCACCGTTTTATAAGCTTGCAATAACTATTGGGTATGGAATATTTTATGGCTTTATAGTATGTACAAGCCAGACTATGCTTTCTTTTGCATATATATTTCCTGTTGCAAGTATGTTTATTCTTTTTAAGGATAGGAAGTTTATGATACGATGCGGTGTGTTTAATTGCATTATGTTAATACTGGCATCAATATACCGCTTTGCTATATTAGGCATGAATACCACCGCTGATGTAGATAACTATATGTTACAGATATCATGTATAATATTAAGCTATGTTTGTTATGTTATGTCTATTAATCACCTGAATCTTTCAGATGGTGCACTTACAGATTCAATCAAGGATGATCTTGAAAGAGTTGTTAAGACAGTTGAACAGGTTAAGGATTCAAGTAATATGATTGTTGATGGAATCACAGTTGTACGTGAACTTGAAGAAGAAAACAAACAGGGTGCTAACTTCGTAGTATCAAGTATGAAAGAACTGTCACAGAATAACGCTATACTTCGTGACAGAACAGACTCATCAACTGATATGACGACTAAGATTAATGACCAGGTAGAGAATGTAGCTTCACTTATTAATGATGTAGTAAAGCTTGTAAGTGAATCGGTTGAACATACAGATATGAGTACAAAGGAGCTTTCTGATGTAGTTGAAAGTACTAATACCATGGCAAGATTATCTGATGATGTAGATAATATATTACATGAATTCCAGCAGGAGTTTGAAAAAGTTAAGACAGAAACAGGAACTATTGAAGAAATTAATTCACAGACGAATCTTCTAGCGCTTAATGCATCCATAGAAGCAGCAAGAGCTGGGGAAGCTGGCAAGGGCTTTGCAGTTGTAGCTGATGAGATAAGAAACTTAAGTGATGAAACACAGGAATCATCAGATAGAATTATGACTGCACTTAATCATCTTGGTAACACATCAGGTAAAATGCTTGATTCAGTAAAAGGTATGTTATCAATCATACAGGAGACACAGGGCAAGGTTATAAAGGTTAACGAAAGTGTTTCCGGAATAGCAGCTGACTCTAACCAGATAGGACAGCATATAGGAGTTGTCGATTCTGCCATGCAGGAGGTTGAGAGTTCTAACCGCAATATGGTCGATAATATGAAGCAGATAGAAAGTGTTATGCAGGTTATCAATGACTGTATAACTAATGCAGATGAAAGTACTAAAATTATGCTTAGTAAGTATGAGGAATCTGCACGTAATGTCAATAAGATTGAAAGCGTAGTCGGAGCTATGATGGAAAAGCTCGGAGTTGGTGGTTTCATGGGAATCCAGGATATAAAGCATGGTATGAGATGTACAGTCAGACAGCTTATATCAGGAAAGCCTTCTGATAAAGATTATAGTGGCGAGATAATTTCACAGAAGGATGGAGCTTTATATGTAAGATTCGATAAGGAAGATGTTGATGTTGATAATACAGCTTTAAGATATGAAATAGAGATTGTGGCAGGCAATGTTCTTTATCGCTGGAGTGATGTATCAGCTAAAAGGGCATCTGAATATAAAGAAGATGTATGCAAGCTTGTTGTATCAACACTTCCAAGCATTGTTAACAGAAGAAAGTATACAAGAATGCCGATACATAACAAATGTACTATAATTTTTTCGGATGATACCGGAACAACATTCGCAGGCGAGATGGTTAATATAAGCGCTAATGGTTTTGCGTTTATGGTTAAGGCAGCAGAATTTGCCGAATGTAATGGCAAAAATATGATAGTAAACATTCCTGATTTCCCAATAGAACAGGGAAGATATCTTGAGGGTGTTGCAATAAGAAGTACAGATAGTGATGGCAGCTACATAGTAGGATGCCGTATGCCAGAGGATAGCATAGAGATAGGTAACTATGTTAACAGAAATTATTCGGAATAATGTCTGTTAATATAAAAATGTAAGCCGGTGGTAACATTCTTTTTGTATTATGGTGGTAGAACAATAGTATGGTATAAGAGGGTTCTGGATATTATAATTACAGTAAGATACGAATTGATGCCTACAGAATAAGATCTTTAGATCATGGCATCATCATAATATGGAAAGCAGATGGTTGAATGAAATCGGTTAAAGATTATAATAGCTATGTAAAGCTTATAAGAGCTGTTGTTATGGTTGTTGTATGTTTTACAGTTATATATGTAGTAACGCTTGCTGGGAAAAGCAGGATAAATAATTATAAAAGCAGTGAAAAATCAAAGCAGGATGACAGTAGTGTTATTCCTGAAGAAGATGAAGAGGCATATGAGCTTCCACCAAGAACACTAAACACAGCAGTTATTCCTTATGATGGAAAAGAAAGGACTGTATCATGCTGGGGGGATTCCATGATGTTTGGTATAGGAGCCGGGGAAGCATATGTTTTCGGTGAAGATAACGTATTAGATATATCAGACTGGACTACACCATATACGTTAGAATATCTGACTGGCATTAAAGTGTATAATCTCGGTGTTGCGGGGGAAACATCGAATGAGATAGCACTTCGTCAAGGTGGAATAAAAATGTATGCTGATAACACATTTGAAGTTGGTTATGACGACAGTGTTGAAATCAGTATAATAGATGAATATGGCAATCCTGTATATATGGCTGATTTTAGTGCATATGGATATGTGGAACCACATGAATCAGATGTAGTATATATCAATGATGATATGTTTAAGATAACAGGAACAGAAGAAACCGGACTGTATATATGCCGGTATTCAGAAGAAGAAGATGTCTATGATGCATTTACAACTGTATATGAGGGTACGCAGATTGTAACCAAAGCCGCCCATGAACGTAAGAATGATATTCTTATACTTGAAATAGGAAGTAATGGAGGCTGGGATAATTATAGGCAGCTTATAAGCCAGTATGATGCCATGATTCAGAATGCTGGCTGTGATTATTTTATCATAGTGGGTGATACAGATGATCCTGGAACGTCAATAGCGGATACTGCGCAGGGGTTCAGGAATGATGATGGAACATATGTAGGAGTTGGTGATACTGCATGGGAAGCAACACTAAGGGAAGCATATGGAGAGCATTTCATTAATATGAGAACATATCTTATAGAAAATGGTCTGTCAGATGTCGGTTTAAGAGCGACTAAAGCTGATTACAGAGGATTCAGGCGGGGGCGTATATCCAAACAGCTAAGGTCTGACTGGACACATTTTAATTCGTATGGGTATTATGCGAAGGGGCTGGCAATCTATGCGAAGGGGGTGGAACTAGGATATTGGAAATGATGTATAGGGGCATCAGTTTAAGGAGTAGAAATATAAATGAACAGAAAAGGTAAAAAAAATAAAAATTATGCAGAGCTTATAAAAGAGTTTATAAAAAACAATAAGAAGGCTTCCATATGTACAATGGTAATAATTCTTGTGGTTTTAGCAACAGTGGTAACAACAGTAACAGCAGGTGCTGTTAAAAAGAAAAAGCTTAGCAAAAGGCAGGAAGATACAAGTGTTGTAGTGGACATAACAACTGGTACAACGAATGAAGAAACAGAAGCTACAGAAGAAACGGAAGAAGAAATAGAGGAAGAAACAGAAGCAGAGGTTGTAGAAGACTATGTTGTTGAAGAATTCTTTGAGAATGAGATATCAACAGAAGACCAGGAAGCATTAGAGCTTCCATCAAGAAGGCTGAATGTAGAGAATCGTCCATATGATGGTGCCAGAAGATATATTTCATATTTTGGAGATAGTATGGTAGCTGGTGTAGGCTGCGGTTCGGTCAACGCATCGGTTAATGGAATGAATATAACAGGATGGACATCTCCACGTACTATATCATATCTTACAGGCATTGAAACTTATAATTTCGGTGTTCCTGGCGAGACATCTTACGAGATAGCTTATAGGGCAGGTGGAGTAAAGCTTTATACGGACAGAAGCGTGACAATAAGTGAAGATGTTTCAGCAATTGTCACGCTTATAGATGAAGATGGGGATGTATTCACATTTAATGATTATAGCGGTTATGGAGCAGAAAGTAATTCATATCCTGATACGATGTATATTAATGAATATCTGTGTAAGGTTATGAATACAGGTTATAACGAAGTCAGTATACAGCTTGTAAAAGGTTATGCAGCATATAGTATGGATAGTATGGCTGATACAGGTGTAAGATATATACAGGCCCAGCAGTATGCTGATAGCAATGTAAAGCCGGTAAATAACGACATGACGGAAGCACCATCAGGTGTAAAATCAACAGAGAATACAACAACAGGAAATAAACCATCAGAAAATATAACAGAAGCATCAACAGAATCGTCAACACAGGCACCAACAGAAGCTACAACGCAGAAACCAACAGAACCATCAACGCAGAAACCAACAGAACCATCAACAAGTCCTGCTATAGGTCTTGTAGATATTCCAGAAGGCTCATTGGCTGAACCAAAGGCAGCAAAAGACCATAGCCAGAAGGATATTCTCATACTAGAGATAGGAAGTAATGGAGGCTGGGGAAGCGATTATCAGACACTCATACTTCAGTATGACAACATTATTATCAATTCAGGCTGTGATTATTATATAATAGTTGGTGATACAGATGATCCAGGAACATCCATAGGTGATGATAACCAGGGTGAATATAATGAAGATGGTTCTTATGTTGGTATAGGTGATACATCATGGGAGGCAGCATTAAGAGAAGCATATGGAGCTCATTTCTTTAATACCAGAACATATATAATACAGTATGGACTGGATGTATGTGGATTGAACACGACAACAGAGGATCTTGAAAACTTCAAGCGTGGTAATATATCAAAGCAGTTAAGATATGACTGGACGCATTTTAATGCCTATGGATATTATGCAAAAGGCATGGGAATATATGAAAAAGGAAAAGAACTCGGATATTGGAGTTGATAAGTAGTAAAATCTGACATATAATCTGAAATAATGTATATGATATTATCATTATGACAGTTTATATGTCATTTTTAATATAATGATGTCGGGACGAGTTCCAAGGTCTTTCACCCACATATGAGCAAGCTCATGCTGATTTAGACCTTTTGACCCTGGTATCATATAATACAGGCAGGAGAAATAGTGTGAAAAATATGATTTTTCACACGCAAGATTTGTGCTTCGCACAAACTTGAGATGCGCAAAGAAGCAGCGCAAGAATGGAGATGTTATGACAAAAAAACAGCTGGCAATAGAGGTTATAGAACGGCTTAAAAAGCAATATCCTGATGCAGGATGTACACTGGATTATGATGAGGCATGGAAGCTGCTGGTAAGCGTAAGACTTGCAGCACAGTGTACAGATGAAAGAGTGAATATAGTTGTACAGGACTTGTTTTCCCAATATCCATCAGTTAGTGCACTGGCACATGCAGATGTGGATGATATAGAGAAAATAGTACGTCCATGTGGTCTTGGTAAAAGTAAGTCACGTGATATAAGTGCATGCATGAAGCTGCTTCATGAAAAGTATAATGATAAGGTTCCAGATACAATGGAAGAGCTTTTAAAGCTTCCAGGTGTAGGAAGGAAAAGTGCGAATCTTATTATGGGAGATGTATACGGAAAGCCAGCTATAGTCACAGATACACATTGTATAAGGCTGTGTAACAGGATAGGACTGGTAAAGGATGAAAAAGAGCCTAAGAAGGTAGAGATGGCATTGTGGAAGATAGTGCCTAAAGAAGAAGGAAGTGACTTATGCCACAGATTTGTTATACATGGAAGAGAGGTCTGTACAGCAAGAACAAAGCCTCATTGTTATAAGTGCTGTCTTTGTGATATATGTAAAAAAATGCTGTAGCCGCATCGTTTTGCAGGAGTTTAACATACTGTGAAAAGCATGTGCAGAAATGGAGATTAATATGGGAAATACCAAAAACTATAAAATGATAATATCCTATGATGGTACAAGATATTATGGATGGGAGCATCAGCCTAATACTGATATGACGATTCAGGGAAAGCTTGAGAATGTGCTTTCACAGATGATAGGTGCAGATGTTGAAGTTATAGGTGCAGGAAGAACGGATGCAGGAGTACATGCTAAGGGAATGGCTGCTAATGTACATATGGATACTGATATGTCAGAAAATCAGATATGTGATTATATGAATAAGTATCTGCCAGAGGATATATGTGTGCAAGAAGTCAGGATTGCTTCTGAACGTTTCCACAGCAGATACAATGCTATGGGGAAAACTTATTGTTATACATGTTATGTTGGGGATAAAAAACCCGTGTTTAACAGAAAATACGTACATATAACTGGTGCGATGCCTGATGTTGAGGCTATGAAAAAAGCAGCGGAATATCTTGTTGGAGTACATGATTTTGCAAGCTTCTGTGGTAATCCTAAGATGAAGAAGTCAACAGTCAGGGAGATATATTCGATAGATATATCACTAAAAGGTGCATATCTCAATATGACATATCATGGCACAGGATTTTTACAGTATATGGTAAGGATTTTGTCTGGAACACTTCTGGAGGTAGGATTCCATAAGAGAACACCAGAAAGTATGATAGAGTTAATAGAAGCAAAAAACAGAGCCCTTGCTGGTGCAACAGCACCGGCAAAGGGACTTAGTCTGTTAAAGGTACATTATGCCAGATAATAAGAAGCTTTAATATCATAAATATGATGAATTGTACCGGTTATAACTATTATCGTTACATGAATTTAGAACGCCATTTCAGTGCTTCCTCTCTGTATTGGGAGGCTACATTCATAAGTTCATCGTATTGAAGCCTGATACTGTTAATAACAGCTGCCTGTTCGTTAATCTTTGCCTGACAGGCAGCTAATTTATTCTTATTATTATCGTTTTCTTTTATTTCAGAGACAAGTCTCATTTCTTTAATATGTCCGATTTCTTCAATAAAAAACATCCGGTTATTTACATATAGAAAAAGAGTATTACCAGCCTTGAAGATATGATAATCAGATATATCTGTCACACAGGATGGCAGTGGAACAGGAAAAGCTTCAGTGCAGTTATGTATATCGCCAAAAGAAAGACAGTGAAGGCAGAGGTGTTTTAAAAGAGGGTTGTTCTTAAGATAAAAAAGAAGTAGAGAATGATTACATACACAGATAGATGGATTATATAACTCAGGAATATTATTGCCGCTTACTGTATATATACTCTGGCTTTCCATTATGTTTTTAATGTGAAGTGAATTGTCGGTTGAGATATATGTATAGTATAAAGTGTCGTTATAAACACATTCATTAAGTCCATGGTTATAGTCAGTGGCAAGTACTATGGGACGTTCAAGTCCTCCAAAATGAGCGATTCTTAAGAATATATTAGAACCTGCGGCATATATAATAAGCTGACGGTTGTTTCCAACAGAATATACATTAGACATAATAATCCTCCATCATTTATAATACTTATTAAAATGTATGGTAGCATAAAGAGCTTTAGAACATATAATGTAGTAAGAATTATAAAAAGAAAGGAATATGATATGGCGAGATGTAAATTCAAAAAGAGTGGGTGCTGTACAAAGATTGTAAGTGATATTGTATCTAATATGCCTAATGGCTGTTTTGATGTTTGTACGAATCCGATATGTGGATCACCTTCCGAACTTAGTTTATTTGCACCGCTTATATATGATCAGATTGGTATTAACCTTTGTGCTGTAGCTGCTGCGGGTGTGGATATATCAGCTAATTATCCAACTGTTACCAACGCAGCAGCGAGTGTTGTTGAAATATCATATCAGTATGGCGCAGGCAACGTTGTGATAAACCATATACCGGGCAGACCAAACTGCTATTCAGTCAAGCTTTCTAATCTTCAAGTAACATTTGCACTTAATCTGTATGATGAAAATTGCAGACTTGTGGCGACTATATATCCAACAGTTGAATATCTGCCATCAGATACAACGGCAGCAACATATGATGAAGATGTTAATCCTTCATCAGTTGAGCTTGAAATATTTGCACCGTATGGCGTATCTTACAACAGGGAAGGGGAAAGCTTCCAGCCAGCTTTGAATTATACAGGTTTCTTATCAGGTGATAATGGAATTACACAGGGGCTTAATCTTTATGCCATACCTAAGGTATTAGATATCGACATAGCGTCAGATGAGGTAACTATAGGTCTTTCAGTTATATTGCAGAGCCTTTATTATGCGGGCTACAGAGTTGCAAGTGCTGGAAAGATAGTTACTCCAAAGGGCAGCATAGTGTCACAGGAGAATTCAGATGAGATGAAGTTCGTATGTGGTAATCTGTTAAACCTTGCTATTAAACCACTTGATCTTAGTCCACCACATTGTGAGAGCAGTCTTAAAAATGACTGTGATAAGGGATGCCAGCCAGTATGTGAAGAGAATCTGCCACAGTGTCCAACGTGTTCGATATAGCAGGTTAAATATAATGGTTTGATATAGCGGGTTAAGTATAACAGGTTTAATATATCAGGTTATAGTAGGTAATTAAAAGATATAATAGTAAATAACAAAACAGGACCAAGAATTATATACCTGACATGAAATCATGAAAGGTGTTATTCTGGGTCCTGATAAAGTTAAAGGTGACTCATATACATCATACAACATATATTATATAATAATTACTATTATTAAGAATGTTCAAATTTAACAATCTGGGTTATATCGTTGTAGCCAAGAGAATGCATCTTGCTTTGGAAGCGATGCAGTGCCTCATCGAATTCCTGATATGAACGATATGTATCATCAAAATAAGAAATAGCTTTGCTATGGTCTCCATCTTCGTTGGCCTGCCATGACAGAGTGGCATACTTGTGAAGGTCTTCATGTGATTTGGCAAGGGATATATATTCCTTGCTGTGTATAAGCCGTTCATCTGATACCTGTTTAAGCCACTTTCCAAGCTTACATCTACCAGGATCATCAACCTGTTTTTTCTGAAGATGCTCAAAGCCTACAATGTTGTTATATACACGCCATGTGAGTACGAAATGATCCACTTCAAATACACGTACCCAGTCCTGCTCAGTTATTTTTGAGCATCCACGTACAAGATCACTTCTTGTTTTATCTAGATATCGTCCAATCTTAAATACACGTCGTCCAGTCTGCAGGCAGTCGTTCGATAAAGTGTTATAGCTTTGTGATATATTTTCAATCTGCTTGGAGAAAGAACGGGTTACTTTAGTCTGTGTATCTATATCGTTAAACACACTGTCAACACCTTCACGTATGCTTATCATCTGATTATTCATCTGCTGCATGGAAACAATAGACTTTTCAACCTTTGAATTCCCTTCTGCAAGGCTGACAGTTGTTTCATCCATGGCAAGAGCCAGCTCATCTATATTCTCTTTAAGTTCAGAAACATATTTTACTATATCTTCAGCAGATTCAGCTGTGTTACTGGATAAAAGCCGTACCTGGTCGGCAACAACAGCGAAGCCTTTTCCTGCTTCACCAGCTCTTGCAGCCTCTATAGATGCATTAAGTGCAAGAAGGTTGCTCTGGTTGGCAACTTTTTTTACAAGGTCCACGATTTCTTCAATCTTACCAATCTTGCCTTTAAAATTCTGTACACGATTGTTAATAACCTCTATGCGCTTGGATGATTGATTAACGGCAGTAATACTGTCATTCATATCGTTAGTTATATTTTGTGATACCTCAATGATATTATGTGTGTTATCCCTGATATTTCCCATGGCAGAGGAGATATTGTCAATAGAATCTTCAAGATTAAGACTGGCATTTTGCATGTGCTTTATAGACATGGTCTGCGATTCAACCTGTTCAAATGTATCCTTCATAAGACTGTTATCACCTATGATACTCATAGTTTCATTCAGTCGCATAACAACAGGATTGTTTATCTGTTTCATGGAAAAAAGCATAGAGTTAAGCTTACCGCCGATAACAGAACTGTCAAAATCTGCTGGATTAATATCGTCAAAACCTCCTGAAATAATATTATCAATAGAATCTAATAATAGCTGCGCATCATGGTCAGATAACACATGCTGCTCCTTTTTTTTACCAAACATATAATTTACATCCCCTTATTCATATTATGTATAATAAATAATCACGAAAAAAATCATTTATTTAATAACATACTTTAAGAAAAAATGCATTATAATTATTAAAAAAGTTGTAACATGTTATTAAAAGTGTGCATATTGTTGTTTTGGATAAAGAACATATCGGTTATTTTGCAAAGTAAATATTTTAATATTCAAATATTTAAATAAAAAACAGCGGTCATATATCGATAAAAACAATACATGACCGCTGTGTAGTTAATATTAACGTGAAACCTCGTTGCCAGCTTTGGCAAATGCGAGCTTCATCACCTCATCTACTGATACAAGGTTGAAATCTCCGCTTACAGTGTGCTTTAAGCAGCTTGCTGCATTAGAAAATTCGACAGACTTCTGAGGATCAAAGTTGTTTATAAGACTGTAGATTATACCTGCACAGTAGGCATCACCAGCACCGATGTAATCAAGTATATTCATAAAGAATTCCTGGCTGTAGTAAGCCTTTCCTTCTGTGTATATCATTGACTGAAGCTTGAATGTAGTTATGGAGGTTTCTGTTCTCCATACAGAAGCTACCATCTTGAAGTTAGGGAACATCTTTGTAAGTTCTTCTGCAATATATGCATTCTTTTCTTTATCAGACTTAGATGCATCCATGCCAAATATACCAACTGCATCATCTTCGTTAGCTATGCATATATCTACATATCTGCATACTTCACTCATGACTTTATTAGCTTTTTCACTTGACCAGAGCTTACTTCTGTAGTTAAGGTCGCAGCTTACTGTGATGCCACGTTTCTTAGCTTCCTTACAGGCTTCTATAGTAATTTCAGCCATATTATCACTTATAGCTGGAGTTATACCAGAAAAATGGAACCATGTTGCACCATCGAATATAGAATCCCAGTCAAAATCTTCCTTTGTAGCAAGGGCGAATGCGGAACCATTTCTATTATATATAACATTGGTTGGTCGCTGGCTTGTCTTTTTCTCAAGAAAATATATGCCAATCTGGTCGCCACCACGGACGATTCTGCTGACATCAACACCATACTGTCTTAAGGAGTTGACAGCACTCTGACCTATAGTATGCTTAGGAAGCTTGGTTACATAACGTGTATCAACATTAAAGTTAGCAAGTGATACAGCAGTATTAGCTTCACCACCGCCATAAACAGCCTCATAAGAGTGTGCCTGGGTAAATCTTTCATTGTTATCAGGTGAAAGTCTTAACATTAACTCACCAAATGTTATAATCTTGTGTTTCATCATTGTCTCCAATCATTATTTATACATTTGCATCATAATACTATACAGTAACGTATTGTAGCATATTTTGATAAAAAAGTAATGTCTTTTTAAAATAAGTTTGGTATTTTTTGTTATATTTTGTAATAGCCTTTAATATTTAAGCCATATACGGCTATAGTTAATAACAGGTACGAAAATACTGATTATTTGAAAGCTGTTGATAATAACAATGGGTAATAATGTGGTTGTGGATAAAACTGTGAAAACTTAAGATTGGAGTATATCGACATTATTTGATATTTAAAGTATAATGATGTGAAGACATTCTGTGTCTGCGTGAAGAGAAAGGATTATATAGGTTTATATAGTATGATTAGAAATGTAGGGTTAGAAGATATATCAGATGGAAGATTGTATTCGGAGAATGATCTTGTAAAAACGGATACGAATAACTGTAAGGATTGTAAGAAGATATGTTGTATAGGTATGGGAAAGACAATAGTGTTAGATCCATATGATTGTTTTATGTTATCAGTTGGAACAGGAAAAACATTTGAGCAGCTTTCAGATAATAATATAGAGCTTAATGTTGTGGATGGATGTATTCTTCCCAATATCAGAATGTTAAAGAGCACGGATGGCTGTTCGTTTCTTAATGAGGATAACAAATGCAGTATACATGGCTGCAGACCCGGCATATGCCGCATGTTCCCACTTGGAAGATACTGGGAGGACGATGAGCATTTTCATTATATATTACAGAAGGGTGAGTGTAATAAGGATAATCTGACAAAGATTAAGGTGAAAAAATGGCTGGGAATATCAGATATAGAGAAGTATAACAAATATATAATAATGTGGCACAGGTATCTTAAGAAAATACAAAGAGCCATGGCAGGCTTAACAGATGAACAGATAAGAACACTTAACATATATAATCTTAAAACATTCTATACAACTGGTTATAAGTCGGAAGATACATTTTATGATGAGGTGGCAGAAAGGATAGAAAGCTCAGAAACTATGTTTGGCTTGTAAAAGAAAAGTAAGAAGTTTATTAGAAAAGGGTATTTTAATAAAGAGAGTGCTTTGTTGTTTAAATAAGGAGGAATAAAAGAGTGAAGACGGATTTATTTAGTATAGGAAGCTTTACGGTACATGGTTATGGACTTATGATAGGAATAGGCTTTATACTTGCAATGCTGCTTGCAGAGTACAGGGCAAAGAAGCTTGGTCTGCGTGAAGAATCAATCATTGATATTACTATAATAGCAGGCGTAAGTGGATTTTTAGGTGCCAAGCTTTTATATATCATAGTTGAATTTGATACCTTTATTAAGGATCCTAAAGCTGTACTTGGTTCAGCAGGTTTTGTTGTGTATGGTGGAATAATAGCTGGTGTGTTGTGCTGTATGTTTTACTGCAGGATAAAGAAACTTAATTTTCTTGAGTATTTCGACCTGGTTATGCCAGAAATAGCACTGGCACAGGGCTTTGGACGTATAGGATGTTTTCTTGCAGGCTGCTGTTATGGAAGAGAAACAGAAAGCCTCTTTGGTGTTGTGTTTCCAGCAGGTTCACAGGCACCAGCTGGTGTGAAGCTTATACCAACCCAGCTTATATCAGCAGGTGCTGATTTTATCCATGTGATTATTCTTCTTGTAATAGCCGGCAGCTTCAGTTATACGGTTGCAAAGAATAAGGGAAAGAACAGGTCACTTCCAGCAGGCGGTATAGGATATATATATATGATGTTTTATGGAATAGGACGTTTTCTTATAGAGTTTTTAAGAAATGATTATCGAGGGGAGATTGGCTTCTTATCGACATCACAGTTTATTTCCATTTTCTTTGTTATATGTGGGGCAGGACTTCTTGTGTTAAATGCGAAGAAGAAAAGCAGAAGTGTATGAAAAGAGGCAGGTTATGAAAAGCAGAGATGAAGCACTTGAATATGGTTTATCATTTCCAGATACATATGTAGAAGCACCATTTCACGATGCTAACTGGCAGCTTGTCAGAGTTAAAGGAAGTAAAAAGGCATTTTTATGGACTTATGAGAAGGATGGTTATATAAACTTAAATGTAAAGGCAGACCTTGAATGGAGAGATTACTGGAGAAGTGCATTTAAGTCCGTAATACCAGGATGGCATCAGAATAAAGAACACTGGAATACGATCATACTTGATGGTTCAGTTCCAGATGATGCTATAAAGACTATGATTAAGGAAAGTTATGAGCTTGTTACTTATAATCCATCTAAAAGGATATATGAGGCAGTTAAAAAAATACCAAAGGGCTGTGTTGCTACTTATGGACAGATAGCCCAGATGGCAGGAAATAAAGGTATGGCAAGGGCAGTAGGTAATGCACTTCATAAGAATCCAGACCCTGATAACATACCATGCTACAGGGTCGTTAACTCTAAGGGTGAACTGTCTGGTGCATTTGCCTTTGGTGGTGCAGAAAGGCAGGAGGAACTTCTTAAGGCAGATGGTATAGAAGTTATTAATGGAAAAGTCAGCTTAAAAGAGTATGGAATGTTTTAATGTATCAATCAGCTTCTTTGCAGCTATGCTTAATGGTCTGCCTTTATCCCATACAAGGCATACTTCACGCTCGGGAAGAGGTTCCACAAGTCTTATAGGACATATTGAACCGCTGGTGATAGAAGCAGCACACAGGTCTTCTGGATAAAATCCTATTCCAAGGTTGTGTTCAACCATAGGAAGAACCTGGTCAGTTGTTGCAGCCTCCATATCAGGTGCAAACTGAAGATGATGGTTAAGAAAGAATTCTATATACAGGTTTCTTGTTGCGGTATCATTTCCAAGACATATAAAAGGAATATTTTTCAGGTCGTGCAGGCTTCGCATTTTTGATGCGAGGTCTGCATATTTAGTTCCACCTATAAGAAGCTCCCTGAATGAATATAATGATTCCTTATGATAGTTTTTAGGTATAGTTACAGGCGTAGTGATAACAGAAATATCAGCCAGTCCGTTTTCAAGGGCTGCTATAGCCTGTGGAGATGAGTGATTAGATATTTTTAATCTGACGTGAGGATAAGTTTCATGGAATGTCTCAAGCCTGTCTAATAATATAAGCCTGAGTGCAGTTTCACTTGCACCGATATTAATAAGTCCACGTTCAAGTCCTTTATCTTTGGCTAGTTCACATTCACCAGCTGAAAACTGCTCACATCCGGCAGCAACGTGTTCATATAATCGTTCACCTTCTGGTGTGAGTGTGATTCCCCTGTTGGAACGTACAAATAGCTTGCAGCCTATCTCACTTTCAAGATTATTCATGCAGCGTGTTATATTAGGCTGGTTATTATCAAGCATTTCTGCGGCCTTAGTGAAGCTTTTATATTGTGCAACATAATAAAATATCCTGTAATAATCATAGCTTATCATATATGCCTCTTTTCTTAATATCTTATTTTAAATGTTTATTTTAAATGTCTTATTATAGATTCATTATGTGTATTAGAAATATTATGATGTATTGATTGCGTGAATTGCATAGCAATGTAGCAATCATGATACATCAGTAAGTGGCAAAATTTACTTTTGACACTCACATAATATTATTTATGTAATGTCATAATAAATGCCAGAACAGATGTCATAAAAAGTCATAACAGAGTACCCTTCAGTCGTGACATGATAACATATGATTATGATATGACAGACATATCAAATATATGTTTTACATCTTATTCAACGCAAAGTATAATGCTTTTGATAAGAAAAATCAAGAGTATTTCCGGAAGAAGTCCACATGGCTCTGAATGGTAATATGTAAATGAAAGGAAGGCAGTACGTATGTTAAAAGCAGTAGTTGGTATTAATTGGGGAGATGAAGGTAAGGGACGTATAGTAGACCTTATGAGTGCGAAAGCGAATTATGTTGTACGTTATCAGGGAGGAAATAATGCAGGACATACGGTAGTTACCCAGGAAGGAAAGTATGTGCTTAATCTTCTGCCATCAGGAATCCTTCATCCAGATGTAGTGTGTGTACTCGGAAATGGTATGGTTATAGACCTGGATCATCTTCGCCACGAAATATCTATAATGCAGCAGATGAATGTGAAAATAACACCAGATAATCTTAAGATATCGGATAAAGCAACTATATGTATGCCTATGCATGTACGTCAGGATGTGTTAGAGGAGGAAAGATTGTCACAGTCAGGCTCTGCATATGGTTCAACAAGAAGAGGAATTGCTTATGCATATGGTGACAAATATATGAAAAAAACACTTAGGATAGGAGATTTGCTTAACATAGACCAGCCATCAGTACGACACCGCCTTTCCGTTATAGTCGAGAGCAAGAATCTTATTCTTGAAAATATATATCATCAGCCACCAGTTTCATATGATGAGCTTCTTGAGTGGTGTAAGACACAGGCACATATGTTTAAGGATTATATATGCGATACTTCAGCACTTTTAAGAAATGCTGCAAAGGATAAAAAAAATATATTGTTTGAGGCACAGCTTGGTGCATTGAGGGATATAGATTATGGCATATATCCTTATACATCGAGTTCTAATACACTTGCGGCATATATACCTATGGGTACAGGTCTTATGGGATATAATGTTTCACAGGTTGTAGGTGTTATGAAAGCATATTCAACATGTGTTGGTGAAGGTGGATTCGTGGCAGAAAAAGCTATGCCTGAAAGCTGGATGGAAGAGTTAAGAAAAGCTGGTGGAGAATATGGCGCAGCAACGGGTAGACCAAGAAGAGTCGGTCCATTTGATGCAGTTGCAAGCAGATATGGAATAATGTGTCAGAATGTTGATGATATCGCGCTTACAAAGTTAGATGTATTGAGTGATTTTGATACAATACCGATAATAACAGCATATAGCATAGATGGAACAATAACTAAGGATTTCGTAACAGACAGCAGGTTAGAAAAGGCTGAGCCTGTTATAGAAGAGCTTCCAGGCTGGAAATGTGATATATCCGGTTGTAGAAGCTGGGATGAACTTCCAGAAAATGCAAAAAATTATATTCTTAAGCTTGAGGAACTTATCAGTCATAAAATACATCTTGTATCGACCGGGGCAGAGAGAGAAGAATATCTTTTAAGGGATTGATGCTTAATGCAGGATCTATAATAAAATGCTGCGAGATTAATGGAATAAGAAATGATAATAAATATATTGACCATATAAACTGCGTGAAAGAAGAGGAATAAGACATGAGACATTTGATTGACCCAAAGGATTTATCAGTGGAGGAAACAGGGGATATACTTGCACTGGCAGAAAGAATACGTGATAATATGCCAGCATATAGTGAAGTGGCTAAGGGAAAGAAGATAGCTACATTATTCTATGAACCAAGTACAAGGACGAGACTTTCCTTTGAGACAGCCATGCTTAATCTTGGTGGTACTGTGATAGGTTTTCCATCTGCTGATGTATCAAGTGTTAACAAGGGAGAAACGGTTGAAGATACAATCCGTGTAATAAGCTGCTACGCAGATATTGTAGCTATGAGACATCCTAAAGAAGGTGCACCTATGCTGGCATCACTTTATTCGAGAATACCTGTTATCAACGCCGGAGATGGAGGACATAGCCATCCAACACAGACTATGATAGATCTTATGACTATAAAATCAAGAAAAGGAAGACTTGATAACCTTACAGTAGGTTTGTGTGGAGACCTTAAGTTCGGAAGAACAGTACATTCACTTGTGAAAAGCCTTTCAAGATATGAAGGAAACAAATATATATTCATATCTCCACAAGAGCTTAAAATGCCTGATTATATGATACAGGATGTTCTTGATAACAACACAGATGTATATAAGGAATCAAGGCAGTTAGAGAGTGTGCTGCCAGAGCTTGATGTACTTTATATGACGAGAGTACAGAAAGAAAGATTCTTTAGTGAGGATGAATATATAAGATTACGTGATTGCTATATACTTAATGCGGAAAAGTTAAAGAAAGCACCTAAGGATATGCCAGTACTTCATCCACTCCCAAGAATAACTGAAATAGCTGCGGATGTTGATAAGGATCCAAGAGCTGCATATTTTGAACAGGTACAGAATGGTGTATATGTGAGAATGGCACTTATAATGGCACTTCTTGGATTAACAGATCCGGTGACTGGAAAGAAAATTATATAGTTGTTGAGCATACATTCTCAACATACGGACGACAGTATATATGAGGAAAGCAGGTGTGCACACATCAGCGATGCCAGAAGCTTCAATTTACGCGAGCAACGAGCCAAAGTCATATTCCTGATA